>Ga0209588_1000008_pt1 | contig 177025 bp, 163 predicted proteins | sample Rivendell_Oct201_10_FD_188351 | JGI IMG/M metagenome (GOLD analysis project Ga0209588, IMG submission 188351) | Vadose zone soil microbial communities from the Eel River Critical Zone Observatory, Northern California, USA -... | ecosystem: Host-associated > Plants > Roots > Rhizosphere > Soil ...
CTCACGATTACGGAAGTAGCGTACCTGCTGGGCTACTCGGAGCCGACAGCGTTCCACCGCGCGTTCAAACGCTGGCACGGCACAACACCTCAGGCGTTTCGCCGCCGCGGCCGGCGATGACCGCGTAATTGGAGAGGTAGCCCGCGCCTCGAGCCGCTCTAAACGCCGATCGCGTCCAGCTGCTGAGGCTCGTTGGCAGCTGCGCCGCTCTTTCGCGTCGCCCGAGAACGCCGTAGAGCAAGGACGCCGTACACCGCGAAGCCGATGCACACGTACTGGGCGGGCGTAAGCCCGAAGTACCGTGCGTCGACGTACGCGAGGTCGCTCGCGCGCAAGAAATCCAGGAAGAAACGGCCGATCCCATACAGCAGGGCGACCAGCGGCAGCAATCTATCGCGCAGCAACCCTCGTCGCGCGCAGGCGTAGACAATCGCCGAAACGAATCCGAGCAGAAGCGCGTCGTAGAGGCCGAGATCGTGACGCGCTCCTTCGGGGAAGGCGACCGCAAGCGGGAATGTCGTGAGGCGACCGGGATGATCGTGGACGCTGAAACATCCGAGCCGCGCAACTGCCCACCCGGGCGCGATCGCAAGAGCGAACAGGTCTGAGTAGGGCGAGAATGGTACGCCGCGCGTCCGGAAGTATAGGACGACGGCCGCAGTTCCTCCGAGCACACCCCCGGTAGAGGAAAGCCCGTCCCAGAATTTGAGGAGCTGCCACGCCTTCCAGGAACCGTGCAGCTCCTCCGGGTGGTACAGGAGCACGTGCATCAGGTGAGCGCCAACCAGGCCACCGACCAGCGCCCACGTCGCGACCCCAACCGCAGGTCGCTCGTCCAATCCGCGCACGCGCGCGCCGCGGACGAGTAGCCAACACGCGAGCCACACTCCCAAGGCCGAGAGGACTCCAAACGGCTGGATGTCGATAGGACCGAGCTGAAGAGGCGGAATGGTGAAGTAAGGGATCACGCAAGTTGGATGACGCCTATCCCGCTGCATCCATTCCCCACCGCCGGTATGAGACGTGAGTCAGACTTATGGCAGCGGCGAGAACTCATGGACGATAAGCACGAGCACCACACGCGGGGGTCGCACGATGCTCACGCAGGCCACAGCGTGGCGATGTTCCGCGACAAGTTCTTGGTCTCACTCCTGCTCACGATCCCGACGCTCGTCTGGGGACACATGCTCCAGCGCGCGTTCGGCTACACGGCGCCGCACGTCGCCGGCTCCGAATGGATCCCGGCGATCTTCGGCACGGCCGTGTTCGTCTACGGCGGCCGGGTCTTCATCCAGGGAGCCATCCGCGAGCTGAAGGATCGCCTGCCCGGCATGATGACGCTCATCGCCCTCGCGATCTCGGTCGCGTTTGTTTTCAGCGCGGTCGTGACCCTCGGGTTCCCCGGCATGCCGCTGTGGGAGGAGCTCGCCACGCTCGTGACGATCATGCTGCTGGGCCACTGGATCGAGATGCGTTCCATTTCGCAGGCGCAAGGAGCCCTCCAGCAATTGGCGAAGCTCCTTCCGAGCACTGCGATCCGGATCGTGGGAGACCGAAATGAGGAGGTCCCCCTCGATGAGCTGAGGGAGAGCGACATCGTCCTGGTGCGCCCCGGCGAGAGAATCCCCGCTGACGGTGTGGTGGTGCAGGGTTCGAGTGCGGTGAACGAGTCGATGATCACCGGGGAGTCGCGCCCGGTGGAGAAGCGAGAAGGCGACAAAGTCATTGCCGGCACGATCAACGGCGCCGGCTCGCTTCGGATCAAAGTTACCGCAGCCGGCGATAAGACCGCCCTCGCGGGCATCATGCGGCTCGTTGAACAGGCGCAAATGTCGCGCTCACGTGCACAGGCACTGGCGGACCGCGCCGCATTCGTCCTGACGTTGGTCGCGGTCGGCGCAGGTCTACTCACGCTCCTCGCGTGGCTGGTGCTCCGGTCGAGTGACCCGGCCTTCGCGATCCAGCGATTCGTGACCGTGCTCGTGATCGCCTGCCCACACGCCCTCGGGCTGGCCATTCCGCTGGTCATCGCGATCTCGACCACCCTGGCTGCACAGAGCGGCCTTTTAGTCCGCAACCGCCGCGGGCTGGAGGAAGCTCGGAACTTGAACGTCGTGGTCTTCGACAAGACCGGCACCCTCACCACGGGGGCGTTCGGCGTCGTCGAAATCGCGACCGTCGATGGCGTCACACCGGAGGAGGCACTCCGGCTGGCAGCGGCCGTCGAAGCTGATTCGGAGCACGCGATCGCGCAGGGGATTGTCCGAACCGCGAGGGAGCGGGGCATCGAGGTTCGGCCAGCAGAGGCTTTCGAGGCAATCGCGGGAAAGGGCGCCAAGGCCCGCGTTGACGGGCGCGATCTATACATCGGTGGGCCGGCGCTGATCAGCGCGCGGTCGCTCGACGTACCCGCCAAGCTCCGTGAGGTGTCTGAGCGAGCGGCTCAGCGGGGGCAGGCGTCCATCTATCTTGCAGATGATCGAAGCGTGCTCGCCGCATTTGCGGTGGCGGACGTCGTCCGACCGGAATCGAAGGACGCAGTCCGAGCGCTTCACGATCGCGGCATCGAGGTCGTGATGATGACAGGCGATGCGCGCGCGGTCGCCCAGGCGGTCGCCTCGGAGCTTGGGATCCACACGGTCTTCGCCGAGGTGCTCCCGGACCAGAAGGCTTCGAGGATCGAGGAGCTCAAGCGCACGGGGAAGCGGGTTGGCATGGTCGGAGATGGGGTAAACGACGCGCCGGCGCTCGTGACTGCTGACGTTGGGATCGCGATCGGGGCGGGAACGGACGTCGCGGTCGAGGCAGGGGACATCGTGCTGGTGCGAAACGACCCGCGCGACGTACCGCGGATCATCGATCTCTCGAGGGCGAGCTACCGCAAAATGATCCAGAACCTCTGGTGGGCGGCGGGGTACAACATCGTAGCCATTCCGCTCGCGGCTGGAGTCCTGGCTAGCCAAGGTGTCCTCTTGTCGCCCGCGATCGGCGCGGTCCTCATGTCCGCAAGTACCGTCATCGTCGCGATCAACGCGCAGCTTCTCCGGCGCGCCAGCGTCTGAGACGAGCAGGAGCGGTTGAAGTTAACTGGTTGATTCAACTGCAAGGAATGACTTGGCATGCAGCTACTGTTGATCTATAGGCCTGCGTTCCTTAAAGGAGGAAGTGCGCTATGCACAGAATCGGTTGGTTGGTTCCTGCGGTTACGCTGAGTCTGGCCGGGCCTCTATCTTTCGCTGCCGAGGAAAAACAAAGCAAAGAGGGCGAAAAGCAAGCGCTCGCGAAGGACGTGAAGACGGCGAAGGTGTCCCTCGAGAAAGGCCTTTCGGCCAGCGAAGCCGAGGGCAAGCCGATTTCCGCGAAGTTCGAGATTGAGGACGGAAAGCTCCAGCTCTCCGTCTATACCGCCAAGGATGGCAAGTTCTACGAAGTAATCGTCGACCATCAAACCGGCAAAGTGGCCAAGACGGTGCCGATCACCAGCGGCGACGACCTCACCGCAGCCAAGGCGCAAAACGACGCGATGGCCAAGTCGAAGACCTCCCTGCGCTCCGCGGTCGGTCAGGCGTTGAAGGCGAACAAGGGCTACCGAGCGGTGAGCGCCACGCCATCACTGGAGGGCAGCCAGTTAGTCGCCGAGGTCACGCTCGTCAAGGGGAACGATTGGAAAACGGTAAAGCAAAAACTCGACTAGATGCGGATTCCGCGGCTGGACCATGAGTCAGCGAAGTGAGGCGAAATGGTTGCTACTCATCCACCAGATTCCGCCGAAGCCCGACTACTTCCGGGTGAAGATTGGGAGGCGGCTGCAGCGCCTCGGGGCAGCGCCAATCAAGAACTCTGTTTATGTGCTTCCGCGGAGCGAGCAGGCCTACGAGGACTTCGAGTGGGTGGTCCGGGAGATCGTCGAGGGCGGTGGTGATGCCTCGGTGTGTGAGGCCCGCTTCGTCGAGGGGCTTTCGGATGTTGACGTCGAGGGTTTGTTCAACGCGGCTCGAGAAGCTGACTATTTCGAGCTCGCGGACGAGGCGCGCCGGGTGCAACCGGTACTGTCCCGCAGCAAGAAGACCGAGGACAGCAAAGAGGAGCTCGAATCCAGCATTGCGCGCCTCAGAAAGCGTTTGGCAGAAATCGAGAACATCGACTTCTTTGCCGCCAACGGCCGGGACACGGTCGAGGCGCTGCTCGTCACTTTGGAAAAGCGAATGAAAGCGGCTGCCACTCAAGCCTCGGAGGAGGGCGATGCCCCTCGCCCTCCGATCGAAAAAATGCAAGGGCGTACCTGGGTGACGAGAAAAGGAATTCACGTCGACCGAATGGCGAGCGCGTGGCTCATTCGCCGCTTCATCGACAAAGAGGCGCGCTTCAAATTCGTTCCCGGCAAAGGCTATCGCCCTGAAGCCGGCGAGCTTCGCTTCGACATGTTCGAGGCGGAATTCACCCACGAAGGCGACCGGTGCACCTTCGAAGTCCTGCTGCACAGGTTTGGCCTGACGGACCCAGCACTGAAGCAGATTGCCGAAATTGTCCACGACATTGACCTCAAGGACGGGAAGTTCGGCCGCGAGGACGCGCTGGGGCTGGACCGCCTCATCGCGGGCATTGCGATGGCGAATCCCGAAGACGAAAAGCGGCTGGTGGAAGGGTCGGCCGTATTCAACAGCCTCTACGAGTACTTCAGGAGAAAGAGAGCGTGAGAAATGAAATTGGCGGCAATTTTAGGTGGCGCAGTGCTGAGTCTCGGCTCGCTGGTGCTGGCGCAGGCTGAAGTGGAAAAGCCCTCTGCCAAGACATGGAATTTCGATTCCGATACCGTCGGCAAGGCCCCCGGCGGTTTTTCGTTCGGACGGACCGGAAAGGGCGCCGAGGGTCAGTGGGTGGTGCGTTCGGAAGAAGATGCGCCCAGTAAACCCAACGTCCTCGCACAGGTGAGCACGGACGATACCGACTATCGTTTTCCCGTCGCTTTCGCCGGTCCCGACATCAAGGACCTGCGCGTGTCGGTGAAATGCAAGCCGGTCTCCGGGAGAGTGGACCAGGGCTGTGGCCTCGTATTCCGACTCAAGGACGCGGACAACTATTACGTCGTTCGGGCCAACGCGCTCGAGGACAACGTTCGCCTCTACCACGTGGTGAAAGGGGACCGACGACAATTCGCGGGCTGGAATGGCAAGGTCGCCAGTGGCGTCTGGCACGACTTGGCGGTGGAAGCCAAAGGCGACCACCTCCAGGTCTTCTTTGACAACAAGAAAATAATCGATGCGAAGGACAAAACCTTCCCGGATGCAGGCAAGGTCGGCCTTTGGACCAAAGCGGATTCGGTCATTTATTTCGACAACCTGACAGCGACGCCCATGTAACAGGTGGGTGGATGGCCATGTCTCAAGAGCAGGAGAGAAGTCAATGATGAATCGAACTGTACTGATGGTAGCGATGCTCGGACTGTGCGCGGTGGGAGCAGCTCCGAAGAAGAGCGGCGACGGTTCCAAGCTCGATACCAAGCGCATCGAGGAGCTCACGGGCGTGAAGGGTGCGCTCAATGAGAAGGAGCGCGTTTTCAGAGTATCGGTGCCGCGGACAGATTTATCCATCACCACGGCGGGCGTGAAGATGACTCCGCCCATGGGTCTGACGAGCTGGGCAGCGTTCAAGCGCGACGGCAATCGAACGATGGTGATGGGAGACATGGTGCTCAGCGAGGACCAGGTGAATCCCGCGATGAGCACGGCCCTGGACAATGGGCTCGAAGTCACTGCGCTGCACAATCATTTCCTCTGGGACTCGCCGAGGGTGATGTTCATGCACATCGGAGGCATGGGCGATGAAGAGAAGCTTGCCGCCGCCATGGGGAAGGTTTTCGCAAACATGAAGCAAACGGCTGGCGGAAGAGGCGAGGTGCCAACGACGGAGATCGACCCAACGAAGAGCACGCTGGACCCGAAGAAGGTCGAGGCCATCCTGGGGAAGGGCGAACTGACAAACGGCGTGTACAAGGTGACCATTGGTCGAGAAACAAAGATGCACGGGCAAACCGCGGGCAATGCGATGGGTGTCAACACCTGGGCTGCCTTCGTGGGCAGCGACGACAAAGCCGTGGTGGATGGCGATTTTGCAATGCTCGAACCCGAGCTCCAGGGAGTGCTGAAAGCGCTGCGAGGCGCAGGTATCAACATCGTTGCGATTCACCAGCACATGGCCGGCGAGGTTCCACGGGTCCTGTTTCTGCACTTCTGGGGAGTGGGACCGGCGGAAGGTTTGGCCAAGGGAATCAAGGCCGCCCTGGACACTCAGAAGGTCCGAACCGCCGGCTAGCATTCTGCGCATCGCTGCTTGTTATCGAGGCTTGTATCGTGAGCGGAAAGTCAGAGTCGAGACTGGCGGTTCCGAAAACAGTCCCTTCCAGCGGGCCGGAAACCGCAGAGCAGACTGAGCCCAGCACTTTACGCGAATTTCTGTTCTACTTTCTTCGGCTCGGAACCTTTGGCTTCGGCGGTCCGATTGCGCTCGCCGGCCACATGCAACGGGACCTGGTGGAACAGCGACATTGGGTCTCCAAGCAGGACTATCTGGAGGGCCTCGCTCTCTCGCAGCTCTCTCCGGGTCCGCTCGCGGCGCAGCTTGCGATGTATCTCGGTTGGGTTCGTGCGGGCCGCCTCGGGGCCACGCTCGTGGCGGGCGCGTTCATCCTCCCCTCCTTCGTGATGGTGCTGGTCATCTCCATCCTCTACGTCCGATTCCACGGGCTGCCCTGGATTCAGAACGTGTTCTACGGCGTGGGTGCGGCGGTGATTGCGATCATCGCGCGAAGCGCCGTGAAACTTGGGCGCATGACCATCGGGAAGGATCCGCTGCTCATTCTTATTCTCGCCGCGAGCGCCATCGTGACGGCGTGGACGGAAAAGGAAATTCTTTGGATCTTCTTGGGTTTTGGCCTTCTAGCGCTGATTGCTAAAGCGTGGCTTCCATCGCGAAAGACGACGAGGGTGTTGTCGCTAGGGCCATGGTTGGGTTGGCTGGTGGCGGGAATGGGGGGTCCGGCGCCAGGGGAGTTGTGGCGAATCGCGTGGTACTTCGCCGAAGCCGGCGCCTTCGTGTTTGGCAGCGGTCTGGCGATTGTGCCGTTTCTGCACGGCGGAGTGGTAGATAACTTCCATTGGTTGAATGAGCGCCAGTTTCTGGACGCGGTTGCGGTTGCGATGATTACTCCAGGGCCGGTTGTCATTACCGTCGCATTCATTGGCTTCCTGGTCGCAGGGCCGCTCGGGGCACTTATTTCCGCCGCGGGAGTATTCCTGCCCCCATTTGCGGTCGTCATTCTGCTGGCGCCCAGCGTTCGACGCTGGTCGAAAGATGCGCGCGTGAAGGCATTTGTCTCCGGTGTCACCGCGGCGGCGGCCGGAGCGATTGGCGGCGCAGCATTCGTACTTGCAAGGCGCTCGATCGTGGACATTCCCACGGCGGTTATCGCCGTTCTCACCTTCGGAGCACTCTTAAAACTAAGAAAGGCTCCCGAGCCGGTGGTGATTCTTGCAGCTGGGGCCGTGGGGCTGGTCGTAAAGGCGGTGGCCTCGCCATGAGACTGGGCAGATAGGAGGCTTTCAATGAAGTGGATTACGCGCGAGCGAGTCAACGTCGATCGAGTGGCCTGTCCGTGGTTGATTAAGAAATTTGTCGACCCGAAGGCCGAATTCTTCTTCGTCCCGGCAGCGGAAGTGTTGGTTGAAGGCGGGCGGCTCGGAGCAATTCCGTTTGACGTGAAGGGCGTCGAGCTGGGCCATCATGGGAAAGGGTGTTCGTTTGAGGCAATCCTCAAAAAGTACAATCTTGGGGATAAGCCCGAGCTGGTTCTCCTCGCGCAGATTGTGAACGGCGCGGATACCGACAATACGCTTTACGCTCAACCTGAGAGTCCGGGTTTGAAGGCGATCGCCGAAGGTTTCCGCCATCTCGGACTAAAGGATGACCACGCAATCAATGCCGCTGAGTGGATTGTTTACGACGCGCTTTATGCGTACTGCCAAGAAATGGTGCGACAGGGAAAGCCCAATGGAGCGTTCAAGAATCGCGAAACGGGTATGCCTGGGAATTGATGAGTGCGGCTACGACCTCCCCTCATCGTCGCCTTCGTCGCGCTGGCGTGGGCGCCCAACACGGCGGCCTATCGCCCGTTCGACTCGACGGACGCGAGCGTGGCCGAGGCGGGGACGTTGGAGCTCGAGCTAGGACCGATCGGCTACCTCACCGAGGGACGAGCGCACTTTCTCGTGGCCCCGGCATTGATTGCCAACCTGGGCCTGTCGCGCGGATGGGAGTTGGTACTCCAGGGCCGGCACCTGCTCCTCGTCAGCGATGGCCAGGAAGAGCCGCGGAGCCGAGTGGTCGACACCGGCCTGTTCCTCAAAGGCGTGCTTCGCGAGGGCACGTTGCAGGACGGCGTCGGGCCGAGCGTAGCAATCGAGGCAGGCGTCTTGCTACCGACGGTGAACGGAGAGCGGGGAGCGGGAGCAAGCGTGGCGGCCATCGTCTCCCAGCGATGGTCCTCGGTGACGATGCACCTCAATGCTGCCGCCGCGCTCACGCGGGCGGGACGCCTGGACCTCTTTGGAGGCGCCATCGTCGAGGGGCCGTATCGCTGGGCGGTGCGTCCGGTGGCCGAGGTGTTTCTAGACAGAGAGTTTCATACTTCTTGGGCTATCTCTGGGCTGCTCGGCGCCATCTGGCGTACCCGGGACGACCTCTCTTTGGACCTTGGCCTCCGGACCGCGCGCCTGAACGGCGAGTTCGTCGGCGAGGTTCGCGCCGGCCTCACATGGGCCTTTGGGTTGAGGTGACTGGATGAAGCCGATACTTGTCATCGCGGTACTTGTCGCGCTGACTCAGGCTTGCAAACGGGACGCCCGGGAGGTGGTGGTCTACACCTCGGTGGACCAGGTGTTCTCCGAGCCCATCTTCAAAGAGTTCGAGCGAAAGAGTGGCGTTGCGGTTCGGGCGGTCTTCGACACCGAGGAGACGAAAAGCACCGGCGTGCTCAACCGGCTCATCGCCGAAGCGCAGCACCCGCAGGCCGATGTCTTCTGGGCCAACGACCCGGTGCGTCCGTTTCTGCTTGTAAAGCGTGGTCTGGCGGAGCCCTACGTCTCTCCCAGTGCGGCGGGGATTCCCGCGGCGTTCAAGGCCGCGGACGGCACCTGGACGGATTTCGCCGCAAGGGCGCGCGTCCTACTGGTCAACAAGAAGCGCGTCTCGCCCGGCGAGATGCCACGCTCCGTCCGAGATCTGGCGGACCCTCGTTGGAAAGGGCAGACGGCAATTGCAAACCCACTCTTCGGGACGACGACGATGCACGTCGCGGCATTGTTTACGACGTGGGGCGAGGAGCAGGCGCGCGCGTTTCTCACGTCTCTCAAGGCCAACAACGTTCGCATCGTCAGCTCCAACGGTGAGGTGAAGCGACTCGTCGCAACCAGCGAGGTGGCGTTCGGACTTGCGGACACCGACGACGCGTTCGAGGCTCTCAAGGAGGGCGCACCGGTGGACGTGGTCTATCCGGATCAGGAGGGCATGGGCACGCTCGTGATGCCGACGACCGCGGTGCTCATCCAGGGCGGACCGCATCCGGAAACGGGGCGCAAGCTCGTGGACTATTTGCTCACCCCTGATGTAGAGCGGCGAATGGCCGACTCTGCCGCGCACATGCCGCTGCGGCCGGACGTGCCCGTGCCGCAGGGGCTCAAGCGCGTCAGCGAGATCAAGGCGATGCAGGTGGACTACGCGCGCGTGGCGAGCGACATGGAGCGCATCCAGCCGTGGCTAAGAGAGTGGGTCGGACTCTGAGCCGCGCCCTGCGCCGGCACGAGCAGACCCTCGTGCTCGCGGCTGCGGGAGCCATTGTCCTGCTCGCCTCGACATTGCCGCTGGTGCGGCTGCTGGCCGAGATCCCCGGTGCCGGGACATCTGCGCTCGGGGTCCTCGCCACCTTTCGGCCATGGATGCTTCTCATCCGCTCGCTTGCGCTCGCCGGAACGGTGACCGCCTGCGCCGTCGCCCTCGGCGCTCCGCTGGGCCTTCTTGTCGCCCGGACCGACCTGCCCGGACGGCGAGCCCTGTGGATGCTGCACGCCTTCCCGATGTTCCTGCCGCCGTTTCTCCTCGCGCTCGGGTGGTTCCAGCTCCTCGGGCGCGAGGGACCTGTCGGCAGCGAGATGACGGCTCGGCTGCTGTTCAGCGAGGGCGGCCTGGTCGTGGCCCTCGCGCTCGCGTTCTCGCCCGTCGTGACATCCCTCGTGGCGCTGGCGCTCCTGGGCATGGACGCCTCGCTCGAGGAGGCGGCGCGCCTCGCCGCTCGTCCATGGCGCGTCGCCACGCGCATCCTGCTCCCCGCGGCGCGTCCCGCGCTCACGCTGGCCGCCATCGTGGTCTTCGCGCTGTCAGTGTCCGAGCTCGGCGTGCCGATGTTTCTTCGCGTCGACGTCTTCCCTGCGGCGGTCTTCGCCCGGCTGGGCGGCATCCAGTACGCTCCTGGCGAGGCCTTCGTCCTCGCATTGCCCCTCGTGCCCGTCGCGCTCGCCCTACTTGTCCTCGAGCGGCGCGTGGTCGGCGCCGGTTCGTTCGCTGTGGCTGGCCTACGCGGAATGTCGCGTGCCCCCATCCCGCTCGGGCACTGGCGTCCGGCGCTCGCCGCAGCTGGCTGGAGCATCGCCTTGGCCGGCGCGCTCCCGATTGGTGCGCTCGCGCTCCGCGCCGTGCGAGGCGGCGGGTTCGGCAACCTCCCTCAGTGGATCGGCCAGGCGCCCTGGACCAGCCTAGGCACAGCCGCGGTCGCCGCCACGGTCATCGCCGCGGTCGGGCTGGTGCTCGGGCATGGTGCCGCTCGCCGTCTGCGAGGGGCCTCGATGCTCGATGCCCTCGCAGTGCTGGCATTCGTGATGCCGGCGTCCGTGCTCGGCGTCGGCCTCATCGCTGTATGGAATCGCCCGGCCACGCGCGCGCTGTACGGGAGCGTGGCGATCCTCATCATCGGCTACAGCGCCCGCTACGCGGTGGTGGGCATTCGTGCTGTCGCCTCGGTGGTGCTTCAGAGCGCTGTCCATCTTGAGGAGGCAGCGGCGGCCGATGGCGCCCGGTTCTGGCGGCGGCTGATCCGGATTATCCTCCCAGTCAACTTAAGGGGCGTGGCCGCGGCCTGGCTGCTGGCGATGGTTTTCTGCCTCCGGGATTTTGAGACAGCCGTGCTCTACTACCCGCCCGGTCGAGAGCCGCTCCCAGTGCGCATCTTCACCCTCGAGGCGAACGGTCCGCCTCCGGTGGTGGCCGCGCTCGCGCTGGCGCACGTGCTGATCACCGCCTCGGTGCTCGCTATTGGCGTGCCCCTGCTTCTGCGCAGGAGAGCCGGATGAGCTCAGCCATTGCAGTCGAGGGGATCAGACTCCGGTACGCGGGGAGGCTGGTCATCGATGGGCTCTCGCTTTCGGTTGAACCCGGCGAGGTGCTGACACTGCTCGGGCCATCCGGCAGCGGTAAAACGAGCGTGCTCCGGGTCATCCTGGGCTTCGCGACGCCGGAGGCAGGTGCCGTGCGAGTTTCCGGCGAGTTTGCGAGCCGGGAGGGGCGGCTGCTGGTGCTGCCCGAAGACCGGGGACTCGCGGTCGTGTTCCAGGACCTTGCGCTCTGGCCTCACCTGACCGTCGCGGGGAATCTCGCGTTTGGCCTCGAGTCCAAGGGCGTGCCGCGTCCCGAGCGCGACGCACGGATCCGAGCAATGCTCGGAAGAGTCGGCCTCGCGGGTAAGGAGCGTAGCCACCCCGGCCAACTCTCGGGCGGCGAGCGTCAGCGGGTGGCAATCGCTCGGGCGTTGGTCCTCGAGCCGCGCGCAGTCCTCCTCGACGAGCCGCTCTCCAACCTGGATGTTGGCCTCAAGCGCGAGCTGCTCTCAGTGTTCCGCGATCTGCTGAAGGAGCAACGGACCACGGCACTCTATGTGACGCACGACCTTCGAGAAGCAGCAGCGCTCGGAGACCGCATCGCGGTGATGGAGGAGGGGCGCCTCGTCCAGGAGGGTTCGCTCGACTCACTCCGCGCTCGGCCGGCGAGCAGATTCGTTCGCGGGTTGCTCGACGACCTCGCGTGGTCGGGTTGAATCTGGCGTGGTGTCCGCGTGCAGCCCGCACTCGGTCTTGGAACGACCGCGCCATCGACCCGCGCGGGAATCTTCGCCCGGCAAGGTGGGCGATGTGCAGGGAGCGCATCCGATGCTCGCGTAGCCGCGGTCATGCAGTGCGTTGTAAGGAACGCTGTGGGCGCGCACGTGCGCCCAGACATCCTCGCCGGTCCAGGCGACGAGCGGATTCACCTTCACCAGCCCAAAGCGTAGATCGCGCTCGACGAGCTGCGCCTTCCCGCGCTGTGGCGTTTGCTCTCGGCGGATGGCAGTGATCCAGGCGTCAAATCCAGCGAGCGCTCGCCGAAGCGGAATCAGCTTGCGAAGCTCGCAGCAGCGATCTGGATTGATTTCCCAAAGCCGTGCGCCATACCGCGCCTGTTGTTCTTCGACCGTCCGCTCCGGGCGGACGCCGCGGATGGCAATTCCGTATCGCTCCTGCAAACGGTGCCAAAGCTCGTACGTCTCTGGAAAGAGCAGGCCCGTGTCGAGCGTGAAGACATCGATCGGCAAAGCATGACGGCCGATCAGGTCGATGAGCACGCATCCCTCGACCCCGAAGCCGGTGGCGAAGGTGATCCTCGGGAATCGATCCACCGCCCAACGAAGCACCTCCAACGGCGGGCGGCCTTCCAGCGCCCGCGCGTCGTTGCTGAATTCGAATTGCCTTGACTCCATGATTGCACCATCGAGCTCATTGGGGGAATTGCGTGCAGCGGCGGAGAAATGCCAAAAGGCCCGAGGACCTGGATCTCCGGGGCAGGGGTGCAACGGTGCGTTGGTGTGGGGTTAGGCAATCCCGAACGCGCCGCGTCCGCAAGCTCCGGGAGTTCCCCGGGCCTCGGTACAACAACATACGCAGCGGTTCAATAGAGCGACCACAATTGCTTCTTTAACGAAATCGACTGGCGAGCGTCAAGCGAGCGACCGCGCCCCAATGCGGACCCTGGCAGAATGGGCGTTCAGCTGATGCTGCTCTCAGCGCTCGCGGTTGGCGATGAGTGGTGCTCTGGTCCAAAGCGCCCGGGCAATCACCAGGACCTCGCGTCGGTGGATGATCAGTAGGGGGAGCGACAGGAGCAGATATGCTGCCGACAGCAGCAGACGCGATGACTGTCCGGGCAATGCGAACTGAATCAAGAAGAGAAAGAGGAGTGCGATCGCCTCCCACCGGCGCAGCTCGAGATTGGCAAGGACTGCGAATCCCAGCAACGCCTGTGACGCGGTCAGCACCATCTCTTCGAGTTGTCTGGCATCCAGCGCCAGCCCATCGCGGCCGCCGCCCAGGAAGTAGGCGACCGGAAGGCTTCCCACCAGCAGCGTCCATTGATTGACTTTCGACGACAGGACGGTCCCGAAGGCCGTATCCGTACGTCCCCGGAAGGCGAGCAGCGACGCGACCAAAAGTTCCGGCGCTTCGGACGCGAGCGGAGCGAGCCACTGCACGAGGAGAAACTCGTCGATCCCGAGCTGGTGCCCGCCGGCGATCAACCCCTCGGCGAACGGCTTGGCCGAAGCGAGAACGATTGCCGCCGCAGCCAGGAACAGAGCTGTCACCAGCGCTCGCCGCGACCCTCGCCCCAGCGCCCCGATCTCGGCGGCGAGGCCGATCAGCTCGGGCTCGCCCCTCGGCTCGCGCGAAACGCGGATCGCGTAGAACACGAACAGCCCGAGCAGCGCCACCGCGTCGTACCAGGCCAGACGCCTCGTCGCGATGATCACCACCGCATAAATGCTCGCCAGCGCCAGGCAGGCCAGCTCGACGCGCCGCACGGATCCGAGCCTTACGCTGCGTGTATCTCGCCTATCGCGGCGAGCCGCAACCAATGCCAGCCCTGCGACGAGCGGCCATCCGATGCCGATCAGCAAGCGGTTGCTGCCGGTCATGTTCGCTACGGCGTATTGCGCGTGCTCCGGGTTGTGGCCAGCGCTGTACGAGAAGTACAGATCGACCGCGTATTCGGGGAGGACGGCCACCAGCGCCAATGCCGCCGTCGCCAAGCTCGCCGAAACGTCCACCTGGAACGCTTCCGCCGCCCAGGAAAGGAGGAATGCCGCGGCGACGACCGCCGCGCCATAAAAGCCGATCGAGGGCAGCGGACCCAGCGGCACCGCGGCGAGACGGAAAAAGCCCGACGGAAGGCCGATTGCCAAAACCAGAAAGAGTTTCCACCACCCGCGGTGAGCCATCGTACTGATTAGGAATTTCCGCGGGCAAATACCAGCGAACTTTCTCCGGTCGCTCCAGACAACTGGCGCCAGCGAATGTCACGTCGTTTGGTAACTCGGAGACCGGGCGCGCAGATTCGAACGAGACCGAAAGCGGTGCACGAGCTGTCCCCGCGCAACTCCGCCGCCTGGACAGCTCGACTTGACCGCAGCCGCTAAAACCTGATCGCGGACGGCGCCGGGCACTGATCAAGAGCCGTCCAGGTGATCGGGATCTCATCGATTTGAAAGGGCCGGGTGTTATTTATATTTTCAAATGTGCCGCTTCCATTCAACATCAGGTCTGTATCGATGACGATACTGACGTATTGACGACGTAGGCTGTTAATGCCCTGAATCCCGATTCTGACGGCGGTCCCCTCGGAATTTACGAGCGCCGTCCCGTGTATTGGCCAAGTGGCCGTTGCGGTTGTTAGCGAACCGTGCAATCCGACGATTGCCCCAGCGACGAAGTCGGAATCAGTCTTCAATACCCACGTCTGATTGGAGTCATCTGTTGCGCAAAGTGTCGATGCTGAAGCTGTCGCCGTTGCGACCAGGCAAAAACAAACAATCGCGAGCAGCCGTTTCCGGCGATGATCGAAAACCTCACGGAGCACTTCTAGAAATCTCATAAACGGCTCCCTTTTCGAGTCCAACGACAAACAGATTGCCGTTGGGTCCAGTTCGAATGTCACTCGTAATTCCAAAGCCTTTGCCAAACAGCAGACTCTCGCTCTCGGTAATGTCCCACTTATCGAAGTCGTCTGCCCTCCGGTCGAAAAGGACGGGGTCGTCGAAGGCCAGGTCCAGGCGGTCAGGGCTCAATTTCAAGCGGAAGAGGTGGCCATCCAAGAGAAAATTCCTCGCCCCACCGACGATCAGATTTCCGTCGAACTCCGTTCCGAGCCCCTGGCCTACCACGAAGCCGAAACCTGCCGGGGCGACCTCAAACTTCCAAGTCAACAGTGGATCGGTGTATCGCGCGCCCGGAAGCATGAAGAGCGCGTCTCGCGCCTCCTCCGGCGAATTGGCGATCAGCGTCGGTGGCCAGCGAATCTGCTGCAGGCCGAAATACACGGGACTGGTTTCGATTGCCTTGTAGTCAGCGACGAAATCCAACAGTCCCATGATTCGAATCCAGCCGCCATTCATGCCGGCCTCGATTCGATTAATCTCGCTTCCGGAATCATCGCCATTCTGCGACTCCCAGAGCTGGCCTGTGGCGGGATCGAATGCGAGACCAAAGCCGTTGCGGATGCCATACGCAAACACCTTCTGGATGTTCGCGCGGACCTCCTCGCTGGTACCGGGAGGAAGCTCGACGTTAAAGAAGGGATTGTCCTCTGGCGTGGTGCCGTCGTCATTGAGTCGGATCACCACTCCGGTGAGGTGAGTATTGTCGGTTTCCGGTCCGCCGAATTGATCGTCCATTCCGTTGGGACCCAACGGGACGGTAATGTTTTGCATCCAGCCACGGCGACCGTTGTCGCCAATGTAGATGTAAAGCTTGCCATCGGGCCCGAAGAGGACCTTGCCGCCATTATGGTTTCCGCGCAGGGGCTGTCCCTCGTCTGCCTGATACGAGCGCAGACGGATGATGTTCATGTCCATCGTCAGCGCCGAACCGTCCCAAATGAAACGGTCTACGCGATTGCCAAGAAGGGGAACTTGAGCGGGATCGCTCGTGTCGTCGGTCCCGCCAGCGCAATCCTCGCTGAACGAAGGCGCGCGGCAGGTCCAATAGAGATACACGAAGCCGTTGTTTGTGAAGTCGGGGTGGAGAGCGATGCCTAACAGGCCGCGCTCGGAAAAGAAGTTCACGGCAAGGTCCAGTGCCAGTTGAGGTTGCACGACCCCATCGATTACGCGCTTTGCCTTGCCGGTCGTCTGCTCGATCACCAAGAAGTCGTTGGGAGCGAGAAATGCGATGCCCGTCGGCGTGGTGAGGTTGGTCACCGCGGGTGTGACGCCCAGGCTGGGATCTTCCATCACAGGATTCAGGACTTGAGCGACGACTGGTGTCTCGGCGGTAGCCGTGTTGTTGCTCGGATCGGGATCGGGCTCCGTGGCGGCGACAGTCGCCGTGTTGCTAAGCACGTCGGTGATCTGTTGCGGCAGCACCACGATGATCACCGCAACGCCCTCTGACGCGGCCAGGTTCCCAATGTCGCAGACGATGGTAGTCGTCCCGCTGCAGGGCATGGGCATCCCGCCCGGGAAATTAAACGTGGCACTGCTCAGAGTCACGCCGGTTGGCAGGGTGTCGGTGACCTGGACATTCGTAGCCCCATCAGGCCCGTGGTTGATGACATTCATTCCGTAGGTGAGATTTTTTCGGACTGTCGCAGGCCTTGGCACAGTGGTGTTGGTAATCGATAGGTCCGCCGAAGGAGAACCTTTGGCCGAGGCCGCCTGCGCCGACAAGGTTATCGCGACCGCCAAGAGCCATTGTGTTTTGGCTTTCATGTTTACTCCCCCATTTGTGGTTTCATTCACCCCCGCTCAGAGTTTCCACCTCCGCGAGCGCAACCGGAGCCTCAGGATCGACCCAATCAATTCACCCCCAAGCAGGTGACACCGGTCGACAGCGACCGTTGCGCGCCTGGGACATGGTCAGGAAGAACTCTGGAGGGACAGGGGTTGCAACGACCCAGCCGACACCCACGTGCAACGCAAGAAGACCTGCCGTGTCAACCTAATCTCGGGGACGCGGGCATGGGTGGTGGAAGATCGGCAGTTCTATCGATGATCAGAGCTCCCATTATCTTCGTATTTCTAGGAGGCATCCTCGTGCTCGCTTACATGGGGGGTTCCACTGACGGGACCCATGAAGGTCGCGCACCGGGGAGCGCCGTCTCCGATGGTGGCCCGGAGCTCGTGAGCTTCGGTGAGGATATTCAGCCCATTTTCAACAGGCGGTGCACGAGCTGTCACAACGGGACTCACTCGCGTGGACAGCTCGATTTGACCGCGCCGAGCTCCTACTCGCAGCTCGTCAATGTCGTCACTTCTACGAATTGCGACGCAGTAGTGCCTGCTGTTGCTCGGGTCAAGCCGGGCGATAAGGAGGGCAGCATGTTGTGGCGGAAGACGAAGCCCGACCCGGACCGATGCCTGAACCCGATGCCGAACGGCGCGCCGGGCCTAGGTATCATCGCCCCAGATGAACTCGACAAACTGGAGAGATGGATCCAGCAGGGTGCGCTCAACAACTAGCTCAGGGTGGCTTGGAGTGCATCTCTTTGAGAAAGGCCTCGATTGCTTCGAAGAATTCGAAGCGCTTTTTCTCAAACAGCACGAAATGCGTTGCTTCATTGATGAGGACGCTGCGCTTGGAGGGTGCGTTGGTCAAATCCCGCATCAATCCCTCCCGGTCCTCTGGAAAGGACCACGTGTCGAACTCACCGGCGATCACCAGAATCGGCACGTAAATGGAAGAGGCGTTCCAGATCCGCCGCCCGGTCGCCTGCATGAAGGTATCCTCGAGGACGCCATTCGGGGCGCGCAGGCTCGGCGGATTGCGCGTGTTGCTCGTAGGGTCGGTGGCCAACGCCTCGGCGTTGAAAGCGTCCACCACCCCCTGCTCTCGGTACTGGTTCTTGTCCTGGACCGGAATCTCGCCATCCCACCGCGCCTGGTTTGCGGCGCCGGTCGCGAGACGATACGCGCCTAATCCAAAATTGAACTCGTACGGCCTACGCTTGTTCTGGGAATTCGATCCAGGCCCGAGATTCGGATGCAGTGCAAACGCATAAGCAGGCGCGTAGAGGACAAGTTTCTGGATTTTGTCGCTGTGCAGCGACGTGTAGTAGCCGGCGGTCATTGCGCCCCACGACCACCCGATCAGTGTCACCTTCTGCACCTTGTGCTTGGCCCGGATGTGATCCACCACTGCGCCGATGTCGCGAATCACCAAGTAGGAGCGGGACACCGGCCGGTTCGCCGCCGGGGGCATTTCCATTGCCTTCTCCCGCGAGGACAAGCCGTAGTTTCGCTTGTCGAACATGTAGACGACGTAGCCCTGCTGAACCATCCAGTCTGCCCACGAATAGTCCTTGAACTGCAGATCGAAGTCCGGAGTAGACGGGAATGTCGCTCCATGGACGAACAAGACGATGTTGTCGTTAGTGAACGCCTTCGTCCCCTCGGCCATCTTGCTCCGGACGAACAGTTTAATGCCAGGGTCAACCGAATCGATCTGGTAGTCTTGCTTCACGACCTTAACCGCGGACGCTGCCGGCCCGGCTAGAAGAGACAAGGCGAGCAAGACGCAAAACGAGGCAGGACGAAAAGTTTGCATGGGAGCTCCTTGGGGCTGAGTTCACCTTGTGAGACTGCCTGCTTTCCGCCGTAGCTCAAGCACTTTCGACGTCTCAATCCCGAAGCGGGAGCGCGCGCGAGCAATGCGCGGCTCTCGACTCCGGGATTCTTGTTGAGACAGCTCGATCTGGGCTGGTGCGCTCTGCTGCTACGGCATCACGAAGCCGTCGAAGAACCGCGGCTGCAAGCGGACCTCCGCTGGTACCGGGAAAGGAAAGCCGACCACGACGGCTCTTCCCTGCACCTGATCCTGCGCGGTGCAGTCGGCGGTGCAAACCCTCGCCGCAGGCGCGATCTCCGTCGCGTCTTCTCCCATCACTTGGCCGATCCGGCCGCCGGTGGCTACGCTCCACTGCGAGACGCCGCCGCAATGGCTCACGGTTCCGGGGTGAAATGGATTGGGGATCTGGTTCACGCAGTCGGTGATGATCCGGGTCGCTACTTGAGGACTGTCGCGGCCCACGAACTTGTCCGACCAATCGTTGGCGAAGTTGATCTTCGCGGTCACCGTCACCCTGCCATCCGGGTCGGCGCCGTCGCAAACGACCCGCGTTCCATTGGGGAGGATGCCTGAGCAGGGAAGCCGCTCACCGATCCGGTCGCGCGCGTTGGGGTTATCGAAATAGAAGACGTCGTCCGACAACACATGGGTGAAGACCGTCTCCGTGCCATCATCGCGTGCCGGCTCCACCTGGAAGATGCCGCCGCTCGCGCAGTCCTTCGCCTGGATCTTCATCGACAGTCCGGTCCCTGTCCGCCTGATGACCAGCGCCTCGCTGTTAATCTCCACCTCGACGTCGCTGGACAGCGCGAGTCCCCGATGGTCGGGAATCTTCGCGGCAAAGACGACGGTGGGTATACCACCGGTGAGGTCGAGCGGATTCGGGGCGCCGGTGAGCGTCCAGTCACGAATCCCGAACGTCGCCGCGTCAACGCGAAACTCTACATATCTGCCGCTGACGACGAAGCTGTCCCCAATGCCGCTCGCGGGAACCGTGGTCCTTTGACGCCCGGAGAGTCCCAGCAACGAGAAACCACCGCCCTGACACCGGGCAGAACCATCTGCGAAGGCTCGATCTGAAAGTAGCGCGAGCGACGCGACGCCGATCGCCGTTGCCGCGTAGAAGAGGCGCGTCATTCCATTTCGATGCTGCATTGCTTGTTTGCTCACAAACGTCTCCTGAAAGTTTGAGGGTGGTACAGCGAAGTGACATCACGCAACTGGGTGAGACAGCCGGACGGGGAAGCCGGAACAACAGTCTTCCCGCAACGGCGGCAAAAAACGTTCGACGGGCAACGAGGCTCGATGGTGCTGATTAGTGTTGCTTCAGCCCCGTCTCGTTGGTGCAAATCATGCTTATCCTTTCGTCCTGTCGAGGACATTGATTGGGTCTGAATCTCGTTTGACGTCCGCGTGCAGTCCGCACTCGATCTTGGAGCGACCGCGCCATCGGCCGGCGCGCGGATCTTCGCCGGGCAAGGTGGGCGAGGTGCATGGAGCGCATCCGATGCTCGCGTAGCCGCGGTCATGAAGCGCGTTGTAAGGAACACGGTGAGCGCGCACGTGCGCCCAAACATCTTTGCTGGTCCACCCGACGAGTGGATTCACCTTCACCAGCGCAAAGCGCCGATCGCGCTCGACGAGCTGCGCTTGCGCGCGCTCTAGCGTTTGATCTCGGCGGATGGCGGTGATCCACGCGTCAAATCCAGAGAGCGCCCGCCGAAGCGGAATCACCTTGCGAAGCTCGCAGCATCGATCTGGATCGATTTCCCAAAGCCCTGCGCCGTGCCGCGCCTGCTGTTCTTCGACCGTCAAGTCCGGACGGACGGCGCGGATGCCAATTCTGTATCGTTCCTCCAGACGGTGCCACAGCTCGTACGTCTCGGGAAACAGTAGGCCGGTATCGAGCGTGAAAACATCGATCGGTAAAGCATGGCGGCCGATCAGATCGATGAGCACACATCCCTCGACGCCAAAGCCAGTGGCGAAGGTGATCCTCGGGAATTGATCCACGGCCCAGAGAAGCACCTCCAGCGGAGAGCGGCCTTCCGGCGCCGTTGTACTGTTGCTCAATTCAGATTGCTTTGATTCCATGATCGCACCATCGAGCTCGTTCGGGGGATCGCACGCAGCGGCGGAGAGACGCCAAAAGGCCCGAGGATCTAGATCTCCCGGGCCTGGTGCGACGGTGCGTTGTTTAGGCTTCAGGGGCCCTGAACGCGCCGCGTCCGCAAGCTCCGGGAATTCCCCGGGCCTCGGTACAACAACAAACGCAGGCGTTCGATGGGGCGACCACGTTTCTTTCATAGCGAAGGTGACGGGCGAGGGTCAAGCGGGCGAGCCAACGGCGATGGGATTCGGACGTGATTACTGCGGTCGACGTTCGCTCTCGCGTGTACGTGGCGCTCAACGATGGCACCGGCCATTTCTCGGATTCCGGCACTGCCTTCACCGTCGGCTACGAACCTGCGCGACTGGTGGCGGTGGACCTCAATGGCGATGGCTTGCCCGAGGTGATTACCTCCAGCCTTCGGGGAGGGTCGGTGAGCGTGTTGATCAACCAAACACTGCGCGCCGGACCATAAAGATAGGCGAATATCGATCGCGCTTGGAGCGGCGAGGATGATGTATAGCTTGCCACCTTTGTCGCTCTTCTGGCGATAGCCGTCGGACCCGCTCCAGCGCACGCCCAATGCGGACCCTGGCAGATCGTCGACACTCCGAACAACCTTCAACAACGTCTTTGGAATGAAGGCGCACGCCGCTGACGATATTGGGTCGGTGGGGTACCACAAGAACAATGGCGTGGATTCGGGGTACCGGACATTGGCAATCCACTGGAATGGCGCGGACTGGATCGAGGTGCCGAGCCCGGGTGATCCAGCCTCCGCCCGGTCGTTTTGATGACGCGTCTGTCGAAGAAGAGCAGCCCGGGCTGAAGCCGGTGTGCAAGTAGGGGACATCAACCCGGCAGGACTACTGCGGCGTGTTGTTGATCAGCACTGAAACGTTGTTGGAAGAGTCGTTGGCCACGGCCAGGTCCGGAAGTCCATCGCCATTGAAGTCGTCCACCGCAACGGACACAGGGAAGCTCCCCACCCCGAAGTTCTGGGCCCCGAGGAAGCTCCCATCCCCGATGCCCAAAAGCACCGAGACGTCTCGAGAAATAGCGTTAGCTACGGCTAAGTCTGGGATCCCGTCGCGATTGAAGTCGCCCACCGCAACGGAGTGTGGACTTTCCCCCGCCCCGAAGTTCTGGGCCCCGAGGAAGCTCCCATCCCCGTTGCCCAACAGCACCGAGACGTTGTTGGAATTCGTGTTGGCCACGGCTAGGTCCGGCAGCCCGTCGCGATTGAAATCGCCCACCGCGACGGACCAAGGAAGCTGGCCGACCGCGAAGTTCTGGGCCGGCTGGAAGGTCCCATCCCCATTGCCCAACAGCACCGAGACATCTTGGGAACCGCCGTTGGCCACGGCTAAGTCCGGCAGCCCGTCGCGATTGAAGTCGCCCACCGCAACGGACAGAGGAAAGGTCCTGGCCCCGAAGTTCTGCGGCGCCTGGAAGGTCCCGTCCCCGTTGCCCAACAGCACCGAGACGTTGTTGGAATTCGAGTTGGCCACGGCCAGGTCCTGCACCAGGTCGCCGTTGAAGTCGCCCACTGCAACAGAAGTAGGTCTGTCTCCGGCCGCAAAGTTCTGCGGCGCCTGGAAGCTCCCATCGCCGTTGCCCAACAGCACCGAGACGTTGTTGGAATTCGAGTTAGCCACGGCTAAGTCCGGCAACCCGTCGCCATTGAAGTCGCCCACCGCAACGGACAGAGGAAAGCTGCCCGCCGCGAATTGCTGGGCCGCCTGAAAGCTCCCATCCGCGTTGCCCAAAAGCACCGACACGGTACCGGCGGCAGTCCAGTTGGCCACGGCCAGGTCCTGCACCAAGTCGCCATTGAAGTCGCCTACCGCAACGGACTGAGGTCTGTCCCCGGCCGCGAAGTTCCGGGCCGCCTCGAAAGATACATCCTGTGCTTGCGCCGCCACGGTGACCGCCATGTTGCACACCGCCAGCCCCGCGCAAACCAACGCCACTCTCTTGTTCCTGATTGCCATCGCTCTCCTCCTGAAAACGTAGTTGCACCGCCCCAAAAGCATTGGGCCTTTCCTTCCCCGCGAGCTAGTCCGGCGCGATAGTCAGGTAGCGGGGTTGATGCCGGTCCACGGGCAGGGTTGGTCAGCAATCGATGTCATTGGGTTAGACAGCGAGGCAGCGGCGAGGGAACAACAAATGTGCGCCGGGAGCATGCAGGGGATGCTGCCACCTGCGTCGGACGAGCGTGTCCGCCCAGGTTTTAGGCCGAGCCGTCTGCACGATGCCATTCCCCCGAGCGTCACGGCGAGGGGGTCGGGTTGCCTCCGTTGTTCATAAGCACGTTGACGCTGTTTCCTGGCCCGTTCAGCTCGATCAAGTCGGGCGCTCCGTTGTTATCCAAATCGGCCGCCACCAGGAAATGGGACAGGAATTGAGTGCGAAGCAGCGTCGCCGATTGAAGTGAGCCGTCTCCGTTTCCGAGCATCACGGCTATCGAGGAGCCGCTCAGCCCCTTCACCGCGATGTCGAGGACTCCATCCCCGTTGAAATCCGCCGCCACCGGAGCCCCCAGGAGGCGCTCCGTATACTGGGGGGGAGGGAAAGCGAGATTGTTAAACGTGCCGTCGCCATTGCCCCGATACACCATTACATTTCCACGACCGAGTCCGAAAGGCGGCCAATAGCTAACCGCCAGATCCAGCATTCCGTCCCCATTGAAGTCGCCTACGACCATTGGGCCCGGGCCTGAGCCGACGTGATCCTGGCTCAACCGGAACGTGCCGTCTCCGTTGCCCAGCAGCACCGTCAGCGCGAAGCGTGATTGAACTACAAGGTCCGGCGTTCCATCGCCATTGAAGTCTCCCAGAGCCAACTTGCCGTTGGTGAATTGAATGGGAAATGTCAAAGGGGTGCCAAACGTCCCATCGCCATTGCCCAGCAGGGCGCTGACGCTGTTCGTGCCCACCACGACCAGGTCTTGGATAGTGTCTACATTGATGTCGCCCACGGCGACGAAGGAGGGGCCTGGCCCAGCCTGAACGCTGATCGCCGGCTGCAGCGTTCCATCGCCGTTTCCCAGAAGGATGCTCACGGCGGTAAGATCGGCGGCAGCGACGTCGAGGTTGCCGTCGCCGTCAAAGTCGCCGACGGCCACCGACCTGGGCGTGTCTCCAGCGGCGAAGATGAGTGGCGCTTGGAAAGAACCGTCGCCGTTCCCCAGGAGAATGCTCACGCTTGCGCTGGCGGAGTTGGCCACCACGAGATCGAGCACGCCATCGCCGTTGAAATCGCCCACCTCCGCGGCGGCCGGCGAGTCAACGGGGTATTCCATGGGCGGCAAGAACCCCTCTGCGAAGGAAGGCGCGGCAGCGGTCAACAAAACACACAGCAGACCGATGTTTGCTTGCTTCTTCTTGTCCTGTCGAATCCAAGTATTCATGATCGATACTCCTCGGGTGAAATCTGCATTGAATGAATCTGAAAACTGCCTTGCCACGCGAACGCGAGCTGGTGGTCGTCAGTTCCTGGCGCCTTCCTATGCGATCCACGAAGTGAGACCGCGGAAGGCCTCGACCGGAACAGAAAACACGGCAAGCGAGCTAATCATCAAAAAGTAGATCGCTGCGGGGAGTAACGCTTTGAATCAGGGCTGTGAATACTTAATGGTCGCGAAGTCGCCTGTTCCTATTCCCGTGCTCCAGCCGGTCACGTAGACATTTCGGGTGCTGTCCACGGCGATAGCCGTCGCAATATCCTGGGCGTTCCCCGGCCCATTGTAGCGAGCAACCCATTGCTCAGCACCGGTGGAATTGTAAGCGATGGTCGCGTAATCATAGCCTGTTCTTATTCCCTCACTCCGTCCTGTCACGTAGACACTGCCGGTACTGTCCACGGCGATGGCATTCGCAATATCGTAGCCGTTTGCCGGTCCATTGTAGCGAGCAACCCACAGCTCGGTGCCATTGGAATCGTAAGCGACCGTTGCGTAATCAATTAATGTTCCTAGTCCCTCGCTCTCGCCCGTCACGTAGACACTCCCGGTGCTGTCCACTGCGATGGCACTCGCACTATCCTTGTCATTTCCGGGTCCATTGTAGCGAGCGACCCAGAGCTCGGTGCCATTGGAATCGTAAGCGACCGTCGCGTAATCATCGAACGTTCCTATGCCCCTGCTCTCTCCCGTCACATAGACATTGCCTGTTCCGCTGTTCACTGCGATTGCGCGTGCAACATCATCGAAATTCGCCGGTCCATTGTAGCGGGCGACCCACAATTGCGCGCCTGTGGCATCGTAGGCGACCGTAGCGTAATCATTGAATGTTCCTATTCCCACGCTACCTCCGGTCACATAGATATTGCCCGTATCGTCGACAGCGATGGCCGTTGCCCAATCACCCGAACTCGCCGGACCATTGTAGCGAGCGACCCATAGCTCGGCACCTGTGGCATCGTATTTTATGGTCGCGAAATCAAACATCGTTTCTGCTCCTCCCCAGCTGCTTCCCGTAACGTAGACGTTGCCCGTGCTGTCCACCGCGATGGCGGTCGCAGAATCGCCCTGATTACCCGGTCCATTGTAGCGAGCGACCCACAGCTCGGCACCCCTGGAATCGTATGCGACCGTCGCGTAATCATAGCCTGTTCCTATTCCATCGCTCCGTCCTGTCACGTAGACATTGCCGGTGTTGCTGTCCACCGCGATGGCACTCGGAACGTCATAGCCATTTGCCGGCCCATTGTAGCGAGCGACCCATAACTCCGTGCCTGCGGCGTCGTAGGCCACGGTAGCGTAATCCTGCAATGTTTCCCCTCCCCAACTGAATCCCGTCACGTAGACATTGCCTGTGTTGCTGTCCACGGCGATGGAATTCGCACCGCCCTGTCCATTGTAGCGGGCGACCCATTGTTCGGTCTGCGCTTTAGCCGCCGCTGGCGCTACGAGTATGAGCAGGACTAGGGAAGAGATGAACTTGATTCGCATGCGTTCCCCCAATTGCGTCTTTTTCATTGCCACTTTCCTCCAATGATTCGCGCCTCAAACTCTGGCTATTTCGCCGTCTCGTAACCGGGTCGACTGGGCTACACCTGACAAGAGGTCAGACACGCCGCAAGCCAAAGCGGAACAGGTTTTAAGCAATTTGCGAATGATGTTGCGCGCAAGCCGCGAGGCGCAGCCGGCGTTTAGCAGGGCAGCAGTCGAGGCACGTTTCGAGCGCTTCCCCTGGGTAAGCTTCCCCGAGGATTTTTCCCATCAAGGGGCGATCGAGAACACCCGGTCGGCGCCGGACGAAGAGTTCTGGAATCGACTGTCGCGCGCTATCACGCGAACCCTCGCGTCCGGGATGCCGTCCGATGGTGGCAGCAGCCAGTCGAAGGTGCGGGCCGCCGGGGGAAGCTCGGGCGCGATGAAGTGCCATGTTCTGCCGCCGTCGAACGAACCGTGGAGGGCGAACGACTGCAGGGCGCGGTCATCCGAGGCGGTCCAGGCGATCGGCACCACGCCTGCCGACGGGAACACGTCGCCCACCAACGGTGCGGTCATCTCGACGCTGGGCGGCTCGTCGCCGACGCGGGGATCGGGCCGGATCGAGAAATAGTCGCTGAAGAAATATTCGACCCGACCGCCGGCACCGTAGGTGAGGCTCAGAGCGAACCGCGCGCTGTCGGTTGACGCGTACAGCATCACCATCGGCAACACGAGGCAACCCGTGCCGGTACCCACCGGCAGCCGAGCGTCATCGCCGTCGAGAAACACCCAGGCGTCTACCAATCCGCGCATTCCCGACGCTGTCCAGCACAGGTCGGTGCGCTCTCCGGGCCGGAACACGCGATGGACGTCGGTGGTAACGGTCAGCGTTCCCGTCCAATCAGCGGTGTACGGCACGAAGAACTGCGCGTCGTCCCAACCTTCCTGACCGGCCTCGTCCACCGCGAGGATCCGGACGAACGAGTTGTTTCGGTTGGACGAGGGGGGAACGATAGGAACGGTGAACTCGTAGGTTCGCTGGTCCGTGGGCAGCTCGGCCACCACCTCAAGGGCGGGTTCTCGCCGTGCGACGTGAACAAGACCTTTTGCGTCACAATCGAACCATCGTCCGAAGCTTCCCATCGGAGGATCCGTCCAAGTCGATCCGCCGTCGAGAGACCGAATCACCAAGGCCAGAGGGCGGTCAATTCCGCATGCCCAGACCTCGTTCTCTCCTGCGGCCATGACGTCGAAGTACAGTGCGTTTCTCTGTGCGGGTCTGACCTGGCTCCAGGTGTCGCCGCCGTCTGTCGTCTTCGCCAGGAAGCCCTGCCAACCCGCGACATAACCAACGTTGTCCGACGCCCAAGACATCCGCTCGTTTGTCGTCGCACCGGTGATGTTCTTCGCCGTCCAAGTCGCGCCTCCATCCGTTGTCTGATAGAGCGGCTGGCTCGTTGTCAGCACGTATCCCGCCTGATTGATGAAACGAATATCGATGGAAGGAACGTTGAGGCTGGCTGTCTCCCAAGTTAAGCCGCCGTCGTACGTTCTGCGGATATGGCTCCTCGGGCCTCCGTTTTCGTCAACGCCCGCGATCCATCCGTTGTTCGCGTCGTTGAACGTGACAGCGTTGGCGTAGTAGCCCGGGTTGAGCGAGTTCGACAGGTTCATCCAGGTGGCTCCCTGGTCGACTGTCTTGAACAAGCTGCCCCAATGACCCACGACGACCGCCGTGGTCGCGTCGGCAATCGAGATACCCGAGAATGCCGTATCGCGGCGAAACGAAGGTGGATCAAGCAGGAGCGGCGTCCACTGTGCGCCGGCGTCCCTGGTGGACTGCACGTAACCGTGGTGTCCGACGAGGATCACTTGGGAATCGGAGAACGCGATAAGGCCGTTCCAATCTCGGGCGATGCCCCTATTCAAGCGGGTCCAGGTCAAGCCCCCATCGTTCGTTCCGAGGATGGCGCCGGCTTGGCCAGAGATGTGGCCGATCAGCGGGTTCAAGAAGTGGACCCTCCAACTGCCGGGTAGATCGCCTTCGCCAGACCATTGCTGACTCCAAGTGAAACCGCCGTCGGGCGAGCGCCACACGTCCCCCTTCTCAGAGACCCCGACTACCGTGTCGGAGTCCAGCTTCTCGATGTCGCCGAATCCGGTGGACACCGTTGCGACAGCGGACCAGGTTTCGCCACCGTCCGTGGAACGGATAATTGAGGTGCCGTCGGCGGCCAACGCAATGCTGTCCGTGAGAAAGATTGCTTTGCTGACCAATCCGAAATGCTTGAGCTGCCACGTCTGGCCACCGTCATTCGTTTTGAAGATTCCGTTTTGATTCGATGGAATTTGATGTCCAGCCACAAGACCCGTATTCGCGTCGAGAAAGTCCATCCCGTAGATGACCGGGCAATCTGGATAGGCGGACTGAAGCAACCAGTTTGTGCCAGCGTCGTTTGTACGAACCAAAGCACCATTGGCTCCCATGAAACCCGTCGTCTCATTAACGAACTGGATGTGGCTCCAGGAGCCGCCGGGGGGGAACTCGGGCACTTGCTGCCAGGTTGTACCTCCATCAGTCGTTTTGTAGATATCTGGACCCGTCAACCCAGAGTTGCCAGCGACGAAGCCTAGCTGTGAGCTCACGAATCTCACGGCGTAAAATGGCCCATCCGGATTGCCGGGCATTGAAACGAAAGTCCAGGTCAATCCGTGGTCGGTTGTCCTGTAGAGCGCGTGGCCGACCCCTGCAACCCAACCGTCATCCGGTGAGGTAAACCAGACATCCCACAAATCGGCACCGGTTGGTACAGGAGCGATTTTCGCAAATGTCTGGGCGATGGCAAGAAGTGGCGTCAGCGCCAGCGCGAGCATCACGGTGAGGGACCAGCGAAGTAATTTTGCTACCATACGTCCTCCTAGGCTCCTGCCAGATGAAACCGGTGCAGACAGCCGCCGAGCGGGCGCTAACAGAGAGTCTCGGCGAAGACCCGTGGAGCTCAGTGAATCGTTCGCTACTGTATGCTTCGCATTACGATACGGAAGGCGCGCGTTCTTGGTCCTGAGTAGACCGCATAGACGAATATTCCAAAACCGTTCGTGGCGCTCACGGCCAGGCTTGGCGTGGTATGCATTGGGGATGTCACTTGATCTCGCAATTGGACAGCCGAACGGGGGGAATGGAACAGAGAAAAAACCACCTGCTGCGCGCGGTTCGTCGGCCCCGAAGCCATTTCGACATCTGTCATCGAGGCCGGAACAGCATAGCGGGCGCACGTCGATTCCGTGCTAGCTTCACCCGTACGCTTTGGAGCGGTCGCCTGCGCCAAATGCGCCGGACGCCTTGTCGCTCCACTGATGGTGTTCGGTTGCCTCTTCGGCACCCCCAATTTCGCAGGCTTGCTCGCATTTGCGGCCCCGCCCACAGCTTCGCAGGCCAAAACGGACGAAGTCCCGCAGCGCTTGGAGGAGGCACGCGCGCTGCAAGCGAAGGGAGCCGCCCGAGAGGCTCGCAACATCTACGAATATCTTGTGCCGGTGCTGCGGACCGAACAACGGAATTCTGAGCTGGCCGCCGCGCTCACCGGCCTCGGCGAGATCGCGTCCGCGCAGGGCGAGTACGACGTTGCGGTTGCCAGGGCGGGCGAGGCGGCGGCGGTCTATCACAACCTGGGTGACAAACGAGGGGAGGCCCGTGCCCTGAACAGTTGGGGCGCCGCCGAGCTTTATCGGGCAGACTATCCGGCCGCCTTGGCTCGACTGCAACAGGCGCTGGCGCTCAGTGTCAGCGTGGGAGACCGAGAAGGTGAGGTCCAGCAACTTAGCAATATCGGTCACGCCTACTACTACCAAGGCAAGTACATGGGCGCTTGGCGCGCGTATCAGAGGGAGATGGACCTCCTCGACCATGCCGGAAATTCGCCGAGTGGCACCCGCAACCGGCAACTCGCGATCAGTGACATGGCGACTCTCTTTCAACGACTGGGCAGAGACGACCGGGCGCTCGAGCTGTACGAGCAATTGCGCAACTCGCCTCTCGCAGTCAGACCCAGTGAGCAGGCACGCTTGCTGGCAAACCTCGGAGTCCTCTATCGCCACCTTGGAGATCCGGTGAAAGCTCTGCAAACCTATCGCCAAGCACAAGATCTGTACGCGCGCGAGCAACACGCGCAGGGGCAAATGAGCGTGCTGCAGAACATCGGCATCGTGCTTGCCCTCGACCTGGGCGATTTGTCAGGCGCCATCCAAGCTTTCAGCCGAGCTCTGAAACTGGCCGAGAACACGAATGACCGGCTCTTGGCGACGCACGCCCACCTGTACCGGGGAGAATCGCTGTTTCTCTTGAACCAATTGGACGCAGCCGGCCAGGATTTCGAGGCCGCGCTGGCCACCTCGAAGGAGCGCGGGACCTCCGAAGGCGAGTGGAAGTCCCTCTACGGGCTCGGACGTGTGGCCCATCGAGCGGGCAATAACGATCTGGCGAGGGAATATCTTCGGAAGGCGGTCGCCGTGATCGAGTCGGTTCGCTCCGGACTAAAGCTCTCGACGCTCCGGGCGGAGTTTTTGGGTGACAAACGAGACGTCTACGATGCCCTGATCGAGCTTCTGCTCCAAAAGAGCGATGCGCCCGAGCTGTTCGATTTGATGGAACGAAGCCGTGCGCGCGCATTTCAGGACAGGCTTCAAGAGGCAACGCGGAAAGGCTCCTCGATGCTCGAGTCGCCCCTGACGCTGGATGCGGTGCAATCCCGGTTGGACGAGTCCACCGTGCTTCTCGAACTCTGGGCGACGTCGCAACGCGCTGCCGTGGTCTGGGTTTCACGCGACGCGTTCGGGATAGTTCCGAAGCATCTTTCCGCAGAAGATCGGCGCCGAATTTCATCTTTCCTGAGCAATATTTCGGCCGACTCCGGGGAGGGTTGGAAAAACGAATCCCAGGTGCTGGGTGAGCTTCTTCTCGCGGGGGTAACGCCGATCGCCCGGGGCGATATCCATCACCTCCTGATCGTCCCCGACGGCATCCTCAACTTGATGCCGTTCGAAGCTCTTCGAACGGGTGCGCCCTCAACCTTCCTCCTGGAGCGGTTCGATATCTCCTATCTGCCCACGGCCGCGATGTTGGTGCGCGGCAGGCCCCGGGAAAAGAGATCCTGGCACCTGCCCTGGGACCGGCAGTTGGTCGCCTTCGGAGATCCGATCCTTTCCACTCAGTCGGGCGCAAAGCCGCCCGAGGGGTTGGTCGAGGAAGGGATCCTGGGTCGTCTGCCAAAGTCCGCTGAAGAGGTGCGGGCCATCGCGCGAATGGTGCAGGGGCGCGTCGACATCCACCTCGGTGGGGACGACTTGAAGAAGTACTTGCTGCAAGGACGCGCCACCGGAGTACCGATGCTCCATCTCAGCACGCATGCGACAGCCGATCTCGATAATCCAGAACGCTCGCGGATACTCTTTTCCCCTGAGAACTCCAACGAGGCGCTGGATTATTTATTTTTGAAAGAAATATACGATCTCGATCTTCAAGGCGTGGAGCTGACGACCCTGTCAGCCTGCGACACCGAGCGTGGCAAGATGGTCAGAGGGGAGGGGGTGCAAGGGTTCAGTCGCGCTCTGCTTTCCGCCGGCGCGCGCACGACGGTGACCACTTTGTGGCGTGTCGCCGACCAGCCCACCGCAGAGCTGATGAAACAATTCTATTTTGCGCTCGGTCAGGGCAAGCCGCGTTCGGAGGCCCTCCGGCAGGCCAAGCTCAAATTCCTGTATTCCGGGACTGCACTCCAGCACCCGCGCCACTGGGCGGCATTCGTGCTCAGTGGAGATGGTCTCCAAGCGCTCCCGCGCGCGATTTCATGGGCGACGTTTCTGATGCCACTCGCGGCTGGTCTGTTGCTTCTGGGTGTTGCAGCGCGCCGCTGGCTCTGAGCCGTTTTTCTGTTCTCCCTCTCGCGTGCGGATGTCTCATTTGACGGCTGGAGCGGCTGGCGTTCACGCGACAGCGGCCTGAGCTGAAACTATTCCCGCAGTTTTTATCAATCCATTACAAGGAGAGGTCTGATGAAGTCGATACAATTGAAATCTGCGCTCGTGGGATTGGCACTTGCATTCACACCGGCGCTGTACGCCCATGCCGACTGCCGTCATCGTACGCAGCTAGCGGCCACCGATGACGGTGCCGCAATCGGAGCGAGCGGCAATGCGGAAGCTCGGCAACAAATCTCGGAGCGCTTCAAGGTACAAGTGGAGGCGGACGTCGCAGACGGCACTGCGTTCAGCGCATTCGCCGATGGGCACTTCGCGGGTACCGTCACAACGGCGCTCGGCGTCGCTGAGCTCGAACTGGATACCGAGGCATTCACGCTCCCCGACGAGCTTCGCCCGGTCTGCAACCTCAGCCTCGTTGAGGTGACCAACGAAAACGGTACCCTTGTCTTGTTTGGCAATCTTCAGTAGGGCGTCGGTTTTAAGGTGGGGGGCGCGGGTCAGCGCCCCCTTTTTTTTGCTCGATTGGGAAAGGGCCGCGACTAGGGGGCGGGATTCGGATCCACCGGCAGCACGGTACCCGCGGCATCATCTCCGAGCAGTCCAAGCATCTGTATTGGGATGGTCGAAACCGCTCGCACGTAGCTCCCGGTTGGAAATACCGCGTCGGGGAAAAGCTCGGAGACCTCGCGTGAGATTCGCTGAGCCCCCGGGAGGGTCAATGTGGTCGAAGCGATCGGCTCGCCCGCGGCGGAGAAAGCGTCGAGCGAGATGTCAGCCGATTGAGATTCAGGATTCCGAAATGCCAGAGCTGAAAAGTGTTCGGGGTTCGCGAACGGGTTGAAGTAGGCCTCGGCAAAAGTTGTGAGCGAGAAGATCGGGACGGTTCGCGCCAACAGCAGGCGGGAGCTTTCGCCCAGGGGGGTGGTTCGGAGGAACGAGTCATAGGTAGCCATCGTCTGATCGGCGTTCCTGACGCGAATGCGCTTACCGTGCATCAGCGCGTCTCCAGCAAGAGTCACCTCGAGTCTGGTCGGGCTTACGAAGCCAGTCGGTCCCACATCGACCCCCTCGATCTGTACCCGTGCGCCCGGCTGGAATCCCATGCCGAGCACTGCAATCGTGGAACCAGCGGGAGCGAACGCACTGCCGGGGACGACATCGGTAATCGAGAGGGTCCCACCCACCGTGAGCAGCCCCTGTCGGACCTCTTGTCCGTAGAGTTCGCCGAACGGGTCCACCCACCAGGACGCATTCGGGTCCAGCGTGAGCGGCGATTGATCTCCTGGATTGGCGTCGTCTCGCACCGGAATCGCGATCGCAGCGATGGTTACATCTCTACCCCCCGTGCCGAGGGTGCCGTCGGGGGCGTTGAAGACGATATTAATCCCCCCTCCATCGATCACGGCAGTGCCGGAGACATTGCCCGTGGGGCTGAACAAGGCAACGTCCTGAATGGAGCCCAATGGACCAGTCCCGAACGCGAGCGCCATGCTGGCCCTGATTATCGGTAAGGGTTCGGTCAGCATTACCTTCATCGCGAGGAGCCCACCCGGCGGCGCTTGCTGATCCGGAACTCTCAACAAAACCGGCGGAGTCCCCTGTGCGAAGGAGGCAGTGGCGCAGAAGAGCAACGATATCGCCGCCCGCAACACCCCGATGCGTTCGACACACCTTGTGGTTCTGCGTGTTGCGTAGCGGGCGAATCTTGAATGTGGCATCCGTAATCTCCCTAGTGTCTCAGACATGTCGTCATACTGCGTGTTGCGCGGCGGAAGCATTTTGAATCTGGCATCCGTAAGTCTCCCTTTGCGGTTCAGCCAGAAGCCTTAATGGCTGGTTTCTGCGATTGCGATTCGAAAGCGCTCAACCTGGGAGGTTGCGACCGCTTGGCCATTCACGTCGAGGGCCGTGACCTGCCATAACAAGGTTTTTCCGGGCACGATCTTTTCTCGCACCTCCGCGGGCAGCATCAGTTTCGGCTCTTTCGACAAGCCTTGCCACAGTTCCACGCGATCCACTTCCATCAGCTTGACCGAGTAATGGTCTGCGCCGGGTACAGGTTGCCAGCGCAGCTCGGTGGGACCTTCTGCCAAATCTCCCTTGGGCGCAAGAGCGACCACCCCTTGCGAGCGGAGTAGTGTCTGACCGGTACTGCCGTCCGAAACGAGCACGGGCTCCTTGGCGGTCGTCAGGTAGAAGCCAGCCGCGATGGCCACCAGCATGGCGGCGAGAGACAGGGCGGCAGAGCTTAGCGGCCTGGAGGCGAAAATTTTACGCAAGCGGCTCACCCGGCTTGGGATCGGGCGCGACGAAGCGGACTCCGGGGCAGCGTGGCCGATCTGGTTGGAACGCCGTTTCAGCTCCGCGGCGATCCAGCTCACCGCAGCCAGCTCCTCGGAACGTGGCGTTGCCAGCTCGAATTCCTTCAGCATCGCTAGCTCGGTCTGGCATCGCACGCAGCCGGCGAGGTGCGAAGAGGTGCGGCTTTTCGCCGCATCTGGAACCAAGCCGCCCGCATGGCGGCTCAGCTCCTCGACGGTCAGGCAGTCTTCGGTTGCGGCAAGCGCTGCCTTCCACTGCCGGCGCTGTTTGTCGCCATCCGAAGTCATTGTTCTCCCCCTTCCATCAATGTTTGTTGCCGCGCTTTCCACCGCTGCAGGCAGCGATTCAATTTCCGCTTGGCGCTGACGATAAACGCCTTCGCGCCGCTCTGGTTTCTCAACCCCAGGAGTCGGGTAATCGTCGCGAGGGTGAGCTCGTCTCCATAGTGCAGTGTGAAAACTTTCTTTTCGGTTTCGTCGAGCGCTTCATCGAGCAGCCGATGCGCCAAGCGGCCAGAGCTTTCGCGCTCAGCGGCAAGCAGCCCGTCGTCGGCCGGCAACTCCACCAGGTCCTCGTCGCTTATCTCCGCAGCCCGAATGGAACGAGCCTTGATCGCGTTCATGCACTGATTCCGGGCGATGGAATAGAGCCAGGTGGAAAACTTCGATTGGCCTTGAAACGATTTCAGATGTTGGTGAGCCCTGACGAAGATCTCTTGAGCCAGATCGGCCGCCAATTCCCTGTCGCCGGTGGACCTGAGACACCAGCAAGCGACTTGCGAGTAGTGACGCCGGAACAGCTCGTTAGCCAGGCGATCTCCTTCCTGCGAGCCCGCCAGGGCCCGCGCCTGCGCCACGAGCTCTTCGACGCTGAATTGCTCGAGATCCATCTCCGGGCAGATGTAAGGTGTTTCGAGTCGATGGTCACGGGAAAAGGCCGTTGTGGGACTTTCGCGGGGCCACTGCTGCGGGGCGAATTCACAGCCGCAGTCCCAGCGTGGTGAGTTGCGGATTCGATGGCAAGAACGGTCGATATTGCCGGCGGGCCGAGAACCCTCGCCCCACCCGCATTCCGTTTTTCTGGTCCCTGCAGAAATCATGATTCCCTACGGGACGTTCGAGGTCGTTCACAACTCTGAAGGAGCAAACGCCTTCGGTTGAGACAGCGTGGATTGCCGAAGGGAACAGGTTTCAACCTTGGCGGAGCCTGCAAACTCTTTATGTTGTTCCGGCCGGGTGGTGCCGATTGTCTATTTACCTGTTGCTTCAAGGGAGAGGATAAACATGCGCGATCCAATGAATTTTCTTGCACCGCGGCTCGGTACCGTTTCGCTGATGCTGAGTCTCGCGATTTCGGGCTGTGGCGGTCAGCCGCAACACACAGGATCGAATCTGGTTGGGGTCCGGATTTCCGGGCAGATCAACCAGCTCGCGGGCAGCTGCCCCAACACCAGTTTCAAGCTCGGGACCAAGCGCGTTGGGACCGACGCATCCAGCGCCTTCGTCGATCGATCCTGCTCCGATCTGCGCAATGGTGGGTTCATCGAGGTGGAGGGTGGATGGAGTTCCGACGGCTCGGTAATGGCTAAGAGAGTCAGAGGGCAGCAGGAGTCTCCAGAATCCGAGATCCGGGGAGCGATCAGCGGACTGATTGGCGCGTGTCCGAACCTGAGTTTTTCGGTGGGTACCCAGGGGGTGATCACGGATGCCAGCACGCGCTTCAAGGACCGAGAATGCAGCGGCATTCGAAATGGCCAGTCGGTCGAGGTGCACGGCATCCGTCAGGCGGATGGCCGGGTTCTAGCTCGCGAGGTGGGACCAAACATCGAGTCCGAACGAATCGAAGTCCTCGGTACTCTTAAAAGCCTCGGTGGGTCTTGCCCGAGCGTGGTTTTCTCCATCGGCAGTGATGTCATCGCCACCAATGGCGACACGCGCTTCAAGACGCTGCCTTGCAATGCTCTGAGCGAGGGTCTATTCGTCGAGGCCAATGGTGTCCGGCAACCGGACGGCAGGATTCTCGCCCAAGAGGTCGAAACCGAGGATGAGCTCGAGGGTGTGGAAGTCGAGGTTCGAGGTACAATTCAAAGCGTGAACGGCTCGTGTCCGAGCTTGACCTTCTTCGTCGGCGAACGGCGGATCGTTACGAACGTTGATTCCCGCTTCGAACGCATGACGTGCACGGACTTGAGAAGCGGCATCAGGGTCGAAGCAAAAGGCATCGCACAGGCCGACGGTTCAGTCCTCGCGATCCGCGTCAAGCGCGAAGATTGAGAGAGACGACTTCCACGGCGATTGGAAGTCGATGCTGATGTTCTGCTCCCACCAATCCAAATCGCGTGTATTGACTTAGGCAATACCGCCCAATATCCACCCCAATTCAGAGGGGAATGGATGGCTCGGCGAAACGACAGTGGATACACGGGACGCAGGGGCTTCCTGCGGATGATCGGGCTCGGCACGGTCGCCGTGGGTGCCTCGTCCGTGATCACCGCGTGCGCCTCCGGCGGGTTGGCGGCCAGGCCGAGCGGTGCGGCGATTCCCGCCCCGGTGGGCGGCAGCGACGAGCCATATCCGATTCCATGGCTTGATAAGAACGGCAGCCACAACCAGGCGGGCCCGAGCCTCGAGCCTTCACACATCTTCCACTTCAAGGGTCGGATCGCGCGGTGCGCGGACTTCGTTGGCAGCGGGGTGGACGGCTCCGGTGAGCGGCTCGCGTTCGGGCTTCCCACCACGGACAATTCGTTCATGGATGGCGAGTGCTGGACATCTCAGCGCCAGGTGCGGGAGGTGAGATTTGCTGCCGGCATCCATGTCGCGGCACCCGTTAGCCATAGGACCGCGAGGCCGACCGCGAACACGACGTAAAACAGCGCGAACCCTGCCAACCGTTGGGGGGTCAGCGCATTTCTCTTGAACAGAAACAACAACCCAAGCACGGACGCCGTCGTAACGATCGCGGCCCACGCTAGTGCTCCGTCGAAGAGCCATGCCGTGAAGAACAAACCAAACGCGCTCGGAACTGTCGCCTGAATCATCATCGAGCCAGAAATGTTTGCAAGCGCCAACCGGTGTTTGCCCTGCCGCACCCAGATAACAGCATTCAGGGTTTCGGGAAGCTCTGTCGCAATCGGGCTGAGAAGCAGCGCCACCAACGTGGGTGGAAGGCCGAGCGCGGGACCGAGATGTTCGAGTTGACGCACGAAGAGTTGCGATCCACCAAAGATGAAGACGAGCGCGCCGAAGGTTTGGGCGATGGCCCAACCAATCCTTGGATCCTTCGACCGAGGACGAAGCCGCAATGGAGCCAGTGGCTCGGCGATATTTTCAGAATTCTTCGAGCGCACCTCCGTCCAGCTGTAGATGGCATAGATGAGTAGGAACACTGCACCGAGCAGGGGCTTCGCCGCGAACACCACGAACCCCAATCCCACCTTGAAGATGAAGATGATCAGGAACCAGCCTTGGTCGCGTGCAAGCCGGCGATCGTGGATGACTGGCGAGCGGGATGTCGCGGAGGGGCGTACGAGCCACATCACGGCTCCGACGACTGCGTAAGCCACCGTGCTGAGGATCAGTGGGCCGCCAAGAGCCGCGCCGACGCCGATATCCTTAGCCGCTGTTGACCCGCCGCTGAATGCGACTGCGACAAGCGTCACCACGCTCTCCGGAAGGGCCGTGCCGAATGCAGCGAGGACCGTCCCCACTGCATTCTCAGCGATGCCTGCCTTCCGGCCTACCCACTCCACTCCGTTTACGAAGACTTCGCATGACAGGTAGATGGCGACAGCGCTCAACACCAGGAGCACGAGGGAAAGAATCATCGGGCCTCCGCTGGGTTGGCAAATTGCCAGGATGCCAAGAGCGAGAAACGGGGGATCGACTGCTCGGAAGTCTCAAACATCTTGCCTCCACTGAGGCCTGCCCGAGGTGCCGAGCCTTTTGAGCGCGAGACCTCGGACAGGCGTGTACCTGAACCGAAGGTCTCATTCGCCTCGAACTTCCGAGGTGGAGGACCGGGCTTCCCATGAAGCCGGCGTGTCGATCCGTCCGCAGCTGATGTCTCTCAGCAGGAACTACTCCCCTTGCGTGGAAGAGCTGCTAACAAGTGGCTCGCGCAAGTTCCAGTTTTAGCGCCGTCAGTTATCAGTCTAGGACTTGCTCACTCATCAATTTAGGTCGCAACGGCGCCCGTCTTTTGTCGTGTTTCTCGGGATTGACTTCGCCAAGTTGCACTTCGATCCAGCGGAGGTTTACGGAGACGTGCACCCAGGAGACGAAGTCGCAACGCGGGGTACCGATGAGTTGCGGCCAGGAACCCGCGTGACTGCGAAGTTGGTTGCAGCGGACGCTCAAGCTCCTCCGAATTGAATTTCCCAGCCACAGCGAGGTATCCGTCTGGCGATTTACGCGTTTGACGGCTTTGGCTGACCATCCACGCCGGCGTAGAACGCACTTCCCGCATCCGTCCGATAGCGGTTGAAGTTTCAAGGACATTCGAGTATTCGAATGTCAGGTGATGACGCGCTAACGCAGCCCACGGCATCGAGACACCTAGCTGTGCTCCGCTCGGCCGGTGTCGTGCAGGCCAGTCGCAAAGGAAGCTGGGTCTATTACCGCCTGGCGGACCAAGAAGACGACGCTCGTAAGCGGCGGCTGCGCGCTGTGGTTCGTGAGTTCGCGCGGCAGAACACGCTTCGCGAGGACGTTGAGCGCCTGCTCCGCGTGCGGGGTCCGGGGGCTTGCCAATGAGCACCACCCTCGGGCGGCGTGTCACTGCGGAAGCGCTCGGGACTGCCCTGCTACTCGCGGTGGTAGTGGGGTCCGGAATCATGGGCGAGCGCCTCGCGGGCGGCAACGTGGCTCTTGCGTTGCTGGCCAACACGCTCGCTACCGGCGCAGGTCTGGTCGCGCTCATCCTTACCTTCGGTCCAATCTCGGGCGCGCACCTAAACCCAGCAGTGACGGTGGCCGATGCGGCACTGGGCGGACTTCGCTGGCCCGAGGTGCCTGCCTACGTGGCCGCGCAGGTGATCGGCGCGTTCCTGGGTGTCGCGGTCGGCAACGCCATGTTTGGAGAACCCCTCTTCTCGGCCTCCGAGCACGTCCGTTCGGGCGGGGGGCAATTTTTGAGCGAGTTCGTCGCCACCTTTGGGTTGCTCTCCGTCATCTGGGGCGTCGCGCGCAGGCGTGCTACAGCCGTGCCGTTCGCGGTCGGGGCGTACATCACGGCGGCGTACTGGTTTACCGCATCCACCAGCTTCGCAAACCCGGCGGTGACGATGGCCCGTGCGGCGACCAATACCTTTGCTGGAATCCGGCCTGCTGACGTGCCTGCCTTCATCGCGGCGCAGTGCCTCGGCGCGGGGGCGGCGACGGCGCTGTTCCGGTGGCTCGTGCCTGCCCTTCCCGACGTTGCCCCCGAAATCCTCGTTCCTCATTCCGGCCGCTCTGGAGGGGCCGGGCTTCCCCAGGAGTAGTCAATGGAACATGGTGAGCACCCGCCCCGCGTCCTCTTCCTCTGCACCGGCAACTCGGCCCGGAGCGTTTTCAGCGAATACTTCCTCCGCAAGCTCGGGGGAAAGAAGTTTGAATCGTGCAGTGCGGGTGCGAATCCCTCGGGCGTGGTGAGTCCGTACACGCTCAAGGTGCTGCGCGAACGGTTTGGTATCGACGCGAGCGATGCCCGGAGCAAGTCCTGGCAGGAGTTCGAGAACGTCAAGTTCGACTTCGTTATTACACTCTGCGACAAGGCGCGCGAGACGTGCCCAGTCTGGCCCGGCCAACCCATCATCGCGCACTGGGGAGTCGAGGATCCGGCGGCTTTCGCGGGCGGCCCCGAGGAGACGGAGCGCTTTTCTACAACGTAGCTCGCATCCTTCACCGTCGCGTGCAATTGCTCACGTCGCTTCCACTCGAGAAGCTGAGCCGGCTCAAGGTCGAGAAGCTGACCCGGGACATCGGCAAGGACCGCGCCGTCAAGGTTGAGAACGCAGTGGGCGACGAGCCAAAGGACAGCGTCGGCTGACGCAGTTGCCCACCGGTATTGAATGGCTTAGAAAGATGTTCTCGTGTCTCGTCCGCTCGCAACTGTCCTGATTGCGGCAACGCTCGGCTTGGCCAGTCCTGGCGGGGTGCTCTTCCAGTGCCGTTTCGATGGCGTTGTGCACATTGCGTGCTGTTGCGAGCACGAGCGGAGCACGAACGAGCACCCGGGAGTAGCCCAGGCAATGGCGTGCACGTGCTGCGATCTGCTGGTTCGGTCTCCGGTGACGCGCGAGGCCATGAAGGTAGACACGGCCCCGCGTCTCGCGGACATCCAGCCCGTCGTCCTGCCGACGCCGACACCCTGGCCCGCGTCGTCCGTCACAGCCTCGGCGCTACAACTGAGCTGGACCGGCCCGTCCGGCCCAAGCCGTCCCTTATTCCTGCAGAGCTGCTCTCTCCTGATCTGAGCGTCCACGACGACGCATGAGGTGGCGCGCGAAGTACCCGTGCGCCTTCTTTCGCGTCCGCGCGCCGCGCGGGCACGTCACACCCTGCAGAACAGGAGATTTTCGATGCTCCCCCTTCGAATTGCTGTCGTTGTTGCAACTGCATCTTTACCGGTACGCCTCGCCGACCTGCTAGACGAGGCGAGGAGAAACAACCCAGAGCTGCAATCGGCCCGCGAGCAAGCCAATGCAGCCGCTTCATCAGTCGCACCAGCGGGGGCGCTCGATGACCCGATGCTGATGGTTCAGCTCTGGAACGGACCAGTCGATTTCTCGACCGTGCCGATCATGGTCCAGCTATCGCAACCCCTCCAGCTCGGGGGCAAGCGGGCCGCCCGCCGAGACGCGGCGAGCGGCGAGGCGACAGCGGCGCGAGCGAATGCACTCAGCAAGGTTCGCGACATCGAGGCCGCGGTAGCTAAGGCGTACTTCGACCTGTACCTCGCCGACCGCACCCAGGAGGCGGACGAGGAGGTAGAGGGAACGCTCCGATCGCTCATCGCGGCGGCGTCGGCGCGAATTGCGGCCGGGAAGGGCGAGCAGGCCGAGGCTCTGCGCGCCCAGAGCGAGCTCTTGAAGCTCCAGTCAGACAAGGAGGCTGTGGGCGCGAGGCGCGTCGCTGCCAACGCGAGGCTCGTTGCTCTGCTCAATCGACGGCCGGGCTCGACCATCGGTAAGACGACAGAACCGGGCATTGTGGACGCACTCCCGGACGAGGCGCAGCTGCGAGACCGTGCCCTGGGCGAGCGGCCGGAAGTCGCGGCGGCTGCGGGAATGGCCGCGCAGGCGGAAGCCAAGCTGCGACTCGCTCGCGCCGAGCGCGTCCCGGATATCAACGTCTTCGTCGGCGAGATGCACAGTTTCCGAATGAGAGGCGTCTCGGATTTCCTCTTCATCGGTGTGCAGGGGAATCTGCCGATTTGGGGCGGCAGCAAAACCGACCCTCGCATCGCCGCCGCTACTGCCCAACTGTCGGCAGCGCGAGCCGACGCCAAAGCCCTCGAGAACCGAATTGTCTCCGAGGTCGCTGATGCCTTCGCCGAGCTCAGAGCGGAGCGCCGGCAGGTCGAGCTGCACCATCAGCTCATTCCTGTCGCGCGGCAGGCGCTCGCGAGCGCCTCCGCCGCTTACGCATCGGGTAGGGGCAACTTCCTCATGGTGCTGGACACCGAGCGAGACTTGCTCATGCATGAGCTCGACCTGGCGACCCACCTCGCCATGTATGAGCGGAACCTCGCAGAGCTGCAGCGAGTGGGTGGGATCGACCTAGGCCTCGTAAATGCCTCGGAGTCGGGCGTCCGCGAAAGGCACCAGCTATGACACGTAACCTCGCGTCCCTCCTAGCGCTTGTGCTCGTTGGCTTCGTCGCTGCGAGCTGCGCAAAGCAAAAGTCCACTGCCGCCAAGGCCGGAGACCTCGACGTTCAGGTCGCCATTGAGCCCGACCCGCCCACCACGGGCGAGAACTGGCTGCACATCCTCATCCGCGACGCGAGCGGCAAGCCCGTCGACGGCGCCCAGCTCGCCTTCGAATACGACATGCCCGCAATGGGCGCGATGCCCGAGATGAAGGGTGGCGGCGAGGTGAAGGCCGAGGGCGGGGGACGGTACACCATTGCGTACCCGCTCTCGATGCAGGCCGATTGGAGCCTGACCCTCGGCATCGACGCGCCCGGGCACCCTCACGCGTCAATCAAGCTGAAAGTCTCTCCGGCGCGCAAGGGCTTCGTCCTCGAGGGCAAAGGTGCGGCGGCCGCGACCGCTGGCAAGGCCATCGAGGTCCCGCCAGAGCGGCAGCAGCTGATCGGCGTCACCTTCGACATTGTCGACGAGCGACCGCTGACAATGAGCCTGCGCGCTGCCGGCCGCGTCGCGGTCGACGAGCGCAAGCTTGCGGACGTGACGCTCAAGTACGAAGCCTACGTCGAGAAGCTGTTCCTCGGCGAGACGGGCAAGGCCGTCAAGCAGGGCCAGCCGCTGCTGCGGCTCTATAGTCCCGATCTTCTCGCCGCGGAGGAGGAGTTGCTCACCGCCCGCAAGTCGGGCGCTGTGCCGGAAATCGTGAGCGCCGCCGAGCGTCGCCTCGCGTACTGGGGCTTGACGCGCGAACAGATCGCCGAGCTCGAGCGGCGGGGCAAGGCGGACGGGCGAGTGACGATCTTCGCGCCGGCGAGCGGCATCGTGCTCGAGAAGCCAGTGGTGGAAGGCGCGCAGGTGATGCCCGGCACCAACCTCTACCGCATCGGCAATCTCGGAAGCGTGTGGGTCCAGGCGGCGATTTACGAACGGGACGTGCCGTTCGTGTGGTTGGGACAGCCCGCGAAGGTCGCCGTGCCGTCGCTCGCCGGAGAGCCCTCGGAGGCGCGAGTCGCCTTCGTCGCGCCCACCCTCGACGAGAAGACGCGCACCCTGGAGGCGAGGCTTGAGCTCACCAACCCGAAGCTGCTCCTCAAGCCCGGCATGTTCGCGGATGTGCTGATCGAAGCGCCGCTCGGCATGCGCCTGTCTGTCCCCGACTCGGCACTTCTCATGTCTGGGCAGCACCACTACGCCTTCGTCGACCGCGGCGAGGGAAAGCTCGAGCCCGTCGAGGTCGAGGTTGGGGCACTGGCCGGCGAGTACGACGAGGTGAAGTCCGGCTTGACAAAGGGGGACCGCGTGGCGACCGGCGCGACCTTCCTCTTGTCGAGCGAGGCCAAGCTTCGCGACGCTCTGCCGCGTTGGAGGGCGCCGTGATTGCCCGGCTCATCGAGCTCTGCGCGCGTCACCGCGTCCTGACTGTTGCGCTCGTCCTTTTTGCTGCGAGCTTCGGCGTCTACTCACTACGGCAGACCCCGCTCGACGCCGTGCCCGACCTCTCGGATGTCCAAGTCATCATCTTCACCGAGTGGATGGGGCGATCGCCGGACCTGATCGAAGACCAGATTACCTACCCCATCATCACGACGCTCGTCGGCGCACCCCACGTCACCGCGGTGAGAGGCCAGTCGATGTTCGGCATGTCGTTCGTCAACGTCATCTTCGAGGACGGCACGGACCTCTACTGGGCGCGCAGTCGGGTGCTCGAGTACATGTCGACGGTCGCTTCGAAGCTTCCCCAAGGCGTGACGCCGACGCTCGGGCCGGATGCAACTGGAGTCGGCTGGGTCTTCGAGTATGCCCTCGTCGACACGAGCGGTAGGCACTCGCTTCAGGAGCTGCAGTCCATCCAGGACTGGAACCTCCGCTATGCGCTGCAGTCGGTGCCCGGCGTGGCCGAAGTCGCGAGCGTCGGCGGCTTTGTGAAGGAGTACCAGGTAGACCTCGACCCGAACCGGCTGCAGCAGTTCGGCGTCTCGCTCATGCAGGTCATCGACGCGGTGAAGCGGTCGAATAACGACGTGGGTGGGCGCGTGCTGGAGATCTCCGGGACGGAGCACTACATCCGCGGCCGCGGTTACGCGAAGAGCCCGGCCGACCTCGAGAAAGTGGTGCTCGGCTCTGAGAATGGGACGCCGATTACCGTTCGCGACGTGGCTCGCGTGCGAGTCGGCCCGGCTCAGCGTCGCGGGCTCGCCGACTTGGATGGCAAAGGAGAGACGGTGGGCGCCGTCGTCATCATGCGCCACGGCGAGAACGCTCTCAATGTCATTGACGCCGTGAAGGCCCGGCTCGCGGAGGTGAAGGTGACTCTACCGGAGGGCGTGGAGGTGGTGACGACCTACGACCGTTCGGAGCTCATCCGCGCCAGCATCAAAACCCTCGAGCGCACCCTCATCGAGGAGATGGTGGTGGTGAGCCTCGTCATCCTCCTGTTTCTGCTCCATGTGCGGTCGACCCTCGTACCTGTGCTGATGCTGCCAATCGCGGTCCTCTTGTCGTTCGTACCGATGTCGAAGATGGGGCTCACCGCGAACATCATGAGCCTGGGCGGCATCGCCATCGCCATCGGCGCGATGGTCGACGCGGCGATTATTGTCGTAGAGAACGTGCACAAGCGCCTCGAGGTTTGGGAGCGCGACGGGAAGAAAGAGCCCCGCGCCGTCGTGGTGACGGAGGCCCTCAAGGAAGTTGGCCGCCCCATCTTCTTCTCGCTGCTCGTTATCACCGTCGCGTTTTTGCCCGTATTCACGCTTGAGGGAACCGAGGGCCGACTGTTCAAGCCGCTTGCCTATACAAAAACCTTCTCGATGGGCTTCGCGGCTGTCCTCTCCGTCACGCTCGTGCCCGCAATTGCCGCTCTGTTCATCCGCGGTCGCATCCGGCATGAAGAGGAAAACCCGGCCAGCCGGGCGCTCCACCGCATTTACGGACCGGTGTGCCGCTTCGCGCTGCGCTACCGCTGGCCGGTCATCATCGGCGCGGGGCTCCTGGTACTTGTCACCGTCCCCGTCGTGACGCGACTCGGGAGTGAGTTCATGCCGCCGCTCAACGAGGGTTCCCTCTTGTACATGCCGACGGCCGTGCCGGGCATGAGCGATGGGAGCGCGCGAGACGTCCTCCAACGCATGGACCAGGTGCTCCGCCGGTTCCCCGAGGTTGAGCGGGTTTTCGGGAAGGCCGGGCGCTTCTCCACGCCGACCGACCCGGCGCCGCTCGAAATGTTTGAGTCGGTGGTGACGCTGAAGCCCCGCAGTCAGTGGCCCAAGGGCGAGGACTGGGACGAGCTCGTCAAAAAGCTCGACGACGCAATGCAGTTTACGGGCATGCCCAACGTCTGGTGGATGCCCATTCAGACGCGCACGGAGATGCTCGCCACCGGCGTACGCAGCCCGCTGGGCATCCAGGTGCTCGGGCCCGACGTGCAAGGCATCGACGAAGTGGCGCGACAAATTGAGGCCGCGCTGCTCAAGGTGCCCGGAACGCGCAGCGCGTTTGCCGAGCGCATCGGAGGCGGGCACTACCTCGACTTCGACGTGGACCGCGCTGCGGCCGCGCGGTACGGCCTGAACGTCGAGGACGTGGAGGAAGCCATCGAAAGCGCCATCGGCGGCAAGAGCGTCACCACCACCATCGAGGGGCGCGAGCGATACCCAGTTACCGTTCGCTACGCGCGCGACTTCCGGTCCAGCCCGCCCGAGCTACAACGCGTGCTCGTCGCGACGCCTGGCGGCGCGCAAATCCCCCTCGGTCAGCTCGCGCAGCTCGTCTCGCGCGACGGCCCTTCCATGCTGCGCGACGAGGGGGGTCGGCTCTTCGCGTACGTCTTTGCCGACACGGCTCGGCCTATCGAAGACTACGTGCAGGACGCCCGCAAGGCTGTCCAGGCGAACGTGAAGCTCCCGCCCGGCTACCGCCTCGAATGGGCCGGCCAGTATCGTTACCTCGAACGCGCCAAGGCGCGTCTTGCAGTCGTCGTCCCGGTGACGCTGGCCGTCATCTTCCTGCTCCTCTTCATCAACTCACGCAGCGTAGTCGAGTCGACCATCGTCATGCTGGCGGTGCCGTTCTCTCTCATCGGCGCGTTCTGGTTGCTCGCAGTGCTCGGGTACAACCTGTCCGTCGCGGTCTGGGTCGGCATCATCGCACTCGCGGGACTCGATGCCGAGACCGGCGTCGTGATGCTGCTCTACCTCGACCTGGCTTGGAAGGAGCTAAAGCCGCAAACGCGTGAGCAGGCGCGCGAGGCCATCTTCCACGGGGCAGTGAAGCGTATTCGGCCGAAGATGATGACCGTCACCGTCATCCTCGCGGGGCTGCTGCCCGTTCTCTGGTCGCAGGGAACTGGCGCCGACGTGATGAAGCGCATCGCAGCGCCTATGGTCGGGGGCGTGGTGACGTCGGCGCTGCTGGAGCTCGTGGTCTACCCAGCCATTTACATGCTCTGGAAGGGGCACCGGCTGGCAGCGGAGACGGCGAGGTAAAGCTTGTATTGCTGCCCTCGCGAGCCCCTCCGCCATGGCTTTCAGCGGAACGGGAAGCCGAAGCGGGGTGTCCACGTCTCCCGCGCTCCAGCGCACTGATGCTGAGTCTCAAACGACGCAAAGCCCCGCCACGCAACGGAGCCCGGCACAGCACGGCAGCAGGCTTGTCTTCCCGCTCTGCGTTGCGCCGGGAATAACGATGGCTCGGCCGCCCCAAGCCACTACGCCAGCGTGAACAAAAATCCACCGACGCGCCTGTTCGGCAACGCACCTGTGGAAGTCGGACTCGAGTTCTCGCAGGACGTCGCAGAACTCAAAGGAACGCGCAATTTGCCTGGCTCCCGAATAGGCGAGGTGAAAACGCCGTACGCCTCGCCGGCGTCGATCGAGACCTCCCTCGATGACCGAGTACAAGCTATCGACAGAAGTCGAGCCGAGGGGCTTCCATGCGGGCGGAAGCCGCTCGACAAGCTGATCAAGGACCTCAGGGTGATTCGCGCGGATCCCGATCCGGACGCCGTGGCTGACTCCGGTTAATGCCGCGGCCCAACCCAGTCGATTCAGTCTGTCCAAGCACGGGGAGGGATGGCGCGTGCGAAGTTCCAGGGCATCGACGACTCTCAACGGAACTACTCTAGCTTACCCCGGCGAAGCCAGTCACTTCGGCGCCGGCAGTACTTTTGATGAAACAAAGATTGCAGCGAGAACCGTGCCTCTGCTGTAAGCAGATGTCGCCGCACGAGGACTGGCATCCATGGTCCGAAAACCGCGGTGGTGAGATAGATTTCGGACAGGAGGGTGCCCAATCAGGAAAAGGCGCGCATTTCCAGTTGCCGTCGCCTCTGCGAGCGCTCCGAGCGATCTGTTTGTCGGCGGTGGCGAAATGGCCGCACTCATGCGCTCGACGGACTGGCCCAAGACGAAGCTCGGTCCCGCCGAAGACTGGCCCAGAAGTTTGAAGACCATGCTTGGCGTCATCCTCGGGAGTCGGTTCCCGATGTTGCTTTGGTGGGGCCCGGACATGCTGCACCTCTATAACGATGCATATCGGCCCATCCTCAGGGACAAGCACCCAGCGTCGCTTGCCGCCCCAGCCGCGCAGGTTTGGGCCGAGGTCTGGGACCTTGCCGGACCGATGGCAAGAAGCGTCCAGGAAGGAGGGCCAGCGACGTGGACGGAGGATCTCCAACTGTTCATCAACAGCGGGGCAATGCTCGAGGAGACCTATTTCACGTTTTCATACAGCCCGGTCCCAGGAGACGACGGACGGGTCGGCGGGATCCTGAACACAGTGCAGGAAACGACCGCGAAGGTTCAGATCGAACGCCAGATCCGGATGCTGCATGATCTCGCCGCGCGCGCGGCCGATGCAAAATCTGAACAGGAAGCGTACCGCATCACGGCGGACGTGCTTTCGACCAACGAGTTGGATCTTCCCTTCGCTCTTCTCTATGTCCTGAACGAGAAGGCTGACGGCGTGTTGCTCGCCGGCGTCAGTGGCTTGAAGGACTACGAGGGTACTGCCAAGCGGGCGTACCTGCCACTCAACGAGGGTGCGAGCGCGGCTACCTGGCCAGTCGCCAAGGCAATCCGAACCGCTCGTGAGATCGTCGTCGACAACGTCTCGGCGCGCTTCGGGCCGCTGCCAGTCGGTCGCTGGAACGCACGGCCCGAACAAGCAATCCTCTTACCCTTAAACCGTGCAGGCCAGTCGATGCCCTACGCGGTGCTCGTGGCTGGGATCAGTCCGCACCGGGCGTTGGATGAGCGATATCAGAGGTTCTTTCGCGCGACCGCCGATCAAGTGATGACGGTCATCGCCAACGCACGTACGTATGAGTCGGAGAAGAAGCGGGCCGAGGCGCTCGCCGAGATCGACCGCGCGAAGACGACTTTCTTCAGCAACGTCTCCCACGAGTTCCGGACACCACTGACGCTGATGCTCGGCCCGCTCGAAGACGCATTGGCAGACTCCGAACAGCCGCTCCCTAGATCGCAGCAGAGCCGGATGCGCCTCGCGCACGACAACGCTCTGCGCCTGCTCAAGCTGGTCACCGCGCTGCTCGACTTTTCGCGCCTTGAGGCCGGCCGCATGAGCGCCAGCTATGCACCGCTCGACATCGCCCAGTTCACCGCTGAGCTCGCCGGGATGTTCCAGTCGGCCGTGGACAAGGGGGGCCTCAAACTGGTGGTCGACTGTCCCCGCTTGTCGGAGCCGGTCTGGGTCGACCGCGACATGTGGGAAAAGATTGTCTCCAACCTGGTGACGAACGCGTTCAAGTTCACCCTCGCCGGCGAGATTGTGGTGCGGACACGTGAAGAGGGCTCGCGCATCGCCCTCGAAGTATCGGACACCGGCGTAGGGGTTCCCGAGGCCGAGCTGCCGCGCATCTTCGACCGCTTCCACCGCGTGGCGGGCACTGTCGGTCGCACGCACGAGGGCACTGGCATCGGTCTGTCGCTGGTGCGCGAGCTGGTGCAGCTGCACGCCGGCACCGTAAGCGTGCAGAGCGCAGTCGGTCGGGGCACAACCTTCCGGGTGGAGATTCCCAAGGGCCAGGCGCACCTGCCGGCCGACGCCGTGCTGAACGCGCCCAAAGACCCGCGCGGAAGCCGCAACGCCGAAGCCTACGCCGTCGAGGCGGCGCGCTGGGCGGGTGGCGCACGAGCGGCGGTCTCGACTCCCGCCAAGCCCGACGCCACGCCTGCCGCGCGGCCACGGGCACTGGTGGTCGACGACAACGCCGACCTGCGCGAGTACATCTCGGGGCTGTTGACGCCAATCTACGAGGTCACGACCGCGCCAGACGGCCTCGCCGCGCTCGAGGCGATTCGAGGCGCCGCTCCGGACGTGGTGGTGAGTGATGTGATGATGCCACGGCTGGACGGCTTCGGGCTGGTCCGGGCGCTTCGTCAAGATCCGGGCACAGCGTCGATACCCGTGATCTTGTTGTCCGCGCGGGCGGGAGAAGAGGAGTCGATCGAAGGCCTCGATTCCGGCGCCGACGACTACCTGGTGAAGCCGTTCTCGGCGCGCGAGCTGCTCGCGCGGGTACGTACCCATCTGGAGCTCCAGCGGGTGCGCCGTGCGTGGATCGCCCAGCTCAGCATCGCCAATCGCGAGCTCGAGGCATTCAGCTACTCGGTGTCCCACGACCTGCGGGCACCGCTGCGGACGATTGAGGGGTTCAGCCGCGCGCTAGTCGATGACTGCGCCGCGCACCTCGGTGAGATCGGCCAGGACCACATCGAACGCATCCTCAGAGGCGTCGAGCGCATGGGCACGCTGATCGACGCGTTGCTCGAGCTCGCGCGCGTGAGCCGCGCTGAGATCAACCGTGGGCAGGTGGATCTCTCGAAGCTCGCCGCCGAGCTCGTCGCCGAGCTCGAGCGCGCCCACCCCGAACGCAAGGTTCAGGTGCAGATCCAAGACGGGTTGCTGGCCGACGGCGACAACTTGCTGCTCGGCGTCGTGCTCACCAACTTACTGGGCAATGCCTGGAAGTTCACCGGTCGCAACGAAACTGCGCAGATCACGCTCGGCCGCCACGACGCGCCCGAGCCCACTTTCTTTGTGCGCGACAACGGAGCCGGCTTCGACCCGAGCTACGCCAGCAAGCTGTTCACGCCGTTTCAGCGACTGCACAGTACGAGCGAATTCGAGGGCACCGGCGTCGGCCTCGCCACAGTACAGCGCGTGATTCACCGCCACGCCGGCCGCATCTGGGCGGAGGGCGCGGTGGGCAAGGGCGCGACGTTCTACTTCTCGATCCCGAAGCCGGTGCGCTGACGCCCAGGGTCACCGGGCGCTTCAAGCGGCGGGCGCTTCAAAATTGGTAGCCAACACTAAGACCGGCCCAAGGGAAAGCGTAAGGGTGTGGCACTCCGCGCCCAATGTGGCCAATCGCAAGAACAGGCGTAAGGCCCGCTCGGAACATCAATCCGCTGTGCTTAGGCGCATACCGATAACCAACTATGCCGGTAGCCCAAATGATCGGAGCGGGTTTGTAGCCCGAATTGTCGGTGCTTCCGATCCAGGTGGTGGCACCTAGCCCGATTTCGAGCTTGTGCGCACCTGGAAAGACCAATGCACTCGCGGTTACCGGAACCACAAAAAAGAACGATTTACAGTCGCAGAGGTCATAGTACTCCAGCCCCTCAATCCCCACGCGGAGGCTGAAGTGTTCGCCAAACATTCGGTCGTAATTGGCGCTCCAAAAAAACCCGCTGCCACCCAGTTCAAGGTAGGCACTATTGTGTGCAGCCCGCTCATCGGAACGATCAGATGGCGTGGTCTCTGCGTAGGCCATCGCCCCCAGAAGACTGGAGAGCACGAGGCCCAAACGTGGCAGGCGAAACCATGGGAAGATCGGAACCGTGGTCGGCCCACCATGGGCGAGTCTTCAAGCACTGCAACCATTTGGGACGGATCCGTGGCAACCCAGCAAAGATGTCACAGTGACTGATTGACTCTCTGCAGAAGAAACCGAACCCAGGAGGCAGCGCCTGGATCCATTAGGCACCTCGTGGATGCCTGGAATGGGGCCGCACCTTCAAAAAGATGTCACAGCTCGCCTGCTTGCCATCGGCCATCGACCGAGGCCTTCCCAGGCTCACGGATTGCCAAAGATGTCACGGCAGCAGAGCACGGATCGGCAGGAACCTTAGCTCCAAAAGTGGAGCCGAATGTCACAAGTTCGGCAAGGGAAATTAGGGTCCTGTTGGCCTCTAGAGCACGCTCAGGAACCTGAAAGATGTCACTGTTTTTCACTCTCATGACTCCCAAAAGATGTCACAGACGCCCACCGGGCATCCCAGAGCCGAATGGGCGATCGAACGACCCCAGATCTGTGTGGAGATGTCACGGCCCAGGGCGTCGAATCCCCCTGCCTACCTTGGGCAGATTCGGCGAAAGATGTCACGATTGCATGCAGGCTCCCGGAGCCCGTGGTTTGGTGCCCGAATCTCAGGGACCGTAAAGATGTCACGGACTCAGACAGCGGCCCCGGGCCGAGAGCTGACCTCAGTACGCTCTGAAGTCGCCCAAGCCTTAAATTGACTCTCTGCTCTCGGTCGATGCTTAACCCGAAAAATGTCACTGCTTGCTCGCCTGCTACCACGATTCAGTATTGGTTCACGAGCAGGCCTCCCACTCTGCGCTGCGGATCGTAACAAAATCGGCTGCCGGCGACCGTTTTTGTTACACACATTCACCAAGCAGCGCAGTTACGGCATCGAGCACCGAAAGCCCGCGCTTCGATTGCATGCCGCGTGAACAGCGCCCCCCGATCGTCGCCTGTCCAGACCGGGCAGCGGCAGTTATTCGAGCGACTTAGTTTTGCCTTCCAAGAGGCCTACCCGGCGCAACACTCCATCGAGGCGTTCGGCCAGCTCCGCGGTCGCGCTGACCATCGGCAGTCGGTGATCCTCCGAGGGTAACAGCCCCATTCGCGTCATCATGTACTTGATGGGGATGGGATTGCTGTCAAAGAAGATCGCCTGGTTCAGCTCGAACAATGAGTCATGCAGACGCCGAGCCTGCTCGAGATCTCCCCGGGCCACAGCCTGATACAGGTCCGCGATTCGGCGCGGAACAAGATTACCAACTGCGTTCATCAGACCGGATGCGCCAACCGCCAGCATCGGGAAGCTCAGCTCCTCGAGCCCCACAAACACTCGGAAGTCAGCCCCGAGCTTTGTGAGCAGCGCTGTAACCAGCCCCAGGTCGTTCGCCGCGTGCTTGATCCCGACCAGCGTGGGCAAGCCCTCGGCGATCTGAGCGATCGTCTCCGCCTTGAGGTCGACCGCTGCGCGGCCTGGAATGTGATAGAGAAGCAGCGGCAAGTCCGTGCGACGGCCGACGTCGAGGTAGTACTCGACCAGCCCTCGTTGAGGCGGGCGGATGAAGTAGGGCGTCACCACCAGCACGGCCGCCGCCCCTGCCTTCTGAGCTCCCAGCGTCAGCTCAATGGATTCGGCGTGCGAGTGCGAGCCAGTCGCCGCGACAACCGGGATCCGACCGCGCGCCGCATTCACAGCGGTCTCAACCAACCGGTTCCGCTCCTGCACCGTGAGCGTGCTCGGTTCCCCGGTCGTGCCATTGACCACAATTCCGTGCGAGCCCTCCCGGATCTGACGCTCGACGAGACTCGCGTACGTGTCGTAGTCGACCTCGCGATTGCGAAGCGGCGTCACCAAGGGCGGGTACGAGCCACGCAGGAAGCTGTGTTCCAGGTTGATCACTGGCTCAGCTCACCATCCATGGCGGCATCATGCCGAGCTGTCCTCGGCAAAGATGGATGGCACCGGCGGCTTCAGGCCAAGTGCGTTGACGATCAGCGCGTGCATCCAGTGACGTCCAACTAGCATCAGGATCGCCATTGCTTGCGCCGGTCCGATCGCCTGAACGACCTCGGCCAACTCGCGCGAGAGGCCGCGGCCGTTCGTGCCGAGAGCGGAAAGGGTGAGCCGTCGAACTGCCTGCTCGTCCGGCGATAGCGGGCTTGGTCCGGAGCCACGGCCGGTCACCGCGGCGGTCCAGGACCGGTCATATCCCAAACGCTCGCACAAGCGCTCATGCTGATTGCGCTCGTATTCGTTCCCGGTGGCGGTGGTGACGGTCAGTGCGACGAGCTCGGTCAGCCGATCCGGAAGCGCGTTCTTGAGCGCGTCGGTGAGCTGCATGAACGCAAGTAGCGAATCGGGCTGAAGGGCTGCGCACTTGAAGAACTCGCCCAGATATCCAAGCCGAGCCACGCGTCCCGCCAGCGCCTGGCGAAGACGCGGCTCTAATTGCTCCATTTCAAGGCGCGGGATTGGAGATTCCACGGCCACCTCCAGCTTACCGTTTCTCGAAGAGCAGGAAGTATTGGTTTGGAAGGAACTGGAAGTCCTTGATGAACTTGAATCCTGCATCTTCCGCCTCGCTGATTACCTGCGAGCGAGGGACATGCTCCTCGGGCGGGTGAGGAACGCGTGAAGCGCCTGGGTCGTAGTCGATAATTGCGAGCCGGCTGTGCTCTTTCAGGCCGGGACTCATCTTGCGATAGAAATTAACTCGGTTGGCGATGTGATGGGTGGCGTCGCAAAAAAATGCCAGGTCAACCGTATTCTTCGGCAGCATCGGATCGTCCTCGCGCGAGACAATGGTCACGATGTTGTGCAGGCCTTCCTGGTCCGCCCGTTCTTGGAGATAGCCCAGTCCATCGGCAGCCACGTCCACTGCGTACACCTTACCGTCCGGCGCCACCGCTTTGGCGAAGCGCCGGGTGAAATAGCCGGTCCCAGCGCCGATGTCGGCGACCATGTCCCCGTTTTTGAGCGCGAGTGCCTGGACTACTTCATCCGGCTTCTGCCAGGAGTCTCTTTCAGCCCGTTCGAAGCGCTCGATTCGATACGACAGCGGCCGGTCCTGACTCGGCGGCGGCATCCGTTCCTGACGATGCGCGCACGCGGTCGCGACGAAGAAAAAGATCGGCAACGCAGGCTTCGCGAACTTGGCAGCGAGTTGTTGGTAACTCATTGCGTTGGTCCCTCCACGGCGGCACCGCTTCATACCCGAAACCCCCAACCCATTCACCACCCATTCGTTAGCCCGACGAACTTGTTCCACTCTGTGGAACACTGCGCCTAGGTCAAGCGGCTAACCTTCGTGAGGGAAACCAGCTCGGGCGAGCTGTTCGTTGACAGAGAGAATGTTCTCTGTGTAACTCGGCCCTCGAGGGATCACGCGCTCCAACCGCCGCTGGAGGCAACGTGCGTATCGTCGTGGGGCTGGCCGGCTCGTCGGGCCCAATCTACGGAATCCGGACCCTGCAGGTGCTCAAGGAGGCCGGAGTCGAGACCCACCTCGTCATAAGCGACGGGGCGAGGCGGACCATACCGCTGGAGAGTCGCTGGACAGTCGACAAGATCGAGGCGCTGGCCACGGTTGTCTACCCCAACCATGATCTCGCCGCTTCGATCAGCAGCGGATCATTTCCTACCGACGGGATGGTCGTCGCGCCCTGTTCGATGAAGACACTCGCCGCGATCGCCTATTCATTCAGCCAGGATCTCCTGGTGCGCGCCGCCGACGTGACCTTGAAGGAACGGCGCAAGTTGGTGCTCGTGCCCAGGGAGACGCCCCTTCACCTCGGCCACCTGCGCAACATGGTCCGCGCAACGGAGATGGGTGCGGTGATCCTGCCGCCGGTGCCTGCCTTCTATCATCAGCCCACGACTGTCGATGAACTCATCGATCAGACCGTCGGGAAGATCCTCGACCAGTTTCACATCGAGCACGCGCTCTTTCGTCGTTGGCGAACCCCAGAAGACGCTTAGGCGCAGAAAGGATGCGCGCATGAGGTACAGGACAGGGCGGACCTCTGTTTTGTCGCTGGCAGTCCTTCTCGGCACAGGTCGAGCTTTCGCGATCAACGTCCGAACGGGCACCGACGACTTTACCCTCAACGTCACTACCAACCTGCAGCTTCGCTTGGAGGGCACCGTCGGAGGGCTGCCGCCGACTGCGACTTCGGGTGCCGCGCCCAGTGGTCACCTCAATACCGACATCTTCCTCCGCCGGGCGAGCCTGGCGATCGGAGGCACGGCGTACAAGATCTTCACCTATTACCTCAAGCTGGAAACTGGCAGGTTCGGGGCGCGCGGAAACTACAGCAACCCGTCGCTCATCCAGGACATGTATCTCGGCTACGTGCCGTTCATGTATTTCAACATCGAGGGCGGTTTCTTGAAAACACCCCTCTCGCGCCCCGCGGTCGATTCCTCACCGCAGACCAACTCGCTTGAGGGCGTCGCGGACCTCCTCTTGTACCCAAACGCGCGCGCCCAGCGCCAGGACGGGCTGCAGGTACGCGGCCTGCTGTTTGATCAGCGGTTCCTGATCCGTGGAGGGATCTACGAAGGCGCGCGCACCGGTGTATCGGGTGGCAACCCGACGACCCCCTCGTTCCAGCGCCCGTTCATCAATCCGAACGGTTGGCCAATGCTCGCGGGCATGGTCCGCTTGAACCTAATTGGTTACGAGACGTCATATACCTATCCCGCCATCTACCTCGATGGGACGTCTCACATGTCCGTAGGGACTGGCGGGCAGTGGCAGTCGCACTCGGGTGCGGCGAGGGCGGACGGGACCGTCAACGACTACCTCGCGCTCGCGGCCGACTTTTACGCAGACATGGCGCTGGCCGGCGATACCGAGGCGCTCCTGATCTTGGACGGCTACCGGTTCGACTACGGCGTTGGTGCGACCAAGACCGGATACGGGGCCCATGGCGAGGTCGGTTTCCGGGTGGGATTTATCGAGCCAGAGGCGAACTTCTACTGGTTCAATAGCGACACAAAGGTAAATAGCTTTCTCAGATGGGGGGGAGGTCTGAACTTCTACATCAAGGGACACCATGCGAAAATCATGACCGAGTACTCGAACACGATCGCGAACGGCACTCTCCCAAACTCGCCCGGCCACTCTTCGACACCGTGGTTGCATCAGATCCAGTTACAGGCGCAACTCGCGTTCTAGTTTCGGGCTCGGTGCCGACGGGGTTCCACTGATTGAAACAAGGGTCCGCGCCGAGAAGAGCTCGTCCCTGTGCCAAGTTGCCGCGAGGGGGTTCCCGGTTGACAGGGAGAATCCGATGTCTGAAAGAGAAAAGCATGGCACGGCAGTCGACGCGCTCCGCCGAGGAGCTTGAGCAGTATCTGGCGCTCGTGCAGGAAGCCGGCCTGGATGCGCCGTGGGCCCGCCCAGGGCCGCTCATCCAATCGAAGCGGACCCACGTCCAACCGTGTGTCTGGCGCTGGGCCGAGATCGAGCCGCTCCTCAAACGCAGCGCGGACTTCATCGCGCCCGGCCAAGGCACCGAGAGGCGAATCCTTCGGCTTGCCAACCCAGGTGTCCCGGAGCGGACGAGCACCCATACCCTCTCGGTCGCCGTCCAGTACCTCCTTCCTGGCGAGGTTGCTCCGGCGCACCGCCACTCGCCGAACGCGCTTCGGTTCATGATGCGGGGGCAGGGTGCCTATACGACCGTTGAGGGGGACAAGTGCCTGATGAAGCCCGGCGACCTGGTGCTCACGCCCACGCCGATGCTGCACGACCATGGGAATGAGGGGAGCGAGCCGGTGATCTGGTTCGACGGCCTCGATTCGCCGATCGTGCGCTACCTCGAAGTGCTGAGTCAGCGGCGTCATCCCGAGGACCGTCAGCCGGTTGGGCAGCTCGTCGGGCTGTCCGAACGCTGCTTTGGCGCAGCGGGATTACGCCCGGTCAGAGCCTCCGCGAGCGCGCTCCCCCAGCGACTGATTCACTACCGGTGGCAGACGGCGCACAATGCGCTTCTCCGGCTCGCCGAACTGGAGGCGAACCCGTTCGACGACGTGATGATGGAGTACGTTGACCCCGGCACTGGGCAATCCATTTTCCCCACCATGGCGTGCTATCTCCAGATGGTCCGCCCCGGAGTCCACACCCGGGCGCACCGCCAGACGAGCAGCGCCGTCTACCACGTCGTCCGCGGCGCCGGCTGCACCGTGATCGACGGGGTCCGCCACGAGTGGAAGGAGGGAGACTTTTTCGTTGTCCCACCTTCCGCCCGACACGAGCACGCGAACGAAGGGACCGATCCGGCGGTCCTCTTTTCTCTGCAGGATGTGCCCCTGCTCAGGGCTCTTGGGTTCTATCGCGAGGAGCAGTAGGCGTGCGTATCGGAAGGCTCGTGCATTGTGCCGCTTTGATAGCGGCGGTGGCCCCGGCGATCACCACTGCTGAGCCAGGGCCGTCCTCGCTCGAGAAGGCGGTCTTCGCCAGTCCTGCGCCGGGAAGCGCCGTGGGGCTGCTGAGTGAGGTGATCAAGGAGAAAAAGCTGGACGAGCGTAACGGGCTTCTTCTCGACGTGAAGTACTTCGACCCGGCGGCGACAGAGCAGGCCGTCGTCCTCCGGCGGGCCGACGCCGGGATTTTTCCGGTGGTCTCGGCGGCCCGGGTGAACCTGATCGGCGAGAAAATCCGACTCTTCGCACCGGCCTTGATCAATCACAACTCAGTCGTGCTGCAGAAAGGATCGACCGCCACTCGCCTGGCGGACCTCAAAGGAAAGCGGATCGGAACCCTGGACCGCATCTCCATGACCTACACCAGCCTGGCCACCATCGCGAAGATGCAGGGCCTCGATCTCGAGCAGGACTTCAAGCTCACTGTCTCCCCTCCACCGGTCCTGATGGGCCTGTTCAGCCGCGGAGAGCTGGATGCGCTGGTGATCTACGAGCCGCTGGTGACTCGCCTGGTCAGCGAAGGGCACCGGGAAATGATGCGTTTGAACCTGTTCTGGCGAGAGCAGACTGGGGAATCCATGGTGGCCCTTGCCATCGGGGCTCACGAAGATTGGATCGTGTCCCACCCGGGAGCGGCCCGCAAGCTGTTTCGAACCGTGATGGACGCGATGAGCCTCATCCAGGCCAACCCGAAGAGCATTGCCCAGGAGCATCGCCAATCGCTGATGATCCAAACGGACCAACAGCTTGATCGGCTCGCGGAGCGGATGGGGCAGCTCTACGCTGGCCGATGGGATTCCGCCCTGATCGCGAACATGAACTCCCTCCTCAAGAAGAACGTCGAGCTCGGCCTCCTCAAGGCAATGCCAAAAGATGAAATCTTCGTCATCCTCAAGTGAGGGCGCCCAGGGCGCATCGATCTGGCAGCGCTGGCCGGCCCTGGTCTACCTCGCCTCGCTTTCGACCATGCTCGTCGTCTGGCACGCGATTGCCCGGTTTTTCCCGCCGGCGCTCTTGCCAGGGCCGATCCCCGTCTTCCAAAGGGTTGGGGGCATCATCGTTTCGGGCCAGTTCGTCGTCCACATGGCCGCGACCATGCTGCGAGTCGCGACGGGCTTTCTCTCCGCCTTCTTGGTCAGCATTGGCCTTGGGATTCTGATGGGGGTCAACCGCACCGCCGAACGTTTCTTCGAACCGGAGATCGTCGTGGGGCTCACCATCCCGAGCCTCGCGTGGTCCGTGATCGCCCTGATGTGGTTCGGCATCTCGGAGCTCGCCCCGATCTTCACCATCTTCGTTATCCTCCAGCCGGTGATCACCGTGAACATTTGGCAGGGGACCAAGGCGCTGGACCACGAAGTGGTCGAGATGGCGCGCGCCTTCCGGGCCGGCCGCGCGATGGTGATCCGCGATGTGGTAATCCCACAGCTTGTCCCCTATCTGTTGGCTGCCACCCGGTTCGGGCTCTCGCTCGCCTGGAAGGTAACGGTGATCGCCGAGTTGCTGGGCCTGTCCACCGGGATTGGCTACATGATCCACTACTCGTTTGGGATTTTCTCGATGCTGGATGTGTTCGCCTGGACCATCGCTTTTACTCTCGTGATGCTGGCGCTGGAATATGGATTTCTGAAGCCTTTGGAGACGCGGGTCACCGGCTGGCGCCGGGCCGTGACGCTCTGATCTTGCAGATTGCGCTCCGAGGCATTCATAAGGACTTCCCCCGCGAGAATGGCGGCAGCCTGGCGGTGCTTCGCGACGTGACGCTGACTGTCGGGGCAGGGGAGTTTTGCTGCGTGGTCGGGTCCTCGGGATGCGGAAAGTCCACCATCCTGAACATCGTGGCCGGGCTCACGCTCCCTGACTCCGGCCAGGTGCTGGTAGACGATGCCCGGGTCGACTCGAGCCGCATCCGAATCGGCTACGTGTTCCAGAAACCTCGTCTCCTCAATTGGAAGAGCGTGCGCGAGAACGTGGCGTTCGCGCTGAAGGCGTCTGGCGTTCCGGCCGCCGAAGCGCGGGCGCGCGCCCTGCACTACCTGGATCTGGTCGGACTGGCCCAGTTCGAGCACGAATTTCCGCTGGCGCTCTCGGGCGGAATGCAGCAGCGGGTTGCGATCGCCCGGGCGCTCGCGATCGAGCCAGATCTACTGCTCATGGACGAGCCGTTCAGTCACCTGGACGAGCTGACCGCTCGCGTGCTCCGGGCCGAGTTGCTCCGGATCTGGCGGCAGGCGAGAAAGCCGGTCATGTTCGTCACCCACAACGCCCTGGAGGCGGTCTACCTGGCCGACCAGGTCCTCATCCTCAGCGGCCGTCCGGCCACGATCATGAAGAGCCTTCGGGTCAGCCTCCCCCGCGATCGAGAGATGGAGGACCCACGACTCGTGGCGCTGCAGCGGGAGATCCTGGATGCCCTGGGCATAGCGGGTGCCAGCGGCTCGCTTTCTAAGTGATCGGTTCGTCGGCCACGGTGTTCACGAGGACGCCGATGCCGGCGACCTCGACCTCGACCACGTCGCCTGGAACGAGGAACCGAGGCGGATCGAGACGCGCTCCTGCGCCAGTCGGCGTCCCGGTCGCGATCACGTCCCCCGGCTTGAGCGTGGTGAAGGTCGAGATGTAGCCGATCAGATCGGGGATCGAAAAGAGCATGTTCTCGGTCGTGTCGTCCTGCCGGACTTCGCCGTTGATGCGAGTCATGACCCGGATGCTGCCGAATCCGTCGAACTCGTCCGTGGTTGCCATCCAGGGGCCGATCGAGCCGGACTGGTCAAAGTTCTTGCCCGGCGTAACGTTGAACTTGGCGTGGCGGAGCCAGTCCCGGAGCGTGCCTTCGTTCATGCAGGTGAGCCCGGCGACGTGCCGGTGCGCCGCCGAGGGTGGGATGCGGCGTCCGCGCGTCCCGATCACGACCGCGATCTCACCCTCGTAGTCGAGCTGAGCAGACTCGGGCGGCCTGCGAAGCGGGGCCCGATGGCCGACGAGGGAGTCGGGAGCGCGCATGAAGATGCTGGGGTATCGAGGCCGCTCCGATCCATCCCGGTATTCCTCGTTGCGGTCACGGTAGTTGACCCCGACACAGATGATTTTCTCTGGCGCTGGGATGGGTGGGAGGAAGACGATCTCGTCTAGCGAGTAGTCCGGCGAATTGCTCGCCGCAGTCTCCGCGGCGCTCCTCAGGCCGTCCCCTTCGAGCAGTTCGCGCAACCGCCGATATTGGGGCCCCAGCCGGTGGCCCAGGTCCACAACGCCTCCCCCCACGAAAGCGCCGTAGCTCGGCCTGCCGCGGCATGCGAAGGAAAGGAGCTTCACGGAGCCTTCCCGGGTCCGCGGCCTTGGCGGGCGAGGACGTGCTCGTGCAGGTTATTCTTCTTCAAGCTCACTGCGGGGTCGATCTCCTGGACTTCGAGCGAGATGCCCAAGGGAGAGCTTTGAAAGAGCGGTTCCAGAAATTTGCAAACTTCGCCGAACACCTGCTCAGCCGCTCGGCGTCGTGTCTCGAGGTCGCGCCCGTGCCCGATCCGCAGCATGATGTGGACGAAGGCATTGTCCGGGTGGCCGTCCGCGATCCGGTAGCAAGATCGCTCGGCAGCGCGAGTCCGCGTCCCGCCGATGGGGAACACGCCGGTACGCAACGCCGCCTGGTGGACGCATTCGATCAGATTCTCAGGCTCGATTCGCCCGCGGATGTTGGCGGAGTACTCGACGATGATGTGCGGCATGTCTTCACCCTCCCTTCGCATCTCTCAAGGCACGCTCGATTTCCCTGGCTGCCGCTTGGGTCACCCGAATCAGCGCGGCCTGCCGCGCGTCTTCGAAGCGAGAGGAGATGGTCGCCACACTCACCGCGGCGATCGGATGCCCTCGGGGGTCCTTGATTACGACGCCGACGCCAGAGACCTCCTTGATCACGTGGCCCTCGGCGAGGGCGTACTTGCGGACTCGCGCCTGCTGGATCTCGCGCCGGATGCGCGCAGGACGCACGGCTTTGAACCGGGCAAGGCGGTCGGCGTTAACCTTCAGAGTCTGCTCGATCTCGTTATCCGGTAGCGCAGCGAACAAGGCGAGACTGCCGGATCCGATGCCGAGGGGTCGCCGGCTGCCGACCTCCATCGTCAGCGCCTTCACCGGATAACTCCCGCTCACTCGGTCTGCGCAGACGGCTTCGGGACCGCTTCGCACCGTGAGGAAAGCGGTGTCGCCGGTGATTTCGGCGAGCTTCTCGATCACCGGCCGGGCGATGCGGGTGAGCTGGAAGCTCTGCCCGGCGGACCAGCCAAGATAGACGAGCTCGGGACCGAGGTGGAAGGTCTTCGCCTCGCGAGACGCCTCGACCAGCCCTTCATCGCACAAAGCGGACAAGATGCGCGAGGTGGTGGGTTTGCTCAGCCGTACAGCCCGCGCAACGTCGGAGAGTCGCAGCTCCGCTGTGCCGGCCGCCGCCAGGGCCTTGAGGATTCCGATGCTACGTTCCAGGCTCTGCATCTCGTGTTGCCTTCCGACCTTCGTCGTTTCGCTGGCAAGGGTTTATCTCAATAGCGTCGCGCGGCGTGCGATCGCGCGTGGATTGAGTGCGCGCGGAGGTACCTTCCCTTGGAGGTAATGGTCGATGGCCTCGACCGCCTGACTGAAGAAGAGGTGATACGCATCGCGCGTGACGAAGCCCATGTGAGGCGATAGCACCGCGTTCTCGCACGCACGGAGGGGATGTTTCTCTGGAAGTGGCTCGACCTCATAGACGTCAAGGGCTGCCCCGGCGATGCGATTCTCCTGCAGAGCGGCGATCAGTGCCTCTTCCTCGACCAGCGGACCCCGGGCGGTGTTGATCAAATACGCGGTGGGCTTCATCAACGATAGCTGCTGCGCCTTGATGATGTGACGGGTGCGCTCCGAGAGGCGAAGATGGATGCTCACCACGTCGCTCTCGCGGAACAGCTCATCGAGGGAAACCCGGCGGGCGCCCGCCGCGGCGGCTCGCTCGTCGTCCAGGGTTGGCCCCCAACCGAGCACCCGCATGCCAAGGAACTTGCCGAACGCCGCGATCCGGCTGCCGATCCGCCCCAGGCCTACGATGCCCAGCGTTTTGCCCGACAGCTCGACCGCAAGGCCTGTCTGCCATCCGCCGCTCCGCATCGCCCGGTCCTCCTGTGGAATGCGCCGGACGACCGCCAACAGCAGGGCCATCGTGTGCTCGATTGCGGAGGCGCCCGAGCCTTCGGTTTCAGTGACCAGTATCCCGTGCGCCGTCGCCGCTCCGATGTCGACGTGACCGGAGTTCCGACCGGTCAGGGCGAGCAGCTCAAGAGAAGATAGCCGATCGAGGAGCGAAGCGGAGAAAGCGGTTCGCTCCCTGATCGGAACGACGATCTCGTATTGCCGCAGCCGACGGACCAAGGCGCCTTCATCCGCCAGCGTGTCCCTGTACACATCGACGCTGGCCCGCCCCGCGAGCTTCTCCCAATAGGGGAGGGAAAGAACGACTCCTTGGTAGTCGTCGAGGACCGCGATCCGCTTCATGATGAGTTCGGGTCGGCCGCCCCCCGAAATCCGGCGGCGGGGCTCAGGACCCGTTCCTCGATCAACCGCCGAAGCGCGGCACGATCGATCTTGTCGCCCCGCAACGGAAGGTCGCCGACCAGCTCCAGGCGCTCGGGAAGCTTGAACGAGGCGATGCGTTGGGCGCGCAGAAATTCGGTGACGTCGTCCAGCGTGACGACCTCTCCCTGCTTGGGCACCACCACCGCGCAGGCGCGCTCGCCCAGCAGCGCGTCGGGGAATCCCACCACCGTTGCCTTGTAGATCTTGGGATGACCGCTGAGAAGTGCCTCGATCTCGCCGGGATGAATACTCTTTCCGCCCCGGCGGATCAGATCTCGCTTCCTTCCGACGATCACCAGGTTGCCTGTGGCGTCGTAGCGGGCCAGGTCTCCGGTTCGAAACCATCCGTCTGCAGTCCACACTTCGCGGGTCGCGGCCTGATCGCGGAAGTACCCGGTGGCGCAGCAGGGCCCTCGTCCCCAGATCTCACCCGGTTCCCCTGCGGGGACGTCGTGCCCCGCGTCGTCCACGAGGCGAAGCTCCGTACTCCCGCGCGCCCGACCCACGGTGTAGAGGCGGACCTCAGGAGGGTCCTTGGGAGAAGGCACCGTCCAGCCCCCGAAGTCCATGGCTCCGTAGCCCGAGAGGATAATGCCGGAAGTGCTGCCTTCGACTCGCGCGGCAGCGGCCGGAGGAAACGACATCCCCGTCGTGTACCAGATCCTGACCCGGTCGACGATCGCGCTTGACCATCTGGGGTGCTCCAACAAGGCCATGATCTGCGGAGGAACGCCGCACACGATCGTCGGGCGCACGCGGGCCAAGGCCTCAAGCACCTGGCTCGGCTTGAACTCGTCGATCAGGCACGCCGCCGCGCCGACGATCGGAGCGGCGAAGAGTGGGATGATGCTCGGGCCAATTCCCTGGCCGAGCGCGAGGATGAGGTCGTCGTCGCGGAGGTCGAGTAGCTCGGCTTGCGCCTGGGCTCGCAGGAGCCAGGCCGAGACCCGGAATCGGGCGAACTTAGGAATTCCCGTGCCGCCGGAGGTCGGAAGGATGAGCAGCGCGTCGTCTGGTGGCCATTCGGGGAGCGTTGGCGCGGACGAACGACTCCCTAGCCGAATGACCTCATCCAGCAGCATTCCGGTCGGAGGGGGCGCGCTGCCCAAGACAACCAGTTGCGGGGGTGTGCGAAGGTTTTCGAGCAAGCTCTGGGCAGCGGTCACGTAGTCCCGATCGCGTAACCGCTCGGGGACGATCAGGATCGCCGGCGCCACCCGGCCGAGGATGTTGTGTAGCTCCCATTCGCGCAGACTGGCGGCGATTGGAAGCCAGATGAGCCCAGCCCGTTCGCACGCGATCCGGAGCAAGTACAACTCCACGCAGTTGGGTAACCAACACGCGACTACCGCCCCCGGCTCGGCTCCCAGCGCGAGCAACCCGCGCCCCAACAGGCGGCTCAGATCCGAGGCCTCGCTCCAGCTCAGGGACTGGCGGTGATCTGAAAGGGCTGACTGCTCACCGCGTTCGCGGGCCTGGCGATCCCAGCACTCCGCAAACGACATCGGAAGGCTAGCCATTGCCCGCGACGCGGAGCGCTTCGAAGGCGTCCTGGTAGCCAACACCGGGCAGCTCGGAGGGCAGCTTGCGCACGATCTGCATTGCGTACGGCGAGGAGAGTCGCACGCCCACCACTGTCCTCACCCACAGCGTCTCGCCTTCCGGGAATGCGTCCGGACGCCGATCGATGACGACGACGGCGTGATGCAGGCCGTACTTACGAATTCCGGGCGTCAGGTCGACCAAGAAGAGCGGGATCGGGACCCCCTCTTTCAGCTGCTCCGGGTTCCGAACGAATGTTTCCCAAACGCGCCTCTCGCCCCGCATTGCGGCCTCCCGTTTTGTCCTATTCGTGCTGGTATGTGTAGCAGGCGTCAGATTCGTCCACGACCTTCTCCATCTCATCCACCGAGACGCGCGTCGCGATGGGATGGATCTCCGCATTGGTCAGCCCCAGGGCACGAATCGCATTGGCGTTTACAAGCACCTTCGCGCCTTTTTTCGCCAGCTGCTGGATGTACTCGAACTGATTGCGCGGCGCGGCCGATTTCGGAACTGCGAGTCGCCCGGCCAGGGAGTTCCGCTGCTGGCTCGTGAACGCCGTGCTCTCCAGGAGCGTTTTCTGCGCGTTGACTCGCAGGGCGCCAATGCTCTGGCCGTCGAAGAGGATCGATACTTCGTCCCCTGCCTTGAGGGAGTCCGCCGCCTCGTCCAGCATCTCGTTCAGCTTTGTGTCGTTCGGCATCACTGCGCTCACCAGGTGGACCGACTTGCGCGCCCGCTTAGCACTCACGACCGCCGGCGCAGACACTTCCTGCCGGATTACCAACACCGATCTCACCAACGCCCTCGCCGATTCACTGGTCCAATCGCCCCCACCTGCGGCGCGTCCGATGATCCGGCCCTTGCGGTCGATCAGCACTGTGGCGGGGCAGGCGAGGACGCCAAATGCCTTCTTGGCCTCATCTTGGTCCTGGATCGCGAGAGGGATGGAAATGCCATACCGGTCTGCGAAGGCGATGATGTCAGGGGGGGCGTCGCCGAGATTGATCGCGATCATGGCCAGCCCTTGTTCCTTGAATTCACGCTGCAGCGCTGCGACAGCGGGAACCTCCCGCTCGCAAGGCCGTCAATTGGCGAGGAAGAATTCAACCAGAACGGCCTTGCCCCGAAAGTCCGACAATCGGATTTGGCGCCCCTCGATCGACCGAAGAACCAGGTTGCCGGCCGGCACCGGCGAAGCAATCCGCCGAACCCTCATCGCGGAAAACGGGTCCTTCGCCGCGCCTGCGGCGCCAGACGACGCAAGCAACATCAACAGGATGCCCGCGCAGCAAACGATCGCGCCGAACCAACGAAAGTACCGAACCTCCATTGCAACTCCTTCTCACTCGCGTTTGGCCGTCGGCGCGTCGTCAGCGCCTTGATCCTTGAAGCCGTAGGCCCGCCATTTCTGCAGAACTCGCTTTCGCACCGCCTCTGGAAACATGCAGTTGAAGGTGGCCCTGACCGGCACGTCCCACTCGCGGGACCAGCTCGGAGGCCAGGTGCAATCGAATCCCACCGTCGCTCCACGCTTGGCGAGGCGCTCGTCCTGGCTGTAGCAAGGAGTCAGGGTATTCGCGCCGCCCTCGTAGTGGACCACGTGGATCCCCCTCCCGGGATGACATTGCGTGGCGAAGGCGTGCATCACCGCTTCCAGGTTGAACGGGTCGACGTCGGTTTCGACCACGAAGATCTTCGAGAGAAGAGCTCGGCGGGAGGTGAGAATCTCGACGATCTTGCGGCAGACCTCGGGACCTCCGCGGGCCACGGAGACCACGGCAGCATGGACGGCCGCTTCCGGCGGCACGTACACCTCGGCGGCCTCAATCCCATGCTTCGCGAGGCGTCGCTTGATGCTCAGGGCTCCGCTCATCGAAGTGATGGTCGTGCTGTCGTCCTTGTAGCCAGTCGCATCGACGGTGAGGATCGGCCGCCGCCGATGGGTAATCGCGTTAATGCGGCAGAGGATCCCGTTCCCCATCTCGCCCGTTCGATAGCCTGGATACTCCCCGTAAGGACCTTCGAGGGACACGCGATCGGGCAGGATCTCCGCTTCGAGCACGATCTCGGCTCTGGCCGGCACCAACAGATCGTTGGTCTCGCAGCGAACGAGTTCCACCGGCGCGCCCCGCATCCCTCCCGCGAGATCGGCCTCATCGGTGCCGAGAGCCACGGTGGCCGCGGCCGCAAGATGGCACAGCGGGTCCGCGCCGATCGCGATGGCGATCGGCATCGGCTTACCTTTGGGGACGAAGGAGTCCTGGAAGATCTTGCCGAGGTGACTGGTGGGGCGCGGGAAGCCTGTGAGGGTGTTGGGACCGTGCACCATGAAACGGTAGATCCCCCAGTTGGTCCACTTGGTCGTCGGGTCGCGCGAGACGACCAGGTCCCACGTCCCAATGTAGCGGCCGCCGTCGCCTTCATGGAGCATCGGCGCCGGCAGCTGGAACACATTCACCTCATCCCCTCGGAGGATGACCTCCTTGCAGGGTCCGGTCTTGACCTCCACCGGCGGGATCAGCTTCTGCTCGCGGCGTTCGTACTCGCGGTAGATCTGCTTGACGGTTGAGTCGGGCCTGAGGCCGAGCGAGATCGCCACCCGGCGCCAGGTTGCCAGCGGGTTCACGAAGATGCTGTGCTCTTCCGGGTAATCCGCGATTCGGGTGAACCAGACCGCCGGCGCGTCCCGCTCGCAAGCGAGCCGGCTGATCGCTCCCAGCTCGAGATCCCAGCTCACCTTCTCGTCGATCACCACGAGATCGCCCGAATCCCGGAGAGCCTCCATGAACTCGCGGTTGTCTTGCCAGATCATCGCCGGCTCCTCCGGGGCTAGTAAATTTTCTCCTCTGGCAGCCCTGGATGCCTGTACACACCATGAAACGTACTGTCAACGCAGCGCCACGGCGGGTGGCTGGTATTGCTTCGAATCGCAGTGAAGTTCGCTTATAACCTGTGTTTCAACACGTGAAACTTATTCGCGAAGCGCCTTGAGCACGGCAGCCCAGTCCGCGAGCATCTCCGACGCAGGCCTGCGATCGTTGAACTCGATCCCGCGGGTGATCCGCGCATCTGGCTCGAGGTCCTCTCGCGCTTGGTCCTCGAGCACATGCTCCACCGTCGCCTCGAAACGCGCGAGCCCGGGAAGCTTCGGCGAGGCCTGCTGCTCCAATGCACGGGTCTTCACGTAGTACGCCATGCCGGCCTCGATCACGCACATAGTCAGGCGTCCGGAGCGGCGTAGGTTGCTCGAGGTACGGCTGCCCCCGTACGTCGCGAGGCGCAGCCTCCGTGCATCGATGGCCACCACCTCGCCGTAAGAGAGGAGGGCTGGATGTGCCCAGCCCTGCGCGTCGACCGTTGTGATCAGGATCGCCTTGCCCATCCTGGCGGGAAGATCGTTTCCGTCCAGTAGCGAGAGCAGCGTCGCCGGTAACTCGTTTCCCAACTTGCGCGACATAAAATGCGCCTCGAACGCATCGGCCGCGCGGTTATCGGGGAATAACTTCCGTATGGCCTTCTGAGAAATCGCGCGGGTAGACCATGATCGAATGGCTGGTGGTGTCGCCAGCGCCGTACTCGCCATTCTTCATATCGACGTAGACCGCCCGCGGGCTGGTGAGCTGGCTCCGCGTGCCGCGGATCATCTTCTTTGGCGCCACGTCGCCGCTGTCGGTCCGCTTCCAAACGGCGAGGAACCCGGGCGTGTCGTAGACGAACTCTTGAGTGAGCCCGCGATCGGCAAGCACCAGTTCGTCACGCTGGGTGTCGAGCTGGATCTGCCGCGGCCGCAGCATGTTGGTGTTCGGCCCGCTGATCACGCGAATCGGAGCCACGTTGCCGCTGTCTGTCCGCCGGAAGATGCGCAAAGAGGGCGAGACCCGCGTCCCCTTCTCTTTGCTTTTGCCTTCGTCGGAGAGAATGATCTCGTCGTGCACCGGGTCGACCACGATCCCTTGCGGGTTCGTGATCCCGGTGGCCGGACCGATGATCTCGCGCAGGGGCGCCACGTTGCCGTTGGCTGCACGGTCGAACACCAGAATGCTCAGCCTCGTATCGTTGGAGACGACGAGCTCATTGTGCTTGTTGTCCACCGCGACGCCCTGCGGCGAGTCCAGGTGCGTGCGTGCGCCCTGGATCACCCGGCGGGGCGGCGTGTTCCCGCTCTGGGTGCGGGCGAATACCAAAATCGCGGCAGAGACGTTGCTCGGCATGATGACTTCGTCATTCGGGATGTCGATGTAGACTCCATGAAGGCTCCGGGTAATGCCAGTCTTCTGACCTTCGAGGACGCGAAGAGGTGCCACCTGCCCATTTGCTTGCCTGGCGAACACGGCCAGGCGGGGATGGCTCACTCAATTGGCCACACCGATTTCGTCTCGTTCTGGATCGATGTAAATGGCACCCGGGTTTCCGATCCCAGCCGCGACCCGGCTCTTGGTGGGAGAAATCACTCGCAGCGGCTTCGCGTTGCCGCTGGCACCGCTCGCATACGCCGAAATCGTGTGGTTGCCCCAGTTGGCGACAAGCACCTCGTGGTGAACGTTGTCGACGAACACGCCGGTCGGATTGCTGAGCCCAGTGTCTGCACCCTGAATGACTCGGATTGGCGCGGCGTTCCCGTTCGCCTTTTGATCGAAGAACAACAGGGCGTCGGTCGGGCTGCCGTTGGCCACCACGATCTCATGGCGCTCGGAGTCCACGAAGATCGGCTTGGCGTTGTCCAGCCTCGTCCTGGGGCCTTGGATCGTGCGCAGTGGGGCCACGTTACCTTTGGCGTTGCGCGCGTAGACGGTGATCGATGGCGCATGCGTCGAGCCGACGGGCAGGCCCGTGGTCCTGTCCTCTGCCACCTCATAGCCGAGGTTCGCCACGTAGATTTCGTTGGCCTTTGGATCCACAAAGATCCCATGCGCATTGGCGAGCCCCGTGGCCGGGCCGCTGATGGTCCGCTTCGCCGTGACGCTGGGGTCGGCGTCGGTGTTCGTAGTGCGGGCAAGAACGCTGATCTGTTTGCGCTTCTGATGCGACACGAACAGCTCGTCGTTCACGGTGTCGAGTGCAATGCCCCACGACCGGTTGAACTTGAGCTGTGATTTCTTTCCGTCGATGCGCCGAATCGGCGCCACGTTGCCAGAGGCGGCGCGGGGGTAGACGGTGACGAGATCGGCGATGTCGTTGCCAACGTTCCAGATCTCGTTATGGACCGGATCAATGATCACCTGGCCGGGGAAGGTGATGAACGTCTTTTGACCCCCGATCTCGCGCAAGGGCGTGACAACCCCCTGAGCCGATCGGCTGTAGACCTGAAGTGTTTCGTGGGCATCGTTCCCGATCAAGATCTCGTCGTTGACCAAGTCGACCCAGAGGGTGTTGAAGTTCGGATCCTGGTCTTTGATAACCCGCAACGGGGCGACGTCGGTGGCTTTTGCCACGGAGAGCTCCGCCGTGGTGATTATGGATGCCGCGAGCGACAGCACGCGCAGTCTCGAAAGGTAAAACCGATTGAGGGTATGCGGCATAACCGACCACCTCGTGGGGCAAATCGTCTGCTTCGTATACGTCTCCGTCAAGACCACCCGTCAAGCAAAAAGCCGCTTTTGGTTAAAAGGTGGCAGATCCACTCGAAAGCAGCCTTCGAGGCCCCGATGAAATGTTTCACCTGATGAAACCTACTTACGATTCGGTACCTGGTCTACGAATCGCAACGCCCGGTCGTCAATAGCGGGTTTCTCGAAGAGCGTGTCCAAATTGTAAGCGGCGCTGAGTTTGGGCGCGCGTGCCCACCACCCTCGCCTTGGGAGTGAGATATGCGTGACGAGGTGCCGGTGAATGCGGCACGTCGTGCGCCAAAGCGCGTGAAACCGGCAGCGCGGCCGCTCCGGACAATCGCAGGATGCCAACGCCCCACGCACTGGAAACTCTCGCACCTCGTAACCGACGCGGGCACGATTGATCGCGAGATTCCGGGCTTACTCTGCGGCGGTCTGCGTCGACTTCGCGAACCACGTCGACATTGCGCTGAGCCGCTCTTTATTCTGCTGGGCGCAGGCCCAGCCCACTCCCTAAAGATGTCACAGCGACCGATTGACTCTCAGCGCAAGAAGGCCAATCCCGGAGCCAGCGCCTGGTTGCATTAAACTCACGGGGGGATACCGGAAATGGGCGGGCATCTTTCAAAAGATGTCACAGCTCGGCAGCTTGGCCTCCGACATTAATCGAGGCCTTCCTGGGCTCACGACTCGTCAAAGATGTCACGGGAGTGGAGCGTGAATTTGCAGGAATCCTGGCTCCAAAAGTCCACCGGAATGTCACGGCCGCACCATGGCAATCCGATGGCCCACCCGCTCCAAAATGCCGCCGTCGGACCTGAAAGATGTCACTGATTTTCACTCTTACGACTCCGAAAAGATGTCACAAGCGGCAACTGGCATCAGGGAGCCGAATGCGCGGATCGAGAAGACTGAACTCTATCCGAGATGTCACGGCCATGGGCATCGCGTACCTCGGTGTATCTTGGGCAGATTTGGCAAAAGATGTCACGATTGCTCGCCGGCTCCGGGAGCCGACAATTTGGTGTCCAAATCTTTGGAACCGAAAAGATGTCACGGGACTCAGATAGCGCCCGGGCTCCAAAGCTGACCTGCTCGCGCTCTGAAGTCCACTGAGCCTTAAATTGACTCTCTGCGCTCGGTCGATGCTTCAACCCGAAAAATGTCACTGGTCGCTCGCCTGCTTCATTTCCAATGAGCGTGACATGCCGCTCGCGCAGACCATCCTGAGAGAATTGGGCATCTAGGAGATTGTCTATGAAGGTCGTGCCCTTATTCGGACTCAGCGTGCTGATGAGCTTTCTTGCGTACGGCATCGTCACGAAGCTCTACATCTTGCCGCAACTGCGGGGTATGCGCCGGGAAGAAGCAATCCTTCCATTGGTGGTTCCACATACCTTTCGGTTTGTTGGGCTTAGCTTTCTGATCCCAGGAGTCGTCTCTCCCTCGCTGCCATCGGCTTTCGCCGTCCCGGCGGCGTATGGCGATCTCGTTGCGGCCATTCTTGCGGTGGTAGCGACGTTCGCCCTTTCGACTCGCGCGGCGTGGAGCTTCGCGATCGTGTGGGCTTTCAACGTGTGGGGCGCGCTGGACCTTCTGAACGCGTTCTACCAAGGCTTGATCGGTGTCCGGTTTCGCCCGGGGTGGTTGGGGGCTGCGTTTTTCATTCCGACGCTGGTTGTGCCAGCGCTACTGACTTCCCATGGGCTGATCTTTTGGCTGCTGCTGCGCCGAAAGCATCCCTAAACTTCTCCTCTCCTTCGCCGGGGGTAACGGACGAGGGCTGATCATAGGTCAGAAGCACGGTCGCGCCATTCTCTTCGTAGCTGTACACGCGCAAGGGCAGGTGTCGGTTGTCGAGGGAAAACGCCCGGGTCATCTCCGAGGCGATGAGGGGATTTTCGATCCGATAAAGGCGGGCCCTCAGTGCTCGCACACCGAGCGCCGGAAGAAAACGGCCGTTCTCGACGAGAAGAAGGAGAGCGAATTCTTGGCTGCTGTCGGGCGGCAGCGTCGAGATGTCCAACTGTCCGAGCATCGACTCGAGAGACTTCCGAAGCTCGACCCGAACCCCGCAGGAGACTTCTTGTCGCGAGGCGCTCATGATCCACGCATATACATCTAGCGCGCGAAATCGGTCAAACCTTCTTCCACGTCCAGACTGATCCAGATTGCGGATCATTATCCGGCGCTTAGGCGAGCCCTCGAAGTTTCTAGAGCGTGTGATTCCTTTAGCAGTCGAGCAAAGATCAGCACGTGTACCACCGCGATCGCCGGCACGTAGTAGTTGATGATGTACCAGTTGCTGCCCATCGGATAGGTCGCCAACTGGTTGGTCGCCGCGAGGAACGAGGCGTACAACCAGTCGAGACTCGTGACGACGTTGACCACCCACGCCACTGCGATGGCTCCTTGCACCCTGTAATGCAGGAAGAGCGCTGCGACGAGCGCGAGAACCGCCGACGCCAGGTCTCCGTAGGCGATCGCGGCCATCGCATCTCTTGGAACGGCGTCGCCGATCTGACCGGGCGCGAACGCCGACGACGGCAAGTAACGGAGCGCATGGAAGAGGAACAAGGGCACCAGCGCCGCGTGCACGGGAAGCTTCTTCAGCGCCGGCACGACATACCACCTGGCGACGATTGCCGAAAGGACGAGGGAAAAGGTGAATTGCACTCCGAATAGCAAAGTTGGGCTCATGGAGAAGGCCTTGTCAGCTGCTCAAACTCGATGGTGAGCGCCCCTGGCCCGCGAACGTAGGCCCCTCGCGCTCCCCAGGGGCGATCCGCTGGCGGTTCGATCGCGATGGCACCCTTCGCGACCACCGCATTGAAATCCGCATCGCAGTCCTCACTCTCGAACCCGAGCGTCAGGGTCGAGTCGACATCGGAGGCATCGAGTAGCAAGGAGAACGACTCCCATGAGAACACTGCGAGCCGGTCGTCGCGATGGGTCGGGATTAGTCCAAACATTGTCTCGAACCACGACACCGCTGCACCAAGATCTCGGATTCTCGCGTGGACATGGTTGAGCTTGACGCTGGTATTGCTCATGGGATCGTCACTCAATCCGCCCGGAGCCACTCCAGAGCCGCTTGCCGATCGACGAACCATCTGGTCGGGAATACTGCCGAGCCCTCGCGCTCTTCGGAACCTGCTTTCGGAAATCCGGCTGGCATTTGGAAGGCAAACTTTCGAACGCCGGCTCCTCCATATCGGGGAATGATGTGATCATCGCGCCAGCGCATCACATCTGGCCCAAAGCGATGGCGAAATTCCGTGGCGTCGATCAATAGGCGCCGGGCTCTGGCCCTTTCTGCCTCGCTCGCGAAGAGGCACAGCGTGGCCATGAAGCCCCCGTCCGTCATGTTCTCCGTTGACGCCAACCACTTCAGCTCGAGCAGGTCGCGCCCTTGCTGGAGAATGATCCCCCACTCATTGGTTGCAAGCTCTTTTGCCATGGATTTCCCCCGCCGTCGGGTCTAATTGAAACAGGTTGTCCCGGCGCGGGCGCATACTCCGGAGCTGGGTATACAAAGTCAATTAGGCACATTTTTGGAACTTGGTACACATGGATCCCGTGGACACCCAGAGCCCAGTCGACCGCGTGGAAAAAATCATGCACATCATCGCCGGCAAATGGAGGCCCGGGATCATCTATGCCTTGGTGATGAAGGGCCCACTTCGGTTCGTGGCGCTCCGTCGTGAGCTCCCTAGAGTCACCCAGCGGATGCTTACGCAGCAACTTCGCGACCTGGAGCGCCATGGCCTGATCGAGCGCACGTTCTACGAGGAGATTCCACCACGCGTCGAGTACGAAGTTACACCGCTCGGCCGAAGCCTTCACCCGATCTTCAAAAGCATTTGCGATTGGGCTGGCGAGAACTTTCCGTCCATCGACAGGGCACGAGACCGATACGACAAGAAAACGCCCGCTCGATAGAGCGCCTCCAGGAGATCAACTTCGACCCGCGCCGGCCAGTCGGCGATCCGGCCGATTAATTCATGCCGGCGCGGTAAGCGTTCGGGTCGTAATACATGGCCCTGGGCGGGAGCCATTGCCACAGGGGACCGAGATCCTTGCGAACCTGAGCGGCGAAGAATTCCGGGATTTCAGTTGTCTCCCCTTCGAAATAGCGCCGCAGCTGAGGGTCGGTCTCCAGCCGGCGTCGCACCTCGGAATAGTACTTAATCCTGCCAAAGCCCTCGGAGGACACTGCCCGGACTACGTTCATCCAGCGCGGAACCATCGCCCGAGTGGCCTTGAATCGATTGACGATCGATCTACGAGAGAAGGTGTACTGGGTCAGACTGATGACCTGATCATAAAAATCGGTCCAGGAATAATTTTTTGGCTTCACGTTCATCGCGCGATTGTTGTCCAAAAAGTGGAATGGGAATGGCAGGACGCGATTGGCGCGCTGCAACTCCAGATTGAGCGGCGCTGCTCGCCCAAATGCCGACAGCAGCGAATAGCCGGGAAATGCGCCTGGGGCCAAACGGACAAAGCGCTTGGTCAGCTCGAAGGGCTCCGGCCCCGCATCCACATCGAGGCCGAGGACGAAGTTCGCCTGCACATACGGCATATGACTCAAAATCAGATTCACGTGCTCTGAGACTTGCCGAACTTTTTCGGCGGCGGTGCTTTTGCCCGTCTTCGATTTGTTGCCGAACTCGTACCAAGATTCTATTCCGGGCAGCAGGGCTTTGAATCCGTTTTGCTTGAGCCGTTTCAAGTGCGATTCGGAAAGCAGGGAAAGACTGCTCTCGGCGATGAACTCAATCTTTCCGGGAGGTGCGCCCGCCTCGATGGCGTTCATGCAGTCGTCGAATCGAACGCCGAAATTCGGGTCGTGCCAGGCCACCTTGGGCTTCTTCATCGTCCGCACGAGGAACCGGAGATCTTCTTTTAGAACGTTGAAATCCAACGGCTGATAGGGGACGGCTGCATCGATGCAGAAGCTGCAAGTGTAAGGGCAGCCCAGGCTCGCAAGCATGGGCACGATTTTGATCAACGGAGCCTTCCGAAGCGTCGGTTCGATGAACTTCCAACGTTCGCGCACGCCCGGGAGCGCGACGGGCTGCCGCTTTGCCGCGAGATGTACCCCGATGGGTCTTTGCGGCGAGCAGTCGCGGAGAACGTCCCGGATCACCTCCTGGTCGGTAAATCCCAAGACGTAGTCGAAATGTTTGCGGGCATCTTCCGGGTAGCAGCGGGCATGCGGACCACCCAGGACCGTGACCGCACCCCTGGAGCGAAAAAGGTGACTGAGGGCATAAGCGGTCAGAGCTGCGTCGGTGAACGCGCCAATAAAGAGGAGATCGAGGTTCGGCGGCAGTTCATCCAGGAAATTCTCAAAGCCCGTGTAGCAAACGAACGTGACTTCGTGCCCTTCGGACTCGCACCATGTTCCAACTACCTGGGGCATGATGCTCGCGAGATTGGCGTTCATCACTCGCGCATACAAGGTTTTCACCGGCCCTTTGGCGACAAGATCGATTACGCCGATTTGAAGCCGACGCATAGACCCCCTCCGCGAAGGGAGGGTTTTAGCATCAAACGAAAATTTCTCAGTGCGTTTCGACGATCGCAGCGGCGGGACGCCAGCGCAACAGCCGCTTCTCGAGGGCGGTGACGACGAAATCGAGGAGCAGCGCGAACGCGGTAAGCACGAGGATGCCCGCGAACACGGTATTGATGTCGAAAGCGCCCTCCGCCTGGAGGATCAGATAGCCAACTCCGGCCGACGAGCCGAGGTATTCGCCCACGACCGCGCCCACGAACGCCATTCCGATCGAGGTGTGCAGGCTCGAGAAAACCCATGCCGTGGCGGACGGTAGATACACGTATCGCAGCAATTGGTGCCGCGTTGCCCCGAGCATACGAGCGTTCGCGAGCACGACCGGACTCACGTCCTTGACGCCCTGGTAGACGTTGAAAAAGACGATGAAGAACACCAGCGTGACACCAAGCGCGACCTTGGAGAGGATGCCGAGCCCGAACCACACCGAGAAGATCGGCGCCAAAATCACCCGGGGCATCGCGTTAGCCGCCTTGATGTAGGGCTCGAGGAGGTTCGAGGCGATCGGCGCGAGCGCGAGCCAGAGCCCGATCGCGAGGCCGAGCCCGGTCCCGATGGCGAACGCCAGCACGGTCTCGACCAGAGTCACGCCGAGGTGTCCGTAGATCTTGCCACTGATGAACCAGCGCGCCGTATTCTGAAGCACCACGGTAGGAGTGCCGAAGAAGAAGCGCGGGAGAATGCCGCTCGCGGTCAGGATGTGCCAGACCCCGAACACGGCGAAGAGCAACAGCAGCCGGTACGCGTTCAGTCGCACACCGGGACTATCCGTGCTTCTGCTGCGCATACCCCTTGAGGACCTCCGCCTTGAGCAGCTCCCAGATTCGCTGGTGCAACTCGAGGAAGCGCTTCGTGAGCCGCACTTCCGCCACGTCGCGAGGCCGCGGCAAATCGATGGCGAACTGGCCGATCGGGCACGTCGCAGGTCCGGCGGAGAGCACGACCACCCGGTCCGCCAGCGAGATCGCCTCCTCCAGGTCATGAGTGATGAAGAGGACCGATTTTCGGTCGCGCGCCCACAGCTCGAGCAGCTCGTTCTCCATCAATTGCCGCGTCTGCACGTCGAGCGAACTGAACGGCTCGTCCATCAGGATCATGCTCGGGTCGAGAATGAGCGTCTGTGCCAGCGCGACGCGCTTGCGCATTCCGCCGGAGAGCTGGTGGGGGTAGCACGAGCCGAAGCCCTCGAGGCCGACCCGAGCGAGCCATTCCTCGGCGCGACGTAAGCTTTCGACGCGATCGAGGCCGCGGAACTGCAGGCCGGCGGCGACGTTGTGCGCAGCGCTGCGCCAGGGCATCAGGCACTCGGCCTGAAACATGTATCCGGCGCGCCGGTTGAGGCCCCGCAACGGCTCGCCTTCGACGCGCACTGTTCCGGCACTGGGAGCGAGCAGCCCCGCGGCGACGTTGAGCAGCGTGGACTTCCCGCAGCCTGTCGGCCCCACCACCGCAACAAACTCGCCCGCCGCGACCTCGATCGAGACGTCGCGAATGGCGGTATACGACCTGTCGCCTGCGAAGGTGCAGGTGATCTGCTCGAGCGCGAGCGCGGGTGTCACTTCTTCGTGGCCTTGTCGACGAATCGGTTGTCGAAGGTCTTCGCTAAGTCGATCTTTGCGTTCATCACCGACGGCTCGAAGAGCTTGAGCACCTTGTAGACGGACTCAGCGCCCTCCTTGCTGAACTTGCCGTCGGAGGAGAAGCCCGGTATCGCCTTCTGGAGCGCGGCTTTCCACGTCTCCTTGTCGCCCGCGTAGTACTCGGGCGGCACCACTTCGAGGATCTTGTCCGCAGACGCAGTCTTCACGAACCGCAGCGCGCGGACCATGGCGTTGACCACCGCCTGTGCCGTGTTCGGGTTCTTGTCGATGAACTCGCGCTTCGCGTAGATGCAGCCAGCAGCGTAGTCGGGACCGTACCATTGCTTCATCCCTTCCTCGGTGCGTGTATCGACGACGATGACGACGGCATTGTCGCGCTCCAACTTCGTGATCACCGGATCCAGGTTGGAGATGCCGTCGAGCTCGCCCTTTTCCATCGCCGCGACCGCGTTGCTGGACGCTCCGACGCCGATGATCGACACGTCGTCGGGCTTGAGGCCGCCTTTGGCGAGGATCGCGTTGACGAAGAAGTTCGTGCTCGAACCTGGCGCGGTCACGCCGATCTTCAATCCCTTCAGGTCCCTCGGCGATTTGTAAGACGCGGCGCGCTCCTTGCGCAGCCCGAGCGCGATGGAAGGGTAGCGCGTTTGCAGCACAATCGCGATTACCGGCGAGCCTCGTGCTTGCATCGTGACGGTGTGCTCAAACGAGCCGGAGACGAGGTCGGCGCTGCCTCCCATCAATGCCTGCAGGGACTTCGCGCCGCCGGGGAAGTCGGGGATCTCGACAGAAAGTCCTTCCTCCTTGAAGTAGCCGAGCCGCTCCGCGATCGTCAGCGGCAGATAATAGAAGAGCGACTTTCCGCCCACTGCGATGGTGATGTTCTTTTTCTCGAGATTTGCGGGAGCGGCGGCGAGGGTTGCAGCAAGCACGAGCGTAAAGGTCATCGTTCTGTCTCCGGTAGGCGGTGTAGATCGGTGATCTTGCCGGCCTTGGCGACCTGCCCTGGAACGTCGTGGCCGACGATCGCGGGCAGCTTGCGCGCAACGACGAGCAGCGCGTCCAGGTCGACGCCGGTGTCGTAGCCCATTGCGGCGAGCATGTGGACCAAGTCCTCGGTGCAGATGTTGCCCGTCGCTCCCGGCGCAAAGGGACAGCCGCCGAGGCCGCCGAGCGACGCATCGAAGCGGTCCGCTCCCGCCTCGAGCGCGGCCAGCACGTTAGCGAGACCCATCCCGCGGGTGTTGTGGAAGTGCAGCGTCAGCTCGGCCTTAGGAAAGCGCTTCTTCGTTGCCGCGGTCAGGCGAGCCGCTTGCTTCGGGTGCGCCATCCCGGTGGTGTCGGCGAGCGTCACGCCGCGAGAGCCCAGCTCGAGGTAGCGCTCGGCGAAGCCCAGCACGCGCTCCTCGGGAACATCGCCCTCGAACGGGCAACCGAAGGCGGTGCTGATGCTCCCGTTCACAGTGGCCCGGCCGTGCGCCACTCGAATGATTTCGGCGAATCCTTGGAGCGACTGGGCCGTGGTCCGGTTGAGGTTCGCTTGGTTGTGCGACTCGCTCGCCGACATCACGAGGTTTATCTCGTCCACTCCTACCGCGAGCGCGCGCTCGGCGCCGCGTACGTTGGGAACGAGCGCGGTGTACAGAGTGCCGGAGCGCCTCTCGATGCCGCGCATCACCTCCTCGGCGTCGCGCAGGTTCGGCACCGCCTTTGGAGAGACGAACGAGGTCACCTCGATCTTCGCCAACCCGGTGCGCGAGAGCGCATCGATCAGCGCAATTTTTTCTGTCGTTGGGATGAAGCGCGGCTCGATCTGAAAGCCGTCGCGCACCGCCACCTCCTGGACATGGACGCGCGTCACCCGATCACTCCCTTGGCGCGTAGCTCGCGCTGGCGGGCGGCGTCGTAACCTAGCTCGTGCAGCACTTCCGAGGTGTGCTCGCCCAGTTTCGGCCCGATCCAGCGCGTGCGCAGCGGCGTGTCTGACAGTTTAGGGATGGGACCCGGCAGGAGGATCTCCTCGCCGCCTTCGAGGCGCGCCTTCTCGATCATCCCGCGCGCCTGATAGTGCGCGTCCTTGACGATGTCCGCGATGCTGTAGATGCGCCCGGCCGGGACTTCCGCTGCATTGAGCGCTTCGAGCGCGTCGGAGAGCGAGCGTTGGCCGGTCCACTCGCCGATCGCCGCATCCAGCTCGGCGGCGCGCGCGGTACGACCAGCATTGTCGGCGAGAGCCGGGTCTGTTTCGAGGTCCCCGCGCCCGATCGCGCGCATCAGGCGACGGAAGATGCTGTCGCCGTTGCCGCCGATGACCAGGTAGCTGCCGTCCTTGCAGAGATACGTGTTCGAGGGCGTGATGCCGGGCAGTGCGCCGCCGCTACGCTCGCGGATGAAGCCGGTCATCCCGTACTCGGGCAGCGTGCTCTCGAGGAGGCTGAAGACGGCTTCGTAGAGCGCGACGTCGACGACCTGCCCGCGGCCGCCGTTCTGCGCTCGCTGGTGTAGCGCCATCAGGGCGCCGATCACGCCGTAGAGAGAGGCGAGGGAATCCCCCAACGAAACGCCGACTCGCGACGGTGGGCGGCTCGGTTCTCCCGTCAGATAGCGCAGCCCGCCCATCGCCTCACCGATCGAGCCAAACCCGGGACGGTCGCGGTACGGCCCGGTCTGGCCGTAGCCGGACAGGCGCACCAGAATCAGGCCCGGGTTGTCTTTCGCGAGCAGCTCGTAGCCGAGGTTCCATTTCTCGAGCTGGCCGGACCGGAAGTTCTCGATCACGATGTCGGCGCGGTTCCCGAGAGCGCGGACAATCTCCTGCCCTTGCGACTGCCGCAGGTCGACGGCGACGGACCGCTTGTTGCGACCCTGCGCGTACCACCACAGCGAAGTGCCCTTATGTAACCTGCGCCAATTGCGCAGCGGGTCGCCGGCCCCCGGGGACTCGATCTTGACGACGTCCGCGCCAGCTTCGGCCAGGAGGCGCCCGGCGAACGGGCCGGCGATCAGCGTGCCCAGCTCGACCACCCGAAGGCCCTGCAGCGGGCCATGCTGTCCGCTTTGCAAGCGGCGAGGCAATATCATACGCGGGCCGCAAACGACAGCATCAGGGGCCTGGAGTTGTTGGACCGCTTCGCAGCCGCTAGTCTCCGCTGATGACCGTCCGTAGAGCACTGAGCGGCGCAGCTGCCTCGGAGGGCATTGCGATCGGCGATGTCCGCTTGATGGTTCCACGGCTGGTCGTCGTCGATCGGCGCGTTTCGCCCGATCTGGTGCCTGCCGAGGTTTCGCGCCTCCGCGAGGCAGTGACGGTCACCGACGAACAGCTGGGGTTGCTCGCGGCGCGGCTCGAAGCGGAGGATTTGCACGAGGGACACCTGATCGTCGAAGCGCACCGCATGATGCTCAGGGACGCTGCAGTCGTCGAGGCGGCACGGCGATTGATCGAGAGCGAGGCGCTTGCCGCGGAATCCGCCGTCCGTCGCGTGATCGACGCACTCGTCGCGACCTTCAATCGGATGAAGGATCCGTACTTGAGGGAGCGAAGCGAGGACATCGAAGCGATCGGCGATCGGCTGCTGAGGACGCTGCTGGGTTTGGCGGAAGTCTTTCCGGAGAGCCTTTCAGCCCCCGGGAGCATTGGAGTGTCGTCCCTTCTCTCGCCGATCGATGCCTTGCACCTGCCCCTGTCCGGCCTGATTGGTTTCGCGACCGAGCATGGTGGCAAGACGTCACACGCGGCGATCATTCTGCGAGCGCAGGAAATCCCACTCGTCGTTGGCGTGCGGGGGCTGATGGCCGCAGTTCGGTCCGGCGACAGACTGGTCGTGGACGGGTCGCGAGGTGAGGTGATCATCAACCCCGACGAACCCACGATCGCGACCTACGAGGACCGGCGGAGCCAGGAAAGGTCGCGGGTACAAACGCTGAAATCCCGAGCTGCGGGTTTAGCGGCAAGCCGCGATGGCGTGCGGATCGAGCTTGCCGCGAACATCGAGGCCGCCTCGGAGGTTTCGTCCGCGCTCGAATTTGGCGCGGAGTCAGTGGGCTTGTTCCGGACCGAGCTACTGTATCTCGACCGTCCCGAGCTTCCGAGCGAGGATGAACAATTCCATGACGCGGTAGCGGTGCTCACGGCGCTCGGCGGGCGACCGGCGACCTTCCGGACGCTCGACATCGGAGGGGAGAAGCTGCCCTTGGCCGTCGCGGTGCCGGGGGGCAGGAACCCGACTCTTGGCGTGCGGGCGATTCGCTTCGCCTTGCGTCGCCCGGATATTTTTCGCACCCAGCTACGAGCTCTCTACCGAGCCTCCGCGGTGGGCCCACTGCGAATCATGTTCCCGCTGGTGTCCGGAATCTCGGAGCTGGACGAAGTCCAGCGCGTATGCGCGGAGGTCGCCGAGGAGCTCGCGGGGGAGGGCGTGCCCTTCGAGCGCACGCTTCCGATCGGAGTGATGATCGAGACCCCGAGCGCTGCATTGACGACCGATCACCTGGCTGGGAGCTCGAGCTTTTTCAGCATCGGGACCAACGACCTCATCCAATACACATTTGCCGCAGACAGGGAAAATGAAGACGTCGCACATCTCTACCATCCGCTCCATCCCGCCTTCCTCCGCCTCCTCAAGAGCACAATCGACGGTGCGAACGGAGCCGGCAAGCCGATCTCCATTTGCGGTGACATGGCGGGAGACCCGGCTTTTACCTGGGTGCTGCTCGGGCTTGGCCTGCGCAGTCTCTCGATGTCCCCGCGGCTCATTCCAGCCGTCAGGTCGGTGATCAGCTCCAGCGGCCTCGATGAGATGGAGGCGCTCGCGGCGCGGGCGCTCTCCCTTCGCTCGGAGACTGCAGTGGAAGACCTGGTGCTGGGTGTCATGCGCGAGCGCTTTCCGCTCGAGCTTGCGAACTCTTAGTCGTGAGGACTACATGCGCGGGTGGCTGCGGATTCCGAGATCGGGGGCTTCCGCCTCTCCCGTCGGGCGTTCGGCAATCGTCGCCTCGGTCGTGAGCATCAGCGCGGCGACGGAGGCTGCGTTGACGAGTGCGGTGCGTGCAACCTTCGTCGGGTCGATGACTCCGGCCTTGACGAGGTCCTCGTACACACCGGTTGCGGCGTTGAAGCCGAATGCACTCTCCTTGGACTCCTTCACCTTATTCGCCACGATGCTGCCCTCGAAGCCGCCGTTCTCTGCGATCTGACGCAGCGGTTCCTCGAGCGCCCGGCGGATGATCGAAACGCCGAACGTCTCGTGCTCGTCGACTGCAAGCTTGTCCAGCACCTTGAGGCAGCGGATGTAGGCAACGCCGCCGCCGGGAAGGATGCCTTCCTGAACCGCCGCACGGGTGGCATTGAGGGCGTCCTCGACGCGGGCCTTCTTCTCCTTCATCTCGGTCTCGGTGGCCGCGCCGACGTTAATCACCGCGACGCCGCCGATGAGCTTAGCGAGTCGTTCCTGCAACTTCTCGCGGTCGTAGTCTGACGTGGCCTCCTCGATTTGAGTGCGAAGCTGCTTCACACGGCCGCGGATGTCCTCCTTCTTTCCCGCGCCGTCGATGAGAGTGGTGTTGTCTTTGTCAATGGTGATTCGTTTCGCGCGCCCGAGCTCCTTGAGCGTCACGGTCTCCAGCTTGATTCCCAGCTCTTCGGCGATCAGCTTGCCGCCGGTAAGGACGGCGATGTCCTCCAGCATGTCCTTGCGGCGATCACCGAAGCCAGGCGCCTTGACCGCGGCCACGTGCAGGGTGCCACGCAGCTTGTTCACCACCAGGGTCGCCAGCGCCTCGTTCTCGAGGTCCTCGGCAATGATCAGGAGCGGCTTGGCCGAATGGGCCACCAGCTCCAGCACGGGCAGTAACTCCCTCATGTTCGAAATCTTCTTTTCATGGATGAGGACGTAGGCGTCCTCGAGCACCACTTCCATCCGCTCCGGGGCTGTCACAAAGTAGGGCGAGAGATAGCCGCGGTCGAACTGCATGCCCTCGACCACGTCCAGCGTGGTTTCGAGGCCCTTCGCTTCCTCAACCGTAATCACGCCTTCCTTGCCCACCTTCTCCATCGCCTGCGCGATGATGTTGCCAATGGTGGCATCCCCGTTGGCGGAGATGGTACCGACCTGAGCGATCTCTTTGGGGTCGTCGGTTGGCCTGGACATCCTCTTGAGCTCCTCGCTCACCTTGATTACCGCCTTCTCGATCCCCCGTTTGATTTCCATCGGGTTGTGACCGGCGGCCACGAGCTTGCTACCCTCGCGGCAAATGGCCTGCGCGAGGACGATTGCAGTGGTCGTTCCATCGCCGGCGATTTCGGAGGTCTTGGAGGCCACTTCCTTGACCATCTGTGCGCCCAGGTTCTCGAATCGGTCCTCGAGCTCGATCTCTTTGGCCACCGTCACACCATCCTTGGTGATGGTCGGCGAGCCGAACGATTTGTCGAGCACGACGTTGCGGCCCCTCGGCCCGAGCGTGACCTTGACTGTGTTCGCAAGAATGTTGACCCCACGTAGGATCGCTTCCCGCGCCTGAACATCGAATAGGATTTCTTTGGACATTGGCTGTTCCTTTCTAGACTACTTTTCGATCACGCCGAGGATGTCGCTCTCGCGGAGCATCAGGTGTTCCTCGCCGTTAATTTTGATTTCGTTTCCGGCGTGCTTGTTGAACAGCACGCGGTCACCAGGTTTGATGTCTAGCGGCCGCACCTTGCCGTCCTCCAGCACCTTGCCGTTGCCTACGGCCACCACCACGCCCTCCAAAGGCTTCTCCTTGGCAGTGTCAGGAATAATGATTCCGCCCCGGCTCTTCTCCTCCTCGGGAATGCGCTTCATGATGATGTGGTCCTGCAGGGGACGAATCTTCATTGTAATCTCCTTCATCGGTGCGTCGCGGTCCCGCCGTTATGAGCCTTTGCCTTCTCTGCGACCTTGATCGAGATCTTCTTCGGCTGGTGCTCGGGCTTCTTCGGAATTCGGAGGGTCAGCACACCATCCTTCAAGTCTGCGTTGACGTGCTCACCGTCAACCCCGTCGGGTAGCGTGAAGGCGCGGGTGAAGCTTCCGAACATGCGCTCGTCAACAAAAAAGTTCTCGCCCTCGTGGCGATCTTCTTGATCGCGGAGGCCGTTCACGGTCAGCAGATTTCCGGTCAGGCTCACTTCGATGTTCTTCTCCTCGACACCGGGAAGATCGGCTCTGAAAATGAACGCATCCTTTGTCTCCTTTACTTCGAATGTTGGAGCGAACGCTGCGACGGGGCGGGAGACAAACCGTGTAAACGGGGTCAATCCCTGAAACGGCTCCCAGCTGCTCATCTCCCGCGCGACCTGAAGCGGATCGAGATGTGAAAGATGGGCCAGCTCTGGGCTGGTTCTGCGAACAATGTAGGTCATCGGGCTCTCCTTAATGAGTCACAAGCACCAGTTAACCTACGCCCTTAGCAGTCGTTCGACTATAAGGAAGTTTCAGCTCGATACGTCGTAAAAAACGACGCATCGCTCTGGGGGGTCGCGGTCGGGCGCCCCATCCGGCGAAGCCAGCGCCAGTGCGAGCACACGGCTCCCAGCAGTCGGTCATGAGCGGTGTAACGAACTCCGAACTCGGCGCACACCGCCCGCACGATCACGGAGAGGTGCGGGTAATGGACGTGGCACACCTTGGGGAACAGGTGATGCTCGATTTGGAAGTTGAGACCACCGAGGTACCAGGTCAGCAGGCGGTTTCGTGGCGCGAAGTCGACCGTGGTCTGAACCTGATGGACAGCCCAGGCGCTCGGCACCTGATTGGTTCCCGGCAGCAGCTGAGGAAAATCCGCCTCCTCAACGCAGTGCGCGAGCTGAAAGACCACGCTCAGGATGACACCGACCACGAATGCGGTGATCGCGTAGAACAGGAGCACGACCCACCATCGATGAAACAGCGCCGGGATCACGAGCGCCAGGCTAAAGAAGAGCGCTTTTCCACCGGTCATCTCGAGCAGCCTCCAGCCGCGCGGTCTGGGAACCCGATTCCTGGCGATCCGGGCCTGCATTACGTTCTTGAAGTCGTCGACGAAATGCCACTTCGGACCCAGAAGCCCATAGAGCGCCCAGAGGTAGAACTGCTGGAAGCGGTGGATGCGGTAGCGCGGCTGCGCTGGCGAGAGGCGGCCGAACGGTCCGAGGTCGATGTCGTCGTCTGCGCCGCTTAGGTTCGGGTAGGTGTGATGAAAAACGTTGTGCTTCCAGCGCCAGACGTAGGAGCTCGCGCCCAGCATGTCCAGGGTCATCCCCATCAGGTGATTGATCGCGCCCTTCCTCGAGTATGCACCGTGGTTGGCGTCGTGCTGGATGGTGAAGCCAATCCCGGCCATCGCGAGTGCCAAGGAGAACGAGAGCAGCATTCCATGCCACCAACTCGTCGCGGCGAAGACCAGCAGCGCGTAGGATGCGCTGAACCAAAGGAGCATCGCCGCCGTCTTGAGGTACATCCGCAAGCTGTCGCGTGGCGAAAGGCCCAGGTGATGGAAATACTCGTGGACGCGGCGTTTGAGCTCTCCATGAAAACCGGCGTCGCTGGCGAACTCGAGTTTGCCTTGTCGTTCCAATTCCTGATTCTTCCAAACAGGACGCCGCGGCTTCCTGGGAAAGCCCCAGTGCAGCGCCCTAAAGTAGTGGCTCCACCAATTAAAGTCTGTAAGGAAGTTTCGACGTGACACACCGGAAAAATCGAAGCGTGCGCGCCCGCTTACCTCGTGACTCTGCGGTAGCCCGCGGTCCAGCGCGGGCTCTCCTCGTACTCGCGCTCTCGCTCGAGCGCTCGGGCGACGGAACGCGAAGCACGGTCGGCGGCGCAATCGAGAGCGACGAACAGATCGGCGTCCGTGTGCTCGACCCGCACACTTCTGGGCCTCAAGCCCACGTCGATTTGGCACCGCTTGTCGACGTCGCCGCGCTCGCCGTTCGCGTCTGAGAATCGAAGGAGCACGCGATCGATCCGTTCCCCGAAGCGACCCAGCGCGAAACCGAGCCGGCGTTCCACGCGGGTTCGCACGACCTTGGTCACCCCAATGTTCCTTCCTCGAATCTGAATCTTCATCTCGTCCTCTGCCGAGCAGCCAAAGGCACATCGCCGGGATGGGGTCTCTATAAGCCCCAGGCCCATCCATCGACTATTAGGAAGTTTGAGGGTGAATTGTCGTAAAAAACGACATATCGTGGTGGCATGGAATGGCTCAACTACCACCACCTCCTCTACTTCTGGGTCGTCGCGAAGGAGGGAAGCATTGTGCGGGCGAGCAAAGAGCTCCGCCTGGCGCACCCCACGATCAGTGGCCAAATCCACCGGCTAGAAGAGATTCTCGGCGAGAAGCTGTTTAGCAGGAAGGGGCGGAATCTCGTCCTGACGGACGTGGGTCGCGTGGCGTTTCGCTACGCGGATGAAATCTTCTCGCTGGGTCAGGAGTTTCTAGACACGGTCAAAGGACGGGAGGTCGGTCGGCCAATACGCCTGGTGGTCGGGATTGCCCACGTCCTCCCCACGTCGATCGTGAAGCTGATGCTAGAGCCGGCGTTCCTCCTCAAAGAACGCGTCCGGATCAGCTGTCGAGAGGCCCACTCGACCGAGGCGTTTTTGGGTGAGTTGGCCGTGCAGGCAGTCGACGTCGTTCTCTCGGATGCGCCAGCGGCGCCGGGCACTGCGGTCCGAGCGTTCAACCATCTGCTCGGTGAGTGCGGCACCGCGTTCTTCGCCGCACCGCGACTTGCCAAGTCTTGTCGACGACGGTTCCCGCAATCACTCGATGGCCTGCCCTTCCTTCTCCCCGGCGGCAATTCGGTACTCCGGCGAACGTTGGAACAGTGGTTCGATTCAAAGGACATCAAACCTAGGATCGTCGGTGAGCTCGATGACGCTGCGCTCGCGAAGGATCTGGGTGAGGCGGGTTACGGGATCTTTGCAACCCCCGACGTGATCGAGGAAGACGTTCGGCGGCGCTACAAGGTGCAGCTTGTCGGCCGGGCACAGGACCTGCGACAGCGCTTCTATGCCATCTCGGTTGAGCGCAAGCTCAAACACCCCGCTGTGGTCGCTATCTGCGAGACGGCGCGGAAGCGCATTTTTGCTTGAATTGCGCAGCCCACAGCGGCCAATCTTCGCGATCCGCATGGGCTTGGGTGTCCCCCTCCCAAAAGTCCCATCCAAGCCCCTGCGCTGAAAAAAAGGGGCGGCTCTTACCGCCCCCAAACAAACTGATCAACCAAGGCGCTACGCCCGGGCGACGATCTGCTGAATGGTTGAGTTGCAAACCTCACAGGTCTCAAGTTGCGGGGTTCCCTCAACCACTTTTGCTAGGGCCTTCAACACTTCTGGATAGCCTGCGCGGTTGTACGCGTCGGCCTTCTCTTTCGAGTCCCAAAAGCTGATCGAGTAGGCTTCGGTTGCATTCGGAGCGATGAAAGCGACCTCGTCTCGGAAGCCCTGCTGCTTTCGAAGCAACGGAATAACTTCCTTCTCGAGCGTCTCGGTAAACTGGGCGCCACTATTCGGCTTCAGTTGCAAATGAACATTTCGGGCAAACATTTCTGCCTCCTAGAATAGCTAAGGTTTTTTGAAGTTCGGGCAGGCTGACTTAGTTCAGAGGACCCGAGGGGGTGAGCGGCACGCCCAACTCTCTGCCGCTGAACATAACCAGCCGAAGAATAACCACAAGAAGAAATATTTCTTGCACGAGTGGTAAAGCACCCAAACATGGAATGGACATTCGAGCCTGGGCATACGGCGGCGCAGTTTTGCGCTCGCCACATGATGGTCACCTGCGTCCGCGGGCACTTCAAGAACGTACGCGGTACGCTGCGATTCGATCCGGAGCATCCCGAGCACTCTGCTGTCTCAATCAAGATCGACGCGAGCAATCTTTGGAGCGGCGAGCCCGATCGCGACGCCCACCTTCGCAGCGCCGACTTCTTGGACGTGGAGAAGCATCCGGAGATCACTTTCAGTGGGGATAAGGTTGAGTGGCTCGGCGCGCGCGAGTATCTGGTGCGCGGCGACCTGACCATTCGCGGCGTCACGCGGAAGGTCGCGCTCAAGGTTACCTACTTGGGTCAATGGCAGACGCCGTGGTGGGAGGGCGGAGTCGACAAAGGTCCCAAGACTCGGGCTGGCTTCCTCGCCACCACGGAAATCAATCGGCATGATTTTGGAGTGAGCTGGAACTCGCCTCTACCTGACAATGGGATCGTCGTGGGCAACATCGTGGAGATCACAATCGATGCCGAGGCGATCCTATCCGACGCGCCGAGAACTTGAGCGCATGGGGATCGCCTCACATTGCTCTACGGGTGCGCTCCGGCATCGCTTCGACGGGCGGTTCGGCGCGCTCCTTCGGGGCGGCGAAGAAGGTGATTACCGCGCCGAGGAAGATGCTCGCTGCGAGGAAATATAGGCCGGCGTTGAAGCTCTTCGTCACGTCCTTGGCCCAGCCGACGATCAGGGGGCCCACGTAGCCGCCCAGGTTGCCGACCGAATTGATCAGCGCGATCGCGCCCGCCGCGGCGGTGCCGGTGAGGAACGTCGATGCCATTGGCCAGAACGCTGGACGCGTACCGTAGATGCCCATCGTCGCGATCGAGAGGAAGAAGATCGCCCAGTACGAAGCCCCGACCCATCCCGCGCCGGCGAGGCCTATCGCCCCGAAGAGACAGGCGGTAATCATGTGCCACTTGCGCTCGTGCCGCTTGTCCGATGAGAAGCCCCAACCCAGCAGGCCGATCGTGCCCACCAGGAATGGGATCGCCGAGAGAACGCCTGTCGCGAAGGTCGAACGGCCGAGTTGCTTTACGATCTGCGGCAGGAAGAACGACAGGCCGTAGTTCGATGCGACGGTGGCGAGATACATGATGGAGAGGGCGAGAACGCGTCTGTCGAAGAGCGCTTTCCAGAGCGTCATCCGTGGGTGCGATCCCTCGATCTTCTTCTGTTCGCTCTCCAACTCGGCCACCAGCCACTGGCGTTCCCCCGGTTCCAGCCAGTCGGCGACGTGCGGACGATCGGTAAGGAGCTTGAGGACGAGGAACGCCAGCAGGATGGCCGGCAGCGCCTCGAGAATGAAGACCCACTGCCACCCCTTCAGCCCGAGGACGCCATCCATCGACGACAGGATCGCGCCCGAGACGAGCGAGGCCGCGCCATTCGAGATCGGCACTGCGAGGAACAAGGTCGAGATGACGCGCGCACGGTAACGCGCCGGGAACCAGTAGGTGAAGTACAGGATCATTCCCGGGAAGAAACCTGCTTCGGCGACCCCGAGCAAAAAGCGCATGGTGAGGAAGCTGGCCGGACCCTTCACCAACGACATCAGTGCGGAGACGATTCCCCAGGTGAACATGATCCGCGCGATCCATTTACGCGCGCCGACCTTGTGCAAGATCACATTGCTCGGGATCTCGAAGAAGAAGTACCCGAGAAAGAAAATCCCGGCGCCCCAGCCGTACGCGTACGCGGAGAGCCCGATGTCCTTGTTCATCGTCAGCGACGCGAACGCGACGTTGGTGCGGTCGATGTAGGCGATGAGATAGGCGATCACGATTAGGGGGAGGAGCCGCCACGACACTTTGCGGATCGTGCTGCTCTCAATCGTCTGGTCAGACGTGGCGCTTGCGACGGGCATGGGAATCATGCCCAGCGATCGGCCGCGTATCGCTCCACCGCCGCGTCCGCGAACTTAAACCCGAGCCCAGGATTGCGCGGCACGACGAGAGCACCGTCCCGCACTTCGAGCTGGGTTTCGACCAGCTCGCGGAAATTAAGGACCTCGCTGTCCGGGAAAAACTCGACCCAGCGAGCATTCGGAGTGGCCGCAACGAGGTGCACGTGGAGGTCGTGAAACCAATGCGGCGCGATCGCGACCCCGAAGCCCGCTGCGGCGGCAGCGATGCGCCTCCATTCAGTAATCCCGCCACAGACCGCTGCATCCGTCTGCAGGATCGCCGCCGCGCGCTTCTCCAGCAGTTCCTGGAACCGCCATCTCCCCGCCTCGATCTCGCCGGTCGCGACCGCGACGTGGGTGCGACGCGCGAGTTGGGCATGGTTGTCGATGTCATCGGGGCTGAACGGCTCCTCGATCCAATACGGGTCGTAGGGTTCGTAGCGCTTCATGTACTCGAGCGCGGTGGGAAGATCCTTCCAGGCGTTGTTCGCATCGAGCATCAGGAGCACGTCCGGGCCGATCGCCTCCCGCGCGGCGCGGATGCGCTCCTCTTCCGATCGCGGGCCACCGCGGCCGACCTTGATTTTCACGGCGCGAAACCCGATTCCCAGGTAGCCGAGAAGCTCCTCCGCGAGCATCGCGGGCGTTTTGCCCTCGAGGTAGTAGCCGCCGCTCGCGTAAGCCGGCACGGTTTGCGCACCCGTGTCCCCGAGATATTCGGCGAGCGGCAACCGCGCTACGCGGGCGTTGCGGTCCCAGAGAGCAATGTCGATCGCCGAAAGCGCTCGCATCACCGATCCGACGCGGCCGTGCAGGAGCGACTCTTGGTACATTTGCTCCCAAAGACCCTCGACGTGAAGCGCGCTCTTGCCAGCAAGCAGCGGCGCGAACAGGAGCCGCACCGCGCCCGTGACCAGCTCGCCCGCGCGGCTGCCGGAATAGCAAAACCCGATCCCCTCCGCGCCGTCGGCCGTGCGCACACGGACCAGCGTGTAGTCGCGCGCGAGCACCTGCCTTGTCGAGAAGGAAGTGGGCCGACCGAGCGGCACGCGCACGGTGCGCGCCTCGACTGCGACAATCCGGGATGCCTCGCCCTGATCCATGCGCAACCCTCCGCTACTTCGTGGTTCCGGTGCGCTCGACCATGAAATCGAAGTCGCACCCCTCGTCTGCCTGCATGATGTGGTCCTGGAACAGGCGGGCGTAACCGCGCGCTGGCCCGGGCCGCGGTGGATGAGCGGCAGCCGCAGCGGCGCGTGACTGGATCTCGGCCTGGCTCACCAACAGTTCGATCTGTCGCTTCGGCACATCCAGCCGGATCCGGTCTCCATTGCGCACGAGCGCAAGCGGGCCGCCCACGGCCGACTCCGGCGCAACGTGCAGGACGATTGTGCCGAACGCGGTGCCGCTCATGCGCGCGTCGGAAATGCGGACCATGTCCTTCACGCCCTGCTTGAGTAGCTTCTTTGGAATCGGCAGGTAGCCTGCCTCCGGCATCCCGGGCGCGCCCTTCGGCCCGGCATTGCGCAAAACGAGCACGTCGTCTGCGGCAATATCGAGCGAGGGATCGTCGATCCGACGCGCGAGGTCCTCGGTGGACTCGAACACCAGGGCGCGGCCGGTGTGCTGCATCAGGGTTTTCGACGCAGCGGATTGCTTGATGACGGCACCGCGCGGCGCGAGATTGCCGTGCAGCACCGCGATTGCTCCCTCGGCGCTGACCGGATTGGTACGGGGCCGTATCACATCCTGTCCGGGCACCTCCTCGGCAGCGGCGATCGCGTCCGCAATCGTGCCGCCGCCGACGGTCGGGGCGTCCGTCGCGAGCGCGCCCGCGATCTCTTTCAACAGCCGCGGCAATCCACCGGCGTCGTGGAAGTGCTGCATGTAGTGCGCGCCGGACGGTTTGAGGTTCACCAGCACCGGCACCTCGCGCCCGAGGCGATCGAACGCGTCATAGTCGATCGGTTGCTTCACCCGCCCGCCGATGGCGGCCAGGTGGACGAGGGCGTTCGTGGAACCGCCGATCGCGTGCAGGACAGCGGCCGCGTTGCGCAGCGCCTTCGCGGTAAGAATCTCGCTCGGGCGGGGAGCGCCGCTCGCAGCCATCTGTGCTGCGCGCCGCCCCGTTGCCTCGGCGAGACGCCTTCGTTCGGCGTGCGTCGCCGGAACCGCCGCGGTGAGCGGCAGGGACAGCCCCATCGCCTCGGTCAGGCACGCCATCGTGCTAGCCGTTCCCATCACCGAGCAAGTGCCGACCGACGGCACGAGTCTGGCATTCACTTGCTCGATTTCGACTTCATCGGTCTCGCCGGCGCGGTACTTTGCCCAAAAGCGCCGGCAGTCGGTGCACGCGCCCAGCACCTCGCCCCGGTGCTGCGCCGTGACCATCGGTCCGACGGGGAGGACGATGGCAGGCAGGTCCACGCTCGCAGCGGCCATGATTTGCGCGGGAATCGTTTTGTCGCACCCGCCGATGAGCACGACGGCGTCCATCGGCTGCGCGCGGATCACCTCCTCCGTTTCCATTGCCATGAGATTACGCAAGTACATCGAGGTCGGGTGCGCGAAGCTCTCGTGGATCGAGAGGGTGGGGAAGACCATTGGCATCCCGCCCGCCAACATCACGCCGCGCTTGACCGCCTCAACGAGGTCAGGGACGTTGCCGTGGCAGGGGTTGTAGTCGCTATAGGTGTTGGTGATGCCGACGATCGAACGATCGAGCGCGTCGTCAGAGTACCCCATCGCCTTGATGAAGGCCTTCCGGAGGAAGAGCGAGAAATCTGGGTCGCCGTAGCTGGTGAGGTCCTTGCGAAGTCCGCTTGCCATGGGTCCGGGATGTGAGAATGCCTTGCACCCGTCGCGGTTCAAGGATTTTCGACTCGGTAAACGGATCGATTCGCGGAACCGGCCGGCATGACGACGACACTCATCACATTGGAGGTACAGAACCGCCAACAATGGCGGATGTGGTTAGGAAAGCACCATGCGACCAGTCCAGGGGTTTGGCTCGCGTTCTACAAGGACCACACGGGAATGAAGTCGATCCTTAAGCATGGAGTTTTTTTGAGGAGCTGGCTCCAACCTACCGGCGTCACTTTGTCGTCTGGATTCATACCGCCAAGCGGCCAGAAACGCGGGAGAAGCGTATTCGGGAATCGATTGCTCTGCTGACGGCCGGGAAAAAGCTGGGCTTGAAGTAAGCCCCCAGCCGGGGCTTCCCGGAGCCGCCGTGCGTCGTGGGCGAACGTCCGGGAAGCTTCTCGCGGCCTACCTATACATGATCCGGACCGGCGACGAAGTATCCGGTTGGCCATTGCAGCCGTTGAAGCTAGCACTGCCGCTATACGACGAGGCGAAGGTAAACGCGGGAGACCAGGGCTGGGATATGTCGTTGTAGAAGACGAAGCTCTCATTTGTGCCGGTTCCGGTCCACACAAAGTGAGGCATTGCGTTCTGACCCACTGGAGTGGGTCCGATGCTGGTCGGATTCCCGATCTGTTCCCAAGCGTATTGCGCGCCGCTCGTAAGCCATTCGTGAACCCGTACCGGCAACCTGAATTTGATGATTGCACCGCCGCACGACACAGCGACTTCGGCGGTTGCCGGGTCGAGGCCACGAGGCAGACGTCTTAAGCAGTGCGTCGCCGGATCGGTGCAAACATTGCTGTAGCCTCCCATCGCTGGGTCAAGCGCATCAAAGTGGTCAAAGACATTGGGCGAGCCATTCTGTCCTGCAAATGCAACCGTCCAACCCCCGCCATCGGTCACCATGTCGCAATACGCCTGAAACGAGCCATTTGCAGAGTCGAGCCAGTACACGCCACTGGGGGCCGATGTACCTCCCACGCGCGCTGCGGTCAGGATCGTCTTACAGCTCAATGCAGGGTTGGGAGCCGTGCCGATCACCGCCGGCCCTGCAGGTCCCGGAGGACCTGGCGGGCCCGGCGGCCCCGGCTGTCCCCCTGGTCCCGGAGGACCCGCGGGCCCAGTCGGCCCAGCAGGTCCAGTGGCTCCGATCGGTCCCTGAGGACCGGCGGGTCCAGCAGGTCCAGTGGCTCCGATCGGTCCTTGGGGTCCCGTGGGTCCAGCTGGTCCAGTGGCTCCGATCGGTCCTTGGGGGCCGTCCACACCCTGCGGCCCAATTGGTCCAGGCGGACCCGGCGGCCCGGGAGGACCTGGCTGTCCGGCCCCTCCGATGCCAACCGCAAATTGGGCGGATGCGAGATCCCGCCTTACCATCACGAGCCGGTGGGTCCCAGGCCACACCGCTAGCGGGAGCAACGCCACAACCTCGTAGGGGGAGTATGACTGAACCACGAGCGGCTTGCCGCCGAGCGATACTGTGGGCGCCTCGTCACCAAAGTTGCGCCCGAAGATGATCAGATTCACGAGGCCCGTGTCGGCATCCGCGAATAAAATCTCCATCTCGCCACGATGGCGTCTGTCATCTCTGTCGTCCCGCTCTTCCCGATCATCGGACTGGTCCGTTCGCGAGCGTCCTCTGGATTTCGACCTTTCAGCGGCAAAGCCGTCTGCTCCGAGAAGAGCGACCAGCGTCAAGGCTACTGCCACATTCGACTTCCCCATCAACTCGTGCAGGTGTTTATTCGTGATGTTCATACTGATTTCTCCACCGTGGCGCCGTCGGGTCGGTTCGTGAACTACACGCCCGAACCCGGGCCGATACGATGGCTCTCAGAGCAGGTCGCGTGCCTAGAAGATATCCTTTTGAAAGCGTTGGAGATCGAGAAAGCAGCTGAAACGGACTTGTAGACATGAATTGCACGAATTTAATGATCAGCAACGATCTTGAGCGTTTCGCTCTGATTCACTCTTGAAAGGCATTGCGCGAAAATGAAACAAGATCCGCGTTCGGCCGTGTCGGAGCGCAGCGCGCCTCCGACGACACGCTAGCGACAAGCTGTGGAAAATTTGCAGCCTGGTGTCAGCCGCGACCGGAATTTCCCTAAAAACGCGACTGCGCTTCCCGCCGTCAGTTAGCGATTCCGATGGTCTGCTTGATCGTCTCGGGCTGCGCGAGCACGCGGAGCATGAGATGGGCGACGTCCGCGCGTGAAATGAAGATGCCACGCCGGAGGTTCCGCCCGGAGGCAGTCCGGTAGGTGCCGGTCAATGGCTTGTCCGTCAGCCGTGGCGGTCGGACGACGATCCAGTCGAGGCCGCTGTCGCGAAGGACGTCCTCCATTAGCGCCAGGTCAGCATAGGTGTTGCGGAGAGCGGCCTTCGTCAACGGACTGAGGAAATTCCGCATGACGAATCCATCGCCCGGGTCGTGCTTCGGAGGAGTTGGGCGCCCCGGCGACGGGACGGTCGAGACTGGCGCGGCGCTGACAACGACGATGCGTCGCACGCCCATTGCCTTCATTGCCTGGACAATGGCGCGCGTGCCCTGCGAAGCGACTCCCGCATCGGACTTCGAGCCGGCACCAAGGCCGGACAGCACTGCGTCGGCTCCTTTGACTGAGCGCTCGAGCGCCGCCGGGTCCGGAGCCAGAAGATCGATCGCGACGACGCGCACGTCTCGGGACAACTTCTCCGGATCCCGGACGACCGCTGTGACGTCGTGACCTGCCGCGACCGCCAGTTCCAACGCCTGTCGACCGATACCACCAGTCGCCGCGACTATCGTGAGCTTCATCTCCCGTTCCATCCAGAAAGACGACGCAGCTCTGCCGAACGTGACGTTCACCTGGTATCGTTGGAACCTCAGTGACGCTGGACGAAAGCTCCAATGGTCAGATCGTTGAAGCACCGATTGGTGACACGATTGAGATTCGTCTTCCAGAGAACCCGACGACCGGTTTTCGGTGGCATCTGACGTCCGATGGCAGTCCGGAATGCAGCCTGGTCCACGACGACTTCAGCGCGCCTCTAAGCCCGCCAGGAAAGGGTGGAATGCATACCTGGAGGTTCGAAGCCGTGCGCGCCGGCGAATGCAATATCGAGCTACGATCTCGTCGCCGCTGGGAGACGTCCCCAGAACGGGAAAGAACTTTCACGATCCATGTCAGGGTAAAATGAGAGCGGCGGGCTGCGCCCGTAGCTCGGCGAGCCCACCCGCTCCCCACAAATTACGCGATCATACGAATCGTCCAGAGGTCGTCCGCCAGATTGGAATCGGTGATGTAAGCATAGGGCATCATGAAGTGGCCCTTGATTCCCCAGCCCGGTCCCCACGAGTTTCGGACGATGAAGCGGTGTTGACTGTCGTCATAGCCGACTGCCATCACCGCGTGACCGCCGAGCGCATGCTCTCCGGCTGCTGGCATTGGCATGATTCCGGTTTTCGCCACTTCTGGACTCTCGAAGCTCTCATATACGGTGAAGCCAAATACGAACGGATAGCCGTGCGCAAGGCAGCCCTTTAGCTGAGACAAGGTCTGAACCAACCGGCTGTATTGGACGATTTTGTTCTTCGCCGCCAGGTCGTAGCATCCCTGCGGCGGAGCATCAGCGAATTTTGTGATGTCATACGGCCACGAGTTCGGGCCGTTCTCAAAGCAGACTCCTTGGTCGGCGACGGACTTGATCCCGTCGCGGATCATGGCGCCGCTGTCCTGGGATACCGTACCTTCGATGACTCGCTCGTCGTAGTAGATGAAGAGGCGGGAAGGCACGAGCTGCTGAGCGGATTGAAGCTTCTGCTTCATTCTTTCGAACTGGACGGCACCCGCGATCGCATTGGCGGTGCAACTTCCGAGCTCGCCCTGGTCGTAAACCACGTCAGGGCTTTGCAGCCGCAGATCTATCTTAGGCGGAAGGTTGCCGAGTACCTCCACAGGCGCCGCGTAGAGGTGATCCCGCGCATCTGGCAGATCAGGAATCCAGCCATACCTCTTAATCTTGTGCTTCGTGCTAGCCATCTTTGAGTCCTCCTGCTTCTATGGAATTACCCCTACGTCTCGTTTGGAAGCTGCGCTGCTTTGAGGACTCGAAAGCAATCGCCAAGCCAAGAGCTCAAGCCGCGAAGGTCCGTCCGCGACTGTTTTCAAGGCGCGAAAAGACTTAAACAGATTCGGCTGGTACCACCGAATTGTGACGAAGACAGCCAGCGTGCAACAGTGGCGCTACAGGTGCAGGCAGTGGCACCCCAGCCCTAGGCTGGACTCACGGCTGCGGCTGCCGGCCGATACTGCGCGTCGCCAAAGGCCAGGATTGGGTAAAAGATCATAGGCAAGAGCCACAGACCCACGCCAAAGGCACTACCCTTTCCGAAATTCTCGCTGACTCCCAACTTTACGATCAGGGCAATGATCCAGTTTACGACGGGGATGAACAGCAAAAGCCACCACCATCCGGGCTTCTGCGCGATCTTGCAAAGAACATAAAAGTTATAGAAGGGGATGATGGCCGCCCAGCCAGGCTGGCCTGCCTTCGTAAATACCCGCCACAAAGAAACGAGTGTTAGCAAACCGATTGCTAACCCAAGTCCGGACATGAAGAAGTTAAAGACGCCCCACTCGAAATCTCTCATCTTTTGGACACCCCCTGCGGTGCATCGAGATTACCTCGACGAGCGTGCCATGGACACGCTGTTTCGGATCTGCGCACTCGCCAGGGCCCTTTTCGTGTGCACACCCAAATGGGCGCGCGGTTCTGAGGGCAGATTGTCACAAATCGGCTGCCGGCGACCGATTTTGTGACAGACAACGCGATCACCGCTCGGAATGCTGGCGACCGACGTGCGTAACTCCCATCAGCGCAGAGGCTTACTTAGGAGAAGCCGCGTGGGCCCTCCGTAGCCGGCGCGACGGTAGAGCGACACCGCCGCGGCGTTCTCGGGTCGCACGCCGAGCGAGACGGCCTTTACCCCGCTGGCCCGGGCGCGCTTCTCCACCAGCCTAAGCCCGGCGGCCCCGAGCCCCCGCCGGCGCCACTCGGGGAGCAGATAGATCTCGGTCAGCAGCGCGTCCCGGCCGCCCCATTCGAGGTCGAAGCCGTAGGTGAGCACCGCATATCCGATCGGCTTGCCTGACTCGACGAAGAGCCCGACGAAGCCGACCGATGGATCGCGCAACAGCCGGACCAGCGCGCGCTCGAAGGCGGGGCGATCGAAGGAGATGCCCTCGCTGCGGTTGAAATCGGCCATCATCGCAAGCAGCGGCGCAACGTCCGCGCGAGTGGCGAGACGCAGCCGGAGCGCGTGGTGGTGCTGTGCACGGGAGCGGGATTTCGCCATCGTTCGTCAGTTGAGCAGGTTTGTTCTTCATCCGGAAGAGACAGGGGAGCCGACACCAGTGTGACGCGGGCGATTGAGTATCGCGTCGGCGGTGGCTCGGCAATCCCATCCAAAACTGCCAGTTCGGCGTATTTGGAAACAATCGTGCAAAAGGAACTTCTAATGATTGGCTTAAAAAGATCGGTGTTGGCTGCTGTCATCAGTTTGTTGTGGCTCGCTGCTTGTGGGGGAGGGGCATCGTCTGGCGCGGGCACTCCCCCGGATCAAGCTTCGTCGAGTCTCACTCTAACGCTGAGCAGTGCAGGCGTGAGCCCGAAGGGAAGCTCGGTTTCAGCAAACGGATCGGTCCGGATCGTTAACACCGATAGCGTTGTCCACCAGCTCACTTCGCATCCGGATCCACAACAGACGGATTGCCCCGAGCTGAATAGTCCGACGCTCGCGCCCGGAGATCAATTCACGACGACCATTGATAACCACGATGGAACGTGTGGCTTTATCGACAGTTTGAATCCAGCTGATACCAATTTTCAGGGGACGATTACGGTCATTACTTCTAACCCAAATTCGGGTGGCTACGGAAACGGTGGCTAAGGGGCTGAGTCCGCGACACCTCACATCTAAAGCTTCGGGTCCGGGTTACTAAAAAAGAGAAATACAACCGCCTGTCATCAACTCACTCAAGAGGAATCCATGAAATCGTTTAGAAACAGAGTAGCAATCGGTGCATTGGTGATTGGTTCTTTTGTCGGAGGCGCGAATGCCGGGCAGCTTATTGTCTTCGAGCAACCGCTCAACAATTGGGGCGAGGAAGTCTCTGCAGACTTCGCGGCGAACCGCGAACTAGGTCGCGCTTGGATTGAGGTAGGGCTGACTACCCGTTCCCTGGGCGAGGAGCCACCGACTCAAGAGGTGATCCAGAAGCTAGTCGAAGGCCTCTATTACGACTCCGCCCGCAAGCAGGTGCTTTATCGGACTGGCACCGAAATGATTGTTTGCGCTGAAGACGCCACTTTGTTTTGGAGGACTTATTTGAAGAGCACAGGCCAGTGTCTGCTGACCCCGCGTACCGAGCAGCGCAAGATCGACGACGGATTCAGCATCCGCGAGCGAAGTGTGGCCAAGGTCGTTTTCGAGGCTCTGACCTCGCCCGCGTCTCAACACGCCGCGGCCAGCAATGCGATGACCCCTAAAACGACGGTGGTCAAGTGACGCGCGAGCAATTGATGGCGAACCCCGCCACCCTCAGCAAGCTGATGGTGGTCGGGTTGCTGGGCGCCCTCTCGTTGCTCCTGGTGGAGATTCGATTCGAGCACCGGGCGGTGCTGGGCGAAGCGTGGCAGTCGTGGATACCGCTCTTTTACTCCGGGGGCATGGTCGCGCTCGGAGCGGGTGGATTGGCCCGATGGCATCGGGGTGGACGTCAGGTACTCCGGGTGGGATTTGCCGCCGCTTTTCTGATTGGTCTCCTCGGCCTCTGGTTCCACAGCGATGGCCATCCCCTCTCCGGAGTACTGCAAGTTCTCGCAGCGTGGACGTTGCGTCCGGGTGCCAATGGAGGAATCAAACTTGGCGCCCCACCCGTTTTGGCGCCCCTGGCATTCGTTGGGCTCGGATCGATGGGGGTACTGGCCTGCTCGTGGCGCTTCGCGCCGGTGCAGAGCGTTCAGGCGCTCGACTCGCCTCGGTACCTCGTTGGTGGGTGCGAGGGAGCATCCAATCCAAATCAGGCGCATCGGTGTACTGACGAAGAAGCTGTCATTGCCAAGGAATCCGAGTCCCGAATAGATCCATGCTCGTGTCGGTAAAAACAGGGCCCGAAGGAAGCGATGAAGAGCTGCTTTTGGCTCTGGCATCGGGGGATGACAGGGCCCTCGGCCCCCTTTACCGCCGATACGTTCCGATGGTGTTCAGGATGGCGGCCCAATCATTGGGGCGAGACAGCGCGGAAGATATCGTGCAGGAAGTGTTTGCCTCGGTCTGGAAGAACGCGGGCACCTTCGATCCGGCGCGCGGCCCGGTGCGTCCTTGGATTCTTCAGATTGCGCGCTCGCGCGTGCTCAACGAATTGCGGCGCCGAAGCCGCAAGCCCGAATCGGACGACGAGCGCGATGGCTCGGAGCTGCAGGAGCTGCCGGACGGAGCGAGACCACCGGACCAGGCAGTCTGGGAAGAGTATCGACGATCTGCGATTCAGAAGGCGATTGGTACTCTAGCGCCTCCTCAGCGCCAGGCCCTGAGCCTAGCTTTCTTCGAGGACCTGACGCACGAGCAGGTCGCCGAGACCCTCAAGGTTCCCCTTGGAACGACAAAGACCCGGATCCGCTCAGGAATCCAGCAACTTCGCATTGTGCTTGCGGCAATGGCCGCGGCCTTGGTCGCTGTCGTGGCGACGCGGTTTGCTTTCCAGTACAGCTCGGAGCGAGCGCGAGAGACGCAGAGCGAAGCGGCTCTGCGGATGGTGACGTCCAGCGATACGCAGGTATTGAGACTGGTCGCAACACCGGACGCGCCCTCGGCAGCGCACGGGCACTACCGGACTCGGCCGGGAGCCTCGAACGCAGTTCTCACGTTCTCCGGCTTACCTCGACCGCCGAGTGGAAAGAGCTATCAAGCCTGGACGCGACGCGAAGGTAAATGGACTTCCCTCGGCCAGGGCGTGCTCGATGCGAGCGAGCACGGACTGATCGTCTACCAAGAACGCACGCCTCTCGCTTCGCCCGAAGCGCTCCAGCTCACTTTGGAACCCGAGGGCGGCAGCGCATCGCCGACCGGCCCGCCATTGATCATGTGGCCTGGCCGCTGAACCAATCCAAAACAAGTCCTGCGGTGTAATCGCCCGCAACCGAGCGGAGCGCAGGTATCCACTGCGTCGGCCCCTCGTCTACCAACAAAGGAGATAGTCGCGATGTCAAAGATTCTGATGACGCTTACGTTGCTTGCAGGCCTTTCGGTACAAATCAGCCATTCGTATGCTGACACCCTCGATGATGGGCGGCGGTCGGTCAATCCAGTGGTGCAGTGGAACAGAGCTTTACTCGTAATTGTGCGAACGCCTGGTGCCCAGCCGGCAACGGTCCATTCCACGCGCAGCTTCGCGCTGATGCACGCGGCGGTCTATGACGCCGTCAATTCGATTGATCGGACCCATCGCCCTTACCTGGTTCAGCTTTCTCACGTCTCGCGACATGCTTCCCAAGACGCCGCCGCCGCAGCAGCAGCGCATCAAATCCTGGTGCAGTTGTACCCAGCCTTTCAGGGCACGCTTGATGAGGAACTTCAGCGCTCGTTAGCACCGATCCCAGACGGTCGAGAAAAGGCCGAAGGTATCCGGATCGGAGAAACCGTTGGAGACCGCATCTTCGCTCTGCGAAGCAACGACGGCTCGGATGCGCCGCCAATTCCCTATGTATTCGGAACCGAACCAGGTGATTACCAGTCCACCCCGCCCAATTTTCCTCCACAGCCTCAATTCACCCATTGGTCGTTCGTGACCCCCTTTGTTCTCACAAGCGCCGACCACTTTCGTCCCGGTCCTCCTCCCGCGCTGCCGAGCGACAGGTACGGCGACGATTTCAACGAAGTCAAATCGCTGGGAGTTGTCGACAGCACCACCGCCACACCGGATGAGATGTTGACTGGGCGCTTTTGGAATGGACCGATACAGAATTATTGGAACGAGATCACCCAAACGGCGGTTGTGATGCATCACCTGAGCACAGCCCGGAGTGCTCGCCTCTTTGCCCTTCTCGACCTGTCAATCGCCGATGGGGTGATCGCATTCTATGATGCCAAATACACATACAATTTCTGGCGACCGGTGACGGGGATTCGAGCTGCCGATCCGAGCATCAACCCCGAGACACTGCCTGACCCAGACTGGCTTCCGGAGGTCGGCAATACCGCTCCAGATCCGTCTTACCCGGGCGCGCACGCTGTGATCAGTTCGGTCGCGGCCAACGTTCTGATTTCATTCTTCGAAAGGGATCATTTCGTCTTTAACGTTTCGTCCGAGGTACTGCCCGGCGTGGAGCGCCATTTCACCAGAATCTCCGCTGCCGCCGAGGAGGCCACCTTGAGTCGAATCTTTGCCGGGCAACACTTCCGTTTTGATCTCACCGCGGGCCAATTACTAGGCCGACGGGTGGCCGATTTCGCTCTCGATCACATTTTGCAGTAACCCGCACGGATATTGCCGAACAATCCAAAAGGCGACCAGCGGAGTATTGACGACGATCGCAGCTACCCATTCTCCCACTCTTTGGATGAGGCTACATGGACTTCAATTCGCAGAATCGGCGTGAGTTTCTACAGTTGGTCGGGCTGGGGGTGGGCGGAGTCGTTTTTGCGTCGGGCCTCGGCCAGCTCAGTGGTTGCGCTACTTCCCGCCCAAAAACTCAGAGCGAAGACGACTTCTACTTCCTCCAGCTATCGGACACGCATTGGGGCTTCAAGGGTCCACCCAATCCCGAAGCCGACGTCACGCTCAAGAACACTGTCAATCTGGTGAATGCGCTGGATCGGCAACCGGAGTTCATTGTCTTCACCGGAGACCTCACCCATACCACCGATGACGCGGACCTTCGACGGAAACGAATGGGTGAGTTTAAGCAAATCGTCGATGGCCTCAACGTAAAGAGCCTGCGTTTCATGGCCGGCGAGCACGACGCCTCGCTCGACGCCGGGAAGGCCTATCAGGAGTTTTTCGGAGAGTTGCACTACTCCTTCGATCACAAGGGCGTCCATTTCGTCGTGATTGATAACGTTTCGGATCCAGGCGCATCGATTGGACAGGGCCAACTCGCGTGGCTCCGCTCAGACTTGCAGAGGCTCGACAGCCAGCAGCCGATCGTCGTGCTCACGCACCGGCCCCTGTTTGGTTTGTACCCTCAATGGGACTGGTCGACTCAGGATGGTGATGCAGCCATTGCGGTGCTTCAGAAGTATCAGAACGTCACAGTTTTCTATGGCCACATCCATCAAGAACACCATTTCATGACGGGTCAAATCGCTCATCACTCGGCGCGGTCGCTTATTTTTCCGTTGCCCCCACCAGGCTCCCAACCGAAACGTGCCCCAGTGCCATGGGATCCCGCGCATCCCAGCAAAGGACTCGGTTTTCGCGGCATCGACGCGCAGGGTGGCCGGGATTATCGGTTGGCCGAGTTTTCCGTGGGGAAGGAATAGGCGATGGCTCTTTCGTGGGCCCGCTCTCTGATCGTTCTTCTCCTCATCTCGGTTCGGGTTCTTGCAGGGAGCGAGGCTTCGTCTGCGGCCGGTGAGCAGGTGATCAAGGTGACAGCAAAGAAATTCGAATTCTCGCCAAGTGTGATTGCGGTTCACCTGAACGCCCCAGTCGTGCTCGAGTTCACGAGCCTGGACCGACTTCACGGCTTCGCTGTTCCCGACTTAAAGCTTGAAGCCGAGATCAAGGCCGGAGAGACAACGCGAGTTCGATTCGTTCCTGACAAGCTCGGGACGTTTCCATTTCACTGCAACCGATTCTGCGGAAGCGGTCACGAAGACATGAACGGGCAGATCGTCGTAACAAATTAGTCAGTAGCGTCGACGGTACTTCCGGCTCCGCTCGGGACTCAGACAGCTTACGGCCGAACGAGAGACCGACAGCTTGCGCACGCACTTCGTCAACTGATTGACGAAATGGCGCGACTGAAGGGAATACCGGCAAGGGTCCTTCCGGGACTGAGGGTGAAGCCACTAGGGGGAGTGGACGAGGGCGCTGTCGATCTGTTCTATATCGACAGGGTCACCGGCGGCTCGAGGTTGCCTCCGGCGCCAGAAGTCTTAACTAAGTGCGCTGCGACGGAGAGTCCTATGACCGAGAAAGCGACGAATTTGCGGGTACTCTCGATTTTCCGCGAGTCGAAGGAAGGGAACAGCTCGTCCGTCGATGAGCAAGGCAGCCCGCCCCTGCTAGCCGAAGCGAGAGCTTGGCGCGAAGGGCTCCTGGAGAGTCCTTCCACTGGCGACCACGTGGTTCAGTTCTACGAGGACGACGAGTTTCTAATCGACGCGGTGGCGCACTTCGTTGCCGCCGGCTTGTCGGCGGCCGAGCCGGCATTGATCGTTGCCACCGAACCGCATCGGGACGCCTTCGTCCAGCGCCTGCGCCGTAATGGATCCAACGTGGACGCGGCCGTCGCTTCGGGCCAGCTGATTATGCTCGATGCCCAGCAAACGCTGTTACGCTTCATGGTAGGCGACCACCCGGACTGGGCTCGGTTCCGCGCCACCATCGGGCCGGTGCTGCAAGGGTGTCGCGGAACGGCAGGTAGTGCGCGCGTTCGCGTCTTCGGCGAGATGGTCGACCTGCTCTGGCGTGCTGGCAACCGCGCTGCTGCGATCCGCCTCGAAGAGCTGTGGAACGACCTGGCACGCCTGCAGTCCTTCACGCTGCTATGCGCATATGCCATGGGTAACTTCTTTATGCCCGGCGACGGCGAGCTGTTTGACAGGGTATGCAACCGTCACTCACACGTCGTCCCGCCAGGCGACGGCGCTGCTCCCATCGTGCGCTCGTTGGAGGCCGAGTTGCAGCAGCGCAGGCAGCTGGAAGGAGCGCTTCGCGAGGCCCTGCGGAACCGTGCGGTGACCGCTGGCGCGGCCGCGGATATGAGCTCCCAAAATTCCGAGCGCTTCCGCTTGCTGATCGAGAGCGTCAAGGACTACGCCATTTTCATGCTCGATGCCGACGGCCGGGTGACCTCCTGGAACATCGGCGCGGAGCGCATCAAGGGCTATCGCGCCGAGGAAATCATCGGGCAGCACTTCTCTCGTTTTTATCCGCCCGAGGAGGTGGCCAAGTGCAAGACGGAGCTGGAAGTCGCCGCTCGCGATGGCCGCTTCGAAGACGAGGGCTGGCGCGTGCGCAAGGACGGCGCTCGCTTCTGGGCCAACGTGGTGATTAGCCGGATGCTTGACCGCAATGGCAGGCTAATCGGTTTCGCCAAGGTGACTCGTGACCTTAGCCAACGGCGGCTGCTCGAGGACGAGCGGGTCGCGAGGGAGTCCTTGGAGCGCGTGTTGGCAGAGCAGAAGAAGACTGAGGAGTTGCGCGAGCAGCTAATCGCCATCGTCGGCCACGACCTGCGTTCGCCGCTGTCGTCGATCACGACCGGCGCGGCGGTCATGCTCAAACGCGGCATGCTCATGCCGGCGGACGCGAAGGTCGCTGCGCGGATTGCCCGGAGCGGGGATCGGATGACCAATATCATTTCCCAGCTGCTCGATTTTACGCGGGCGCGGCTCGGCGGCGGGATCCTGATCGACCCCAAGCCGATTGACCTTGCCGAGATCTGCGCCGAAGTGATTGACGAGATAGAGAGCGCTCATCCCGATCGCACAGTGCTCTTCGCCGCGGACGGCGACACTCGCGGCGTTTGGGACAGGGCGCGGCTCGCGCAGGTGGTGTCGAACCTGATCGGCAACGCAGTTAAGTACGGCAAGCGCGACGCTGCAATCGGCGTGCAACTCGATAACGAGGACGACGCGGTCACCCTGTGCGTGCACAACGAGGGACCTGCCATCGCCGCCGACCTGTTGCCGTCGATCTTCGAACCGTTCCGGCGGCAGCAGAACGCGATGGCGCGAGGAGAGGGCCTGGGCCTCGGACTCTACATCTGCCGTGAGATGATTCGCGCCCACGGCGGCGAGATTTCCGTGCAGTCCAGCGACAAAGCGGGCACCACCTTTACGGTGCGCCTGCCGCGCTCCGCCAAGCCGTAGGTTGCGCCGCTTTGTTGACGGTCAGCTTCCAGTCCTTTCGGCTGTTGTCGATCCTTGCCCGCGAGCGTATGTCGTCGGGCAGCCATGCCATTAACCGAATACCGCAAGAAGCGTCGCTTTGACCTTACCCCCGAGCCCGAGGGCAAGGAGCATTCCACCCGGCGTGCCAAGTCAAAGCTGGCGTTTGTCATACAGAAACACCGCGCCACCGCCTTGCATTATGACCTTCGCCTCGAATGGAAGGGGGTAATGCTTTCTTGGGCCGTGCCGAAGGGGCCGAGCTACGACCCTACCGTCAAGCGGCTCGCAATGCAGGTTGAGGATCATCCGATCGAGTACAACGACTTCGAAGGCATCATCCCAGAAGGGGAGTACGGCGGCGGAACGGTGATGATCTGGGACAAAGGGACCTGGACACCGGAATCGCCGGATGTCGACGCCGCGCTCAGGAGAGGAGAGCTCAAGTTCTCGCTCAACGGAAAGAAGCTGCGCGGCTCGTGGGTGCTGGTGCGCACCCGCGGACGCCCCGGCGACACCAAGACGGCCTGGCTGCTGATCAAACACCGAGACGAATGGGCGAGCACCGAGGACATCACGGAGCTGGCCCCGCGTTCGGTGGTCAGCAACCGACTGCTCGTCGAGATTGCACGCGACGAGGGCGGGAACATGCGCAAGGCCGCTGACGGCGATCCGCCCTCGGAGCTGCAGAAGATCCTCGACGATCCGAAACTCCTCATCCCGGCAAAGAGGGGCCGTACCAAGTCGGTTTGGCACTCGAAAAGGCCGTTGTCCTAGGGCGATTCACGGAGAACCGCGTCGGCATTGGCTGACTTCGCGATGAAGCGAAGCCCGCGAGCATCGAGATACCGCTCGAGCCGCACGGCGCTTTGCCGCGGATCCGCGAGCGCAACGTGGCCGTCGGGCCGGACGAGGTAGCTCGCGTCGCGGCCAAGGTCCGCGCGCTCCGTACCCGGGCTCCAGGGAAGAACGTGCAGTCGCAGCCCGCGAGAGGCGCAGCATGTGGCTAGCGAGTGCGTCGCGGCGCCGTACACGTGCACTTGCCACTCAAGCGACTCTAGCGGCGCGAAGTTGTCCGGCTCGGTCGGAACCCACGGCAGTCGATCTCCCCCGCGGACGCGTCCCGCGCGTCCCTCGCTCAAGTCGCTGTCCGGATACGCGATCGCCGTCTGCGACACGGTGCGGAACAGGAAGCGCCGCATGGCAGCTAGCCGGAACAGCGCCGAGATCACCCGCGGCGCCACATGGACGCGCACCTGGGCGGCGAGCCGCCCGCGCCGCGTCACGAACTGGAAGATGCGGTCGGTCGTCGCGACGAGGCGCCGCGCGAAGCCGATCCGCTCCGGCTCGTAAGTGTCGAGAATGCGCTCAGGCGCGCGCTCGCGCAGGACCGCCGCGAGCTTCCACGCGAGGTTGATGGCGTCGCCGATGCCCGTGTTCATTCCCTGCCCACCGACGGGGCTGTGGATGTGCGCGGCGTCGCCGAGGAGGAAGGTCTGCCGGTGCCGGAAACGCGCCGCCACTCGGTGATGGACCCGGTAGGTCGAGAACCATTGCACTCGCGAGACATCGATGCGCATCCGTTGCAAGAGCCCCTTGCTCACATCGTCCCAGCCAGGTTCCACGCTCTTCTGCTCCACATCGGAACGGATGGTGCCGATCAGCCTTGCGCGCCCCTTGTCTGCGAGCGGGAAGACCGCGGCGAAGTCGCTCGCGTCCAGCGACACGTGCAGCTCGCGGTTCATCAGCGGTCCGCTCGCCTCGACGTCGGCTACGTAGAAGAGATGCTCGTAGGTACCGCCCGGAAAGCCGATGTCGAGCCTTTCGCGCACGGTCGAGCGGGCGCCGTCGCAGCCGGCGAGGAAGACGGCTTGGCACGTCCGTCCCCCGTCGAACCGCGCCGCGATCCGGCCACCCATTTCGTCGAAGTCGATGAGCGCGATCCCGCGCTCGACCTGCACGCCCAGCTCTTGGAGTCGGTCGATCAAGAACTGCTCGTGCTCGTCTTGCGGGTAGCTCAGGCCATATGGGAACGGGCTCCTGTCCGCGCCGAGCCGTTCGAGATCGAGGTGGGCTGCCTTCCTGCCTAGCGCCCATAGATTGACGGCGGTGAGCGGGAGCCCGGCTTCGACTACGTCGTCGGCGATACCGAGCTGCCGGTAGAATTCCAGCGTGCGCGACTGCACCGCCAGCGCGCGCGAAGTCGTTCCTGGCTGGTCGGCCTTGTCGATGATGCGGACCCGGATGCCCAATCGGACGAGCCAAAGAGCGAGCACGAGACCGGTCGGTCCAGCGCCGACGATGAGGACCTCAGTGTCCATGCGCTCAGGGACTCGACTCACCTTCCAGCCGCCGATACAAAGCGAAGGGCTTCGCGAGCCAGCTCGGTCCAGCTCGTCTGCGGTGCCGAGAGAACGATCCATTCCTTCATCAATCGACCATCGCGCCGTGGATCGAAGCGCCTGCCCGCAGAACTGTCCACGAGCTCATCAACCCGACTCTTTGGGAGCTTCAAGACCAGCTCGTCGTTGACGAGCATCACGAAGATCTTGCCTCGCGCCTTGAGCACGACACTGCTGGAGCCCCATCCCTTTTCAACCGTCACGCCGGTCTCGGGCGACAGGACCTCGACGAGGGGCTTCAGTGCCGCGGGCACCGCCATGGCCACGTCGGTTCGCACGGGACTCTTTTTCACGTCAACGTCCCTTCGCTTGGTCGCCTCGGAGGATAAGGCAGGTGCTACTCGATTTGGCCACGAGCTTCTCTTCGGGAAGAGCGACGACATCACACTCGAGGTAGACCAAGGACTTACCGCCGTGCACGACCCGCGCACGGGCTTCGAGCAGAGCGTCCGTCACCGGGCGCAGGAAATTGATCTTGAGCTCGAGCGTGGTGAAGGACTCGCCCTGCTCGAGAAGCGAAACGCACGCCATCCCCATCGCTGCGTCTGCAAGATCGCAGAGGATGCCTCCGTGGAGGGTCCCCATCGGGTTTGCGTGCTTGTCCCGTCGCGACTCGAGACGGAAGACCGCCGCACCTTCCTCGACCTTGACCGGCTCGAAACCGATCAGGGTCGCGACTGGCGGCGGAAGCTTCATCGTAAATCCCTCTACTGTCTCTCCTCGAAGTGCCCGTTGAATCGCGCCCAGCACTTTCATTGTTTTTCCTCCTCGCGGCGACGACGGCAGCGCTGGCGGAGCAACGCGCCCTGACTAGCGTCGGGCAGCAATCTGGCGCAGCACGAACGGGTTTTTGGGGAGTTTGCGCTCCCATTCTCGCCATAGCTCCGCCCGCCGCGCCTCCATGGTCTCCGCTTTCTGGGTGTCGCCGGTCCGCCGATGGAGCCCAGTCAGGGCCTCATAGATGCGCGAGAGTCTGGGGGTTTCGCGCAGGTCGTTCAGGGCATCCGGCTTCGCCGCCATCACTTTGTCGAGAAGTTGTTCGTAAAGCTCGAGAGCCCGCCGTGGCTCACCCAATTCCACCTCGTGGTCAGCCTGTGCCCGGAGCGCGATAAAAACCTCGCTGTAAAGCGGAGTCCGCTCGGCGGGATAGTCCTTCGTGTCCTTCAGAATCGCCAGGGCGGCATCTATCCGTTCTTTCGCTTCACCGGCCCGGTGAAGATCGCGGAGAGGATACGAGGAGTTCGCCAGCACCATCGCCAGATCGCGTCGCGCCACCAGCCGATTCCGGACCTCTTTGAGCCGGCGGATCGCCAAGTCGAACACCGCGAGAGCTCGCTGCGGATCCCGGTGCCGCAGGATATTGCCAAGCGGGTTGCCGGAGTTGCCGACGCGGGTTCGACTCGTGGAGTCGATGGGATCTTTGAGGGCCGCCGCCTCGGAAATGTCGAAAGCCTTCTGGAGGGCTTCGATCGCCTCCGCGGGCCGGTCGAGATTGGCAGCGCCGTCTTCTCCCAGGATGAGACCTTCCCTCAGGAAAACGCCGTACAGGTTGAACATTCGCGCGGCCTCGTTTGGATAAGTCGTGTCCTCGACGATCTTCCGAGCCTCCTGGATCGCCTGGAGTGCGCCTTCCAGGTCACCCTGGTACCGGAGCGCATTGGCAAGGATGCTCAAGCCACCGGCCACCGTGGTCCGCGCAGAAGGAATCGGTCGAGCAAGTTCCACGGCGCGCCGCGCGTAGCGAATCGCGTCGTCGTAGAGATGCATGTTCACGCGAGCCAGGGCCAAATTGACGTAGGCAGCCACGGCCTCCCTACGCTCGATCTCCGGAGCATCGGCCTTAAGCAGAAACGCGTCGAGGCGCGCAGCCGCCTTTTCTGCATGAGCCAGCGCGTCCGAGCGCCGATGCTCCTCTTCGGCCAGAATCATGCGATCGTGTGCAATCACGCCCGCACGAAGCAATGCACTTCGATTCTGGGGACGGGACCTCAGTACGGTTTCCATCAGCGCATCTGCCTTTTTCAAACTCAGCTCGGCCTTTGCCGACTCACCCAGGTTGAGCTCGTTGGGGACGCCTTGAATACGCCCCACGCGCCAGTAAGCTTCCCCAACTTCTTGGGCCAGATCCAAGTCCCCCCGCGCATCGGAGGAGAGGTGTTCCAAGTATTCTACTGAGGCAGAGACCAGGCGTTGGCGAGCCTCGGTGGAGCCCGGCAGCTGCCTGATCGCCTTGTCGAAATCTAAGACCTTTTGGGACAGCTCCCGGACCTGTCTGAATCGTCGTTCCGCGGTAATCCGCTGCCGATTCGCTACGTAGAGGCCAGCCGAGAGACCGGCGATCACCAGCGCGACGGCACTCACCGGCACCCGGTGTCGACGCACGAATTTCCTCGCACGATATGCGAGGGTATCCGGTCTGGCGCTGATCGTCTGGTGCCCAAGGAATCGGCGAAGATCGTCAGCGAAGGCGGTCACCGACAAGTAGCGTTCGGCGGGATTTTTCTTCAGCGCCTTGGCGACGATGGTGTCCAAGTCTCCTCGCAGTGCACGTCTCAGCTTGGTCTCGGACGCGACCGCGTCGGAAATTCGAGGCGGCTGCGTATCGACGATGGCCTTCATCAAGTCCAAGGGAGACTCAAGGGCAGATTGGGCTGGATGCTTCCCGGCCAGCAACAGGTGAAGCAGAACGCCGAGGGCATAGACATCGGTACCCGTGGTGATGCTATCTCCGGTGACTTGCTCCGGCGCTGCGAAGGCGAGGGTGAGCGCCCTCTCGCCTTCCCGAGTCAGTACCGTCGCTGGGATCGCGGCTTGGTCCTCGAGCAACTTGGCAATCCCAAAGTCGAGCAGCTTGACGCGAGCGTCTTGGGTGACGAGCACATTGGAAGGCTTGATGTCGCGGTGGACAATCAGATTGGCATGCGCGTGCGCCACGGCGGCCAAGACGTCCAGGAAAAGCCGAATTCGCGCCTCGATATTGAGTGCGAGCTCGTTGCAATAGCGATCGATGGCTCGCCCTTCGACGTACTCGAGAATCAAGTACGGCTGGCCGGTGGCGGACACGCCGGCGTCAATCAGGTGAGCGATGTTGGGATGGGCGAGCCGCGCGAGAATGCTGCCTTCGCGTTTGAATCGCTCCTCGGATGCGCCTCCGATCAGCGAGGCGTTCAAGAATTTCACCGCCGCCCGTCCTTCGAACCGACCATCGCTCCGGTGCGCGAGCCAAACAGTGCCCATTCCACCCTGGCCGATGCGTGACTCCAGCGTGTACGCGCCAACCGTCTGTTCAGGCAGCGACACCGAACTTGGGCGCGTCACCGCGTCAGTCTGCAGGAATCCCTCGTCGACGAGCGCCTGGTACTCCTTCAGCAGGATCTGCAAATCCGTCGCGACCGACGGATTCTGCTGCCGGAGCATTTCCAGCCATGTCGCGCGATCGTTGGGCGAGATCTCGAGCACCTTGTCCAAGTAGGGACTCAGCGAGCGCCACTGCTCTGGACCGAATGCGGACATGCTCCTTTAGAACTTGTAGCCGATTTTGCGTAGGAATTCTTTGCGGGCCGCAAGGTCCTGGTCCGACTCGACCCCCTTCGGGCGCGCGCCGTCGATGACCCCCAGCACGCCGCGCCCTTGAGAAGATTCGGCTACGATCACTTCGACCGGATTGGCAGTCGCGCAGAAGATGGAGCACACTTCCGGGCAATCCTTGAGGCGACCTAGGATGTTGATCGGGTAGCAGTCGCGAAGCAGCAGAACGAACACATGACCTGCGCCGATCGCCTGCGCATTCTCGACCGCGGTTGCCTTGAGCGCCGCATCATTCCCTTCGGTGCGAACCAAACAAGGGCCAGATGACTCCTTGAACGCCAGCCCGTATTTCGCTTGGGGGACCGTGGTGACAACGATCTCAGCGATGTCCTCGACGGTCTTGATGAAGTGCGACTGCCCGACCACGACATTGGAGCCGCTGGGCAGACGGATCGCAACACTCTTGATATCCATGGCTCCTCCCTTCCAGCGTCGCGACCGTTATCCTGCGGGTCGTGCTCATGCAAGGCAGCCGACATTTGGTACGGGAAACCCCGGATGACCAGCGTGTCGTCAGGCTGCTGCTTTGAGCAGTGGCAGAAGATCGGTCAGCTTGGTCACCACCCGATGGGCTGGGAACCCGAGCTCATCTGGTGCTTGGTTGCCTCGGTTGATCCAGAATGTCGTCAAGCCGAACGACCCGGCGCCGGCGATATCCCACGAGTTGGACGACACGAAGCCAGTCGCTTCCGGCGCGGTGCCCAACTTTTTAGCCGCGAGTTGGTACACACGCGGGCTCGGTTTGTAGATCTTGACCTCGTCGACGCTGATGACGCGGGGGAGAAATTGATCGATTCCCGCGTTCTTCGTCACGTCTTGCAGCATCCGGGGGGCGCCATTCGAGAGGATTGCCAACTTGTATCCCGCCGTGGAGAGCTCCTTTAGGCCAGGCGGCACGTCGGGAAAGGTTTTGAGCGAGTGGTAGGCGTCCATCAACTGCTTTCGCTTGGATGGGTCCAGCGTGAGGTTCAAGCTGTTGGTCGCGAAGACCAGGCCATCCTCCGTCACTTTCCAGAAATCTGCGTAACGATTCATCAGGCTGCGCTGCCACGTGTACTGCAGCTGCTTGAGGCGCCATGCATTGCTGAGCGCCGTTCCTTGGCCAGGGAAGAGTTGCTCGGCCAGTTCGATCACCGAGTGGACATCATAGAGCGTTCCGTAAGCGTCAAAAGCCAGGCCTTTAAGCTTCTTCAAATCGCGTACAGCTCGACTAGTTGGCGTGCCTGTCATCTGCGCTGCGGTACCTGTTGCGGAGAGTAATCCGGTACCTGCGGCTGCGCCTCCTATAGCAAAGAACTTCAGAAAATCTCTCCTTGGAGACAGCATTTTGGTCCTCCCTGCTGTGGCCTGCCTCGAGCGGCCCTCCTCCCCGAGGACCCGAGCCAGCGGACCGAAGCCGACGGATGCACGTCGCAAACAGAGGCGCAGTGTCGGCGCTCGGCCGCCGCGCTAGCACTTTGCCCTGAGCTTGTCGAGCAATCCAAGTCAGCCCTCGGGCAGCAGGCTGGTCGCCAACATCACCTCATTGATGTCGCAATGCTCGGAGCAGGTGCTGGCCTCTCGATGCGCTGGATCGAGCCAAAATGACTCGATCGTCGAACCAAGCGAGACGAAAGGCTGGAGCGCCTGGAGCAGGGCGCGCGCTTCCGAGCTTCGCGAGAGTTGCGGGAGGCTCTCAATCGCGTGCAGTCCAATCGCGAGCCCCAGTTCTCGGAAGGCAAGGCGTCTCGACGCAGGTAGGCGTAAATCGTCCTGTTGTGCATAGCTTTGCAAGCCCTCGAGCGCCGCGGCAAGCACACGACGGAGCAGGTCAGCATGTTGTTCGAGATGTGAAGCATCCATCAGCAGGCCACCGATGCCCAGCGGATCGGCGCTCGCCCACCTACCGCTTTCGAGCATCGAGGCAAATCCTGATGCCTCTTCCTTCAGACTGGGGCCATCCAGCCCGGCGCCCAGCGTCGCCGCGGTCCTCTGAAGCTGGACGCAGGTTACGAAGCCGTCGAGCGGATCGTGCTGTCCCATCAAAGGGACGAGCGGGCGCGAAAGGTCGATGCTCATTTTCCACACCAAGCATGGAGGACTGGCCCCCCGCGGCTGATAACTAAACGCCTTGTAGGCTGCCTGAGCCAGCTCGCGCGCCCAGAGATTGAAGCGCGGCTGTTTCGTGGAGCGCGCCACCTGATCGAGCGCGTGCATCCACTTCGTCAGGTAATGGAAGTATTGCCCGTCCCGGTCCCATTCGAGCTGTTCATCGAAAGGTTCGCCGGCGCTACGTTCCGGCAATTTCTTGCCGATGCGCAGACCGCCCCGAGTGGGGTGGGACTCGCCCTCCTTCTCGCCGAGTCCGCTGATCCATCCAGTGCGCCGATCGTCGATGCGATGTTTTCCGAGCGTGTGATGCGCTCGGTCGACCAGTCGGAGCGCAAGCTCGGTGTAACGCTCTTCGGCCGTCGTGCGAGCAATGCCAAGGAAGTTGCATACCGCGAAGGCGTCGGACCACAAGTACCGCTGCTGAGGACGTTCGGAGATTAGCCCAGTGCGATCGGCAAAACGCATCATCAGCCGAATCGCTTCGTCAATATGCGGGTGGGACGGGTCCGTCATCGGCGCTGCTGATTCGCTGAGCGCCCCGGCAGTCGCTCACGAGCCGCGTCGATGATTGCTCGTGCCTCAGTGGCTGATCCCCAGCCAAGGATTTCCGTCTCCAGTTTCTCCAAGACCTTGTAGGTCCTGAAGAAGAATTCGATCTCCAGCTGCCAATGCGAGCTGACATCACTCAGTTCGTAGACTTGTGCGAACCGCGGATCGCCAGTGGGAACGGCGATGATCTTATCGTCGGGACCCTTTTCATCGCGCATGCGCATCACGCCGATCGGTCGAGCGCGCACGTGACAACCCGGGAAGGTGGGCTCCTCGACTAGCACCAGGATGTCGAGCGGATCTCCATCTTCCGCGCAGGTGCCGAGGACGAATCCGTAGTCGGCAGGGTAGTGAACCGACGAATAGAGCACCCGGTCCAACCGGATAACTCCAGTTGCCTCATCAAACTCGTACTTGTTGCGACTTCCCCGCGGTATCTCAATTACTGCTTCCACCCAATTCTCGGCCGCCATTGCGTTCGTATGTCTCGTTCCAGCCGGAGATCTCAGGATGCCGCTCCGGACGTCTGCACCAGTCGTGGATAACTCGCTCGGATGGCCTGCGCCAGCTCGCGCAGCCCAGGCCCCAAGGGTGAGGGTTTGCGCCAGGCGAGAACCAGGGTTCGTCGAGCCGCCGGTGAGGCGAAACGCCGGACCGCGAGCTCGGAACGTCGGTTCTCGACCGCCAGCGAAATCGCAGGCAGCAGCGTAATGCCCGTTCCGGCGGCCGCCATCTGCGCCAAAGTCGAAAGACTGGTGGCGCGAAAGTCCGCCTCCCGCGCGCTTGCGTTCGCACACAGCGCGAGCGCTTGCTCGCGAAAGCAGTGGCCATCTTCGAGGAGGAGCACCGGCTGCCCATCGAGATCTCGAGGATGCACTGGCCCTTTCTTCCTCAGCAGCGGGTGGGTCGGCCGCCCTGCAAGCACGAAGGAATCTTCCCCAATCACCTCGCGATCGAGGTCCTCCATCCCGGAGACGAGCGCGAGCAGAATCGCGTCGAGCCGACCCGCGGCCAGGTCGCCCAAGAGCGTTCCGGTTTTCTCTTCGCTCCAGAGGATACTCAGCCGCGGGTACTTGTCGCGCAGGGATCGCACAATCTCCGGGAGCAGGTATGGGGAGATCGTGGGGATGATCCCGATTCGCATCGTCCCCGCCAGGGGATCCTGGAAACCTTTCGCGCAGCCGATTAGATCGTCCGCGTCGGTAAGCGCGCGGCGTGCCCGGTTAATCAGTTCTTGGCCGGCCGAGGTGACCAGGACCCTGCGCCGGTTTCGCTCGAACAGACGCACGCCAAGCACCGACTCGAGTTGGCCGAGTTGCGCACTCAACGACGGTTGCGACACGTGACAACGCTCGGCAGCGCGTCGAAAGCCGCCTGTCTCAGCCACCGCCACTGCGTACTGGAGCTGCCGCAAGGTGAAAGGGTGTGGGTTCATTGAGAGGCGCAGGCTATCACCAATATCGAAACATTGTATTGGAAGCTATGAAACGTTTCGGCTTCTCTGAGGACCGTCGTTCCACATAACCCACTCGAAGTGGCGTTTCACTGAGGAGATACTGATGATGTTGCGGACGATCGGAACTGCGGGCCTGTTCTTTCTCGCGGCGGCGCGCGGGGTTTTCGCACAAGAAATCAAAAAACGGGGCGACACCAGCTACTTCCCGGTTGACCTGAAAGAGCCCTTCTCCTCGGTGATGAAGCGAATGAAGGGGGAGAAGCCGAACGTCCAACGACGCCACAACGGGTTGTTGGAAAAGCGGTACGATCTTTCCAATCGGCCGGCCAAGGGCGCCACGATGTTCCGCGGCAAGCCGCTCCAGGAAGGGCCGCGGGCGAAGCTTGCCACCGGCGCGACCTGGGATTCGCTGGGCTCAATGAGCCCCGACCAGATTCGGCAAAGGAACGCTTTCCCGGAGGGGTTCAAGCCGCTTCCACACCCGAATCATCCGGAAGGCGGCATGGTTTTTCCTAAGTTCCACATCGACGAGATCAAGCGGCAGGAAGGGCGCGATTTGACCCGCTTCGACCTTGACTTCGACATCCCGGATCAATTCCTTCCCGAGTTTCCGCCGGCGATCTTCCTCACCACCCGCACCGACCTGGGCGACGTCTCGCAGGGAAAGCTGGTGACGATCATGAATTATTACGAGCTGTTCAATGGCATCCTCAACCCCAAGCAGCTCGAAGGATTGCGCTTGCTCCTCACCCCATTTCCCCAGCAGCAATTCAATCAGACCGAGGACCGCCGCTCCGAGCTGGCGTCGCGCGGTGTCAGCTGTTTCGATTGCCACGCCAATGGGCACACCAACGGCGCCACCCACCAGGTTGGCGACATCAGGCCCCAGGAATTTCGCCACCGGATCGACACCCCGAGCCTCCGCGGCGTCAACATCCAGCGCAGCTTCGGCTCGCAGCGCGCCCTGACCAGTGTCGAGGATTTCACCGAGTTTGAACAACGCGCCGCCTACTTCGATGGCGACATCGTGATCGCGACGAAGAAGGGCGTCAACATTCTGGAGCGGGGCAGCCAGGTGCATTTCATGGCGGAGGTCCAGAAGATCTTGGATTTCCCTCCTGCGCCCAAGCTGAAAGTCGATGGCAAGCTCAACCCCGCCAAGGCCTCTCAGACCGAGCTACGCGGACAGGAAATCTTCTTTGGCAAAGGCCAATGCGCGACTTGCCATGTGCCGCCTTATTACACCGACAACTCGATGCACAACCTGCACACCGAGCGGTTCTTCAAAGAGGAGATGGTCGACGGGATGGTGATGACCGGCGACGGGCCGATCAAGACCTTCCCGCTGCGCGGAGTGAAGGACTCGCCGCCCTACCTGCATGACGGGCGATTGCTCACGCTCGAAGACACCGTCGAATTCTTCAACCTGGTGATGGAGACGAAGCTCGCCGCTCAGGACAAGAAGGATTTGGCGGCCTTCTTGCGCGCGCTGTAGATCCTACGCCGGTCAGCTTTCGGGCTCGGGCTCCGTGGTGGCGGCGATCAGGTGAGTAGTAACCAGATCGGTCCCGGGTACCATGAGCTTGCGGAGGCGAGCTTCGGCATTCCGCTCGTCGACGGTAACCCGTTCATGCTGCCGCAGATGGTCCGCCCAGGAGTCGACCAAGTATACTTCGAGCAAACGGTCGCTTTCGGCTGGGTCGCGAAACAACAGCCATTCGTAAGCGCCACTTCGCTGCCGTCGTCGTCGAACATGCTCCGCGGCTTTGATGAAGGCGGTCTGATTTTCGGGCGCGACTCGATACTCGTTTGAGACAAGAACGGGGCCATCTTCGCCGGCCGGCGTGCAGACCAGCACCGGCTTCGGCCAGTGGAGCGAGGGAGTCAAGTCGGGAATGCGGCCGCTCAGCTTGAACCACCGTCGCCGCCCGACGAGAACGCCGAGAAGCATTGTTGCTCCGCTGGCAAGAAAGGAAAGGCGGAGGTTTGTTTTCGAAGCAACCGCGCCCCAGACGACGCTACCGAGGGCAATCGCTCCCTGGAAAACCACCATGTAAATCGATAGCACGCGTGCCCGCACCCACGAGGGAGTCGCGGCTTGAACCGAGACGTTGAAGCCGGTCAACATCGACATCCACGCGACTCCGCCGATGAGCAGAGCGCCAGCAGCCCACCAGGCATTGCGCAGGCCAGCCAGCGCGAGCAGGGAAACGGCAAATCCGATGCCGCCAAGGCCGAGGATTGCATCGACCGATAACTTTTTCTGCACCTTGGGCAAGAGTGCCACCGAGAGGATCGCGCCAAGGCCCACGCAACCGTAGAGCAGACCGTACCCGGCGGAGTCCAGCGAGAGCTCTTGTCGCGCGAAGACCGGCAACAGCGCCACTACCGAGCTACCGCAAAAGACCACAATCGCGACGGCGGAGAAAATCGAGAGGTGGTCCGGAGAGTGCCGCACGTAACGCAGCCCATGCAGGACCGCGCGAACAAATCGCTCGGGCGGCAGAGTCGGCTTGGGCCGACCTGGGCGCCAACGCGCCAGCACCAGGATCACGAACGCGAAAGTCGTCGCGTTGAGGAAAAATACCGCGTATGGGCCCACCGCCGCGACCAAAAGACCGCCGAGCGCCGGAGCCACCGCCCGAGCGATGTTAAGCGAGACGCCTCCGAGCGCCACTGCCTGGGGAAGGTCGCTGCGTGGAACCAGCTCGGGGACAATCGCTTGCCACACCGGCGCATCCAGCGCAGCGCCCATGTTCATCACGAACGAAAGTGCGAGCAGAAGCCAAGGAGTGATCGCTCCGCCGAGCGTCAGCAAGCCCAAACACAACGCCACCGCGCCTAGCCACGCTTGCGTCAAGATCGCGAGCAGGCGCCGATCCATGACGTCTGCCAGCGCCCCCGCGGGGATTGAGAAGAGAAACACCGCCAGGCTGTCGGCGGATTGGAGCAGCGCCACGAGTAACGGCGAGTGGCTCAGCGTGGTCATCAGCCACCCTTCGCCGACCTCGTGCATCCACGCGCCGATGTCCGAAACCAGCCCAGCGATCCATAGCGCGCGAAAGACTTCGTAACGCAGTGGACTCCAAGCCGATGGACGAAGCTCCGCTGCAATCGTGGAGTTTGTCACAACTGCGCTTCAGTACCGCTCCTCGCCCGCGGCCGCCAGCGAGAATCGTTTGCGCAGTAGATCGACGAACGTGGCGACCTTCGGCGATAAATGCCGCGCGGTCGGGTAGACCGCGTGCACTCGCGTCTCGGGAGAGGACCAATCCTTGAGCACCTGCTTGAGCCGACCCCGTCGCAAATCCGCCGCGCAAAGGTGCTCCGGCAGCCAGGCAACACCGATCCCCGCCCGGGCGGCGTCGCGCATCATCTCGATGTCATTGGTCGACAGCCGCGCCGAGACTCGCACCTCCATCTTCTTGTCGCCGAAGTGAAGGGTCCAGGTGCCCGGCGTCGGGGAGGAGCCGAAGGTGATGCAAGCATGCTTCTCAAGGTCCGCCGGCGATTTGAGCCGCGGGCGACCCTTGAGGTAGGCCGGAGCGGCTACCAGCACGAGCTTGAGAGTACCGATGCGCCGCGCGATCAGCGTGGAGTCCACCAGGTTTCCTGCCCGGATCGCGAGCTCAAAGCCCTCTTCCACCAGGTTCACCACCCGATCGGTGCAGACCAGCTCGATCTGCACCTCTGGGTATTCCGCGAGAAAGGAAGCGACGAGCGGTCCAAGTAGTCCGAAGGAGAGAGGCGCAGTCACCCGCAGCAGCCCTCGGGGCGTGGCCTGAAGGTCGCCCACCGCTTGCTCCGCCTGCTCGATCTCCGTCAGGAGGGGCGCCACCCGTCCAAAGTAAATCCGCCCCGCGTCGGTGAGTCCGAGCTTGCGGGTTGTTCGGTGCAGTAGGCGCGCGCCGACCCGCTGCTCGAGATCGGAGACCTTGCGGCTTACGCTCGACTTGGGCATCTTGAGTGACTTCGCCGCCGCGGTGAAGCTGCCCGCCTGCACCACCCGCGTGAAGACCAACAGCTCATTCAGATCCATCGCGTAGCAATTGTCTAGCACGCGGAACAGTCTTTCCAAATTGGACCGTCTAGTGGGGCGAGCTCGACCGCTGCATATTCCCTTCCAAAGGAGGAAACACAGATGACCATGCAACGCTGGAACATCGATACATCGCACTCAGGAATTGAATTCAGCGTCCGTCACTTGATGATCTCGAAGGTGCGGGGCGCCTTCGAAACCTGGCGGGGAACAATCGACTTCGATTCGAACGAACCGGAGGCGTCGAAGGTATCAGTGCAGATCGAGGCCGGGAGCATCGATACCCGCGAACCGAGCCGAGACGCTCATCTCCGATCCGCGGACTTCTTCGATGTTGAAAAATACCCGTCCCTTACGTTCGAGAGCCGCAAGGTAGAAAGAGCGGGGGACAACCGGTACCGGGTGATCGGCGATCTCACGCTGCACGGAGTGACTCGATCGGTAGTGCTCGATGCGGAATATCTCGGTACCGGCATGGACGCTTGGGGCAAGGAGCGAATTGGGTTCTTCGCCAAGACTGCGATCAACCGCAGGGACTTTGGTTTGAACTGGAATCAGGTTCTCGAGGCCGGCGGCATGGTGGTCAGTGATCAAGTGGACATTACCCTCGATGTCCAAGCCGTCAATGCTCAGGCAATCGGGCAGGCAGCGTAGATTTGCGTGCGCCAGTACCCTTGACGATAGCAAGATTCAGCTATGCTGAATTTACGTAAGGCAGAAGAGCGAGGACACGAGGACCACGGCTGGTTGGACACGAGCCACACCTTCTCCTTCGCTGATTACTACGATCCCAAGTTCATGGGCTTTGGCGCGCTGCGGGTGATCAACGACGACCGCGTCGCGCCCGGAGGCGGCTTTCCGCCTCATAGCCACCGCGACATGGAGATCATTACCTACGTTCTCGAGGGGGCGCTGCGGCACCAGGATAGCATCGGGAACGGTTCAGTCATCAAGCCCGGCGAGATCCAGCGGATGAGCGCCGGGACTGGGGTGACGCACAGCGAGTACAACGCCTCGAAGAAGGAGCCGGTGCACTTCCTGCAGATCTGGATCCTGCCGGAGCGTGCCGGACTGCCCCCAGCCTACGAGCAGAAATACTTCAGCGACGAGGAGAAGCGCGGGCGACTGCGCCTGGTTGCCTCGCCGGACGCTGCGGACGGCTCGGTGCGGATCCAGCAGGACGCCCGGGTTCTTGCCGCGTTGCTCGAGCCCGGCAAGCCGGTAAGCTCCACGTTCGACAAGAACCGGCTGGGGTGGCTCCACGTGGCCCGTGGTTCGGCCGAGGTCAACGGCACTCCGCTCAAAGTCGGGGACGGAGTCGGCATTAGTGGCGGGGAGAAGCTGTCAATCACTTCGAAGGCCGGGGGCGAAATCCTCCTCTTCGATCTGCCGCCATAAGGCGGAGGGCCACCAGGTGGAGGGACCATGAAAGTCGGAGTGGTCGGCGTCGGGGCTGTGGGCTCGGCGTGTTCGATGTCCCTGGTCCTACGCGGCTCGACGCGTGAAATCGTCCTCGTGGACAGGACTCGTAAGCGCGCCGCGGCTGTTGCCACCGACTTGAAATACGGGGCAGCGCTGTCCCCGCGAGTGGAGATTCGCGATGGCGATTACCCGGATTTGGCCGGAGCGGCGCTGGTGATGGTGACCGTCGGCGCGAATGAGAAAACCGGCGGGGCGACCGATCGCAATGATCCAGCAGGAAGGCTCAAGCTGCTCGATATCAACGTCGGGGTTTATAGGGACATCCTCCCTTCGCTTTTCAAGGCGGCCCCGGATGCCGCGATTCTGGTCCTCACCGATCCGCCGGACCCGCTGGCTGATTTCGTTCGCTCCTTCGGCTTCAAGTGCGTCCTCAGCAGCGGAACGTTTCTCGACAGTCTGCGGTTTCGCTTCCACCTCGCTCAGCGGGCGGGAGTGGATCCAGCCTCGGTCGAGGCCCAGGTTGTCGGCGAGCATGGGACATCGGAAGTGTTCTTGTGGTCCTCGGCTGGCATCGCGGGCGTACCGATCCTGCGCGCACTTCGAACTGCAGAGCAAGGCGATGAGGAGCTTCGGCGCGGCGTCGAGAGGGACGTCCGGTACGCGAACATCACCATCATCGAAGGCAACCAGGCCAGTCAGTTTGGCATTGGTATGGTGTCGGCGCGCATTGCCGAGGCGGTGCTGCGTGATGAACGAATCGTCATTCCGATCGGTTCGTACAACTCGAAATATGGCGTGACGCTCTCGTTGCCGAGCGTCCTGGGCCGAGAAGGCGTGACGCAGATTCTCGAACCAGAGATGTCCGACGCTGAGCGTCAGGCACTGGAGCGCAGCGCCGAGACGCTTAGGAACGCCGTGGGTCGAGCCTTCCGCGGAAACTAATCCGGATCCTCTGCTTCTCGCGTCGGCGCGGTGGCAGCGTTGGGGCACTCGCGCGGCTGAAGGAGCAACGGCCGCAGCGGATGGCGATCGAAGTCAAAGCTGTCGAGCAGGTCGTTGGCAGCACGGTCTCGATCTCCGAGCGCCTCGAGGCCAAACCGCCGCTCCACAAACTTCAACAGGGAAGAGAACTCGTAAACGGTGTGGGAGATGTGACGATGCCGCGCGTAAGGCGAGATGATCAGTAGCGGTACACGTGGGCCAAATCCAAATCGATCCACGTCCGGAGGCGGCACGTGATCATAAAACCCGCCGAAGTCATCCCAGGTCAGAAAGATCGCGGTGGAACTCCACAACGGTCCTTGCATCACCGCGTTCAACTGCTCCACCGTCCAGTTCTCGCCGATGCAGGTGCTTGCCGGGGGGTGCTCGCTCTTGCCACTACCGGTCACAATCCAACTCACCGATGGCAGGTCCCCATTGAGGGCGTCCACCACAAACTGAGTGTCGGAGACCACATTTTCCTCCCACAGCGGGCTAAACCGAATGTGGCTGATCGCATCGAGGGAGGACCAGATGAATCCTGATTCACCATCCCCGGTGCATAGTACTTCCACGAAATTCCAGCCTCCTCGAGACGATCGGCGAGCGTCGTGAAATCGAAACAAGGGTAAACGAGGCTGATCGTTCCATCGTCATTCAACACCTGGACCCGTGCGCCCTGTGGCGAATCGCAACCCCAGATCCCACCGCTGTTTGGGTTGTTGATCGCCCCGCCAGATTGCGCCGCTACCGTGTAGAGGTGATTGGGAAAGCTTGGACCGGCGAGCGAGGAGAACATCCGGTCGGCTAAGGTGAAGTAGCGCGCGTAAGCGAAGTAGTTGGGAATGTCCTCCTCGAGATATTGGGAGTATCCGGAGAGATCTTGACCTCCTGGGATGAGGTCAAACTGGTTCATCGCGCCACTGTTGATTGCGGTTACGGCATTGTTGAACGAGTGACCGATATCGTGGGTCAGTCTGTCCGGCTGGCGCGAAAGGGGAACGACCTCTCCGGTGTGAATCATTCCTGTCGTGGCGCCGTCTGCACCGGGAAACGTGCCAAAGTAATTGTCGAAGGTGCGGTTCTCTTTGACGATAAAAACAATGTGTTGAATTCTCCGAAGTCCGTGGCGGTGACGATGGTGGCCTCGGTCGTCGTCCGGAGCCGGCGGCGCTGCCACCGCATTCACCCCAATTGAGAGAAGCAGGCAGGCCGCCCAAAGAGATCGCGACTCCATGATTTCACGCTTCATCACGGCCCCCCGGCTTCCTTCGCTTTGAAAAACACCTGCGGTTGAACACCGGTTCCTGCGCTTCGTTAAGGTCAGCGCGTACACAGCCATCCCACTTGCTACCTAAGGAGTGCGGGTATGCCTGACGCAAGGGTGCGGGTCGCATCGAAGCTCGCCTAATATGCTTGCGGACGTCTGCGGACGCGCAGCGCCACCCAATTCACTAAAGCTCGGAGGATGTCGATGCTGCCGCTGCTTTCTGCCCTTTTCCTTTTTCAATCCGTCGCCTCGCAGACGCCGGAGTTTGTGGAGGACGGGGGTTGGCCGCGGCCTCTCGCAAGCCACGCGGGGACCTTTTCCATCTACCAGCCCCAACTCGATAAGTGGGATGGGTTCCGCTACCAGGCGCACGCAGCTGCCGCGGTGAGGAGCCCGGGCGACAATCGAGACACTTTCGGAGTCATTTGGATTGAGGCCCGCACTCAGGTCGACAAAGTGACCCGCCTCGTGATCTTAAGCGAAGTGCGAATTCCAAGGGTCCAGTTCCCCTCGGTGGCGGACAACGGCCAGGCCCTTCAAGAGGCGCTTCGCGATGCGATGAGCGCCGGACCGCCCGCCGCGTTGTCTCCGATCAGCTTGGACCGGCTCGAAGCCTCGCTCGCCATTGGGCAGGCCGAAAAAAAGAGCGAAAAACATCCGCTGAAGAACGATCCGCCGCGGTTCCTGTTTTCGACCGTGCCCGCGATTCTGGTCAGCATCGATGGCGCGCCCGTTTGGAAGCCGGTGAAGGGCATGAATCTGCAGCGCGTGATCAATACCCGGCCCCTGATTCTGCGAGATGGCTCCACCCATTACTTGCACCTCTACGATGGCTGGTTGGAGGCCCCTGCGCTGGAGGGACCTTGGACCATCTCCACAAATGCGCCTGCTGATTTACGGATGGCTCAGCAATCGGTCACCAATCAGGTGGACTTGCTCGAGGGCTTGGGTCCGGATGCGGACAGCCCTAAGCCGTCGCTCAGAAACACCATCGTTCCGGCCGTACACGTTTCCACCGTACCAACGGAGTTGATTGTCACCGAAGGCGACCCTGACTACGTGAACATTCCCGGGACCGAGCTTCTTTATATCAGGAACACGACTGGCAACTTGTTCAAGGAGATGAGCGATCAATCCTGGTACATCCTCGTCTCGGGCCGGTGGTATCGCGCAGAGGATCTCAACGGGCCCTGGAACTACGCCGACCCGACTCGTCTCCCAGGAGACTTCGGCCGCATTCCCGACGACAGCCCGAAGGAGAATGTCAAAGCCTCGGTCCCGGGCACGCATCAGGCCGAGGAAGCGGTGATCGCAAACGAGATTCCTCAGACCGCCACCGTGAAGCGCAGCGGGACGACTCCGAACCCGCCGCCAACCATCGATGGACCCCCGAAGCTCGAGGCGATTGAGGACACGCCGCTGCAGTCGGTCGCCAATGCATCGGCCCCGATCATTCGCGCGGACGACGGGCAGTACTACCTGGTGCAGAACGGACTTTGGTTTGTGAGCGACTCGCCCAACGGTCCGTGGGTGGTCGCGGCTTCAGTACCACCCTCCATCTATTCCATTCCTCCCAGCTCTCGCTTGCACTACGCGACATATGTGTACGTCTATGGTTCAACGCCCGACGTGGTGTACACGGGGTACACCCCTGGCTATCTAGGGGTTGAGATCGTCCCTGCCGGCGTTGTGGTCTATGGGACTGGCTACCATTACCGGCCGTGGATCGGGGGCTACTGGTACCCGGCTCCGTACACTTATGGATTTGGCTGGGGTCTGGCTTTTACGCCTTGGTGCGGCTGGTCCTATGGCTGGGGATTTGGTCCAGTCAGCGTGCGTTACGGTTTCGGCGGGGGCTGGTGGTACCCAAGGCCTTGGTGGGGTCCGTATCGATGGCAGCTTTGGAGTGGGCCCTATCGACCGGTTGTTTGGAACTCGGTCAATATCAACGTGTACCAGCGCTACAGCAACACGCGGGTGATGATGGGTCGTCCAGTCGCCTTCCGGCCGGCCAATACGCCGAAGGGACTTAAAGTCGGCACCGCCTACAACTCGCGCACCGGAGTCCCAGTCGCCGGCCAGCGAGCGACCGTCGTCAGTGCCTTCACGCCACGAGCCGAAGTCCGCAGCCCCGAAATGGGTGCACGACCTGCAGGTTCTCCATCCCGTCCTGCGGCGGTGAGCTCGCCCTCCAGCCCCCACGGCTCGCCCTCTGCAGGTTCGGCATCGTTTCAGGCGCCCAAGCCGACCGGGAACCACGTTTATGGCGACGCGAGCGGGCACGTGTATCGGCAGACGCCGAGTGGAGGTTGGGAGCATTACTCGTCAAGCGGCACTTGGAGCGGCATCAACGATGCGCAGCGGGCGCAAAGCCTGTCTCATGAGAGCGCCGCGAGAGGGTGGGGAGAGGCGCGAACGCACGGTTTTAACCAGGCACAGTCCAACTTCGGAACCCATCAGAGCGTGCCGAGTGGGTCTCCGTACGGCTGGGTTGGCGGGCCTCACCCCGGCGGGGGTGGAGCCCCCCGCGGCGGATACACTGCACCTCCCCATGGCCCAGCGCCGGGGCCTCACCCTCCGGGCGGCGGACACGGGAGCGTTCGTCGCTAGACAACTTTCGTGTAGCCGGTTGCATCCCTGGAGGGCGACCACCGCCTCAGCGGTTCGAGCTGGCGCCGCTGTAACAGCTCCGCCTCTCGTTTGTCAGAATCGGTGATTGGTTTCGCACAGCTGTCTTCCGCCGAACGGGGCTCGATTGGACGTGCGGCGCTCCTTAGTCGTGTGCCAGGAGGATGATGGATATGAAGCCGCGCCGGGGCGAAGAGTCGCTTCAGGATTTACAGGTTTTGCGGCTTTGTTCACTTTCACCCGCTTGGCCATCGAGTAGCGCGCGACAGCTTCGAAACGGATCTAACGATGCAACCGGGGGCCAGACGTTCGGCTGCGTGAGCATCGCATTCGACGTCAAGACGCGAGGAGGGCACCGATGAATCCGTCCCGACGAGAGTTCCTGAAGATGACAGCCGCCGGCGGAGCTGCCGCGGCGGTGTTCGGCTTCGATATAAAGCCCGCGTACGCGCAGCTGGCGTCACTCAAGATCGCACGGGCAAGCGAAACTCGCTCTACCTGTCCATACTGTTCGGTGAGCTGCGGCGTGATCATCTACACGATCGGCGACCGAGCGAAGAACGTCACCCCGCAGGTGGTGCACGTGGAGGGCGATCCGGACCATCCGATCAACCGCGGCACCCTCTGCCCCAAGGGCGCCTCGCTCGAACAAGACATCCTCAATGATCGTCGCCTGCTCAAGCCGCAAGTCCGGCGCCCGGGTGCCACCGACTGGCAAGACATCTCGTGGGACGATGCGATCAATGAAATCGCGCAGAGAGTAAAGAAACTGCGCGACGCGACCTTGATCGAGAAGGATTCGGCCGGTCGGACGGTAAACCGCCTCGAATCCCTCGCCTTTACTGGTGGATGCACCGATACCAACGAGTTCAATTATCTGGTTGGCAAAACCATGCGCGCGATGGGGGTCGTGCACCTCGAAAACCAGGCGCGGGTTTGACACCAACCCACGGTGTCAAGTTTGGCACCAACGTTCGGGCGCGGTGCAATGACCAACGGGTTTGTCGACATCAAGAATACCGACATGATGTTGATCATGGGTGGCAATCCGGCCGAGAACCACCCGTGCGGCTTCAAGTGGGCGATCGAGGCTAAACGAACGCGGAACGCGAAGACGATCGTGGTGGACCCGCGGTTCAACCGCACCGCCGCGGTGGCCGATCTGTTTTGCCAGATTCGCGCGGGTACGGACATCGCCTTCCTCGGGGGCATGATCCGTTACGCGATTGAGAACAACCGAATCGCGAAGGAATACCTTGTCAACTACACCAACGCGGCGTTCATCCTGAAGGATGATTTCAAGCTGCCCGGCGATACAGATGGAGTTTTCTCGGGCTTCGACGCCAACACCAAAACCTACTCAAGAGCTACCTGGAATTATGCGGGGAGCGGGGTTGCCGGAGGAAAGGATGCAGCACAGGGGTATACCCTGGGCGGCGCGGCGCATCCACCCAGCGGCGGCGCTCCGCCCCCGCCCTCTCTGCCGGAGCAAGTCGAGTTCGATCTCTCGCTCCAAAATCCAAGATGCGTGTACCAACTGCTGCGCAAGCACTACTCGCGCTACACGCCGGAGATGGTAGAGCGCATTACCGGCGTTCCCAAGGAGCAATTCCTGAAGGCCACTGAGCTCTTCACCTCTGTGCGAAAAGACGGAGACTTGAAGAAGGCGGCGACTATCATCTACGCGGTTGGGTGGACACACCACTCTTTTGGGACGCAGATCATTCGCACCGCAGCAATCCTTCAATTGCTGATGGGCAATGTCGGACGCTCGGGCGGCGGCGTCAACGCCCTACGCGGGCACTCGAATATTCAGGGCGCGACGGACATGGCTAGCATCTTCGACAGCCTACCCGGCTACCTCAAGCCGGTGACTCCCGACGACGCATCCTTCGATGCGTGGATGAAGCGAATCACGCCCAAACCTTCGAAGCCTGCGCCCTGGGAGTCGTGGAATTACTATGGGAACACGCCGAAGTTCGCGGTCAGCTTCCTCAAGGCGCTTTACGGCCCGGCGGCGACCCAGCAGAACGACTGGGCCTTCAACTACCTGCCGAAAATCGATCGCAACTATTCCTGGGTTCACCTCTGGGACAACATGTACATGGGCATCGTCAAGGGCATCTTCGCCTTCGGGATGAACGGCGTCCAGGTTGGCCCGGATACGAAAAAGAACATCGACGCCCTCAAGAAGGCAGATTTTCTGGTCGTCGGTGAAATTTATCCCGACGAAACGAGCGAATTCTGGAGATCGCCCGGGATCACTCCCGAGGAGATGAAGAAGATTCAAACCACAGTTTATCGACTGCCGTGCGCCGGGTTTGCGGAGAAAGATGGCACCTTCACCAACTCCGCCCGGTGGCTGCAATGGAAGAACGTGGCGCTCCCAATTCCAGGCGAAGGGCGTCTGGATCACGGGATCGTCGCGCAGATTTTCCTGAAAGTGCGCGAGCTGTACCAACAGCAGGGCGGGAAGTTTCCCGATCCGATCCTCAACCTGACCTGGAATTACACCGATCCCTCCAACCCGTCGCTCGCCGAAGTGCTGAAGGAGATCAGCGGTAAGGCGCTCGCTGATTTGGAGGACCCTGCGACCAAGCAGCAGATCAAGCGCGGCCAACAGCTGCCTGGGTTTGCGTGGCTCAGGGACGATGGCACGACTTCTTGCGGCAACTGGATTTATTCTGGCTCCTTTACCGAAGCAGGAAATCTCACCGCTCGACGCGATCCCTCGGATCCTTCGGGCCTGGGAATCCATCCCAATTGGGCCTGGTCCTGGCCGGCCAATCGCCGCATCCTCTACAACCGCGCGTCCTGCGATGTAGCGGGGAATCCGTGGGACCCGACCCGACGGCAGGTTTGGTGGAACGAGGAAACGCAGCTATGGGTTGGACACGACGTGTTGGATTTCAAGGTGGACTCCAAGCCCAAGGATCACATGGGGCCGTTCATCATGAATGCCGAGGGGGTAGGGCGCATCTTCGGGCCGCTGGCGGCTTTCGCCGATGGTCCATTCCCGGAGTTTTACGAGCCGTTCGAAAGCCCGACCGAGAATCTGCTCCATCCGCAACACAGCCAGAATCCGGTGCTGGAGCGATTCACGTCTCCTGACGACAAGTACGGCTCTCCCAAGGACGGCTTCAACGTGGTGTGCACCACCTACCGGCTCACCGAGCACTATCACTACTGGACAAAGAACAATCCCATGGAGGTGCAACTGGTGCCGGAACCATTCGTGGAAATCCCGTTCGAGATGGCCCAGGAGATGGGGCTGAGAGGCGGGGAGAAAATCAAAGTGACGAGCGCGCGCGGGTCGCCATACATCGCCAAAGCAATGGTCACCAGGCGGATCAAGCCGATGATGATCAACGGCAAGAAGACGTATCAAATCGGCGTTCCGATCCACTGGGGCTATCGGGGGATCGCGGAGGACGAAGGCAAAACCGCAAAGACCTCGGCCAACCTCCTAACCCCCACGATCATCGATCCCAATGCCTTCACTCCCGAGTTCAAGGCTTTTTTGGTGAAGGTTGAGAAAGCGTAGAGGCCCGATATGAGCCAAGCGACACTTCGGATCCAGAAGATGTCAGGGCATTCCGGTCCCGTTCCCGGGGAGAGCACCCAGCGCGAGTACACCGTTTGCAAGCTGATCGACACCACCACTTGCATCGGCTGCAAGGCGTGCGAGGTGGCTTGTCTGGAATGGAATGACCTGCCGTTCGGCGAAACCGTCTTCGACAATACCTACCAGACGATGCCGGACACGCGGTGGAACTATTGGAATCTGATCAAGTTCGACGAACACGAGCGCGAAGACGGCACGATGATGTGGCTGATGCGCAAGGACCAGTGCATGCACTGCGCCGAGCCGGGATGCCTTGCCGCATGCCCGGCTGACGGCGCGATCGTCCAGTACGCCAACGGAATCGTCGATTTTCAGCAGGATAAATGCATTGGCTGCGGCTATTGCCTGACCGGTTGCCCCTTCAACATTCCCAAGTTCAACCCGGAGACCAAGCGCGTTTTCAAATGCACCCTTTGCTCGGACCGGGTGAGCGAAGGGCTGGAGCCGGCGTGTATCAAATCTTGCCCGACCGGGTGTCTGCACTTCGGCAGTAAAGACGACATGAAAGAACTGGCTGAGAACCGGGCCCAGCAGCTTCGGGAGCACTTCAATTTTCCTCAGGCCGGGGTGTACGATCCACCCGGCGTCGGCGGCACCGGGGTGATTTACGTCCTCCACGATGCAAGCAAGCCCGAGCTCTACGGCGGGCTGCCCAAAGATCCGAAAGTACCGATTTCGGTCAGGCTCTGGAAAACCCCGCTCAAATGGATTGGAAACCTGGCGATGGTCCTCGGCCTGGTCGGCCTGTTTGGGCACTATCTGCGATTCGGCCCCAAGGAGCATAAAGACGAGGACCAGACTCCGAAAGAGGGAGACCAGCGATGAAGCCGGCCCAGCAGCTGCTGTCACATGGTCGTATCCTCCGCTATACCCTTCACGAGCGCGCGACCCACTGGGTCGCCGCGATCTCATACATCTACTTGCTGCTCACTGGCCTGGCGTTCTGGTCCCCGTGGCTCTTCTGGATTGCTGTTCTACTCGGCGGCGGACAGATCTCACGGATGTTGCATCCGTGGGCGGGTCTGATCTTCACCGGGGCGGTCCTCTACCTGGCGGTGCTGTGGGCCAGGCAGATGAGGATGACTGAAACCGACACGGCGTGGTGGCGATCGCTGCGCGAGTACATCACCAATCACGATGAAAGGATGCCGCCCGCCGGGCGATACAACGCCGGGCAGAAGCTCCTCTTCTGGGGATTTTTCTATTGCGCTCTGCTCCTGCTGGCCAGTGGAGTGATCCTTTGGTTTACCGAGCAGGTTCCCTGGAATCTGCGCGACCTTCGTTACGCGGCCGTGCTCGTTCATCCGATCGCCGCGCTGCTTACCATTGCGCTGTTCATGATTCATATCTACATGAGCGTCTTCGCCGAGCGCGGCGCCTTCGGCTCGATCATTCACGGAGATGTTTCTGAGAAGTTTGCCAAGCGCTATCACCCGGGCTGGTATCAGGAGGTGGTTCGCTCATCCGAGGCGCGCAAATGACGAGTGACTACGACGCGCGGATCGACCGCGCGAAATATTTGGCGAGCCAGTATCCGTTCGCGGGAGAGATCCTGAAGTTCTATCAGCAGCTCGCCGGCTTTCAGAAAGCAATCTACACCGACCTCGGGAGGGGCTCGAAGAGTGCCTCTGGAGCACCCCAAGATGACCTGCGGGGATTGGCGCTGAATCACGCCCTGTTGATGAAACATTTTCCGCAAATTTTGTCTTTTCTGGAACGCGAGGCCCCCGCGCCGATCGCCGAGGGTGCACGTCGACTCGCGGTAGGCGAGCTCGGAACCTGGGCCGCGACTCTGAATGAATTCTGGAGGGTCGGGGGGCAGCGTCCGCCGTCAGTGGAGGAAACGCAGGACGAGAGCGCGGAGACGGTGAAAGAATTCATTCTGCGCGCGTTTCTGCAGCCCTACGTGGAGTTTCTCACCGAAAGCATGCCGCCGCCGCCGATCGATGGCAGGCCCCCCACTTGCCCTCGCTGCGAGTCGGCACCGCTTTTGGGCGTCCTGCGGCCCGAGGGCGACGGGAGCAAGCGCTGCCTGGTCTGCTCGTTTTGCTTCTCCGAGTGGGAATTTCGGCGGATCTTCTGTGCGGCCTGCGGTGAGCACGACGAAAAGAAGTTGCCGGTCTACGTCGCCGACCAATTGCCGCATGTCCGGATCGATGCGTGCGACACCTGTAAATCCTATCTGCGCACCATCGACCTCACTACGAACGGTCGTGCCGTTCCGATCGTGGACGATCTGGCGGCGATTCCGTTGTCGCTGTGGGCAGAGGAACGCGGCTATACTCGGCTCGAACCCAATCTGCTGCGGACTTAATGCAACACCAATGGGCCGGATCGAACCATAGATTTGCCGCTCCTGCCTCCGGAGGAGCCGGTTAATGTGGATCGTTCGACTCGCGCTGCGTCGACCTTACACATTCGTAGTCCTGGCAATGCTCATCGTGCTGATGGGCGTGCTGACCATTCAGCGGATGCCGACCGACATGTTCCCGGAGATCAACATCCCGGTGGTGGCGGCGATCTGGCAGTTCAACGGGCTGACCCCGGAAGAGATGGAAGGGCGCATCACCACGCTGTTCGAGCGCGCTTGCACCACCACCGTCAGCGGAATCGAGCATATGGAGAGTCAAACGCTCGCCGGCGTGAGTGTGGTGAAAATCTTTTTCCAGCCCGGCACAGCGCTGGATGGCGCGGTCGCCCAGGTGACCGCCGTCGCCCCCGCCGTGCTTCGCCAGATGCCGCCGGGCGCGACGGCCCCGTTGGTAATGCCCTACAGCGCTTCAGCGGTCTCGATTCTTCAGCTCGGTGTGTCCAGTCCAACGCTCAATGAGCAGCAGGTCTACGACTACGCGACGAACTTTCTTCGCGTCGGCTTGGCGACGGTGCCGGGAGCGCAAATGCCCCTGCCGCTCGGTGGAAAGGTCCGCCAGATCATGGTCGACCTGGACCCCAAAAAGCTCTTCGCGTGGGGGGTCGCTCCCGGGGAAATCTCCAACGCAGTCAACCTACAGAATCTGGTAGTGCCGAGTGGAACCGCGAAAGTTGGAGCGCTCGAGTATCCGATCCGGCTGAACGCCAGCCCCTCGGTGGTGGACGAGTTCAACCGCCTTCCAGTGAAGAGAGTGGGCAACGTGGTGGTTTACCTCGGCGACGTCGCGCACGTTCGCGATGGTTTCGCGCCGCAGACCAGCGCGGTGTTGACCAATGGAACCCGAGGCGCCCTGATCCCGGTGCTCAAGGCCACGGGTGCCAGTACCCTCACGGTGGTCGGCCAGCTTCGGCAGGCCCTTCCCCAGGTTCAGGCGACCTTACCGCCCGAGCTGAAAGTGCAGGCATTATTCGACCAATCGGTCTTCGTCAGCGGCGCAATCCAAGGCGTGCTGCGCGAAGCGGCGATTGCGGCGGGGCTCACCGGGCTGATGATGCTGCTGTTCCTGGGAAGTTGGCGCAGCACGCTGATCGTCCTGGTCTCGATCCCGCTCTCGTTGCTGGTCTCGGTGATCGTCCTCAACATGCTGGGCCAGACATTGAATCTGATGACACTGGGCGGAATGGCGCTCGCGGTCGGAATTCTGGTCGACGACGCGACGGTGGCGATCGAGAACGTGCATCGCCAGCGCAGCGGCGGCAAGGGGCTGGTCCAGGCGATTCTCGACGGCTCCGCGGAAATCGCGGTGCCCGCGCTGGTTTCCACCCTTGCCATCTGCATCGTATTCGTGCCGGTCACCTTCATTGCCGGCGCCGCCAAATCGCTGTTCGTCCCGCTGGCGATGGCCGTCGTTTTTGCGATGCTCACCTCGTACTTTCTCTCGAGAACCTTGGTGCCGACAATGATGCAGTACCTTCTACGCGGCGAAGAGCATCAAGGGTCCGGCGGTCGAAATCCGATTGCCTGGGCAAACCGCTGGATTGAGCGAGGCTTCGAGCGGCTGCGCGACGGCTACAGCCGTGCTTTGGAGGGGGCCTTCCGACATCGCAATCTATTCATCGCTGTGTTTGTACTGGCGGCGTTGGGTTCGATCGCCTTGATTCCCCTCTTGGGGCGCGATTTTTTTCCCACCGTCGACGCCGGACAGATGAAGTTCCACATCCGGGGACCGCCCGCGACGCGGATCGAAGAGACCGAGCGCCTCTTCGCAGCGGTCGAGGATCGGGTCCGGCGGATCGTCCCGGCTGACGAGCTCGAAGCGATCATCGACAACATCGGCGTGCCCGTGAGCGGAATCAATCTTACGCTCGGCGATCCATCGATGATTTCCAGTGCCGATGGTGAGATGTTGGTTTCGCTCAAACCCAAACATGGTCCAACCGCCAACTACATCCACGCGTTACGGCGCGACCTGCGCGACACCTTCTCCAACGCCACCTTCTTCTGGCTTCCGGCCGACATTTCCAGTCAGGTTCTGAACTTTGGACTCTCAGCGCCTTTGGACGTGCGCTTCACGGGTCCGATTGGGAACCAAGCGCAGAACCTGTCGATCGCCCGTAGCCTGGCCTCGAGCATCGGGGCCATCCCTGGCGCGGTCGATGTGCACCTGGCGCAGGTCACCGATACCCCGGAGCTCGCGGTAAATGTCGACCGCACCGCGGCCGAACAGCTCGGCCTGTCGATGCGCGACGTGTCCACGGATTTGCTGGTGTCTCTATCGGGCAGCTTTCAAACCGCTCCGAATTTCTGGCTCGATCCGAAAACGGGGGTGCAGTACTCGGTCGCGGTTCAGACCCCGCAGTTTCGGGTCGATTCGATTCCGGCGCTCCAGTCCCAGCCACTCGCGATTGCGACCAGCACTCAACCCCAGCTGCTTTCGAACGTCGCGAACGTGGGCCGTACCCTCGGCCCCACCAACATTACCCATTGGAACGTCGCGAAGACGCTGGACGTGCAGGCCGGCGTGGATGGGGCGGACCTAGGCGCGGTTTCATCCGCGGTTCAGAAACTGGTGGACGCCGCGCGGGCCAAGCTTCCCCGGGGGTCGACGATCCAGTTGGTGGGACAGTCGCAGTCGATGAACGCTTCGTTTGTCGGCCTGGGACTGGGAATCGTTTTCGCGGTGGTCCTGGTGTACCTGCTGATTGCGGTCAATTTTCAGTCGTGGCTGGACCCGCTGATCATCTTGATGGCGATTCCGGGAACCCTCGCAGGCATCGTCTGGGGGCTGTTCTTGACCGGCACCACGCTGAGCATTCCCGCGTTGATGGGATCATTGATGAGTATCGGCGTAGCGAGCGCGAACAGCATCCTGGTGGTCACTTTCGGCCTCGAGCGCTTTCGCGAGGGGGATGATCTAATTAAAGCAGCGATCGAAGCTGGGCGCACTCGCCTGCGGCCGGTGATCATGACTGCCACCGCGATGATCCTCGGAATCTTTCCGATGGCGCTCGGGCTTGGCGATGGGGGTGAGCAGAACGCGCCGCTTGGCCGCGCGGTGATTGGCGGACTGGTGTTCGCCACCTTCTCAACGCTCTTTTTTGTTCCGGTGATGTTCAGCGTGCTCGCCAAGCGCACGGCTGCGAGCGAAGAGACCGAGCCACATCCATCGTTGACCGAGCAGTCCAAGGGTGCGACATGATCACCACATTGACCGGCCAGGTGCGGCACCCCTTGCGCAAAAAACACCTCGCGATCATCGGTGCCGTCGCTGCAGCGGCGCTGCTGGCCTTCCTGATTGGATATCTCCCCCGTCATCGCGCCCATTCAAAGCTGGTGGCGCAGACCTCGGCCCAGCAGGGCCCGCTGCGCGTGAGCGTGGTCCCCGCCGTCGCTGCCGAGAGCGGTCGAGAGCTGACGCTGCCGGCGACGCTGGCCCCCTATCAGCGAACCCTCGTCTTCGCGAGGGCAAGTGGATTCGTGCGACGCTGGCTGGTTGACATCGGTTCCCGCGTCCACAAAGGAGACCTGCTGGTTGAGCTAGAGACGCCAGAGCTTACCCAACAACTTCAGCAGGCAAAGGCGACTCTGTTGCAGCGCGAGGCCGCATTGGCGCAGGCACGCGCCAACCTCGAGTTCGCCAAGATCACGGCGCAGCGCATGCACACACTTTTCCAAGAAGCGCTCGTTGCCAAGCAGGATGATGATCAGGCGCGCACCCAGGCATCGGTCTGGGAGGCCAACGTGAAGGCCGCGATCGCCGATATCGAAGCCATGCGCGCGAATATCCGGCAGCTCGAACAGCTGATCTCATTTGGTAGAGTTTTGGCCCCATACGATGGGACGATCACCCAGCGACTTGTGGACGTTGGCACGCTGGTGAACGCCGGCGCGGGAGGTACCGGCGCGGCGTTGTTCGAGATCGAAGCCACCAACCCGATTCGGGCATTCATCGACGTGCCACAGCCATTTGCGCCCAGCGTTCGCACCGGGGCGGACGCCTACGTCACCGTAAGGCAGTTCCCCGGCCGCAAGTTTCCGGGCAAAGTAGTGCGCACTGCCGGCGCAATTGATCCGGCCTCGCGCACTCTGAGGACGGAGATCGACCTGCCCAACGACAAGGGTGAACTTTTCGCGGGCACGTACGGCGAGGCCTCGATCGGGGTCGACATTTCCCACCCGATCGTGCGCGTGCCCTCGGGTGCCATTCTACAGGATGCACGCGGTGTCCACGTCGCGGTGGTGGACCCCAATGGGCGGGTGCACCTCACCGCCGTGCAGCTGGGAGTCGACAACGGCACCACCGTCGACGTGGTCAACGGGCTAAAAGGCGGCGAACAGATCATCGCCACTCCCCCGTCGGATGCGGCCGATGGCCTCCAGGTGCAGGTGGTCCAAGCTGGCGCCCCCGGTTAAGGGTTCCAGCCGTTCGCTGACTTGGCCGATGATGGCCTCACATTTGTAAACGCCGTATCTTAAAGAGAACGATGCGCATCCTGATCGCACCGCAGGAGTTCAAAGGTACGCTTACGGCCGTGCAGGCCGCAAGCGCGGTTCGGGATGTCCTGGCTCGGGTTCTTGGCTCTGCCCATCTGGACATGGCTCCCCTGTCCGATGGCGGCCCAGGCTTTGTCGCCGCGCTCTTGGACGCGACCGGCGGAGAGTCGCACCAGTGTCTGGTGCAGGATCCGCTCGGACGCCTGATCACCGCGCGGTGGGGAACGATCCCTGGCGGTCGAACCGCGATTCTCGAAATGGCCGCGGCCTCGGGGCTGTCGCTGCTCGCTTCTTCCGAGCGAGACCCCCGGGACACCACCACCTTCGGCACCGGGCAATTGATCCGAGCCGCGCTCGATGCCAATTGCAGCCAGATTCTGCTGGGCATTGGCGGCAGCGCCACCAACGACGGCGGTGCTGGAGCAGCCGAAGCGCTCGGGGTCAAGTTCTTGGACCGCCACGGAAAACCATTACCGCACGGCGGGGCGGCGCTCGCAGAGCTGGAACGCATCGATCTATTGGGTCGGGACCCCCGCCTCGAGCGAGTTGAGTTGTCCATCGCCGCTGACGTCAATAACCCATTGCTCGGGCCGACCGGCGCGTCGGCTATTTATGGGCCACAAAAGGGAGCGAGCTCGAAGATGATTGCGGAGCTGGACCACGCGCTATCCCGGCTGGCGGAAATCACTCGCAAGCAACTGAGCCAAGACTTCGCAAACATACCGGGAGCGGGCGCGGCGGGGGGACTGGCTTTCGGCCTGATCGCCTTTCTCGGTGGGCAGCTCAAATCCGGGTTCAAGTTGGTATCTGAGGCCTTGCACCTCGAGGAGCGCGTCGAGCAAGCCGATGTGGTGGTGGCCGGCGAGGGGCGGTTGGATCGTCAGACCAGCTACGCCAAAGGGCCTGGGTCCCTCGCGAGCCTGGCAAAGCGCAAAGGCAAGCGAACCGTCATCTTCGCGGGTCGCGTGGATCCCTCGTTCTCGCACGCGGAATCGCCGTTCGATGAAGTCCTGGAAGTCAGCACTCGCCAATTTGGCCTGGATCCGACGGGCTCGAGCCCTCGCGCGCTTCTCGAGGCTGGTGTAGAGCATTGGGCGCGAAAGGAGGCCGGCCGCCGATGATCGACGTCGCACTGAATTATGGGCGAGGTACATTGCCGGTGCGCTTTGCGGACCCGATCGAGGTCACCGTCATCCGGAAGCCGCCGATGCCGGTTCTTGCCAATCCGGCCCACGCGGTGCAGGCCGCGCTCGGCCATCCGGTCTCGGCTCCCACCTTGCGGCAACAGGCGCGGAACGCGACGAGCGCGTGCATTCTGATCTGCGACATTACCCGGCCGGTTCCGAACGGACTTCTATTGCAGCCGCTGATCCGCGAGCTGCTCGACGGCGGTCTCGAGTCGGGCCGGATCACCGTGCTCGTTGCCACCGGACTGCATCGCCCCAACCTCGGTGTCGAGCTGGAAGAGCTGGTTGGCGACCCATGGGTGCTGAAAACCGTGCGCGTCGAGAACCACCACGCGCGAAATGACTCCGATCACGTCGATTTGGGATTCACCCCGAGCGGTACCCCCGTCAAGCTGGACCGCCGCTTCGTCACCGCGCAGTTGAAAATCGTCACCGGCCTGGTGGAGCCGCACTTCATGGCTGGCTACTCGGGGGGCCGCAAAGTCATCGCACCCGGCGTCGCGCACCAAGACACGATCACCACGTTCCACAACGCGCATTTCATGGCACATCCGAAGGCGGACAACTGCATTTTAGCGGGAAATCCGCTGCACCATGAGCAGCTGACGATCGCCGCGATGCTGGGTCCGGTGCTGGCCGCAAACGTGGTGATCGACGATGCGCGTCGCGTTTCGTTCGTCAATTTCGGCGAGCTGATCGAAAGCCACGATCAAGCCGTTGCGTTCGTTGAGCAATATGTGAAGGTGCCGGTGGCGAGGCGCTTCAAGACAGTAGTTACCAGCGGAGCCGGATATCCTCTTGACGCGACCTACTACCAGACGGTCAAAGGAATGGTGGCAGCGATCGACATCCTCGAGCCGGGCGGCAATCTGATCGTTGCCTCTGAGTGCTCGGAGGGCATGGGGTCCCAGGAATATGTCGAGGCGCAAAAGCGGCTCGGAGCTCTGGGCGCTGATGGATTCCTCGCCGATATCGGCCGTAAGCGCTTCGCCGATATCGATGAGTGGGAGACTCAAATGCAGCTCAGGGCCACGAAGGCCGGATCCGTCTTTCTTTACTCTGGCGGGTTGTCGGCCGGTGACCGCAAGCTTACCGGCGTACGGACGATCGACTCGGTCGAACAGGCGGTAGCGCAAAGCACGCGCGAGACGGGCGACGCACACGTTGCGGTCATCCCGGAAGGCCCGTACCTTGTTCCCGTGTACCGGCCGGCGAATTGATCGATGGACCACCAGACGTGACCGATGCCGCCGCCGAGAATCCTGCTTGTCATGCCGGAACATTGGCCACGCGCGCTACTTCGGGCTGAGCTGATCGAGCGAGGGTACGACGTGGTTGGGACACCGGACCTGCCGGCTGCCCTACTGTCTCGGCCAGTGGAGAAGGATCGAGGGCCTGTTCGAGTGATCGTGGTCGATCAGGACGTCCTGGTGGAGCCGCAGAGTCGGCTTCTCGATCTCCTCGTGTCCCGACATCCAAACGCGCGGCTCGTACTCCTCGGACGAGCCCAGTTGGAGACGCCGCCCGGTGCTTGGAAGCAAATCTTACGCCGGCCAGCCCTGATCGGCGAAATTGCTTCGGCGGTCGAGGAGGCGCTTACGGAGCCGCCGACGGCTGCTGCTCCCAGGACCTGAGCTTTACCGCTTCCTCGATGAACGCGAGGTGCCGTTGCTCATCCGAATAATGGTTCGAAATGAGCTTGCGAATCTGGGAGAATTGGCAGGGTATGTATCTAGTCGGATTTCGGGGCTTCGCTTTAATCAAGGGTAGGTGGGTCAGTTTTCAAACTGACCCACTGCGTAATTCCAGGCTGGCGCACCGTGTTCATTGACTTCCACTACGCGTTTGCTATGGGCACGCAACTCGAGGGCCCACGTCCGCGCCGCTGGGGCCATCGTGGCGTTTCGCGAGCAACGGAAGAGGAGAGCTCCATGTCAATGATTCGCCGCAGCTTCCTCCCGCTGTGCGTCGGTGCTCTCGGAGTGACCCGTGGCAGTAGTCACGCACCGCGCCATGAAATATGTCGTGAGCAACGCACAGTCCTGAGGTAACCAGCCCCCATGAAACTCCGAAAACCGTCCGCTCCCGGCATCGTTCTCTTGCTGCTCTGTCTCATGTACTTCCTCACGTACATCGACCGGGTGAACGTCGGTACCGCCGCAAGCAGCATCAAGAAGGAGTTCGGCCTCTCCAACACGCAGCTCGGGCTCGTCTTCTCGGGCTTCGCTTATCCCTATGCGCTGTTTCAGGTGATCGGCGGATGGATCGGCGATCGGCTTGGCCCCCGCAAGACGCTGCTCATCTGCGGCGCCATCTGGGCCGCGTCCACCGCTTTGACCGGGCTTGCGACCGGTCTCATCTCGCTGATGTTCTTCCGCGTCGCGCTCGGCTTCGGCGAGGGCGCGACCTTCCCCACGGCGACTCGAGCGATGCAGAGCTGGACGCCCGCCGGCAAGCGCGGCTTCGCCCAGGGCGTCACGCATTCCTTCGCGCGGTTCGGCAACGCAGTGACGCCGCCCTTGGTGGCGGCGCTGATGATCTGGCTGAGGAGCTGGCGCGGCGCCTTCGTGGTGCTGGGCTTGGTGAGTCTCATCTGGGTGGTTGTCTGGTGGCTGTACTATCGCGACGATCCGCGTGAGCATCCGTCGATCACCCCCGAGGATCTCGCGCGGCTCCCTCCACCCAGCGCGCCGAAAACCGCCGCCAAGCATGTGCCGTGGGGAAGACTGATCGTGCGCATTCTGCCGGTGACGCTCACCTACTTCTGTTACGGCTGGTCGCTATGGCTCTTCCTCAACTGGCTGCCCTCGTTTTTCCTCCAGGGCTACCACCTCGACATCAAGAAGTCGGCGCTCTTCGCGAGTGGCGTGTTCTTCGCCGGAGTGGTGGGTGACGCGCTGGGCGGGATCTTCAGCGACTACCTCTTTCACAAGACCGGCAACGTCACGTTGGCGCGCCTAACGGTGATCCTGATCGGCATGCTCGGCGCGGCCGGGTGCATCATTCCGGTCGTCTACTCGCGCGACGTCACCACGTTGGCGCTCTGCCTCTCGGGCGGATTCTTCTTCCTCGAGCTGGTCATCGGGCCGATCTGGTCGGTGCCGATGGACATCGCGCCGCAGTACTCCGGCACCGCCAGCGGGTTGATGAATACCGGCTCGGCGGTGGCGGCAATCGTCTCGCCGCTCGCCTTCGGCTACATCGTCGACCTCACCGGCAACTGGAACGTGCCCTTCTATGGATCGGTGGGGCTGCTGCTGGTCGGAGCGGTGCTCGCGTTCACCATGCATCCGGATCGGAAGTTCGTCGACAAGCCAGCGGCGGAGGCCCCTCCCGCCGCGTTCAGGCCGGCCGGGTAGCCGATACCAGGTTCGCCGCGAATAGGTGCGTATCCGCGTTCCGTTACTTTCTCTTTGAGACGTTGTCTTTGCTTCCTCGACTGGTTCTGCTTGACTGCGCGGATTCGAGCTACACGTTGATGCTGGCCATCGGAGAGGACAAGTTTTGAATATCAAAACGATTGTGATCGGATTCGATGGCTCCCCCCATGCAGAGAAGGCAGCGAATTTTGCCTTGCAGCTCGCCACGTCCGTTCGAGCAGGGTTGCTCCTGGTCTTCGTGGTTCCGCCGTACGTGCCAGAAGCAGAGTTCCCGCCACCGAACGTTGTGGAAATTATGCAGGTGGAACGTCAGGCGGCAGAGCTCGCTCTGAAGGAAATGCGAACCAAGCTCGAGGGCAAGGGCGCAGAAATTGCCACCCAAGTATTGCTTGGCAATCCCGCGGAAGAGCTTGCTCGCCTTTGCGAGAATCCTGAGGTGGGGATGCTCACTGTTGGCAAGACCGGCAAGGGGGCTCTTGCGCGGCTGTTGCTTGGTAGCGTTACCCTCGTGCTTGCGCGTGCCTGTCCGAAGCCGCTCGTGATCGTGCCTTGAGTTTTTCGCCAGGGCGATGGGAAGCCCACCTTCTTAGGGAAGAAGGACGATTTTGCCGCAGGCTCCGGGCTCGAGCACTTCTTTGTGCGCGCGCGGAGCCTCGGAAAGCGGCAGCTCCTTGCGGACCACCGGGCGCAGCGTGCCATTCTCCAAGCCAGCCATCAGCCCAGCGAAGATTTCCTTCTCGTCTGCCTCGGTGACGTTCCACATCACAAACCCGTGTAGGGAGGCGCGGCGGCTCATCAGATCGCGTGGGGTGATGGTGACATCACCGCGGCTGCCGATCACCACCACGCGTCCGTTGTTGGCGAGGAGCTTCAAGTCACGGGCTAGATTCACGTTCGCCAGCATCTCCAGGATGAGGTCGACACCCCGCCCTTCGGTCGCCTTCAAAATTTCTTCGTGATACCCGGCCTTGCTGTGATCGAACGCCAGATGCGCGCATTCGCGCTTCACCAGATCCACGCCTTTCTCGCTGCCGGCTGTTCCCAAAACGGTCAAACCGATCGCACGGGCCATCTGCACGGCCGCGAGGCCCACTCCACCGCTCGCCCCGTGAACTAAGAGGGTTTCGCCGGCGCGTGCTCGTGTGGCGTGGTGCAAGGCGTAAAACGCCGTACCATACGGAACCCAAACGCCAGCGCCCTGCGAGAAGCTAAGTTTCGCTGGCAGCGGATGGACTTGCTTTTCGAGCGCGAGGGCACTCTCGGCGTATGCGCCGGTGAGGGTTTGCGCCGTGTAAACGCGATCGCCAGGCTTGATCCGCTGTACACCCGGACCGACGGCTTCGACGGTCCCTCCTGCGTCCGACCCGGGCGTGTAGGGAAGCGCAGGCTTAATCGCGTAGGTTCCGTTGCGCATGTATGTGTCATAAGGATTTACGCCGGCGGCGCGGATCCGAACGAGTACCTGGCCCGCGGCGGGCTTTGGCGTGGGCACTTCCTCGACCTTGAGAACTTCTGGACCCCCGAACTCACGAACGAGAATGGCTTTCATGCGGCGTTACTTAGACTGTTGCCGCAGGCAAGGCTAGCTGTTCGTTTTGACGATGATTTAAACGTTTTGTTGGCAGATCAAGCTCTCACGCCGTAAGGAGCATCGATGCAATTTCTACTGAAACTAGAGATCAATTGATGAGTACCGTTCACGTAAATGCGGAGAGTTTCGCGGACACAGTGAAAAACGGGATTGTCATCCTGGATTGGTGGGCATCCTGGTGTGGGCCATGTGTCGCCTTTGCCCCGATTTTCGAAGAGGCCGCCGAGGAGCACCCCGACGTCGTGTTTGGCAAGATCAACACCGACGAGGAGCTGGAGCTCTCTGGCGCCTTTGCCGTTCAGTCGATTCCGACGTTGATGATCTTTCGTGATGGAATCTTGCTCTTCAATCAACCGGGGATGGTAGGCGCCGAAGATATCAACGAGCTTCTCGGTCGAGTCCGAAAGCTCGATATGGAAGACGTTCGTCGACAGATAGCCGAGGCCAAGCAGGCCAAGGAGACCAAGGAGTAAGCGTTACGACGGGCCGACCCTACAGGGCATGCTGGATTAGAGTGCGCCAGACCGTTTGATCCTCGGCGTTTCACGTGAGAGGCTGCGCTCAGCCAAAATGAACGACTCCGGAGGAGCAGGGCGCGCCAGGACCGACGTGGAAGTAATTTCGTTGATGGGCTTCGCCCACGGAACTTCCCACTTTTTCCACCTCATGCTGCCGTCGCTGTTCCCCTGGCTGATGCGCGAGTTTGCGCTCAACTTTACGCGAGCGGGTTCGCTGACCGCGGCGTTCTTCGTCGCTTCCGGCATCGGCCAGGCACTCGCGGGCTTCGTCGTCGATCGGGTTGGTGCACAGCGCGTGCTCTGGGCGGGGATTGCGCTCTTTTCGGTTGCTGGAGTCGTCCTCGGCTCGGCGAATAGCTACGGCATGCTGCTCGCAGCGGCGGTGCTGGCGGGCACCGGCAACAGCGTGTTCCATCCCGCCGACTTCACCACCCTGAATCATCGGGTCTCAGCCCCGAGGCTGGGCCATGCGTTCTCGGTGCACAGCCTTTCCGGCAATCTCGGCTGGGCGGCAGGGCCCGTGTTCATGACCGGCGTCGCCGCGGCTAGCAATTGGCGCGTGGCTGCGTTCGCGGCGGCGGGAGTTGCTCTGATCACGCTGACCGTGCTGTTTGCCCGTCGCGATGTTCTCGCTAACACCGCCACGGGTCACCCGCGGGAAGTTACGCACGGCGCGGCACTTAGCGGTTCGGTGTTCGGATTCCTTGGAGTCGGTGCGGTTTGGATGTGTTTTCTTTTTTTTCTCGTCACGATGCTGGCATTTGGCGCTCTGCAGAACTTCGCGCCGGCGGTGCTCCAGCGCGTTTACGGGGTGTCGTTAGCGGTGGCCACGTCCGCTTTGACCGTCTATCTGCTTGGTGGCGCTGCTGGCGTCGTGCTGGGCGGATTTCTCGCGGCAAGAAGTGGCGCGCACGATCGGGTGATTGCGATTTCGCTGGTGTTTGCGGCGTTGACGGCTCTGGGCGTCGCGAGTGGCGGCATTCCGCCGTGGAGCGTCGGCGGCTTCTTCGCGATCATCGGGTTCTGCACCGGGATGGCCTCCCCATCGCGTGATCTTCTGGTGCGCAAAGCAGCGATGGAACGGTTTGGCCCGCAGTCGTTCGGGCGAATCTATGGATTCGTGTATTCGGGGCTGGACGTCGGACTGGCGACCGCACCGCTGGTGTTCGGGCGAATGATGGACAAGGGAATGTTCAGTGCGGTGCTCGGGGGCGTCGCGCTGCTTCAGGGGATTGGGATCGCCGCGGCTCTCAAGGTCGGGCAGCAGCGGCCGAAGGAGCGGTATGTGCTGAAGCCTCTGCCTCCGAAAAGCGACTAATCTTGCCCGCGGGGTATTCCACCGTGCCGGCGTACGAAGTCGTCGATTAGCTCGCGCGCGATGCTGAGGCGGGGAGGAATGTGCGGCGGCAGCTCGGTGGGAGCGAACCAGTCCGCGTCGACAATCTCCGAAGCATCGACAGCGATCTCTCCCGCTGCCCACCTTGCGGTAAAGCCAATCATCAGAGAGCCGGAGAAGGGCCAAGGTTGGCTTCCGAAGTACCGGATTTCGGTGACGTCAATCCCGGCCTCCTCCCGGACCTCGCGCGCAACCGCGCTTTCCAGCGACTCGCCAACTTCGACGAAGCCGGCCAAAACACTGAGGAACGGGCGCGGGAAGCGGGCATTGCGCGCGAGTAGAGCACGGCCGTCTCGCTCTACCAGCGCGATGATCGCGGGCGACAGCCTGGGATACGCGCTGTGTCCACACGCAGTGCAGGTGCGAACGCGCTCCACACTCGACCGCTCGGTGGTCGCTCCGCAGCGCCCGCAAAAGCGATGATCGCGATCCCACGCGGTGAGTCCCAACGCGCGCCCGGCGATTCCGAAATCCTCATCGGAAATGACTCCAAACAAACGCCGCAGCGGGATCGGCTCGCTCCCCACGGGCGGGGGTTCGCCGGTCTCGAGAGCGCGCGCGAAGCACGGAAGGCCGTCTCGCTGGCCGAGATAGATTGCGCCTGCGGCTGGCCCGGCAGGTACGTCGACCCCACCGGTGGTGCGTACGACGCACAGCGACTGGTCGGTCACAATGTAGAGCTTGCCCTCGGAGGCGGGGGAGCTGACGCCGGGAACGAATGCCATGTCAACCGCCTTACTATAACTCGTGCATCACTTGGCGGGCGCGGGTGAATGTTGGCCGGTCAGTAGCTCGAGAGCGCGGAGAACTTGCTCAAGTAAGCGCGGCGGCGTGCCCTCCTTGACAATATCTACTGTCACGCGGGAATACGCGTAGGCGCAGCAACCCGCGCAGGCTGCGTGGCGCGGCTCAGGAGAAACATCGTGGAAACAGCGATTCAGAATTTTGTCGATGGTACGTGGATAGCGACGAGCGGCGAGCGAATCCCGGTCAAGAATCCCGCGACGGCCGAGGTGATCGGTCGCGTGCCGCTCTCCTCGGCGGCGGAGGTAAGTCGAGCAGTGGCGGCGGCGGCGGACGCGCTGCCTGAGTGGCGCCGCACTCCAGCGAGCGATCGAATTCAGTATCTATTCAAGCTCAAGCAGCTGCTCGAAGAGAATCTTGACGAGCTGGCCCGATCGATCACCGAGGAGTGCGGCAAGGTCCACAGCGAGGCCGTGGGCGAGCTCCGCCGCGGAATCGAGAACGTCGAGGTGGCCTGCGGGATCCCGATTTTGATGCAGGGCTACAACAGTGAGGACATCGCCCGCGGAATCGACGAAATCATGATCCGCCAGCCACTCGGAGTGGTGGCCGCGATCACGCCGTTCAATTTCCCCGCCATGATTCCGCTCTGGTTTTTGCCGTATGCGATCGCCTGCGGCAACACCTTCATCCTCAAGCCCTCAGAGAAGGTGCCGATTACGATGCAAAAGATCTTCCGCCTACTCGAGAAGACCGGCCTTCCTCGGGGCGTTGTGAATCTGGTCAACGGGGCAAAGGAAACCGTTGATGCCCTGCTCGATCACCCGACGATTCGCGCGGTGAGCTTCGTGGGATCCACCCCGGTCGCGAAATACGTATACAGCCGCGCGACCGCGAGCGGGAAGCGAGCCCAATGCCAAGGCGGTGCGAAGAATCCCGCGATCGTCCTGCCGGATGCGGAGATGGAAGCGGCGACCCAGATCGTAGCGGATTCGGCGTTCGGATGCGCGGGGCAGCGTTGCCTCGCTTCGTCGGTGGCGATCGCCGTCGGCGAGGCGGGGCGTATTTTTTCAGAGTCAATCGCGGCAGCGGCGAAGTCCCGCGTCGTTGGGTACGGCCTGAACCCCGGGGTCCAGATGGGCCCGGTCATTTCTGCCGAGTCGAAGGTCCGGGTCGAAGGCTTGATCGACGTGGGCGTCAAAGAAGGGGCGAAGATTCTGGTCGATGGGCGCGGGGCACAGATCCGCGGATTCGAGAAAGGCAACTTCATTAAACCCACAATCCTCGCCGACGTGAACCCGCAGGGGCAGATCGCCAAAACCGAGATCTTCGGGCCGGTGCTAAGCCTGATCCAGGTCAAGGACGTTGATGAGGCAATCGACGTCGTGAATCGATCGAATTACGGCAATCAGGCTTGCCTGTTTACCCGCAGTGGGGCCGCGGCGCGGAAGTTTCGGTACGAAGCGCAGGTCGGAAACATCGGGATCAACGTCGGAGTAGCGGCCCCCATCGCCTTCTTTGCCTTCAGCGGCTGGAAGGACAGTTTCTTCGGCGATCTCCACGGGCAGGGGCGAGATGCAGTCGAGTTCTACACTGACAAGAAAGTAATCGTAGAACGATGGCCAAAGGAGTGGTCGCGGGTCTTCTAGCCAGGGCGCATCAACTCAAAGTTTCGCGACGTCGATCCTAGCGTCGAACGAGGCTTGCCCCGAAGAGAACGAGAACAGGTCTACAGCCTGGTCGGGGATGCAGGCCCTCCCCGAAGTCAGTCGGTTCAACCCCTCCCATCCATCGCGCATCCAGACCGTCCCCTGGCGAATCTTCGTGGTCACGCGAGCGAGCGCGCGAAACTCCCCACGCTCGTTGTACAGCCGAATCGGGACGCGATCTTTGATACCGCGGGCGGTTGCGTCTTCGGGCGAGATCCAGAGGTAAGGCTCTGGATCGGCTTTGGCCAGCGTCGGCAGCGCGCGCCCGTGATCGTAGAATCCGTGAAACTGGGTCAGCGTGCGCCCCTGGCGAAATGCCAGCGGATACGGCGACGAAGGAAGATCCTCATGGACGGGTAGGGGAGGAAGGCCGAGCGCCTGCGCGCGCTCGGAATAAAACTCAACCTTTCCAGATGGCGTGTGGAAGGCATGGTCCGGGTAAGCGACGTGGGAGATCTGAAGCGCCCGCATTCCACCTTCCCGCTGCAGCGCCGCCACTGTGGCGTGTCCGGTGGAGGGATGGTCGAGGATCGCGTCGAGCACCCCCTCGTCGTTTTGCCAGGGAAAAAAGTCGTGGAGGCCCAATCGCTTGGCCAGCTCCTTGAGAATCCAGATCGCGGAGCGCGCCTCTCCCGCAGGATCGAGAATACGAGGCATCAAGTAGAGATGGGTGTTCGTGCTCTTGCAACCGATTTCCTCGAGCCATGAGGTGCCAGGCAAGAACACGTCGGCGAAGCGCCGCGCCGTATCGTTGAGGAAGAGATCGTAGCTCACGCACAGGTCCGTGCGCCCGAGACCCTCGGCCACGCGCTCCGCGTCGGCAAACGACGAGAGCATGTCAGTGCCGAAGAGGAGAAGCACCCGTACTTGCTCATCCAGCAGTGCTTGGGTAATGCGCGACATCTGGTTCGGAATGTACCGACCGGGTGGACGCTGCTCTGAGGCGATGATGCTCGTCAGCGCTTGTCCGTGCGAGGAGCTGCCATGGCGCGGCCCAAGACCAGCGCCCGCGACGCCCAGGTTGCCGGTAAGCGCCGGAAGACAGGCGACCGCGCGGCCACCTTGCCAACCGTTGGAGCCCTTGTGCATCGAGCTGCCGCCGACCAGGATCATCGCCGGCTTTGTCGTCGCATAGCGGCGGGCGAGTGAGACGATGCGCTCGGCGGGAATTCCTGTGATTCCAGCCGCCCAGGCGGGGGAGTGCTGGACGAGATGGGCGGCGAGCTTGTCGAACCCGATCGTGTGCCGCGCCACGAACTCGATGTCGTGCAGCTGCTCGGCGACGATCACATGCATCATCCCGAGCGCCAACGCCGCGTCGGTGCCTGGGCGGATGAGAAGGAACTCGTCGGAGTGGGACGCCGCCTCCGTCTGGCGCACGTCGATTGTGCACACGTGGGCGCCGCGGCGCCTCGCGGCCTCGAGGTGTCGCGCGGTGTTGGGTTGGCTCGCCAGATTCGCGCCCCATAGGGCGATCAGCTCCGCGTGCTCGCCCATGTCTTCTTTCGTGCTCGTCTCCAGGACGCCGGTGAGGCCGAGGCCGAACGCGCCGAGGCCCCAGCAGATAATGGTCGGGCTCCACCATTGGCAACCGTAGAAATTCGCGAACCGGCGCAGCAGGTGAGAGTGCAGCCGGGTGCCATAGTTGTTGGCGAAGAGTCCATGTCCGGACCACGTGCCGACCGCCTCCCGACCCACGACTTGCATCCTTTCAACGATCCGGTCCAGTGCCTCGTCCCAGCTCGCCCGACGCCACGCACCTTTCCGGTTGGCTCGCAGGAGCGGGTGGAGCACACGATCGGGATTGTCGAGGATCTCGCGAGAGGCGTAGCCGCGGATACAGAGAAATCCGCGGCTGTCCGGATTGTGTTCGTCGCCGGTAATTCTCGCCACGTGTCCGTTCTCGACTTCGACGAGCATCCCGCACAAAGTCGGGTGACAGTTCATCGGACACATCGTCCGGACTATGCGGCGCTCGCTGCCAGGCACGATGGAAATGTATAACGCGACTTACCGGAGCACGTCGCTGTCTTGTGCCTCCTGGATCAGCCGTTCGCCGTCGATGGGGAGAAGGAGTCGCTCGGAGACGAGCCGCTGTGCCGCTGATCGCACCGCAGCCACATAGCCATCGTGATCTGCATAGCGTTCCTCGAGCGAGAGCCGCGGATCGCCCGCGGCCGTCCTCCCGGCTTGGCTTCGGGCGAACGGAATGTAGATACCAGTGAGGCCGCATTGCTCGTCGGCCGCGAATCCAGGCCGGCGCCGACTCCAGCCGGTGTACGTCCCAAGCGGCGCTTGGATCTCCGTCGATCGAACGCCCGCCACATCGTTCCCATCGCTGTCCACCGCTGGCAGCAGCACACCGTAGTCTCTTCCGACCACGATCCTTGGTGGGTTCAAGGTGACGTTGCCCGACTCATTTTGAGCATCGAATGCAAGCCCGTACTCCAGCAGCGTCAGACCATTGTGAATGCCATTAAAGTCCACTGCTTCGGTTGGGTAGTTTGGCACGTAGGTGGTGGCGGGAATGCCCGGAAACCCGAATGTCGCCGGGTCCGCCTCGACCAGTGTGCCCTCTCGAATCCTCGGTATCCGGCTCGCGGGAGGACGGGAGTGTTCATTCACCCATCGATCGAGCGCAACCCAAAGGGCGCGCATTGTCTCGGACTGCGGCGCGTAGTTCGCGGGCCAACGGCAGACCCCCCGGTCGGGCAAGGTCCCCGGGGGCGGGCGCGGCGCCGGTCCATGCTGCGTGCTCGACATCAAGTACATCCGAACGTTTTCCGGAAAGTTCAGGTCCCGGGTTCCGAGCGGATCCGTCTGGTCCAGCGATTGCCTCCCCTGCCAAAACTCAAGCGAGCTCATCGCGTGCACGATCTTGGGGCAGGTGTCCGTTTCCTCGCAGCGAACCAAAATTCCATCCGTTCGACCGGTATTCGGATCGTAAACGGGCGAGTACGTGAAGGACGCTTCGTATGCCGGGAAGAGATGGTCCTCGTGCTGCAGGTACACCCGACCTGGCGGCCCAAAGCGTACGTTGAGCGGGATCCGACCGGGGGAGATGTGAGGGAACGCGCCCTCGAACACGATTTCCCCCTCTTCGTCCGCATTGAACCCCAGATGGATCAGGCTACGCACATAGCGGCCGGACTGCGAGGAACCCATGATCAGCGCATGGCGAATCCCGGTCCGTCTTCGCTCGATTGCTAATGGGTTGGGGGTACCGGCATCGTCGCGCATCGCGTGCCGGAAGAAGGAGATCAAATCGCGGGTCGCCGCGAAGCCGAGGCCGAGGACCAGCGGATTCTTGGCGGTGTAGATGAGCTCGTAGATGTAATCAGGATCAAAGCCGTCCCGAAGGCAGATCTGGGTCGTGCTTGGGACGCCGGGAAAGGGAACTTGGGTGCAGTCGGCAAAGGCCCATCCATCGCCGGGCACCGGGATTCGCGGGTCCGATTCACGGATTCGCCGGGTAAGGGTGGCCGTCGAGGTGTCGAGGCTGACCGTTTCATAGCTGGCGTGCGTGCCGGCCGTAAATGATCCTCCACCGAGATTCTGGGTGGTGGTCGGCGCGTTGACGATATATTCGGCTCGCAGCTCGCCAGTGATCTCCGAGCCATCGGGGTTCAATGCCACCGGCACCCGCATCGTCATCCGGTCGCCTCCGGCCAGTATATCGGGCTGCCACCCGCTCCAGACGATGGCGTACCCCTGATTCATCAGCAGGCCATCTCCAGCATCCGCCGCAGTGGTTGGGTTATTCGAGGAAGGGGCACGGTTGAAAGTGCTCAGCCCACCTTTGTTGCCGCGATTGACCACGTTGTAGAAAATGTTCCTATTCCCACGGCGCATGTCGATCGGTTTGAGCAAGAAGAAATCGGTCTCGTATTCCACCAACCCGGCTCGGTTGCGCGGCGCCAGCGCAATGTCGGTGATGATCGAGTTCGATGGGTCATTTGGATCGACTGCGCCACGCGCTCGCCCCACCAATTTTTCGTACTGCCCTGTGCGGCCAAACGAAAGCCCTTCGAAGGTTGGCGATTCGACCCGGTCAATCAAAATCTCGGTGATCCGTGCCTGGGCGGATGACCGGAAAAGCACTGCGTTGGCAAACAGCGTAATGAGCACAAGCGGAGCAACGCTTGCGCGGCGGATGTAGCGGCTCTGGCTCATGATTCGCTCCCCGTAGCGCCCGGTTCTTGAACCTGCGCTAGGTTCTTGGAACACCCCAGATCGAGTCAGGTCAAGCGCAAAAGATTCGGGGCCCGCCGACACGGTCTTCGCCCGAGTTCCAGCTTATCCGGCGCGAAGGGATTTGGCAGGCGAGGGACGTCGTCGGGTATCTTGTCGTCGGAGGTCTACAAAGCAATGTCAGGTGCAAACTCGCTCGTTTGCCTGCCCACGCTCCTCGTCATTGCCGGATCCAGTGGACAGGCGCTCACCGATTGCATCGTTTCCGGGACCGAGGCGGACATCAACGCCGCGCTTGTCGGCAAGGGAGCGGAGGCGGTGCTTTGTCCGGGAGCGCTCTTCACTCTTAGCAACCCAGTGGTATTCACCGCGCCCAACCAACGCATCTACACCCAGGGCTTTCAAACCGGCGCCTCGCGCGCGGTCCTTCGGATTGGCGGAGGCACGCTGACCAAGGCCATCGACGGTAACAATCAATCGGGGATTGCCATTCAGTACATCGAAGTGGATGGCAATCGGGGCGAGCTGGGCTACCAGCCCGGCGACGCGCTGATCGAGATCGGCCACGCCGGTTCCGATCAGACGGTCCAGAATATCGTTGCGCACGACACCCGAAGCTGGTCGTGCCTGCATATTCACGAGGGAAGAGTCATCGATGGCACTCCCCAGTGTCAGAACGCAACGATCACCGACAATCTCATCGGTCCGGCCGGTACTCCGGATGGCAGATGGGCGGACGGCATCTCGCACGCCTGTGGCAATAGCGTAGTGATGAACAATACCGTCATCGATGCAACCGATGGGGCGATCGTTGTTTTCGGCGCACCGGGGTCGATCGTCTCGAACAACACGATCATTGCGGACAACCAGACGTTGCTCGGCGGGATCAACATGGTCGACTACGCGCCGGTCAGCGGCAACTACACCGGAACGATTGTGACCAACAACGTGATTGACGCCCGCGGGGCCTTCATCAAGGTTGGCATCGCGATGGGACCCGACGTGTGGAGTTGCCCGCATACCGTCAACTATGGCGGCACGGTTAGGGACAACGTCATTCAGGGCATCCACTTCGGCTATGGATACGCGGTGAACGGCGTTCGCGACTGGACCGTCCTGGGGAACACCGATTTGTCCCAACACGTCGGTTCTGTACGGGGGGGATGCGGCGGCCCTCCTGATCCGCCGAGCGGGTTTCAATATCAGTTGGTCATTTCGAGCACGTTACAGTGCGAGTTTGCCTCCGCACGCTTGACGTACGTGCTTGGCGTTTCGGAGCCGCCGACCGAATGATCTTCAATTCGCCTTGGCGAGCGTCGCGAGCGGGCCCTCGTTGACTTTCTCCCCATTCTTCCAAACGGCGCTGATTGTCCGGGTGTTCAGAATGTCGGTCGATGGATCCTTATCGAGCACGATGAAGTTCGCCTTCTTTCCCGGTGCCAGGGTGCCGTAGCGATCGTCCACCTTGAGGAGCGCTGCCGCGTTCTTGGTAGCGGTGGCGATCGCCTGCAGGGGCGTTAGGCCCGCCTTCACCAGTAGCTCGAGCTCCATATGCTCGGAAAAGCCCTGCACGCGGATCGGCTGCGCTCCCGAATCGGTCCCCATCGAGAGGAGGATGCCCGCGTCATGGATTCGCTTCACATTTTTCAGCGCGACTTGCAGAGCAGAGACTTCTTTCGCGGTGTTTGGATTTTTGCGGACCTTTTCTTTGTATTCAGCGCTGGTAATCATCTGCAGCACGCCGGGCTCGAGCGCCGCCTGAAAGAAAGGACTGTTGAGCCATTGCGGGTCGTTTTGGTAGGCGAATGCAAACTCATCCAGCGATAGCGTTGGGATATAGGCTACCTTCCGTTTCTTCATCTCGGCGAGCAACGGATCATCGATCTCGGCGTCGCGGACGCTATGGGCGATGATGTCCAGTCCTGAACCAACCAGCTTTCGTGCGTCCTCCAGATAAAAGACGTGAGACGCCACTCGCAACCCATGGCGATGAGCTTCCTGGATGATTCCACCGTAGATCTCGGGCTTCATCTTGGGCAACGTTCCCCACAAGTCATCCACCCAGATCTTGACTACGTCTGGCTTCTTCGCGGCCAGTTGACGTAGCTCGTTGCGAGCTTCGGCCTCAGTCAGAGGACGAAAGACCTGATCCATCCCAAAGCTGAGGGGTGGCAGGGCATCCTTCACTCCAAAGCCCTTGCCGGCGGTGTAGATCGCCGCGCCAGGCAAAGTTCCCTTCCGTGAGGCCTCCCGCAAACCGAAAATCTCGTCATGGTCGGTGCCCAAGACGAGAACCGCGCCCACCCCGTAGGCCTCATAGCGCAGCAGCTGTGCACGGATGTTGTCCTCGGTGTAGTTCGCCGAGGACATCGTGGTACCCTTGAGCAGTCCCAAGTGCCCATGGGAGTTGATCAGCTGCGGCATGATCGTCTTGCCCGCTAGGTCCACGACTCTGGCACCTTTTGGAACAACCGAACTCGCCGCTTTGATCGAGAGAATTCGATCGCCCTTGATCGTTACGTCCTGGTTCTGTTGGACAGCTCTCCCGGTTCCGTCGAGCACCGCCACGTTTCGTAAGACAGTCACCTGGTCGCCCGCGTTCTGGTTCTCAGCGAAAACCAATAACCCGAGAGCAAAACCGATCGCGCTAGTCATTTTTGTCCCCCGTGGATGCGCTTTATTGGGCGTGTATTCGCCGATGTAACGTTAAATTTCAATCGACAATTGGTACCTGCGGTCGGTGCGGGTACGGCCGGGCAATACTTTCCAAGGCTTTCTGGCCGAGTGGCTGCCGGGCACAACAGCTGACCTTGGTCGTTTCACCGATTGAGACGCAATCGCTCACCCGCCTGGATGGTAGATGTGCATTTCGCTCGGGGATTTCTTTCGACCCCGCACCGGAGCTACGTGGCGCGCAGTAATTTCTGGCGCGCGCTCTGGGTTCTCCCCGCGGCGTCGTTTCTTCGGCAGCGGTGAGCTGACCGCTTGGGCAGTTCTGTTGCGGCCACGTCCCGGTGCCGCTTTGAGCCCTGCCCGTCGATCCGGTGGTGGCTCGAAATCGACGATGCCTCGGCTCTTCTTTACGGAATGGGGGCTCTTGTCGGTTACTGGCCCGAGATCATCCTTTTTGATTGCAACGGCTACACCCTCGCGCTTCGCCCGTTTGATCCGTTCTGCGAGTGGCTTTTCCGGCATGGTCGCACCTCCTCGATTCTGACAGCGGTAGGCATCCAATGACTTAACGCGGCCGCCGGCAGGCGCACCTTGCATTTCGTTCGAATGTTGGCACCGGGGGTCTCGATCGAACTGACTGGACAATTCAACTCGCTGACACACATTGGAGCGACACCGGAGGTCCGAGAGGACGGTCCTCCGGGAGTCGAGCGTCTCAGAAGGAGGTAGATAAACGATGGCAATTATTCGACGGCGGCAGCAAGCAGAGGCGGAACGCGGACTTGCGCGCACTCGTGGGTGGGACCCATTGGAGGTGATGCAGGATTTGATGCGGTGGGATCCCTTCCGTGAAATGTCGCGCAGAATCGCGGGGGACGACCTGGCTGGATTTGTTCCCAACTTCGATGTCAAGGAAACGAAGGACGCCTACCTCTTCAAGGCGGATCTTCCGGGCGTGAAAGAGAGCGACCTAGACATCTCCGTGACTGGCAACCGGCTCACCATCTCCGGAGAACGCCAAGAAGAGAAGAAGGACGAGGGCGACCAATATTACACGTACGAGCGCAACTACGGCAGTTTTTCCCGTTCGTTCACGTTGCCTGAGGGCGTTGACGTAGAGCACGTTCAGGCAGAGTTAAAGGACGGCGTCCTTAACGTCGTCGTGCCGAAGAAGCCGGAAGTACAGCCGAAGCGCATCCCTCTAAAAACTGAAAAGGGCGGCGAAAAGGCCAAGGCGTAAAGAAAGCGCCTCAGTCCCGGACGAGCGGCCGAGTTGGGCCGCTCGTCCGGCGTATGTAAACCGCTTGATGCCGTCGATCTCGTGGGCGGCAATCCAAAGACACGCTCGACACGGTTAATCGAGGGCGACGTCTCTGAGTTGTTGGCGATGAGCCGCTTCAGCCGGTTAGTATGCCCCGGTCAGCGCCTTCCACGGAGTAGCCATGAAACTGGAAACAGCTTTGATCCATGCAGGTGAGCCGCGCCCTCGTTGGGGCGGGGCCGTGGCAATGCCCATCTTCCAATCGTCCACGTTTCTCTACGAACCCGGGGCTGGGTATCACAACATCCGCTACGGCCGGCTGTCCAATACGCCTAATCATGAGGCACTTCACCGCAAGCTTGCGGCACTGGAAGGGACGGAGAGCGCCCTGGTCACCGCGAGCGGGATGGCAGCAATCTCCGCCACGCTCCTTTCAGTGTTGGGTGCCGGAGATCATCTGCTGGCCCAGGAAGGTCTCTACGGGGGAACCCACGATCTGCTGACCCGCGATCTTCCACAGTTGGGCATCGAAGTGAGCTTTGTCGACGGCGAGGATCGTTCCGCCTGGGCCGCGGCTGTGCGAAAGACGACCCGGGCATTCTATTGCGAGAGCATTACCAATCCTCTCGTGCGGGTCGCCGATCTCGAAGGGGTCGCTTCTTTCTCGCGCAGCAACGGACTGGTATCGATGATCGACAATACGTTCGCGACACCGATCGGCCTGCGCCCAACGTCGTTGGGGTTTGACCTGATCCTCCACAGTGCGACCAAGTACCTCAACGGCCACGATGACTTGATCGCTGGCGCAGTAATGGGATCAAGCGAACGGATTTCGAGAGTGAAGCATAAGCTCGATCATCTCGGCGGGTCGATGGACCCGCACGCTTGCTTCATGCTTCACCGAGGTTTGAAGACTCTTGCGGTTCGCTTCGATCGTCAATGCGCGACAGCGCTCCAGATCGCCCGATACCTCGAACAGCATCCCGGGGTATCACTCGTAAACTATCCTGGATTGGAGAGACATCCTCAGTACCTGCGGGGACGTGCGCTCTTGGCACGGCCCGGAGCGATGCTGAGCTTCGAGCTCCAGGGCGGCGTGCCCGCGGCGGACCGCTTCTTCAAGCGCATCCAATTACCGCTCAACGCGCCAAGCCTGGGAGGCGTCGAGACGCTGGTCACCCGTCCCGCGCTTACCTCTCACGTGGGCCTGTCTCCGGACGAGCGTCGGCGGATCGGCATCGCTGACGGGCTGATTCGGATGTCGGTTGGACTGGAAGCGGCGGACGATCTGATCGCAGACCTGGCGTCGGCCCTCAGCTCCTAGAGCCTGCGCGGATAAGGCCGCGAGCGGGCAATGAATCGCGCCAAGTGTTCGGCAAGCTTCGCCGCCCAGTAGCCCAACCGCTCCGTCAGCCAACTCTGAATCGGGTTAGCGCAGTCGGCCACGCCCACTCGATGCGACGCTTGAATGCGCGCGCGAACCCAAGCTTCCGTCTTGTTCACGGTGGTCGGGTCTTGCACCTCGACCAGGACCTCCAGATTGGCGAGTGACAGCGGATCGAGATTGAAGCTGCCCAGCAGCACATTGGCTCCATCCACTACTGCCACTTTGGCGTGAAGCACCGAGTTACTCCACTCGTAGATCATTACGCCCGAATCGAGGAATCGACGGTAGAGTCGCATCGTAGCAGCACGGACGAATGGAACATCGCTCGTCCCCGCGAGCAGCAGCGTCACCGAAACACCGCGCTGGGCGGCTGCCGTCAGCGCTCGAATCAGCCGCTCATCCGGAAGGAAGTAGGAGTGCGCGAACAAAACGCCTCGCCGGGCACGTGCGAGCGCGCGCAGATAACGCTTTCGCAGGTGCCCTCCACCCGCGAGCCCGGAGAGGAAAATCCGTGTAGCCCGTTGCCGCGGCAGCCTTCGTTCCCCCCGCAGCTTCATTGCGAGCCAGGCCGCGGGTTGGCCCCGTAGCTCGAGCGCCAAATCGGCCCAACCGGCTCGCGTTTCAGTCGACGCGTACTCCTCACCAATGTTGATCCCACCGACGAAGGCAATTCGCTGGTCTACCACCAGAATCTTTCGGTGATCGCGCCGAAAACGTCCAAGCAGCAGGGACATCAAGCGGTTGTAAATGAATACCTGGCAGCCTGCATCACGCAGGATGCGTGCGATTCGGCGGCCGGACCGGGCCGAGCCCCAGCCGTCCAGGATCACCGTGCATTGGACCCCACTGTGGGCGGATTCTTTCAGAGCGTCGACGAAGCTCCTTCCGATGCGATCGTCGGCAAACGTGTAGACCTCAAGATGAACGCTGCTTTGGGCCTCTCGAATCGCCGTCAACATCCGGGGATAGGCTGCCGTGCCACCGTCGAGAAGCTCCACGCTCTCCTCCGTCGGGAGCGTCGCGATGCGTTCTCGAGGCTTTTCGAGCGCCAAAAGCTCGGGCGTTTGGAGGGGCGGCGCTTCGAGCGCGCACAACGTTTGGGGCTGCACGGGGGTCGCCCGATTTTGAATGGTCAGAAATGACAAAGCTGCACTCAGTCCGGCGAGGACGGCGCAGAGCAACATCGCGTGGCGAAACCCATCGGTTAGTGCAGCCGGGTCGTTCAGCGAATGCTCCGACAGGCCTGCGGCCGAAGGAAGCAGGGCTACGGCGATCATTCCGCCGAAATACGCGACCTGGTTGTTGATCGCCGAGGCGGTGCCTGAAAATTCGACAGGGGCCGAGGCCAAAGCGGTCGCGGTCAGGGGCGGGACAGTGAGACTGAGCCCCAAGCCGAGAACGAGAACGCCGGGCAGCACGGCCGTCGTAAATCGCTCGGTCGGCGCGAGGCGGCTGAGCAGCACGAAGGCGACGCCCACCAGAATCGGACCGAAGGTCATTGCCATTCGAGGACCGCGCAGCCGCGACCAAGCTCCGATCCTGCTCGAAAGCAGCAGCATCATCCCGGTGACTGGCAGGAGGGCGATGCCAGCTTGGAGTGCGGAGTAGCCGAGGCCTCCCTGCAACTCGATCGGGAGAAGAAAAAATGCTGCTCCGAGCGCTGCATAAAGCACGAGCGTCACGAGGTTGGTGCCGGAAAACTGACGCGCCCGAAAGATTTGCAAAGGCAGGATCGGGCTCGAAGCGCGGGTTTCGACGAGCAGAAAAACCGCGAGCGAGACGAGGCCAAGGGCAGCTGTGCCAATCACTGCCGGCGAGCTGAGGCCGAGAGCTGGGGCTTCGATCGCGGCGTACGTTATCCCTGCGAGACCGACCGCCCCGAACACGATGCCTGGAAGATCCAGACGAGCGTGATTGTCGGGTGGCCTTGTCTCCTGAACGTGCTTCGAGGTGACCCACAGGACTACTGCGGCGAGGGGCAAGTTGATCAAGAACACCAGCCGCCAGGAGACCGTGTCTACCAGATAGCCCCCGATAAACGGGGCAGTTGCCGCAGCAACCGCGCTCAAGCCCGACCAGGCTCCAATCGCTCGCGCCCGGTCGTCCGGAGCGAACACCGTTTCCAGAATAGCCAGGCTCGCAGGGGTCATCAGCGCGCTTCCGATGCCCTGAAAGATGCGCGCCGCGATCAAGGCGGAGAGATTGGGTGCCACTCCGCAAATCAGCGATCCGAGGGAAAACCAGATCACTCCCAAAACCATTGTGCGTCGTCGCCCAAAACGGTCTCCTAGCGCTCCCCCGAGGAGAAGGAGGGCGGACAAGCTAAGGGTGTATCCGTTGCTGATCCACTGCAAACCGGTGAGGTCAGCGTGGAACTCACGCCCGATGGAAACGAGCGCGATGTTGACCACCGTCGCATCAATGCTTGCCAACCCGGAGCCGAGGATGGTTGCTGCCAGCACCCACCGACCGCTGGAGGTTCCGTAACGCACGCCGGACACGGCCAGGACGCCTGCCATGCCCCCTCCATAGTGCGTAATCACTGGGTCTTCCACATCCGAGCCTGATTGCGCGGGGTGGTGTCACCAGCGATCGAGGCCGGACCGCAACATTCCAAGTCGCCGGGAATGTCGGGGCCTACTCGGCTTCAGTGCCGAGCAATGGCACCCAGGTCGCAAACTTCCGGCGGATAATAGACACTCATGCTCCCGATCCGTTTCATCTAGCCAACAATCTTTTGTTGAAGGATCATTTGCGGGCGATGGGTCGGATGACTCGTTAGATGGGGTGCGTGAAGCCAGCCATACGTCCGTCACAGCTGATCGCTCAGAGCTTAAGCCGCGGAGGACGCCGTTGGATCACAGTGGGTGATAGGGATGGGGAGGGGCGTTCATGTCGAGTGGCAAACAACCGGTGTTCGCCGCTCTCCGTTCTGGAGGGACGACAATGATTAGGCGTTTTCTACAATTTATGAGAGCACTGTTTTTCCCACGTTGTGAGGTGTGGGAAATTAATTCCGCGGAATTGATACAGATCTTGAAACGAAACTCTCGTTCTCCGGTCGCCTTGAAAGCCAATCGCACTGTTCGCGGCTTGCCCGCGAATGCAGTTTCAATGCTTTCTTCGACGGCCGAGCAAACTTCGGCGTGATCGCGAGCTCGCAGAGCGCGCGAAGGGGCTGCTCGGATTAGCGATGTAGGCTAGGTTCTCGCGGCCGTGGCTCCTGTTGAAGGAGCTCTTCGAATTCCTACTGCACTTCTTCTCGAGTTCTCCGGAGCTTGGAGCTCGGAGTTCATCTCGGGCGCTAACGCTTTGGCCGCAAGTACTCTGGGGTTGTATCCGGCGGCAGCAGGCCGACCAATCGCAACGCCGGCTTGATCGCGTTCTTCACGGGTTGAGGGAGCCCCGCTTTGAGCGCGCGATAAATGCGCCCGTGTTGAATCTGCGCTTGATTCACAGGCCACTCATTGCGCTGGGGGCGCGGCGATTCATTCAGGGCGTCCGTTACCGGCGAGGAGCGAATCGGCGCTCGCTCACCCTTGATCGCCAGGTACATCTGCCGGTCGGGCCCAACGGGCATTTGCGGGCCCTCAACGCGCAGAATGGACGTGAACCCCACATCCGTGAGGAGGTTATAGAGCGAGGGCTCGGTGAGCCAAAGGCTCCAGGTATTGTCAATGGAAGCCCAGAAATCGCGATAACGCTGAGAGGCGTCTCTCCGTTCTTCGTGCTCCTGATACCACAATCCTGAATACGACCGACCCTGATACTCGACCGTGACTCTCGGCGAGAGCGCGATCTGAGTGTCGATGACCGCCAAGCGGTCGCATACGTCATAAACGTGCTGGACAAACTCAAACACTGCCGGGACATCCAAGTGATAGAGGATCCCGGAGGCGATCACCACGTCGAAGCCGCCCAAGCGTTCCCGGCGCAGATCCCGGACGTCCTCGCGGACGAACTCCACATTCCCCAGCCCGAGGGCGCCTTGAGCGTAGCGCGCCTTTACGAGATTTGTCTCGCGGATGTCCGTGCCCACGACTCGCGCGCCATGCAGGCCCATCTCGAGTGCGTAGTGGCCCTCAAGACACGCCAGATCGAGCACCCGGGCTTCGGAGAGTGGCTTGCCCAAAACATCGGCAATCACCTGAGTGAGTCGACGCAGTCTCCAGTCCGGCTCCGCGCGGCGAGTGTATTTACCTTGCCCGAGGTGAACCGCCATCGCGGTCCACTCGCCATGTTGCGCAACAAGGGCGTCGTAATCGAGCGGTTGGTGTTGTACCGGGCCGGCAGTTGACATCGGCGTAGGCTTTCCGGTTTCGGACTTAAGGAAGGGTGGGCGATCTGTCAAGCGGGCTACGGAGAATAGAGACCCATAGCCTCAGGCACAAGGTCTGTCCGGAGCAGTTTCGCAGCCTGTCGATTCGGGGCTTCGCCATTCGACCATCCAGTGATCGCACCCAATGCGACGAGGAGGAGCCATGCAATACATGCTGCTGATTTACGAGGATGAGAAGAACTGGGCGAAGATGAGCGAAGCCGAAAAGGGGAAGGTTTTCAGCGAGTACGGTCAGCTCAGCGACGATCTAAAGAAAACCGGCCGGTACGTGGGAGGCAATCCACTGCAACCGACCTCCACAGCGACCACGGTGCGGGTTCGCAGTGGCAAACGACTGACGACCGATGGCCCATTTGCCGAGACCAAGGAACAATTGGGGGGCTATTACATCATCGAGGCGAAGGATCTCGATGAAGCGATTTCCCTCGCCGCTCGAGTTCCAACCGCCCGGACCGGCTCAATCGAGGTCCGGCCGATCATGAAGATCTAGCTGCTGGGTCCGGACTGACCTCTCGAAGACGCTTCTCGAGAAATCGTCGCTCCGCTTCGTTGCCGACCAGGCCGATGGCGCGCCGATAAGCGTCGGCGGCTTCGGAGCGGCGTCCCAGCCGACGCAGGAGGTCAGCTCGTACGGCATGCAGCAGGTGGTACCCTTCGAGTACCCCGCCGCTGGCCGCCTGATCGACCAGCGCCATTGCAGGCTCGGGACCTTCTGCCATCGCCACCGCCACCGCGCGATTGAGCGTCACCACTTTGGATGGGTGAATCGCCTCCAGAAGCTGGTAGAGCGCCGCAATCTGCCGCCAATCGGTGTCCTCAGGCCGGGCGACTTGGGCATGGAGCGCCGCGATCGCCGCCTGCAAGCTGTAGACTCCAGCTCCACCGCGCAAAGCCTGCTGTACCATCGGCAGCGCTTCATCGATCTGGGCATGATCCCAACGACTTCTATCTTGCTCTTCAAGCAGGACCAGGGCGCGATCCGGTGCGACGCGCGCGTCTCGACGGGAATCATGCAGGAGCATCAGCGCCAAAAGACCGGTTAGCTCCGATGGAGCGACCGCCAGCAGGCTTTTCAGTAGGCGGGCAAGTCGGATCGCCTCCGCGCAAAGCTCGCCCCGAACCAGGGCGTCTCCGTGAGTCGCCGCGTACCCCTCATTGAACACCAGGTAGATCACCCACATCACAGCATCCAACCGCTCGGGTAGTTCGGCTTCGGGCGGGATCACGTAGGGTATGGCCGCCTCTCGAATCTTGTGTTTTGCGCGCACCAAGCGCTGCGCCATCGTCGGGACCGGGACCAGAAACGCGCGCGCGATCTCTTCGGTGGTCAGTCCGCACAACGTGCGAAGCGTGAGCGCGACCTGCGCGTCCATCGCCAGCGCCGGGTGGCAGCAGGTAAAGATCAGGCGCAGGCGGTCATCCGGCAGCGCGCTTTTGCCGGTGGACTCCAAGAGGCCCTGAGCGCTCTCGTCTAGTTCGGCACCGAGCTCCCCCAGCTTTTCTTGGAGCCTCGCCTTGCGTCGAATGCGATCGATCGCTTTGTGCCGCGCCGTCTGAATCAGCCAGGCACGTGGGTTCTGTGGAATGCCGCTCTTCCACTGCTCAATCGCCGCGGCGAAACCTTCTTGTGTGGCTTCCTCGGCGATCTCGAAGTCTCCTACCAGGCGGATTAGGGTGGCGAGGATCCGACCCCAGTCAGCACGGTAAAGCTCCTCGATTGCCCGCTCGACATCCATGCCGCGATGCACTCTCTCGGAGAGCGGCTCGTCGGCGCCGGTCAGGGAAACTAGCGCTCGCCTGCGCCGCTCACGACCACAGGGAGCGTCTTGCAGATCAAAGCGAAGTCCTGCGCCAGACTCCAATGATCGATGTACTGCATATCCAGATACATCCATTGCTCAAATGGAATTTGGTCGCGGTTCGGCGAGGACTGCCAGATGCATGTCAGCCCCGGACGCATCGACAAGCGACGGCGCTGCCAGGGTTCGTACTTCGCCACCTCGCACGGCACCGGCGGACGCGGGCCCACCATGCTCATGTCTCCGCGGAGTACGTTGATCAGTTGAGGCAGCTCGTCCAGAGAAAACTTGCGCATCAAAGCACCGACCCGGGTAATCCGCGGATCGTTGCGCATCTTGAAAACCGGCCCGGTGCGCTCGTTGTGCTTCGCCAACAGCTCTTTGAGCTCCTCGGCATTCGAGATCATCGAACGGAACTTGAACATCTGAAACGGCCTTCCATGCAAGCCGACCCGGACCTGTCTAAAGAACACCGGACCCGACGAGGTGAGCTTGATCAGAATCGCGAGCACCACGAACAGCGGCAGCAACAGGGTCAGCGCCGCTGCGGAGCAGAGAATGTCGAAGAGCCGCTTCACCGCCAACTCGTACCGTTTGATCCTCACCGAATGGTAGTGCAGATATCCGTCCGCGATAGCTGCCCTGGCGACCGGTGTCGCGCGCTCGAAGCGGAAGACGTAGGCGGGTAGGGCAAACGGTATCCCGAACGTTTCGCAAACCCGAATCGCCGCTTGCATCGCTTCCGCCTGCTTGAGCAGGTCTCCCGCGATGAACACCTCGCTCACCGGCGTGGTTTGCAGCACCGCTTCGAGATTGCTCGAGGTACCAAGTAGACGCGAGCCCAGGAGGCCCGACCGGGTCTCATCCGGAAATTCCAGGTAACCGACGACACGGTGACGGCCGCGCTTTTCGAGGTCCTCGCCGGTGAGCCTTCCCAGTGAGCCGATCCCGACGATTAACGCCTCCTGCTTCGCGATTTGGTTTTCGGACAGGACGCGGAACACGAACAGTCGCAACGCGAGCACGCCGGGCCAGAACACGAGAAGGAAATGAGAAGCTTTGGGAATCGCCGCGGAATCGGGCAGCACAAGGTGCAACAATCCAATGAAGATCGCGAGGCCGATCACCATCACCGAAACCAGGCACGCGTCTTCCACGGCGTCCCGCTCGAACGCCCGAAGATCGTAGTGCCGAAGCACCGCGCACGCGATCACCCAGACCAAGCCGGCCGCAAAGGTGGTGAAAACAAATTCTGGGAAGCTGATCTCGACCGGCCGCTCGGAAACCGAAAGCATCGTCGCTATCGAGATCGAAATCAGCAGTACGCACAGGTCGACGACCGAGTTGAGGGTCGTGGCAAATCCCGCGGATCCGCTCGTGGGCTCTGGGCGCTGGGGGGTGTCTCCAACGAGCCGATTGCGGAAGCGACGGCCGACCCCCCACAGGCCTGCGGCTTCGGGGACCTCCCCGGATGGCGCTCGGGCGCGGCGCGGCCATATCCGCAATCCATCGCTGCGTGGCGGTGGCGGCTGCGATGGCCCAACGGCACTTTCACCAGCCCCCAAACCACCACTCGAGTTGTCGGACATAGATGGCCCCCTCGCCCGTTGCGCTACCCCTGTTTGATGTACGACATCGCCCTCTCTAGGAACCGGATAAGCTCTCTCTACCCAGCGAGGCTTACGTTTCCAGACGGGCGCAGCATGTAGCACACGCGACGTGTCCACGACAACTGCGACGTGGTAGCTTGAAACTACTCGTTAATAAGCAAACGTTTTGCGGTCGCCGCCTGGGTTGCGACTTTTCCCGTTTTGGATGTTTTTATTCTCATTCACGGGGACATTAACGCGACGTGTTCGTGACCCGTTCGGCACGGGGCAACATCATGGTGCGAACAAGGATGGGCACGAACTTTGGGTCGCGCAGCAGATAACGGCGGATCAAGCGAGGCTGCTGAGTCATTCGGAACACCCATTCGAGTCCTGCCGCCGCGATCCACCTTGGGCACCTGCGGACTCGGCCTGCAATGAAATCGAAAGAGGCGCCGACCCCGATCGCGACTGTCGGGTGAATGGCCTTGGCGATGCGGTGAATCCAGATTTCCTGCTTTGGCGAGCCCAAGGCAATCAAGGCTAGATCCGGTTGGGCAGCGCGCAGGCGCGCGAGCACTGTCGGCTCGTCTTGCTCCGGAACGATCGAAATGGTCGGCGCCTGGACGCCCGCGATCTGGACCCCGTACTGAGTCTTTAACTGCGTTGCGGCGAAATCGGCCACTCCCGGAGCTGCTCCGAGTAGGTAGACCTTCCAGTTGTGCCGAGCGGCGCGCTGCATCAGAGGGACAACGAGATCGGATCCGGCAATTCTCTCGGGAAGGGGCATCCCGAGCAGCCTCGAGACCCAGACCAGTGGCTGACCATCGACCAGAGACAGGCCAGCGGCTTGGTACGCTTCCCTGAATTGGCGATTCGTCTCGGCCATCACCACGTGATCGACGTTGGGCGTGAAGACGAAGCCACCGTCGCGGGCTTCAACTAGGCGCTCGATCTCGGCCAACGCTTCATTGAACGTCAGGCAGTCAATCCAGAGCTGACCCACCCGCAGGCGCAAACGACGCGCAGTGGTACTCACAATCTCAAGCACGGCGCTGTCCATACCACGTCGGGCGGTGGGAATCGGGCAAAGCTACTTGATCAGAATGCATCCCCTGAAGTGATCGCGGCCGATCAGTTGGACGGTCTTTTGTGCCTCGGCAATGTTCGTCTTGCCAAGCTCGACCAAGAGCAGGGCGGCATCGGCAGCCAGTGCGACCGGGATACCGGCTGGGTCCGTCAGGACCGGGTCAAGTGCGATGATCGTCCGCTGCTTCCAGCGTTCGCTTCCAACACTCGGGGTGTGCACTGTGAATTGGCCGGTGATGTCTTCCGCGAGTTCCGCGCTCGTGCCCAAGCCTGTTGCCTCTGTCCTGGTGACCGCGCGTCCGCCATGGCGATTGCCGACCTGTGCAAGCGCCTTCGCAATCCGAAGCACGGATCCATTGGAGCCTGCCGGCACCAGCGCCAAGGAGGACCAATCCCATCTGAGGCTCGAGAACCAGAGCTGCTGCAGATCCAGCGGCGCTGCGCGCGATTGACCGAGCTGAATCGGTCCATCGCGTGGCACAGCCGGCGCCAGGGCTACTTCTGCTCTCGCGTGGTCCTCAACCATTCGTCCTTCTTGTAGTCTGATGGACTGAACAAAAGCGTCAGCTTCCAAACCATATAGGCAGGTGCCCACATTAGGTCAAGAAGCCCGCGGGCGCCGGTGCTCGAGAGAGCCCATCCGCGCAACACATAAAAAGCGAGAAAAAGCAGTGAAATGATCCAAAGCATCACCGCAATGCTCGGCTCAGCAGTTCTCGCGGAGACCAGCGATGAGGCGAAAACGCCCAGCGCGCTGATGATCACCAGTGAGGACAGCGGAGGTACGAGCAGGTCCATCGCCAGATCGAAGAGCAGTTTGTCGCGTCGACGCAGTCCGCGCACCAGCAGCGCTGGTCCGCGGAGCAAAGCGAGCTTGCGCCTGCCGTGCTCCCAACGTTGCCGCTGGGTTCGCGCGGGGGTGGCCAGCGAAACCATCTCTCCATAGACGTGGGCCTCGGGCGCGTAATGGACGCGATGCCCAGCCTCGCCCAGATCGATGCCGTACTCGAGGTCCTCCACCAGGGAAAAAGCCCGATGCGGAACCGCGCGCAACAGCCGCGCGGTGAAGCACATTCCATTTCCGCGCAAGCCGGTCGACAAGCCCAAGCGCTCCCGCGCGAGCGAACGCAGAACATGAAAAGTCCCAAATGCGATCCGCAATAGGCGGGTTCGCCACGAAGCATCTGGATTCTGAACCGCGTAATCGACCTGTACCGCCTCGGCTCCGCGCTCGATTCGGGCGGCGAAGGCGCGCAGCAAGTTTTGGGAGACGGTGGTGTCGGCGTCGACCACTGCGACTGCGTCCGCGCGTCCCTCTCGCAGGCTGTGCCCAAAAGCGTAGGTGAGCACGTGCCCCTTCCCACGATGAGCGGGGTCATTGCGGGTCAGAACGCTGGCCCCTGCGGCTTGCGCGCGCGCGGCAGTTTGATCGGTGCAGTTGTCCGCGATCACGACGATCCGATAGAGGTTCCGCGGATAATCGACCTGGAGCAGCGATCTTACCGTCGCGCTGATTCCGGGTTCTTCGTTGTGGGCCGGAACGATCACATCGAAGAACAGCTGTGGCATCGCCGACGCCGCGGGCGGCGCAATCCGTTGCGAGAACAACGCGAGCAGGAAAAGGTAGCCGCTAAAGCAAACCACTGGGACTGCGACAAGTACCAGCAGAAGATCCGCGAAACTCACGTCACGACCCGGTCACTTTGCGCCCACCCCGCGCTCCATCGAGGTCTTCAGGAGGGCGCTGACTGTACTCAAGAACGCCGCGGCAGTGAATGGCTTGACCCGATAATCGGACGCGCCGGCCCTCTCCGGTTCGACGCGGTCCGTTTTGCAGGTCGCGCTCGCTCACCAGCAAAACAAGCTTTTCCAGACGTCTTTGTAGGGATTTGCGATGCCGCCAGTCGCCTTCGACAAATGGCACGGTACGACGTTGGCGAGGGGCATCCATGGGGGCGGTTCTCACACTCCGACGGGTTATATTGCAAGGGGCGCGGTCATAAGTGACTGCGTTCAGACAAGTAATCGCCAGAAAGCCGACAGTTAGCAGATCTGGCAATGCCACCACCGAGAATAGGTGAGGGCGCCATAGGTATCGGCGCGTGTGAAGACAGCTCCAATGATCGGGTCAATCGCGGATGCGAGCCTGTTCGGCTCGGACGGTTCATCGGCGCATTACTTCGCAGAAACGAGCTAGATTGCCCCCCGGGCCTCGAGCTTCCTGGGAACCTGCGAAGGGCGCTGAGATGCACAAACCGATGAGCGCAAGCGTGCGGCGGAGCGCGTTCGTTCTCATACCGTGTCTTGCGGCGTCGTTGCTCGCCCTTCCGTTGGTGATTCATGGCCTTCCGGACTACGAGTCGCATCTTGGGGAGGAGTATCAGCCGCTTAAAACCTTCAAGTTCTTTCAGTCGCGCGGGCGCGAGTTTCACAAGTGGGGTCCGGCCGACAATTTTCTCTACGCGCCGGGATATGCCCTCTCTTTGCTCTATTGGAAGCATCAAGGAACCTTCGGCCCCGCGAGTAGCAGGTTTCCGTATGGGTTTCACCGACCGCTACAGCAATTGACCGCGCTGATCCTACAGAGCCGGATCCTGGTGCTCTCGCTCGTCCTGATATCGCTCGCGGCACTTGGGGTGGGTCTGGCGCGAGCCGGATTCTCGCGAGAAGCGGCCTTTTTTGCGCTCCTGCTTTGCGCGGCCACAAACCCGACGATGATCTGGCATGCAGTGCTCTTGAAGGGAGACGGACCGATGATTGCGTTCAGCTCCCTGGCGCTCGGAACGTACGTGGTGATCGTGCGTCGCACGCTGACGATCGCAAGGGCCCTTTGGTTCTCCACGTTCATTGCCTGGGCAGTGACGGCGAAAGAGTTTGCGGTTCCTCTCTTCGCGTTGCCCTGTGCGGCCCTGGCGTTTCGGGCGTTGCGCCCGGCGCAATCGCCTCAGCTGCGGTCAGGCTATATGCGCTCATTAGCGGTCGGCCTGGCGACGCTGGTGGGCTGGTACGCGCTGCTTAATGTGATCTACGCGCCGGCCACCTGGCTCAAGCGGATCCGTTATGTGCTCTCGGGAGCAGCCGATCCGGAGATTTGGGGCGCTCCAGACCGCTCACCGTTTGACTTTCTGCTCGAAATCTTCAAGTCGCTCGCTAACAACCTGGGTCCCGGGGGGATGATCGCAGCGGTGGGTTGCATCCCGGTGTTGATCTGGCTGCGACCGCAGCGCTCCTTATGGTTGGCGCTGCCGCTTGTAAGCTTCGTTCTTTTGGGCATGCTCCCCACCGGATACTCTCCGGACCGCTTCGCGCTGCCTGGGGCGCTCGCGCTGATCCCGTTGATCGCATGCACGGTCGACGCTCTGCGGGAACGGATGGCGTCCCGTTCAGGGCGATTGACATTTGCGCTCGCGGCGCTGGGCGGAATCAACCTGCTCTATGCAAACATCGCCTGGCTCCAACTGCGTTCGACACCCGAAGGTTTGATCGAGACCTACGTTCGCGGACATCTGGCGAAGGAGGAACGATTTGCGATCTTCTCCTTTTGGCCGCGGATTCCAGGCAAGTCTCGCCTCGAGACTTTCGGTTATGGTCTCGACACCCGGCCGATCGCGATGGTGATCCGCTCGCCCAGCGCTCTGCCCAAGACGGTTTTCATCACCTCTGAGCAGCAGCGCTGGGTGGAGGACTTCGTTCGTCGGCCCAAGCGCGCAGCGATGGTCGCAGAGGAGACCGGATTCGAGCCGAACGATTGGGAGTGCTTTAAAGGGCTGGGATATCGGCTGGCAGATCGATTGAACTCGCCTCTGCCCGGCTGGTACCCATTTGGCTTTTTTGCTTTGCCCGCCGAGTCCACAGGCCGCACGGTACTGGTCTATCGGCTCGATTGAGGCCCGCGACCTCAGCCCTCGAAGCATCAGCGCTTCGCCTGAGGCTCGGCGATGGTGAGGATGTAGCGGCCGCACGACGCGTACGGTTCGGCGACGGCGCACTCGAGCTCGATCAGCCGGTCCTGCTCCTCCTGCGAAAGGGCCGAGGGATGAACGATTGCTCCGCGAGCATCTCCCTTGACTCCCGAGAGCACGCCGATACCGAGCAGCCGCAGGGCTCGAAGCCCGAAGGTTTCAAGCAGGGGTGGAATTTCGTCGATCGTCTGCCACGCAAAGCCCATTGGGCCGCCGAAAATGTGCCCTTCTCGTTGCGTCAAACAGCGCTTCGCGTTCTCCCAGTTTCGCGCAAGGACCAACTGCAACAGGTTGTAGTACTGGGAGCGGAAGGCAATGAACGCGACGCCCCCTGGCCTGAGCAAGCGTGAGAGCTCTTTGAGCACTTCTCGATAGGAGGGCATGAAGAAGGTCACTTCGGTGAACAGGATCGCATCGGCCGAATTGTCCGGTGCCTCGCGCACGAAGTCGGTTGCATCGCGGGCGACGAAATGAACGTTGCGCAGCTGCTCGGCCGCCGCGTACTGCTGCGCTTGCGCAACCGCGGCCGGGGTTAGATCCACACCGGTTACCGTCCCTCCGCCCTGAGCCGACCAGCGTGCGATCGGCAGAGCGAGCCGTCCCTGCCCACAGCCCAAGTCGAGCAGATCGATCCGGCGCTCCGGATAGCGACGCTCGAGCTCGGGGAGGACGAAGTGAAGGTATTGACGCCCGTAATATGGCTCGTCCGGCTGCGTCACCATGTCGTATTTGTTCATCGCGCGCACCACGGCGTCGTTGTGGTAGGCGCGTTCGACCTCGGGAGAGACGGTGCGTTCGAGCGTATTCAGCCTTCGCGCCATTCCTTCGGCGATGCGTCGCGCGAGGCGAACCGTTTGCGGCACTGGCGGGATCATCTTTCCTCCGAAATGGCAGGGGCTCGCGGGAGCCGGCTCCTCATCGTCCGCGCAATGCAGAAAGTGCGAGGCGCCACGACTCGAGCGATAGCGGGTCCTGTCGCAGAGCAACCAGCGCGTGTTTCCGCGCGGTCGCCGGGTGGCCGCCCTGGAGCGCCCACCACGCCCATTTCTTGTGGTACTGGGCCGTCTTGACTGCTCCATTCCACGAGTGGTTGTCGAGCTCCAATACCTCGGACTTCTGCAGTGGAAGTAACCCGCGACGGACCCGGGCTGCGGCTACCGCATCCCGAACGCTCCGAGTCATCTCCGCATAGTGCTGGTAGCCGGCACTCTTGAGGTGTTGCCGGTAGTGCAGTAGGACATCGGGAAGATTGGCGACTTTGCCGTATTCCGCCAAGCGCAGGAACAGATCCAAGTCTTCATCCCTGAGCAAGCGATAGCCGCCAATCGCCCGCATCGCCTCGGTTCGGATCATCGCGGCCGGGTGAATGATCGCGCCACCTTCGCCCCTCAAGTGGGCACCATCAATCTCCTCGTGCCGCAGCTTCTCCCCCATGTATTTTAGTGGGGCTCCGTCCGAGTCGATCAGCAACACCTTGCTTCCGACGACCACGTACTCGGGATTCTTCTCGAGAAAGCGGACTTGTCGCTCAAATCTTTGCGGCAGCGAGACATCGTCGGCATCCATTCTCGCGATATACTTCCCGGCGGCGAGCGGCACGGCTTCGATCAGCCTCTGTACCCAACCGGCATTGGGACGGCTGCTCAGCCGGATTCGCGCATCTTGCTCGGCGTAATGGCGCAAGCGAGCGAGGGAGGCATCCGTTGACCCATCGTCGACAATGATGAATTCAAAATCCGGAAAGGTCTGGTAAAGGACGCTCTCGACGGCTTCGGCGAGGTAACGTTCGGCGTTGTACACCGGCATGATCACGGAGAGCATCGGTGCCGTCATCTTGTTGGCTCCTTGCCGCCTTCCCCGGGAGGCTCCTCGAGGGTGGCCAGAGGCGGCGGGGGCTGGCTGTATGGCATATTGCCTACGACGAAGGCAAGGTCTCGGCGAAACCCCTCGATCTCACGCCCAGGGTCGCTCCGCCAGGAAGCGCTTCCAGAAAGCGGTGGGTTCATTTTCGGGAAACCACGTTTTAGCTGCAGTGTAACCACCGCGTGACAGCTCCTCGCGGAGCTCGTCCGCTTCAATCGCGGCCAGGGCCTCGGCAGCCGGGTCAGGATCGTTTGCGACAAGCGCTGTCTCGCGATGTTTCATGTAGAAGTTTGCGCCGCGCGCGTCCTTGCCGACCACCACGATCCCCGCCGCCATCGCCTCCAAGGGGGGGAGGGCACAGCCTTCTACCTCCGCGGAGGCGAGGAATGCTTGAGGCGTCTGCAATCGCGCGGCGAACCTGTGAAAGGGAAGGCCATCTAGGAGTTGAAGGCGCCAGTATGAACCTCCATTGGCAACGTAGCGTCGAAACACCTCGTGGATGAAGTCACGTCCCTTTCGCGGGAACGCGATCAATTCGCCCTTGCGCCGGCGGGACTGCGGGATGAAGGGGAAGGCTTGGTCGTCGATTACGTTCGGAACCATGCTCGCCGTCTTGCCCGGGTATATCTTGCGACAAAGCTCGAACATGAATGGCGAATCTGTCCAGAGCGCTACTCGGTCGAGCCGATGATCGAAGTCATTGCGCACCCAGCTCGGACTCTGCAGGTATGCGACAGCGAAGCCGTTTATCAGCGGAATCTGATGCGTGTAGATATCCGGGACGATGCACACGTCCTCGGGTCGGCGTTGCAACCAGGCGATGTAGGGTAGGCCCGCTAGCGCGCGGCTTGGTCCGTAGGTGTCGCGGCCGCTTTCGGTCGCCAAGACCGCATTCGCGCCGAGCGCGCGCGCGATCCGGGCATGGCGCATGATGTTCAGCGTTCCGCCCGAAACGACGTCGCTGCTCATTCCCATCCGCGGCTTGGGGAGCAGTCGGCGCGCGGGGGTCTTTCCAAGCAGCTGCCACGCTCGGATCAGAACGTCTCGGCGGAGGTCGGGAATGAGGAAGACGAACCGCAATCAGTGCACTCTACTTGCGGAAGACATCCCGGACGGCTTGCCCGATTCGCTCGACCTCGCGATCGGTCAAACTGGGCGAAAGCGGCAAGGACACGGTTCGCTCGCCAATCCAATAGGCGTTCAAATAGTCCTCGGCGCGATAGCCGAACTGCTCCCGGTAATACCGGTGAAGGTGCAAGGATCGATAATGGACACCGGTTCCGACGCCGCGCTCGTGGAGAAAAGCCATCACCTGATCGCGGTTGATCTTCGCCGATGGCGGGTCGATCAGCAACGTGTACAGGTGACGCGCATGCACTGTGTCCGGCTCTTCGGGAGCTGGCCGTTGGCAAGGCAGATCCGCAAATAATTCGTCGTAGCGCGCCCAGATTTGCCTGCGTCGCTCGAGCCAGGCGTTGAGCTTGGGTAACTGGCAGAGCCCAAGCGCCGCCTGGACGTCGGTCATGTTGTACTTGAAGCCGGGTTGGGTCACCTCGTAATGTCGATATCCCCGATCGCTAAACCGCGCCCAAGCATCCGCGCTCATCCCGTGCAGCGCGAGGCCCCGGGCCTTGTCGGCAATAGATTGATCATCCGTGCAAAGCATCCCGCCTTCGATCGTGCTCATGTTCTTCGTCACATAGAAACTGAAGCAACTTGCGTTGCCGAAGGTTCCAATCTTGCGACCTCGGTACCAGGCTTCAATCGCGTGGGCGGCGTCCTCCAAAACCAGGAGCTTGTGGCGTTTGGCGATCTCGAGCAGCGCGGTCATCTCGCAAGGTCTTCCCGCGAGATGAACTGGAATGATCGCCCTCGTTCGCGGCGTAATCGCGGCCTCGACCCTCGATGAATCCAGATTCATCGTTTGCCTGGATACGTCCGCGAACACCGGGCTCGCCCCTGCGTGCAGGATGGCGTTTGCGGTGGCTGCAAAGGTAAGCGGCGTGGTGATGACCTCGTCCCCGGCGCCGATCCCGGCGGCAAGCATCGAGATGTGGAGCGCGGCGGTGCAGGAGCCAACCGCGACCGCGTATCGGGAGCCCACGTACTCTGCAAAGCGGTGCTCGAACTCTCTGGTCCGCGGCCCGGTCCCGACCCAACCGCTGCGCAGCGTCTGCACTACGGCTTCGATTTCGTCGGGGCCAAAGCTGGGACGCCCAAAGACAATGTAATCAGCGTTCAAACCATCGCCCTCCCTCCCGGCGCGCGCGCACCATAATCGATCTGCCTTGGAAGGCGAAAGCGCCATCCCGGTGATATTTTTCGTCTGTCTTTAAGTGCAAACGTTTCCGCATTTGTTCGAGCGGTGTGCGAAATCGACGGTCAGGCCGAGCTCGAAGCTGAAGCAGTCTTCGTAGCCCAGACGTAATACTGCGCGCCCAAAGGCACGCGCCGCAGGTACCGCTCGGTCCACCAGATTCGCTTGAGGTGCCTCGGCAGGAATACGTAGTACCGCGGTGAGCGGGCCCGCAGCCCCGCGAGACGGAGATGGTTCCGCAGGTGCCAAGGAAACAGCATCCGTGCGTCAGCGTCAAAGGGGTTGCGTGCAATGTCAGGCCGCAACTTCGTTGCGTAATCAGCGGCCTCGTTAGGAACGGTGTGGTGGAGGAAGACGAACAGAAACGCGAAAAACCGAAGCACGTCGAGCTCCGGCTTGTAAAAGCGAGGCGCCGGCCGAGGTTCGGCGAGGTGGGACTCAAGTTCTGCGGGCCGCTGGATCGGGCTCGGTGCAAGCGGACGTGCAGACTGCCCGTCAGAGCGCGAGAGCGTCATCGGGCAGCTGCCCTTGTTTCACGACCTTCGCACCTCGGCGATGATCGGAAGACCCAGCGCGCGCTCCACCTGCCAGGGTGCGACGAAACGGTTGGCGCGCAAGTCCGCCAAAGTCGTGCCCAGGGCCGCGAAGAAGAGTGCCCCGATAAAGGCCAGTATCATCCCGAATTGCATGTTTGGCCGGTTCGGCTCGCCTGGGTTCTCTGCCGGCCATACGATGCTGTAGCGGTATTTGAATACGCTACGCGCGGCCTCTAAGTCGATTTTGGTGCTCTCGACGCGCTCGAGCAAACTTTGATATCGGACCCGGGCGAAGCGGCGCTGCAAATCGGCCTCGTCCCGCGCATCGTATGCGTCGTAGAGTCGACTGGTTAGACCGTCCTCGCCCTCGGCCAATTCCGCGCCACCCGCCCGTGATCGGTACGCCACCTCCAGCTCTCGCTCTTGGGTTCGCAAAGCGACAAGTTGCTGCGGCTCTCGCGTGAAGGATTCAATCTCTTTCTTCAGGGCGACCACCAATGGATACGACTCACCGTAGACTGCCAGTTTTTCTGCGAGCTGTACCTGAAGTTCCGCGAGTCGGCGCTGCCGAAAGTCCTCCATTTCGCGAATCACTCTTTTTCGGGCGTCGAGCATGGCTTTGACCTGAAATCCAGTCGGATCGAACCTGCCGAGCCGGGAGGCCCCCCGCTTGTCCTTTGCCCCCTTCGATTTCGAAGCTGCGCTGGCCTCCAGCGTTTCGATTTCCGAGCGAACATTCCCCGCACGAGCCTCGAGCAACGCGATCGCCTCTTCAATTGAAGAGAGCTCAGACAGCCGCCGAGATTCGAGAAAGCTTTGCAGCGCCGCCTCCACGAGGAGAGCCGCCGTTTCGCCATCCGGCCAATCAATGCCAATCGTGAGTGTCCCCTCGCCCGTGTTGACCGACAGCGCGCCCGCTAACCTCGCGACCAACGTGTTCAGCTTCTCCTCCTTGGTCAACGACGGATTGGGTGGAAAGTTCCAGCGGTCCAGCAGCTTCGTCTTCTCGACGATCGCGCGAAGGTTATCGCGGCGGCGGATGATCTCTGCTGCCACATAAGTGGGAGCTTCCTCGCTAGCGTAGCGAGACAGCATCGGTAAGGCTTGCTGCTTCTGGGCGAGGATCTTGGTGTCCACGTGAAAGCTTCTAGGAAGCGTCTTGAGAATGCCTATGGCGGTGCCGAGCCCAAGGAGAAACAGTCCAAGAGCCAGCAGTTTGCGTCTCCACAGCGCGCCTAGAACGTAGCTGAGAAGCTGCCCCAGGCGGCTGGGTTCGAGGGCCGAAAGCTCGTCCTCCCCAACCTCCATCTTGATCGCCCGCGGCCTTCGCAAGTCAGTCACTTTCCACTCACCTCACTGTCCATCCAGGTCTTCAGAAGGCGCCGACTCTACCCAAGAACACCGCCGCAGTGAAACGGTTCCAACCCCCGACCAAACCGCTCGTCTCTCGAACCGCTGGTAGATAGCGGTTGGGCACTGCCTGCTTCCCTTATCGGGAAACCAGCTTTTTCCCAGGTATTTCGGCGCCCTTAAGTGATGCAGGCTCCGCTCGCAACGCCACACCATGTCGACCTTGTCGCATTTCAACCGGTCGGTTTGCAATTCCGGGTCAGAGGTGACCGTTATCGGACACGGTAATCGCAAGAAATCCGACAGACTGCACTTGGTAGCGGTTGGGACCGGGCACCGGGGTTGTTCTCAGTGCCGTGGGGAATGTGAAAAGCCGCACGCCCGCACTGAGCGCAACGTGATGACTCACTTGATAGGAGGCGCTGAAACCTGCCAACCCGAGCTTTTGGTGGACCGAGCTGCTAAGCGACACGGATCCACCGAGGGTGGCGATGAGCGTAAGCTTGGTGATTGGGGAATAGTTGAGGACCGCGTAACTCTCAGCCTGCTCGTAGAAGACACCGGTGATCGGGTCGATCGCGGGTATGATCCGAAGGGAGAGGCTTCCCCAAAGGCTTTGACGTTGCCCTTGCAGGAGTTTCCGGCGGATTGTTGCACTAAAGTACGGATAAAGCTGCGTTTCGATAAGCTCGGAGGTGATCGAGCGCCCTCCGGCTAGGCCCACCAAGAGATCGCCGTCGGTGCTGGGCGAAAACTGATGTCGCCAACCGATTGGCAAATCCGCCGCGTAGGACCGCGTGCCCGGGAAGAAAAGTGCGTATCCATCGAGTCCTGTCAGCAGCGCGTCGTGCGTCCCCAACGACCACAGGAGCCTGAACGACAGTCGTGGGCTGTGCGTAAATGGACTTGTCCTACGCGCGTTGGCGTCCGCTCCCCCGCTGATCGTGTATGAGGCACTGAGGCTGATCCCGACCTTTCGAGAGACAGGTTGCTCAATTCCGAGCAGCGTGGCCACGCCGAGATACTTGAAGGGCGGCAATTGCGCCAGACTGTTGAAAGTGGGTAGGCCTCCTTCAGCCGCAGTGATGAGCCAAGAAAAGCTGGCCTCCCCGTACGAGAGATCCTCCTGGAGAAAGATGCGGCCGGCCTTGGAAGTGCGAAGCTCAGCTAGCAGTCGCCCACTGTTGAGGACACTGACCTTCTGCGGGACGTCAGGCTCGAACAGCAGGATCCGCGGAGTGTAGGCGGTCAGCAATGAGAACTGGCCAAGCGGAAGCTTCAGCGTAAGCGCAGGATTCAGCTGCCCATCGGCGTCCCCTGTGGTCGAGGCGCGGACTTCGCTGCGAAGAGATGCTTCATAGGTGGGAGAAGCCGCAACGATTAAAGAGGCGACGAGCTCAACGAACATACTTACTCAACCACCACAACGTCGCCTGGGCGCAGTCGGAAAGTCGCGCCCCGACCTTCTTGGTGGCGGAGTCTCTCATAGCTGAAGCGAATGCGAACGGGGGTTGGAGTTTGGCGGAGGACGAAAATTCGATCGCCGCTTGCGTCGGGGGTGA
>Ga0209588_1000009_pt1 | contig 174900 bp, 141 predicted proteins | sample Rivendell_Oct201_10_FD_188351 | JGI IMG/M metagenome (GOLD analysis project Ga0209588, IMG submission 188351) | Vadose zone soil microbial communities from the Eel River Critical Zone Observatory, Northern California, USA -... | ecosystem: Host-associated > Plants > Roots > Rhizosphere > Soil ...
CTCGACCGACGGCGGCGCCACCTGGACGCCCCAGTCCAGTGGGACGAGCAATTCTCTGAACGGGGTCTCCTTCGTCGACGCCGAGACCGGGACAGCAGTGGGCGCTTTTGGAACCATTCTGCGCTCGACCGACGGCGGCACCACCTGGACGCCCCAGTCCAGTGGGACGAGCAATTCTCTGAACGGGGTCTCCTTCCTAGACGCCGGCACGGGGACGGCCGTCGGAGCCTCTGGAACCATTCTTTACACGACGGACGGAGGCGCCACCTGGACGCGCCAATCCAGCGGGACGACCAGTACTCTTATCGGGGTCGGTTTCCTAGACGCCAACAGGGGGTGCGCCGTGGGCGCAGGAGGAACAATTCTCTGCACCGCTGATGGGGGTGGCACGTGGATGCTCGAACCAAGCGCGACGACCGAAGAACTCCTAGGGGTCCGCTTTGCGGCGGACCAGACGGGGTGGGCGGTGGGTGGACGAGGAACGATTCTCCGCACCGATGACAGTGGCGCCACTTGGACGCCCCAATCCAGCGGGACGACCACCAATCTCTCCGGGGTCTCCTTCGTGGACACCAACGCCGGGTGGGCGGTCGGAGGAACGATTTTGCACACGACGGACGGAGGCGCCACTTGGACGGATCAGGGGTATGGCGGCGTCGCCGCCTCATTCTTGGACGCAAACTTGGGGTGGGTCGTGGGCGGAAACACCATTTTGCACACCGCCGACGGCGGCGCCAGCTGGACACGCCAGTCATTTCCAGCGGTGTCAGAGTGCAACTGTTTCTTCCCCACTCAACCGTCCTTCTCTGGAGTGTCCTTCGCGGACGCCAACACCGGGGCCGTCGTGGGCAAGTGTCTCGGCATCGCCGCCCACCATTGCATAGACATAGGAGTCTTGCTCCACACCAGCGATGGTGGCAACACGTGGGCGTACTCACTCGCAGCGGAGTTTGCTAATGCCCTCCGAGCCGTCTCCTTCGCAGACGCCCAGAGCGCAATCGGGGTAGGCGACTCCAGGCAGGATCTGCAACCTTTTTTTTGGGGAAGCACAGTGAGGACGACGAACGGCGGTGCCTCGTGGCAGATCGGCAACATCTTATACCGGATGAACTACTCCCTTGTTTTGAACGGGGTGTCGTACGTGGATGCCAACACGGCAACCGCGGTGGGCTACGACAGCGACCCAGTTTCTGGAGGCGGCCTCATTATTCGTACGACGGACGGCGGAGTCACCTGGACGCGCCAATCCAGCGGGACGTCTGCGGCTCTTTACGGCGTCTCTTTCGTGGATGCCAACACGGGGACGGTGGTGGGCGCCGGCGGCCTCGTTCTTCGCACTACCGACGGTGGTGCCAACTGGACGAGCCAGTCCAGCGGGACGAGCTATTTGCTTACTGCTGTCTCTTTCGTGGACGCCAACACTGGGTGGGCGGTCGGCAGCGTGGGAACCATTCTCCACACGACAACTGGCGGCGAGTAGGGCCAGTTGCATCCTGTGCTCGATATCGAGACGGTGCCGTAGCGCTGCGCTTGAAGCCTAGGTTTCTAGGCTCGCTACAAGAAGGACGCATTACGGGTGTCAGACTTCACCGACCAAGTGATTCTATCTGAAGTAAAGCTGACCGTATGGGACATGTATCGTTTTACTCAGTGGGCCATCTGGTGGCGATTTCGGTAGCTGCTGACCATCACTTCGGCCGCGGCAGTCTGGTTTGTCCAGTTTTTGTTTTCCCGTATTTTGCACTGCGCAATCACTTTAGACGCAACCCCGACGCTGGGCGCCCTACCACGTACACCTTCTCAGCGGCAGGAATCGACATTTTGAAAGCCAGTTTACAAAGTCATTTAAGCTGGGAGTCGATTCGTCGAGTGTTGGAAACGTCGTCATGGCTTCTTCTGTTTCCCGACGCGTTCCCCATGCCGACCATCCCCAAACGCTATCTGGGGGACGCTGACCAGCAGGCCAAGCTGCGCACGATGGTGCGGGCACATGTCAAACACGTACGACTGCAGGGCTAACGACAGCCCGTCTCGCCTCGAGCCCACGTCTTAATTAGCGCCCGGGATGGGCTCAGCGCGACGAGAGTTAAAACGGCGATGAGTTTGTTCATGCTCTCCGCTCAGTCCAAATGAGATGGGTCGGTGGAGAACGGAAGTCGCTGTTCAAGGTCAGAAATCCCGTTCCATTGGCAGATCGGCCACGCGCGCTTTGAGCGCCCGTAACCGCTTGCGCACGCCGGAGACCGAGAGGCCTACCTCGGCCGCGACTTCCTCCAGCGTCAGGCTCTGACCTAGCTCTCCGACCCTGCTTCTGCCCAGGGAACGACCGAGCCCACCGAGAACCAGTGCGACTGGACTGCCACGCCCAGCTGCCCGGTCTTGCCCCGGGGCAAGAATCTTGAAAGGCTGTCGGGTCGGTGGAGAACGTCGCTGATGTGCTGCCCAAACATGGGCTCAGACGTCACGACGCGAATCGCAGAAGCTCCCATGAAGAATCGATCCATCGCCGCGCGGATCGCAAAACGCGTCACACAACCCGATGACCTCTGGAGCTCGACCCCGCTGGAGCTCCTCCTGAAACGCGTCACAGAAACTTGGAGGCATGATGCTCTGGCAGGGCCCGCGAGCATCGCGAACTGGCGCACTCCCATGAGGGAAGCGTTTGCCTTGGGCAGCTGCTGCGGCTCCAGCAATTGGGGCAGAAATGGCGGTGCTGGCGGGATACGAAAAAGCGGTGGACCGGACTAGCGGACGGTGAATACTTTGATCGGCAGCCGGGCCCGCTCGGCGCCACTGCTCGCGATCACGTGATAAACCCCGGGGGATAGCGGAGCGGCGTAAACACCCCCACCGCTCACGCTTCCGCCCGCGGCCCCCTCCTCCACCTCCCAACGCACTGCACCGTTCTCCGCCGCGGGTCCGCTCGCATTGAGCGGCACGATTGCGCCAATGTTGACTCGGTAGGCCTCAGCGCTGACCCGCAGCGCCCCACTTGGCGATTGCGCGGCTTCGGCTGGCCACTCTTCGGCGGCGATCGGTGCGACCTCCTCGCTCGATCTGGCGATTGGCGCCTGCCTCGACGACGAAGACGGACAGTTGACACAAGTCGAATACATCGACTGGAAAAACATGCCCAGAGGCGGGGTCCCGGCGCCGAAGATCGGATGGGGAACGCCGTCGTCGGTGTAGAAGGTGGAGAAGTAATCTCCCACCATCCGACCTTGGTTGGTATTTGCGATCCAGCTCACCAACATCGGGCCGCCAACGTCAAACGGGTCGGACCACGAGTTACCACCGTCTTGAGAAGTGATGAACCCCGCCGTCAGTTGACACGTGGAGGCCGAGCAGTTCGCGTCTGGGTAGTAATAGTAAACGACCGCCAGGCCAACGTTGGGCGCAAAAGTGTTTCGATCGGCGCCGAACCCCGGAAGGAAATGATCGGCAATGCTGGCAACGTCGTCGATAGGGATCCGGGTGACGTCTGACCAGGTCTCGCCGTCGCTGCTGGTGCTGAACACGATGTCATTGCTGTGACAGGAAGTACGGAACCGGCAGTCCGACCACGCCACATAGATGGTGCCGTCGCCGTCGATCGCCGCCGATGGAAGGTTCGCGTTGCGAATCCCCCCGGCCACGCCGTGCTCGTTGACGCTCGCCACCGCCCTTGAGGAGCTCCAACTGTTGCCTCCATCGTCGGAAAAGAAGGACCGAACGCCCGAGCCGCCGGCGTAGGGAACCACCAATCTGCCGCTCGGGAGCGCAAGCGGCTGACCGCCCAGGCCTCTCGCCTGGCCCGCTGTTGTCAACGCCGGCCCCCAAGTCGCGCCGCCGTCCGTCGAGGTGCTCATCAGGATGAGGTCGCCCGCGCCAGCGTCGTCCCACTCGATGTAGCAATTGCCGTAGAACGGGCTCGTGGGCCAGTTGTCACAGGTTATCCATGGCTTGTCGAAGTACGAGCCGCCGGTGGTGACGGTCACCGGATTATCCCAGTTCAAACCGTCGCCTGATCGGCTGACAAAGATTTCGTGAGGGCTGCCGTCAAACGGAAGGGTCTCGATCAGCCAAACGCCAAAGGCTTCGTTGTACGCCACCGACGGGTCGCTCACTCTCTGATATTGACCTCCGCCGCCCCAGACGGTGATTCCCGGCAGCGAGTCGGCCTGCCAGGTGAGGCCGTAGTCGGTCGAGGTTGCGAAGCCGATGTCGCTGCAGCCCCCATCAAAAACGCGGCCTTGCTGAAATACCCCGACGATGGTGGAGCCGTACGCATAAATGTGCGGCTCTACTTCGGTCATGTGTTGACTGCCCGGGTTGGTGAACGGGTCTGCGCTGATCTGCACGCTGCTGGCGGGTGCGCTGTCCGCAACGCAGAGGAGGCAAAGACCGATCAGGGAAACGCGCGCAGGGTGCAAATCGAGTCGTGGAGTCATAGGCGCGGCTAGCCGTGTAGCACCGCCCCAAATGGCCGGTCAAAGTGTTTCAACAAAATTCCCAGCAGGTTTCATGCGACTGCACCCGAACCAGCTGACTGCCCTCTAAGTGCTTGACTGCGTTAATCCCGCGACCAGCATTCGCCCGATGCTTGGAAGATTGTTTCTCACGTTGGTGACGGTCCTCAGTCTCTCTCCAACGAACGCCGCGTCTTCTTCGCTCGTGACTGACCGATAAGATCCGGCGAGCAGCCCCTCCTGACCGTGGGCTTTCGCAAACGCCGCAACCGCCTCGTAAGGAAATTCGCCAGCGACGTCGATCCCGTTGACTTCCTTAAGCCCACTCGTTGGCCAGACGAAAGCCCACCTGAACGACTTCGTTTCGCGAGGGAGGCAGCGTTCCAGCTAGAACTTTGGCGTAGCGCTCCCGGGTCAAGTCTGCCGGCCATTCCACGGCAACCCGCGTGGGCCGGAACTTGGCGAGGGCCTCGGAAGCCAACGGCCAGGTTCATTCGCCGCCAGTGGTTGTGTGGAGAATCGTTCCTCCTTCGCCTACCGCCCACCCGGTGTTGGCGTCCACGAAGGTGACTCCGGACAGAGGAACCGTCGTCCCGCTGGATTGAAGCGTCCAGGTGGCACCCCCGTCGGTGGTGTGCAGAATGGTTCCTTCTGCGCCCACTGCGGTCCCCGTGTCGGCGTCCACGAAGGAGACCCCTAAGAGAGGACTGGTCCCCGCCAATTGGCGCGTCCAGGTAATACCTCCGTCAGTCGTGCGGAGAATCAGCCCTCCTTGGGAGTCGGCCCCCACCACTGTCGCCGTGCTGGGGTCCACGTACTGTCCACCGCGGCAGGTGTTGGCGCACGGCTCGAGAAGCGAAGTGCTCACTCGCGAAAACATCAAGACGGCGTTTTCGGCTGGAACCGAAACTGCTGCGCGGGGACGACAACTCAATTCACCTGATGTTCGGTTAGAAACCCAATCGTAACAGTTCGATGTTAAGCGGCTACCACAACAGGATGTGACGGCCGGTAGGCCGCTGGATCCGCGGAGCTTAGGGAGCTAAACGGCCGAAGACTTCGGTGAGACCTGACCCGGGCCCTGGGAGGGAAAATGATTTCATCGCCCCGCAATGCTGCGCTCTTCCTCACAACTTCCTTATGGGCGGGTTGCTCCTTCAAAGATGACGTAGCCGTTCGCAGCCTGCCCGCGCTGACTCGCCACGGAAGCAATCTCATACGAGGTAAGGCTCCGCCGACTGCGCTCGGCTATGCTCACAACCCTATCGTCTACGCGAAGGGTAGGGAGATTGAGCCCAATGAGCCCTACTCCGAGGGGGGCATGCCGACCGAGTACTCCGTCAGTCCGAGTCTTCCCGACGGACTGACGTTGAGCTCAAGCACCGGCGTTCTAACCGGAACACCCACTGCCCTCACGCCAACTCTCGACCACACCGTCGCGGCGCGAAACGCGGCTGGCTCAACCGAGACCACACTCACGCTCAAAATTTCGTCCACCGTCCCTTTCGTCGTCAATGGTCCAATCAATGCGCTTCTGCAGATTGGCAGCACGCTCTATTTGGGCGGCGACTTCACACAGGTAGGTCCACCGGCTGGCTCGGCCGCGATGTTGGACCCGGTTACAGGAGGAAAGCCCGGGTTTGCTGCGTGGCCACTAGTCAACGGTGGCATTACCGCCGTTACTGCTGATCCCGCTCATCCTAGAACCTTCTACGTTGCCGGCGGCTTCACCCAAATAGGGTCCGTGGCAATTAACGGACTCGCGAAAATTCTTCCGAACGGGAGGCCCGACCCTAATTGGAACCCAAGGCCGAATGGGATCATTTATATGCTGATCGCGAGCGCCAACACCCTCTACGTGGGAGGATTCTTTAGCTCCATCGGAGGGCAACCACGCAATAACCTTGCTGCGCTGGATGCGTCCACCGGGCTTGCCACGGACTGGAACCCCAACCCGAATGGCGGAGGGGTGAACTCGTTCGCGCTCAACGACAACATCATCTACGTGCAAGGAAGTTTTAGCTTTATCGGAGGGCAGGAGCGCAACGGCATTGCCGCGCTGGACGTCTCCACCGGGCTTGCTACAGACTGGAACCCCTACCCGCAGGGTCCGTTAACCGCACCCGGGGACAACTCTTCCGGTGCGCTCGCGGTCCAGGGCAACACGGTCTATGTGGGAGGAGGTTTCACCTTCATCGGGGGGCAACGGCGCAGAAGCATTGCCGCGCTAGATGCCTCCACGGGCCTTGCCACTGACTGGAACCCCGACCCGAGTGGCATTCCCCCGTACCCTCCGATTGTCTATCTGATATTCGTCAGCGGTAACACGGTCTATGCGGGAGGCCTCTTCAGCGCGATCGGAGGGCAACCACGCTATAACCTCGCGGCGCTGGATGTCTCCACTGGTCTTGCCACGGACTGGAACCCGCACGCGATTGGGAGCGTCTACTCGCTAGCAATCAACGGCAAAACCCTCTATGCGGCAGGAGCTTTCAACTCGATTGGAGGACAACCACGCAGTGGCATTGCGGCGCTGGATGCGTCCACTGGTCTTGCAACTGACTGGAACCCCAATCCGAATACCGGGATCACCAGGCTAGCGATCAACGGTGATGCTGTTTATGCGGGAGGAGGTTTCACCAGTCTAGGAGGCCAGAATCGAAATCTCCTTGCGGCGGTGGATCCTTCCACGGCCCGCGCGACCGACTGGAACCCCAACCCCGAGCCCGGTCATGAGGGGCTCCAGTATCCAATCATCAGTTCGCTCGCGTTGAGCGGGAGCACCATCTACGTAGGAGGGTTCTTCGCCTCTGTCGGGGGGCAATCGCGCAACAACATTGCGGCGCTGGATGCTTCAAGCGGCCTCGCCACGGACTGGAACCCAAACGCGAATCAGTGGGTGCAGTCGCTCGCGGTTAGCGGCGACACCGTTTACGCGGGAGGATATTTCACTTCCGTCGGGGGACAACCGCGCAATCGCATTGCCGCGCTGGATGCCTCGAGTGGTCTTGCCAGGGACTTTAATCCAAACGCGGATGACATTGTCTCTTCTATCGTGGTCAACGGCGACATCGTTTATGCGATAGGAGACTTCAGGCTCATCGGGGGACAACCACGCAATCGCCTTGCTGCGCTGGACGCTTCCACCGGCCTTGCTACCGGCTGGAACCCCAACCCAAGTTATGTTGTCACTTCGCTTGTGGTGAGCGGCGATACTGTCTACGTGGGAGGAGGTTTCAACTTCATCGGTGGGCAACCGCGCATTGGCGTTGCGGCGTTGGATGCTTCAACCGGCCTTGCCACCGACTGGAATCCCAACCCGAATGAATGGGGATATTCGCTCCTGGTCAGCGGCAACACGCTTTATGCTGGAGGAGGCTTCACCTTCATCGGAGGGCAGTCGCGCAATTACTTCGCGGCAGTGGATACCTCGACCGGTCTTGCCACAGACTGGAACCCCAACCCGAACGGTCGTATCGGTCTCATTGCGATCAACGGCGACACGATCTATGCCGCAGGAGGCTTCAGCTTCATCGGAGGGGAATTTCGGTCCTACTTTGCTGTATTCCCCGATGGGTCTGACCGGGCAGACTAGCGACTAAGTAGCGACGATTACCCGCAGGAAGTAGCGCCATCAAAGCCGCGACGATCGGGAAGACCTAGACCTCGTCCATACGCCTTGAATTCCCCTGCGAGGCCGGTGCGTAGCGCGGCCGCAGGGCCTGCCACGACAGTTCCGGTGAGGCAAGGGAGCATCGAAGTTTACAGATCGCCGATTATCTGACCTTCTGTCCTGGTCCGCCTCTTGCCCCTGCCCGCTTTAACGCGGGATCGGACGGTGCCTGGCAAGACGACGTGCCCGCGGCGCCGACGCGCTTGCCGACATCCCTGAGGTCCTGGTAAACGGCCGCTTTGATTTTCAAGCTCCCCTTGCAAGCGTATGGGAGCTCAAGAGAGTCTGGCCGCGCGCTGATCTCGTGGTCGTTGACGAGGCGGGCCACGCCGTCAACGCGAACCTCAGCCGGGAGCTGATCCGAGCCACCAAGCGATTCGCAGTCGACCCCGACGCTATGGCCTAGACGATGAGTCTCGTGCGCGGTCCGAAGATAGGGCCGGAATTGGCCGGTGGTCACGCTGCATAACGCACAACTTGCGCGCGGGCTATGGCAGCGGCCGGGGCGATCGTGGACCACCCGTGGCAGCGGCGATTCTATTTTCACCTCGACGCCTTCCCGGGAGAAGTCGAGGGGGCTGAGGCCTCACCGAAGAAACGGCGAGGGCTTCACCCACCCGGGGAAGGTGGCGACCCGGGAGTGCCAACCAGCCACCCAAAAGGGGAGCGAAGATGGAAACCCAGGCAAGAAGCAGTCCGATGAAAGCCAAGAAGCTCAATGCAAAAATGAGGGAGCGGATAGTGAAAAATTTGAAAGACGACCTCGACCACACGCGGGACGATCTCGACCACGCACGGTTCGAGGTCGCAGAGACCATCGAGCTGATTGATGTCATCCAAGACAAAGTATGCGACTCGACTCCACGCATCGCGAAAGCGGCGCTCGAAATGATCAAGGGCAAGCTTTTCGTCGCTTTGGATGACTCCAACACTTAGCCCGAGGGAATGGCCCATCTGCCAGATTGCCCTCCTGTTGTTCCATTGTTTTTAACAACACGATGCGATTCCGCTCGGATGCACAGTGCCAAGAATCTCTACTAACCCAACGCCGGTGTTGGTGATCTGGAGTGTCGGGCGCGGGCGTCAGCAGAAAGCGCCCGACACCGTACACAGCACTGTATGCCTGGCCGACCTGTCGGAACCCTCCGGTTTTGATTCTTTGATTTAAAAGGCCCGGAAAACAAATTGCAGCGTGGATCGGGCTTTGCTTTAGCGGAGCGCCAGTCGTGGAGGAGTCGCTCACACTGCCGATCCGTTAAGCTTCCGAACTAGGCCAGGAGCCTCGACAATAACTCCTCGCGCGTTATTCCCTTCAGCGCCTCTGTTGACCAGGAGCTCAGCCACTCGTGAAACGAGCCTCTCAAGCTTCAGATCACAACGGGATCGGCCGTCGATCTTTCAACCGACGGCCGACCGAATGCGATCGAACTCGCCTACTTAGCTCCCACCGGGTGTGGGATGCGTCCTAATCGTCATCGTCGTGCTCATGGTCCGGCAGGTCGTAGAAACCAAGGCTGGTACCGGGGCCCGTGACCGGCTCGCGCGGGTAGATCCCGATGAAGGCGGGAGGAGGCGCTCCACGCCTCCCGTTGCTCTGCTGATAGTCGATCATAGCTTCCAGGGCGTCGATCTGTGCGGGGATCAGATTGTCATACTGCGTTCCGCCGTGCCCCATGCCGGGGATGTAATACACGCCCAGCAGATTCTCCGCCTCCCTTCGTCCGATGGTGTTCGCGACGAGGTTCTTGTATCCCTCGGCTTCGCCCGTGCCGACGATGGGATCGGCTGCCCCGTGCATGATGATGAGCGGTCGGGCCAAATGGCCGAAGCAATCCTCTCGTCGCAGGTCGATCTGGATGTACGCCGGGCTGTTCAATGGATTCCAGAGCTTGACCTCCGCGTCGGTCGGACGGCCTCCGCGGTACGTCTCGTCCCATCGAGGTACGGAATCGCGAAGGTAACCGAGTAGGGCGTTGTAATTGCTCTTCCAGTTCGCCTCGGAGCCGAACCAGCGGCCGTCGTTGTATCGGAAACCGTTGGTGAGCTGCATCGGGATGTCGTAGATGTTGCGCAACGCCGTGAGTTGCGGGTCCGTGAGCGGCGGCGACAAACGCTCCCTGAAGGGGTCCCACTGCGGGTTCCTCGCGCGCTCCGCGATGATGTCGTCGATGCGCGGCGCGATGACGTCGTAGTTGCGCACCACCCGGGCCACGCTGCCCCATTGGGTCAGCTGCGAGTTGTAGCCGAACCCCGAAATGCCGCCGTCGAACATCAGCGGATACGCCTCGACCATCCACCGGGTGTGGTGGCCACCGTTGGAGCTTCCAACGAGCAACGTGCGCGAGGAGGCTCGTCCGTACTGCATCAGCACGAGCGCCTTGGTGTAGACCGTCAGCTCCACGAGACTCTGGCGTGATTCGTAGTAGTCGTCCTGCGGATTGTCCTTGATCGTCGGGCGAAACCAGCCCTCGTCGCACGAGGCGAAGGCGTAGCCCCTCGTGACGGCGGCCGTCTGGAAGGCGCCAGTGCTGAGCTCTGTTCCCGAGAAGCCGCGGGTGAAGATGGCGATTTTTCCATTCCATGAGACGGGTAGAAGGACCTGGAACTTGACGTGGGAACGAATGAGGCCGTGGATGTAGCGGTGTGGAACGGGCGTTGTCCGGAGTTCATCGGTGTCCCAGGTCGCCTCGACCGGGGTGGCGTTGACACGGAACGCACTGAGCGCTGACAACACACCGAGAAGCCGAAAAGCAGATTTCCAGTTCATGTGAATTTCCCCTCCGGTGGACTTCAAAGGCGCGAATGGCGAGACGGGGGTTAGCACCGACGATGCGAATCCGTCAATCTACTGAACCACCATGTGTCATACCCCGGCCAGCCACTGCCTCAGTCGTAGAGAAGCCGCTCACACTCCTGAGCCGTTAAGCTGCGGAGCTGCGCTTGGAGCCTCAACAACAGCTGCTCGCGCGTCACTCCCTTGAAGGAATCGGCTGGCCAGGAGTTCAGCCAATCGTGAAGCGAGCCGATCTCGGAAGTCGGAACCAAACTCAGCCTCGGTCTCGCTCGTTTCGAGCTCGATGTGCTGTTTGGCCTGGCGGGCTCAAATCCTCATCGCGACGCGTATCGTTCCTTGGGCGACTTCGGCGTAGCTCAGCGCGGGCTGTTACTGCGGTGCGACCGAGACGTCGTCAAAAGCGAAGAAGCTGGGCAGCTGCAGAAAGCCGAATTTCACTTCCGTGGTGTCACTTGGGGCGACAACGTCATCGCAGAGTTGCACATAGCCAGGGGTTGGCTGCATGTCAGAGTCATCACGGATCACTGTCCCTCCCCAACTCACTTGGAAGCGATTCGGTGTTCCTCCGAGATTTAAGATCCAGGAGCAAATGGAATAGCTCCCGCCCGGATTGGTCGCGAGATCCTGCGCAACGAATCCAAGGTCAGCGGAGGGAGCGATCACCAGTCCGAACATTCCGCTGTGGCCAGCGCCTTGGTCGATGCTCGTGAAGCTCGGATCGCCAGACCGAGTCCAGGAGGTGAAGTCACCCGTCTCCAATCCACAGTTCGCGACCAAATTGCCCTGGACGTGATCGCAGAGCGCAGCGGAGTCGAGCGCAAAGTCGAGTACGACGTCGTGGTCAACGACGATTCCGGGTTGCGTCAGGGACAACGAACCGGGTGCGCTCGCCTGAACGTCGTAGGTTCCTTCGGAGACCGACGGGAACAGACACATCCCGTTGTCATCCGTTATTTCGGGCGGCACGCCACTGTCGAGAATGCTCACGGTCGCTCCAGAAATCGGCAGCCCGGTGATGCCGTTGGTGACAGTTCCGGAAACGCTGTGGGCAGTTCCTTCGATTGCTCTGGCTGCCTGGGTTTGCGGGATGGCAGCAAAGAAAAACACGGCTGCAGACAAAAGTAGCTTGTCCTGCCGTTCTTTGACTTTCATCGTTCCTTCTCGAGGCAGTCGAATTCCGACCTCCCGATCCCGATCGGGCCTTGTACCATAAGCCGGGCGGTCTGCTCAGCACTCACCCGCGGCGATAGGCCAAGGCGGTCAGTCGGACCGCTCGAATCGGCTGCGAATGAGCCCTAGGTGAGTCCCAGCGTACTCAAGAGGGGCACGTTCTCGCGGATCTCGTCGGTGAGGTGGTCCGGGATGATTCCGCTCGGTTGTGGCCGCGAACGTCGGGGACGCAACACGCGGTCCGGCGTGACGATCAGGTCGAGGCGGAAGTGATTTCTAGCTCGTGCGGCGATGGAGAGAGCTCCGCCTGTTGCCGTAGCCCAAAAATGCCGGACGAGAGCCGCGATCGCGCGCGGCGACCGGGGCTGCCCGCTGGCCACGGGAACGAAACGGATGTTCTTCCTGTACTCGTACCTTGGTCCGGATGAACCGCTCGATGTTGCTCACGTAGGCTCGCTCCTCGGAATCGCAAAACGACAGGGCGACGCCAGAGGCTCCCGCCCGAGCGGTACGACCGATCCGATGGACATAGCTCTCCGGTACGTTCGGCACTTCAAAATTAATGACGTGCGTCACCGCGTCGATGTCAATTCCGCGAGCGGCGACGTCGGTCGCGACCAGAATCCGGACCGCCCCGCGCTTGAACGCGCCCAGCGCGCGTTCCCGCGCGCCTTGAGATTTGTTCCCATGAATTACATCCGCCGGAATACCTGCCGCGAGCAGGTGCTTGGCGAGGCGGTTGGCTCCACTTTTGGTGCGGGTGAACACCAGCGCTTTTGAAACCGCGCTGTCTTGGAGAACATGAAGCAGGAGGGCCCGTTTGTCGTCTCTTGCCACATGGTAGACCCTTTGCTCGACGGCGTCCGCGGCGCGATTCGCCGGCGCCACGTCGATCCGCACGGGGTTGACCAGCATGCTGTTTGCCAGCGCCTGAATGTCCGAAGGCATGGTGGCGGAGAAGAAGAGAGTTTGCCGCTTCCGTGGAAGCCCAGCGACGATCAGCTTCACATCGCGGATGAACCCCATATCCAGCATGCGGTCGGCCTCATCTAAAACCAAGATTTCGAGCGCGCCAAAGGACACGGCCCGGCGGGAAATGAGCGCTCGGAGCCGTCCCGGGGTCGCGACAAGGATATCGACGCCCCGGCGCAACGTGTGGACTTGGCGCTCCTCATCGACGCCTCCGAACACCACGGCCTGGTGCAGGCCGCTGCCGCGCCCGTACCTCTCGAAACTCTGGTGGATTTGCGAAGCCAGCTCGCGCGTCGGAGTCAGAACCAGACAGCGCACTGCGCGGGCGCCCGTTCTTGGGCCCGCGAGACGTTGAAGGATGGGGAGGGCAAACGCGGCCGTCTTACCGGTTCCAGTTTGGGCGCAACCAATCAGGTCTTTTCCGGCCAGGGCGTGTGGAATGGCCTGCGCCTGAATGGGCGTAGGCGAGGTGTAGCCCTCGTCGCGCAAGCTTCGGCGCAAGGACTCGTGAAGGTTTAAATCGTCGAACGTCATTGATTCCTCAACCCGGCAGCGCTCAGGGGCGCGCACGGCTAACCAGGCGATGCTGAAAGGGTCGTGTGCAACCCGATACCGCTGAAGTCAGCCAGGCGCGGCGGGCACGCAGTGTGCCTAAACGACTTGCTGCTAAACGTCCCGATGACCGTCACAACGGACACTGGCTGCTGTTGAGGCAAGAACGGAACGCAGCGGGCGATCCGAGCGACTCCACCCTTCTAACTCATCCTGAAGACGATTGCAGGTCTATGTCTTGGTTGCCCAAAAGACCGTCACAAACCCGTTCGAAGATGTCCTACAGGCCCAGCGAGGCCCTGACGGCTACGCCTTTGTCCTCGGAATTCTTGGCGATGCTCTCAAGCCGCTCGAGCGCAGCAGGGAGCGCAGCTCGGACCTTGGTCAAGAGTCCATCGAGCATTCCGCGGCGCGCAGCAAATACCTCGGCCCGGTGGTTCGCTTTCCAGCGCTGGGAAGTTCGCTCGGATACGCCTGCGAGGCGAGAGGCCTCGCCCACAGAAGCACCCGTCGCGAACGCGGCCAACAGTGCCTCGTGGTAGCGCGGTAACCGCCGTTTGACGGGCCCGGAGGTGACAGATTCCGCCAATTCAGCCCCTCCGTTGACGCTCTGGCCGTCAATTTCCGCCATTTCGGAGTTTGGCCTCACGTCGTCCTTTCGGTCTTGAGGCCGCTCCTGAGGTCCCGCAGCGATCCACGAGGCAGCCAGCACGATCCCCGAACCCGCCACGGACTCGCGGAAATCTCTCAAGGGGAGCCGCTCCTTACAGTCCCTACAGTCGAGTAGTGATTCGTCCTGATCATGTGCCAGGGGGGCGAGGCGTCGATTCCAACAAGCCTTCGAAACTGTTGGGACTGGTCATGACGGGTTCCAACAATTCGATGCAGAGACGCGCTTTCGATTCCCGCCGCCTCCATAGTTTCGAACCGAGAGTCGATCGCGGTTACTTCGCCTTCATGCTGCGGATGTATGGGACTAGCGAGTCGATCTCCGCCTGCGAAAAGAAGTCTTTGAAGGCCTTCATCTTCGGGTTTTTCTCGGACCCGTCGTTGATCACCTTTGTGATTTGCTCGTCTGACTTTTGCGCCTGCCAAATAGGGGAGGTCAAATCTGGAATCTTCTCCTTCACCCCAATCTTGGTTTTCCCCTTGCCATCGATGCCGTGACAGGCTTTGCACTTGTACCAGAGGTCCTCGGCCGGCCAGTCCGCAGCGTAAGCGGAGCCCCCGAGAGTCGCGGCCAAGAGAATCGTCGTCCAGAAAGCCTTCATGCGCGCCTCAATTCGCCGACTTCGAGTCGCTCTTATCGGGTTCAGCAGCTGCGAGCTTTTCCAGCATCGCGGCGAGCTCGGGATGCCCGTACTTTCGGGCCCAGGTGGCCGGAGTTTCTCCCCGGTCGGTTCGCGCGTTCACGTCCGCGGCGTGGCTGAGGAGAAACTGCACCATCTCCACGTTCCCCAGCCGAGCTGCCTCGTGAAGGGGAGTTTCTCCCCGGCGGTCTCGCACATCCGCTTTCGCGCCGTGGCTGAGGAAAAACCGCACCAACTCCACGTTCCCCTGCCAAACTGCGTCATGAAGCGCCCTACCGCCTTCCCACTGAGGATGATTCACGTCCGCGCCGGCCTCCACCAAAACCCGAGCTACCGCTGCCTGTTTTGAGAGCATCGCCGTCTGGAGCGGAGTGTTTCGATACTTGGTGTGCGCCTCTGCATCGATCGGCGCGCCCCGGCCGAGGAGGAACTTCACCAGCTCGACGTTCCCCGAGTAGGCGGCGGCGTGCAGCAGCGTCCACGGCGTGTCGGTCTCACGAATCGCGCCGGGGTTCTTTTCCAGGAAAGAGCGCGCCCGTTTCAGATCGCCCACCAGGCACGCTTCATAGGCATCCGCCGGCGGCGCCAGCCGCATAATCTCCTTCAGCACTTGGTTTGTTGCCGGCGCTTGAAAAAATGCAGGCGCGCCAGTCATGTCCTCGGTGGGGCCTTCGGTGTCCTTCATGCAGGCCGCCATCACCAGCGCCGAGGTGCCCCGAGAGTTCTTTGCGCGGGCCAGCTCGGGCTTCTGCTTTAAGAACGCCCGCACCGCGGGCAGGTCCTCGGTGGTGATCGCGTCGAAAAACTTGGTCTGTAGGTCTTCGGCTGCGGAAAGCAATTGAAGCATGAGAAAGGAGTGCGAGAGCAAGAGAGTCATTTGTCGCTCCTGAGAAGGAGAAATGAGACAGCCCCAGAGTGCACGAGCTTCGAGCTGGGCACATGGGCCGAAGGCTTAGTGGCGGACCGGCACTTTTGGATCAGCGCCCGCTCGATGCGGGACGAGTCGCCGATGGAGAGTCGCAGAGGGCAGCAAACGGGTCGTTGCCTCTGCAATTGCGATCGGGCGATAACCACTCGGATCGTCGCGATCGACCTGTTACACCTGTTACAGCAAAGGGTTTCGATTCCCAGCGCTTCCATGAAGTTTCACAGTGATTGCTTTGCTGGCCGACTTGGGTGGCTCGAACGTGAAACAACTCGCATCAGGCGTGGCCAACCCGAGTGGAGCCGGACGAGAGCACACCACAGCTGTTCCCGATTCGACCATGCCATAGGCAGAACGCGAACGTTTGCGCCAACCGCCGAAAAGCATTCCTGCACGATCTAGAACATCTGGCGGCTCCCCCGTGGGTTCCCATCAGGATTTGACCATGTGGATCAGAACGGCGGGGGCTTGCCGGGGGGCTTTGATGCATCCATATTCCCCGAGCTCAAACGGACGGTGAAAAAACCTCGAAGCTTGGCTTCTTGAAATGCTGACAAAAGAGGTTTTTCCGCTGTGATTCATACGGTCAAGTGGCCGCAAGGGGATTAGGGGCGCGGGCTCCTCCGCAGCGCACTTCATAATGCGGAGGAGGTGAGGGCGGGCGGAAGCGATGAGATGGGCCGTAAACCGTTTGGCAGACCTTCTTGAATTGCCGGGCCAACAGAGGTTGAAAGCGATGGAAGGGCTCCGCGGGATCGCGGTGACCCTGGTTTTTCTTGTTCACTACGATTCGCTCTTCGGCGACTGGCTTGCGCCTCATTCAGTCGGAAGTCGTGTGGCGGAGTTCCTCCGCACGGTGGGGCATTCGGGCGTGGACCTCTTCTTCGTGCTCAGCGGCTATCTGATCTATGGCGCTGTCATTTCCGCACGAGATTTTTCCTACGCACGCTTCATGCAGCGCCGACTGCGGCGCATTTATCCAACTTTCCTGTGCATCTTCGGGACCTACCTCGTGCTCTGCTTCCTCTTACCCGGCGAGAGCAAACTGCCACCTCTGCGTGGCGCCGCAATCCTCTACGTCCTCGAGAACGCCCTGTTGCTGCCCGGCATGTTTTCGATCACGCCTCTCGTCACCGTCGCTTGGTCCCTCAGTTATGAGGTCTTTTTTTACGCGCTCATTCCGCTGCTCGTGGCGGCGATGGGCATGCGCGATTGGGGAGTAGGAGCGCGACTTTGGACGTTCGCCGCACTCGTCGCTGCATTTCTTCTTTGCAGCTGGATGGGAATTGCGCACGTGCAGCTGGCGATGTTCGCCTCGGGGGTTTTTGTTTACGAATTGACGAGTGCGAGACCAATGGTCCGGGAGCCCGCGCGCCGCCGACTCCTATGTTGGGCCACTCCAATCATGACCGTGTTCGCCTTGCCCGTGGCGTATCTTCTCGTCGCCGCGCCCCGGATGTTCGACGCCGTTCACTACTCGGCCCGGACAGCGTCCAGCTTGCGGACGATCTGGTTGTTTTTTGCTTTGGGTACTTTCACGCTTGCGGCATTCCAGCCCTCGGGCCTGTTGCCCCGCATATTGAGCGCCGCACCGCTGCGCTGGCTCGGTAACATGAGTTACTCGTACTACCTCGTGCACGGATTGACCTTGAAGGCGATGACGATCATCGCTCACCGCGTTTGGCAGAGCGGAATCTCTCCGCTCTTGTACTGGGCCGCAATGCCCGCGATGTACGCCTGTACCCTGGCGAGCGCACTGGTACTCTTTGCGTCGGTCGAGAAGCACCTAAGCCTGACGAGATCGATTCATCCCTTCCAAGTATCCTCGATTATGTCTCGGTCGCCGTGGCATTTCCCGGGCGGCTTCCCAGCACCCTTTCGATTTCTGCGATCAGCACTCTCGGGAGGATGGGCTTGGAGACAAAGCCGTCCATCCCTGCGGCTAGACACTGTTCACGATCGCCCTTTTTTGCGTGGGCAGTGACCGCGATGGTACTCGGGCGAGGGCGACGAAGCTGCGGTCCCGCGCGCCGACCCACCGTGACAACCCGATGAAAGCCGGTGTAATTCGCGGCAATCCGGTGAAAGATGGTTGCTGGCAAACGACCGCGTAGCAGAGCGCGGCGGGAGGGGCACTACGCTCCGCCGCGCAGTGCCAGATTCTGAACAACAAGAAGCAGGTTATGGACGCTCCACTGCAAGGTGGACGAGTTCCTGAAGATCTGCGTGGGTCGATTTCGATCCCCGCCGCCTCCATGCCGTTTTTCAGAGGGTGACGCGCTGCTTTTCAGAGTAGTTCCATTTATCTCCGCCGACTCCTCAATGGCATTTAGTGTAGATGCCTTCAAGGAGGGGACTATGATCACTCCGCAACGACTCATCAGAACTGGTGTACTAGACATTCCGCGGCGTACGATTTTTGGTTCGACCAAGCCCTCGATCCATGTGCTCGGCCTTCTCGCGGTCTTGGGCTTGAGCACTTCGTCCTGGGCTTACCGCGATCCTCCACCGGACGCGTCCGGCATGGGGCCGAATGCGACGGTCTCAGACTTCACCTGGACCCAAGCCGCGGATTGTCCGGTGCCGCGCTTCGAGGCGATGGGCCTGGCGGTGCAGGGCATGCTGCTGGTGATGGGCGGCTTCATCAGCGAATCTCTGGCGGTGACCTCGCGGGTAGATGTCTTTGACCCCGACCTGAATGTCTGGAGCCAGCGACAGGACCTCCCAGGTGCGGAGACGCATGCCGCGCCGGTGCTGAAAGACGGCACCGTCTACGTGGTGGGTGGGTTTCGCGGGCCGATAGAGACCTGGGTCACTAGCTCGGAGTTCTGGGCCTACGATTTTGCGAACGATGCGTGGAGCGCGCTGCCGCCGTTGCCCTCGCCCCGTGCAGCACTGTCACTGACGAACGTCGGAAGCACGTTCTACGCGATCGGCGGACTTGCGGCGGATGGCAACTCGGACTCGTCCGAGAACACCTACTGGTCCATCGGTGACCAGGAATGGACGGCGGCGCCTGGCTTGCCCAATCCGCGAAACCACCTCGGGGGCGCGGTGGCGCGGGGACAGGTGTACATCGTCGCAGGTCGCCACTCGTGGGATGAGACCAGCGGAAATCAATCCTCGCTGCACCAGTTCGACCCGACGAGCTCCAGCTGGACGACGCTGACGGACATTCCGCTGGGCCGCTCGGAGATCGCTGCCTCCACCTTCACCGCGGGCGACCGTGTGCTGGTGATCGGCGGCTCGGTGAACGGTGCGCAGCCGAGCTCCGACGTCTGGGTTTACGATCCTCAGACAGACCTGTGGAGCGCGCTCCCGCCGCTGCCAGGTCCGCGGAAGGGCGCCGTTGCCGACGTGATCGGCAACAGGGTCATCGTCACCACCGGCTCGCCGACGGGGATCGACCCAGCGGGCACCACGTGGATCGGCTGCTGTCTGGATTGAATCGCGAAAGGTGAGGAGCTCGCCTCCAAACATCGCGCTTTCGATTCCCGCCGCCTCCTTGGTCAAAATGGCTCTCAAGTCCTCGCGACTTGAGAGCTTTTTTGTATCGTCGAATCCACTCTCACACGCGCCGCTCGCAATCTTGCGGAATTCCAGCACTCGGCCCTCTCGCAGCTCAACACGCAGCTTCGCGACTTCGTCGCACAGCGAAGCCCATGGAAGGGTCGCGTACAGGCTGACGATGTCTCCCTCCGGACTTTCAAATCACCGAATCCGCGCAACGGCGTTCTCCGGCCAGTGTCCTGCTGTTGAGACACCACAATGGTCGACGCCAATATTTTTCGATGTGTCTCGAAAAGAGGTCATTTCTTGACAGATTCGGAAGCGTGCGGGTCCGCTCGCGCCGGCGCCGACCGGCGTGGTCTCAGGTCGAAATAGGTCGACGCGTTGACCTCCACTGAGAAGGGCGCTCGGGCTGGAGAAATACCTTTGCTGATTGCCGGGGATCGACATGTTTGAGACTAAAGGTAGCCTGATTTTGTTAGGTGTCGCTCTGTTTTTAAACCTGATCACCAACTCATCATTTGCCGAAGATTTGTCTTTTGTGCGAGTAGATTATGAAGTCGAGATGGCGCCTTCCAAACTGAAGGTCGGCGACTTCAATGGCGATGGGACGGAGGATCTGGCCGTCCTCGGTCAAACGCACCTCTATAGCGGAGGCCAACTGTCGCTACTGCTTGGAGGCGGCGATGGGACATTTGGCCAACCAATAACCTTTGATTGCTGTGGCGAACCGAGGTCCCTGGCCACAGGTGATTTCAACGTCGATGGGATTTTGGACGTAGCCATCCCTTTCAGATCCGTCTATCCAAACCCTGACGGTGTAGCCATCCTGTTGGGGAGTGGCGATGGCACGTTTCGGCGGGGTCCGACGTTCTTTGCAGATCAGTTTGATCCGCCGCACAATAACCCTCAGTTTGTGGCGGTGGGAGACTTCAATGGCGACGGACTTCCGGACTTGGCCGTCGCCGATAACGGCTCCGAGGTGTGGATCCTGCTGGGAACTGGAGACGACCGCTTGTTCTCACCAGGTCAAAGCTTTCAAGCTGGAAGTCTCGTCGTCTCCATGGTCGTGAGCGATTTCAACCGAGATGGTCGACTCGACTTGGCTGTGGTCAATCTGGGTAGTAACAGTGTTTCAATATTGTTTGGGAATGGAGACGGAAGCTTTCAGCCCGCTCAACATTTCCCGGTCCAAAACAGTCCTTCGTCGATCGCCCTTGGAGATTTCAACGGGGACTTCATTCAAGATTTGGCCGTCGGTACTTCCCGTTCAAACACGGTGTCGATCTTGATCGGGACTGGCGACGGAGGATTCCAACCAGCAATGAGCGTACCGGCCGGTGAGACCCCGATGTTTGTAGCGATCGGAGATTTTAACGGCGATGAGATTGAGGACTTGGCAGTCAGTAATCGAGTCTCCAACGAGGTCGGGATTCTGCTCGGAAATGGGGATGGAACGTTTCAGGCCCGTCAAGGTTTCCCCGTCGGAGTGCAGCCCATGGAAATCGTCGCGGGCCATTTAAAGAAGGATGGTCGGTTGGACTTGGCCGTGGCCAACTTCTCTTTCAGCTCTCATAGCGTGTCGGTATTATTGAACGATACGCGGCAGTGAGGGAAAATTCGGGATCACATTGCGCCAGGCTGATGAAAGTCCGACGTGAATCGTATTGGCGACGACGCCGTAGCCCGATCCGCTCTAAGTCCTCGTGGAACTTGTGCAGCATGCTTGGTGATGCTGCCGTCCCAAGCAGAACGGTACTAGGTAGGGTCGCTTCACCCATGGTGCAAGGGCCCGGTGGATCCGGGCACTGAGATGAGTTCTCACCGGCGTTTTAAGCAACCGAGCGGGCAGTGACATCTTTTGACGTCCAGAAATCCGGAAAGCAAAGATCGCAGCCCCGAGGGCCGATGAGAATCCGTGACATCTTTTGCCGAATCTGGCCTCCCAAGTTGGGGAAATTGAGCGCCTATCTTCGTGACATATCGGTTGAACGTCCGATTCCGAGGATTCCCTTCGGCCAAATGATGCGGGATCGCTGACTGTGACATCTTTTCGAATGCTTCACAGGGGAAATCCGTGACATCTTTCAGGTCCAAGACCCGATTTCAGGCCTCAACAGGAATCGATTTCCTTCGCGCTCCCGTGACATTCGGGAGGAGTTTGAGAGCCAGGATCGCCTCTCGGTCCCGGGTGGACGCCTGTGACATCTTTGGCGAGCTGCGCATCCCAAGAACCCTCTGTTGGTTGGTAGAGCTTCAGCCAGCCGAGCTGTGACATCTTTTGCGATGCTAGCGGTCGTTTTCCGGCATGCCCATCAGCTCTTGGATCATCGCCTACTTTTTCGCGAGCATCTCCTTGGCGCGGGCCATGGCCGACATCGCATTGGGCCAGCCCGCGTAGAACGCGAGGTGGGTGATGAGTTCGACGAGCTCGTCCTGCGTGACGCCGTTTTCGATCGCGCGCGGGAAGTGGAAGGTCATCTGCTCGGTCTTGCCAGTTGCCACGAGCGCCGCGCAGGTGATCAAGCTCCGGTCTCGCTTCGAGAGCTGCGGCCGCTCCCAGACGTCCCCGAACAACACCTCGTCGGTGAGCTCGACCAGTTTCGGGGCGAAATCGCCGATCGCCTTGTACGCAGGGGTGAGAGGCTTATTGGTGCTCATGTACGTTCCTCCTTCACGTCGAACGGGACTTCCTCAGCGCCTCGTCCTCTTCTCCAGGTGTCCCGGATAACGCTCCCCCTGTACCGTGATCTTCGAGGCGGCGCTATCGATCTCACGGACGTCGTCAGGCGCGTCAGTTCGACGTTGGCTGCTCCGAAGTTCTCCTCGAGGTGCTTCGACTTCGTAGTGCCGGGGATTGGAACAATCCACGGCTCGCAGCAAATCTCTCGATCTCGATGGGCAGCTCGGTGCTGTAACGTTCGGCAGGCCCGACCGTCATTCCAACAACTCTGCAGAATTTCGGGAAGACGTCGCATTCAGAACCATCGACGCGGCTGAACAGGAGTTGAGGGTGCAAAGATCGAAGGCTACGAAGTTACCGACTCGGCGCTTGGGCTCCAGCGGTCTGGAGATCACCGTCGTCGGTTTTGGCGCATGGGCCATCGGCGGAGGTGGCTGGGCATTTGGCTGGGGCACGCAAGACGATGCCGCATCGATCGAGGCCATGCGGCACGCCTTGGAGATGGGCATCAACTGGATTGATACAGCGGCCGTATACGGCCTCGGTCATTCGGAAGAACTGGTTGGCCGCCTGTTGCGCGACCTGAGTCCATCGGATCGCCCGTTTGTGTTCACCAAGTGCGGTCTTGTTTGGGACCCACTCGATCCAATGTCACAGCCGCGGCGAGTGTTGAAGCCGGAATCGATCCGCAGCGAGTGCGAGGCGTCACTGGGCAGGTTGGGTGTTGAGCGAATCGACCTGTACCAATTCCACTGGCCAGACGAGAGCGGCACGTTGGTGGAGGACTCATGGGGAACAATGGTTCGCCTGATCGAAGAGGGAAAAGTGAGGGCGGGAGGCGTGTCGAACTTTAACGTCGCGCTTCTCCAGCGCTGTGAGGCGATCCGGCACGTCGATTCACTCCAGCCGCCGTTCTCGTTGATCCATCGCGAGGTTTCTGGCCACGAAATTCCGTGGTGCGCCCGCCACAATACCGGCGTCATCTGTTACAGCCCGATGCAGTCTGGCCTGCTCACCGATACCTTCGCGGCGGAGCGCGTCTCTTCACTTGCGTTGGACGATTGGCGGCGCCGCTCGACCGACTTTCAACGGCCTGCCCTTGGACGCAATCTTGCGTTACGCGATGCCCTCCGTCCAATCGCGAAACGGCACGACGTCTCCGTCTCTTCCATCGCTGTCGCTTGGGATCTTTCCTGGCCCGGCGTGACCGCGGCGATCGTGGGCGCACGAGCTGCGAAGCAGGTGGACGGTTGGATCGGAGCCGCCAACGTTCAGCTTACCGAGCCGGATCTCGACGAGATCGAGTCGGCGACTCGGCGCACTCAGGCAGGTTCAGGGCCGGCTCGTCCAGGCCGCGGCTTTGGACGGCTCGAGCGCGCTGAGGTGGATGCAAGCAAGTGACGCTTCTCGTGGTTCTCCTCGAACCTAGCGGCGGCGGGTGCCATGGGACCTTAGAGGTCCCCGCGGACTCACTAAGGAACTTCCGACTCGCGCAGGCAAGAGATGAGCTTACGGGTACATGGCTCTCGCAAAATTCTCGTATCACGGTTGGTCCGGAGTCTGCATTCCACAACCTCCGTGAATCCAATTACACCTCGGGAAGAATATCCGATGTCAAAGAACCGATTTCAGCGCCGAATTGCATCCTATGTGCTCGGCTTCGTCACGCTGTGCGCACTGACCGTGAGCTCGATCGCCAAAGCTGACGATTGCGACACGCCGGCGGCGGAGTCCTGCGCTTGCCGGTCGCAGATAGCGAAGAGCGCTTCTAGAATTAAGCGAGGAAGTCACGCCGTCGCTGTCGCGAGGGAGAAGACAGCAAGGCAGACCGCCTCGAAGCCTCCGCCGATAAAAGAGAGACCGCTCTAACAGAGCAATCGGTCTCGAAGATTACGGTGGCGCGCTGAAATTGAAGAGCACCGTCCCGCGAAGCGCGGGTTGAGCTCCCTCGCAGTGCTGCTCGAAATCAGCGGCGAAACTCTGAATCCTGTCACCCGCGTAGACGACGTCGTTCACCGTGAACTGACCGGTCAGCGTATTGCAACCGCGGCCGTCTCCGGACACGCTCAAACCAGGCTGATCGTCTCGCTGGAACGGAAACCTCGCAGCATTGAGATAGGTGGTGCCTGGTTCCAGCGGCACCCGCCCCGCGGCGGCGAAATCCAGGTTCCACCAGGTATCGCCATTGAAATTCACGCTCACGCCATTGGCGAAGTTGCGGCTTGACCCGAATTCACCGTTATCCAGCGTCATGTGCCAGATGCGGCCTTGACCGATGTAATCGCCGGGATCGCTCACATAATGGATCACGAATTGCGGGTCATATTGGCTTGCCACGTGGATCGTGACTTGATCGCTCGACGTTCGACCGGAGTCGTCCATCACATCCAGCTCAAACACGAGGTCGTCCCCTCCCGTCGGGACGGGCGGTGCGACGAAGGTCGCCCGTACACATTGGGTGCAATCGAGTGTGGCAGCAGTCCCGCTCACTTGCTGCCAGGCGTAGTCGGTAATTGTTCCGTCATTGTCGGAAGATCTCGAGCCATCGAGGACGATCGTATCGCCTTCGCTCGCGATCCGGTTTCGTCCGGCCGCCGCATGAGGGCCGAGCACTAGCTGCGGTACATCGCTGTTGATCCGAATCGCTCCCCACAGGGCCGGAACGGCTCCTTCACAGTGTTGTTCGAGGTCGGCGGCGAAACTGATCACCTCGCCGCCTGGCCCATAGACCGCCTCCCAGACAATGAATCGACCTGTCAACCTATTGCATCCACGACCCTCGCCAATGACGGAAAGGCCCGGCCTGACCGGAGATTGGAAAGGATAACGGGTCGCCTCCTCGTAATTTCCGGCAGTCACCTGGATCCCGCGGCGATTGGCAAAATCGAGACCCCACCAAGACGAACCGTCGAATGAGTTGTAGCTAACGCTGACGAGATTGGGACCTGACGACGTCCCAAACCTTCCGGTATCGGTGGTAAAAGTCCGAGTCTGTCCCTGTCCAATGTAATCGCCCGGATCGCTTCTGAAGTAAAAGAGTGTCGCGGCGTTTGCCTGAGCGGTCGCGGCGAAACAACACAGACTAATGCGAGAAATCCATCGAAATGACATGGGCCCCTCCCGGTGCTTAGTCGCTTCTCCGACGTGAGAAGAAACCACAGCGCCCTATCTAAGACTGTCTCGACTTGTCAAGGCGGGTAAGCTTGATTCGGTTCAGTAGACACCGGCACTCGTGGTTCACACGATGCCTATTCATGGGAGGGGAACTATGACTCACTTCAAAACAGGTGCCTTATTAGTGGGACTGAGCGCGATCGCGCTGACTGGTAGAGGTCCACTCGCGCAGGTCATCTATGTGGCCGACGACGGGCGCCAACTGCTGAGCTATGACGTCGGCACAAATACATTTACCCCAGTGGGCAGTCCCATGCCGACCGTGATCGGCGGGATGGGTTGCTTTGATCCAACATTATTGTACGGGACGGATCCGCAGCCGTCCGTCGGACTCTATTCCATTGATCCAAGCACGGGAACGGCAACCCTGTTGGGTCAAGTGCCGGGGCATTCTGCCGTGGGCTCCACCGTGGGTCCGGACGGAAATGTCTGGGCCATATCCCTTAGCCCCCAGGGGCTCTTATACACGGTCGATCCGGGTACGCTCACCCCCACAGATATTGGGAACACCGGCTTTTCGAACGAAGGACAACCGGCTTTTGACACGACCGGGAATCTCTATACGTTCCGGATTGGCCCCGGTTCGGATACGCTTTATCAGTTGGACCCGAACACGGCCGTGGGCACGGAGATCGGGCCGGTGGGATACTCAATCTACGCGGCGGCCTTTTGCGGCGACACCCTCTATGCTTTTAGCGGAGGCGCCACCCGCGTCATCGCGACGGTCGACACGACAACCGGAACCGCCACCGTTATCGCGTCCTATGGAGCGCCTGTAACGGGTTCCGTTCAATCGGCCGCTTGCTGCCCCCAATAGCGCTGCCCATCGGGGGAGTTCTTCTAGCGAGCGGCTACGCTGCACTACAGCGCCCGAAGGAAGGCCACCAGGTCGGACTTCTCCTCGTCGCTGAGGTGCATATTGAAGCGACCATCGTAGAACTCCACCACCGCGGAGAGGTCTGGTGCGAATCCGTTGTGGAAGTATGGCGCGCGTGCCGATAGTCCGCGCAGGATGGGCCCCTTGAACTTGCCGATGTCTCGCCATCGTCCAGTAATCAAGGCACGCCCGGGGTCCGTGGTCCTGATCAGCTCGCCTGTCGTCCTGTTGCGCAGCGTGTACAGCGGCAGATCCGCGGTTCGGCGCGATTCGGCCGCCAACCCGATATCGATCGGTAAGGAGACGGAGTGGTTTCCCGCATTGGGCGTATCGTGGCAGGTCGTGCAAGTACCAACAAGATCCTGCACCCCTAGATCGTCATTGAGTCCCTTCACCTCGGTGATGTGAATCTCCCGGGTATTGAACAGCCGCTGGCCCCGCGCAACCGTGGCCCGAGCCTCAGCCCGACGTCCACGCTCAAGATTGGTCCACGCGTCGAAAATGGTGAACACGTGAGGGTCAAACGGCCTCCCAGTTGGATCAGCGCCAAGCACATCATTGATGCCGATGTAGAAGCGTTCCCTTTCGATGAACTCCGGACCGCCGCGTGCTCCTTGCTGGTCGAGCTGGCCTGCATCCTGATCGTCGATCGCCGCGGTGAAGAGCGTCATTTCCAGATCGACGATCTCGCGACGCTGCTGAAGCGTGAGATCCGCAATCGCCTGGGCATGACCTCGGGTAGCGGCATTCGCCTGGTCGAGTAAGTCGAAGTCGATTGATGCGCCTCGAAATGTTTCACGCCCATCCCACATCACCGTGGCGAGAAATTTTAGGTTCGTCGACGGCAGCGGCCTGCGGAAGAGCGACAGCTCCGAGCTGCTAGCGAAGTGATAGGGATCGTCTGCTGCGACAAGTTCGAATTCCGCGGTTCCCGGGATCCCAATTCCAATGCGGATCAGAGCCTTGCTGAGAAGCATGCTGTACCCTCGGCGGCGTGCTTCGACCGTCGAATCGTCGATGTTGGGCGAATTGGCACCATCGTTCCTGCGGAAGATCGGATCGAGACCGTTCGTCGCATTGAACCTGGCCTGCACGTGTCGCGGAGTGATTGTCCACCCATCGCTGGCTTGGTGGCAGGAGACACAACTTCGACCGTTGGTACCCAGGCTTGTGAAGAAGGGATTGTTGGTGTCAACCTCTCCGGTGAGGGTGAAAGTCTGGATAGCTCCAGTGGGAGTCGCGAACGGTCTGAGAAGCTCCCCTCCCTCTTCATCGTTGCCTTCAAGAGCGCCTTTCGCGCCCAGGATATCGGTGCTCGAGTCTGACTGCGCCGTACGTGTGCTTGTCGCCCCGCCGCACGCAAAGATCAGCATAGACACCACCAGCAAGGGAATTGATGCTCTCATTGTTAGGCTCCTTTCCGCCGTTTCGGGCCCCTGGTGGGCAGCTGGGGCTCTGCATCTGAGATCGAAAATCAGAGAAAAAAGACGACAGCCGACCGCGAAAATTGGGCGTCCTCGCCCCGCGAGGTGCCGCCCTGCGCAGCTCCTGCGTCTCTGGGCCTTAGGTAGGGAATCTAACTCGCACTGGCGGCACCGGCGCCTTGTGTCGCCATCGCGCTCGCTTCTACCATCGAAACTCTTCCCCCTGCCCTAGGAAAACTCATGGCGCGACGGTGGCTGTTGTGGCTTGCGAGCGCTCAGCTCGTGGGCTGCGCAAGCATGAACATGAAAAAGCAGTGTTACCCCAACGGAGTGTGCCGCATCGACCAGAATGGCCAAGTCAGCTGGAGCGGCCCTCCGGAAGAAGTAGCGAAAATGCAGGAGGTCCAGGAAGGACGAAAGCAGGCGCTCGCGCAGGTCGACAAGGCTTATGCGGAAGCGCCGAAGCGGTCCGAAAGCGAGCCCATTCGCCTCGTGCTGATCGGACCGACCGCGGATGCGCCAGATCTGGCCTCGTTGTGTTCCACCTATCGGACGATGATGGAAGCCTCGCTCAGAGGAGATCCACGCGTGCAGCTCGTCCCTTATGACCGCCTGAAATTCCTCATCGAGGCTTCATCGGGCGATTCGCTGCACTCATCGAGTTTCAACAAACCGGAGGTCCGTGCAAAAGTCGACTCCGAGCTGACACACCGCCTGCGCGACGGCAATGCGGACATCGATGTCGTGCTCGTCGCGCACCTGGTTCCAAAGGAAGTGACCGGCTTTGTTCGAGGTAGCGGCGGCATGGGTGTGGCCCAAGTAGTGAATGTCGAATTCCAGGCCAGTTTGTCCTCCGTTTACGAGTTCTCCGAAATCCAATCCGCTCAGGTGGGCAAGAGCACGGACAGCTTGGCAGTGGCCGGACTGGATAAGAAGGGCAAGGCGAGCTCGGGGGAGCTCAAGGGTAAGCGAAATCCTGAATACGACCGCAGCGCAATCCAGCAGTACGGGACTTGGGTCAAGAACACGCTGCGGGAGAAGATCGCGCCAACGCTTCCGTCGATCGCGGCCGTGCAGGAGATTCGAGTCAAGAACCGCGAGCGGGCCACGCAGGACGCTCCGGCTTGGTTCCGGAAGGTGGCGGGTCACTAGGCGGAGGCCACTCGGCGAGCCTCAGGGCCTCGGAGGGATGTCTCGAGACAAAGCGCTCTCCGTCTTCGGAGCTCCGTCAGTCTGCGAGGAATGGTCTGTCTCGGCCGGGGCCCGACATGCCGACCACAAAGAGCTCCAACCCCAGACAAGGGTGCAGTGGCGAAGCAGGTCGGCGCCCAACGCACCGTGACCGCACATTGGCGTTGTCGGATGCACCATGACCGGCAGCACGAACGAGGTCTGTGAAAACATGATCGGGACATCGTCGACAATGAGAATCGGACCGGTGGAGGTCACTGCCTGGGTGGTGCTGCGGCTACCTTTCACCGCGAACATGGAACGGAGGGCGGGATTGTTGCGCGTCAGTACTGTGCGCGACGCACCCGTGTCGACCAACATCGACGCCGAGACGCCGTTGATGGTGGCGGTGACGAAGCGATGTAACGATCGCTCGAAAAGACCTTCGTGCAAGCAGCGGTGGAAGTCCACTTCGCGTATAGGAGGGGACGCCTGTCCACCCAGGCGCTTTAGCGCGACCTCCTCCGGCTCGTAGCGAATCTCCTCGCGTCCAAGATCGATGACTAGGGCCCACCCGGGGCGAAGCACATCCTGCGGCGCCAGGATGGCCTCGGTGTTCGCTTCGGCCGGGTTGATGAGAAAGTCGAGCGTGCCGGCGCCGGCCTCACCCTCGAACTGCACGGGCACCCCAGTCGCGAGTTGCATTTTCCTCACCCATCCGTTGGCATCCACGAAGCTTTGGTCACTGTCGCGGGACTGCCTGGCTAGGTTGTGTGCACGAGCGAATCCCAGTGGGAGGATGCTCCGGGCGGCTCCCGTATCCAAAAGGAGAGTCATGGGTTCCCCCGCCACTTTCGCGCGAACAAATGCGCGGACTGCCCCGTTCGAGCGTTCGACGAGCAATCGGCTGGAATGCAACGGTGGCGGTGGCTGATGGGCACGGGCAACAACCATCAATCCGGACGCCCATACGCTGGCAATCCACGCTACAAACCGTCTTGCAAGCACGGTTCCCCCGTTTCCCCGATCGCCGACGAGGCTAGCATCCGTCTCGGCGCGCTGCCAGCTCCGCTGGAGACGGTATCACTCAGAACAAGATGGCTTGAATCATTTCCGGTGCGGCGTACATGCAGAACTCGTCGTGGCCACAGGAAGGAACGATTGCCAAAGCATGGTCAGCCCCGAGTCGCCGGATGTAATTCCAAAAGATTGTCCCCCGCTCACGTCGCCCGCCCACGAGGTCGCTGCCATCCCCTGCGAGATGGCTTCCTTGCGCGTTTCCCGGACAGCTCGTGTCGAATTGGGAGTTATTTCGTTGATCGTTCTCGCCCAGCAAATAGGCGACCACGCGCGAGGTAAACCGACTTCTCAGATCGTCGTCGCTGAAACCAGGCTGATCGGAACTCATGTAGCCGAAGTTGCGAGCTTCCAGGCCATATTTGTAATTGTCGTAGGTGTCCGGACACACGCTGTCGGGATCCCAGTTCGCTGTGAATTCCGCGGTGCAGGTCCCATCCTCAAAGCAGGTCTCGTTCTTCAGCAGCCGCCGATTATCGAGATACAGGTATGAGCCAGGATTGGCGATGACGTACTTCACGGATGCGGCGATCGCTCCGTCCATCTGATTCCCGGCGGCATAGCGTTGCGTGAGCTGCCCGCCATCGGAATGCCCAGTAATCGTGACCTTCGTCAAATTGGGGAACAGCGACTGGTTATTCAAGAGCTCAAGCAGGTGGTCGATCATGCTGAACGAATAAACGACGGCACTTCCCGTGTCGCGAGCTTGCCCGCCGTCATCCCATCGATTGATGCTTCCCTGACCGGTGCAGGACCAGTGCAACTCGCCCGCCTCCAAGGGATCGTTACAAGTCGGGCTGTTTCGCACGAATCCCTTGAAGTGAGGAGCGATGACGAGAAGCGTAGGATCCGTTTCGTTATGCAGAGCGTTAACGGTGGCCACAAAATAATCTGAGGCATTGCGTTGCAACCCGTGCGTCACGATGACGGCGCGCTCGATACTCGGATTAGCCGTCTGCAACGCGTAGCTACGAAAATACCAAAAGCTAAAGTCTCCGACCGCCAGCGATTCCTTGCAGGAAGGGTCCGCAATAATACATACGGGCACTTCGGCATCGGCGGCCCCGGCCAGAATGCCGAGCATTGCTACGAATTTGGACACGATACCCTTGGGTAATTGAGCGACAATGTTTACGACAAGTTACCCGTCACACCAAAGATGTCTCGGCAACGATTGGCCGACCCCATCCCCTGATCTCCAATCTGTTGACCCGCTCTATCCCCTGAGCTAGGCGAGCTTTCCGCTCTCAACCAGTTTGACGGAGGTATCGATGAAGTGCACCGCTACGGCAGCAGTCGGGGTGTTGTTGATCTTTTCACCAATCCCGGTCCTCGCACAACTCCAGGTCGGCACGACATTCCCCGCGGGCTTTCCTGTCATCATCAACCCCTACTTGGGCGTGCCGGTGATCGGATTCGGGTCCGATCAGGGACATACCGCTCATGTTCCTGTTATCTTCTTGCACGGCAACAACGACACCCCATTCGCTACTGCCTGCAACCCGTTTGGTCACATTCACGACTTCGCTCAATTTTTTGTGAACCATGGCTACCGTCTTAAGGAAGTGTGGGCGCTCGGCTATCAGGGGGATCAATGCGATCTGCTGCAGGATCAAACGCGGCGTTCGGGCGTCGCGCATACGACCGCCGCCGCGGTCCCGCTGCTACGCGCGTTCGTGCGCGCAGTCCTGGCCTTCACCGGCGCAGAGCAGGTGGACATCATTGGCCACAGCCTCGGGGTTACCGTAGCTCGCGAATGGATGCGCCAGGACAACGCCTATCCTCTGGTGCGAGCCGTGGTCGCGGTGGACGGGCCGAATCATGGCATTGTCAACTGCTCGCCCTCCCCGTCGAATTATTGGCAATTGCCCCAGAATGGAGGCTTTACCCCGAATAGCGCCGTTTGCAGAGAATACGGATCGGATCACACACCGCTGCTTGCGACTCTCAACGGTGCCGGAGAAACGCCAGGTCCGACGCACTACCTTGTGATCCGAAATGTCGACGCCGACTTCGTGTACAACTCCGGCGGATATCCCAACGCTCCCGCGACAGACGGCTTTCTGCCCGCGGTTCCGGCAGAGGACCGAGACGGCAATCCACACGACTTCGCAGCGAGTCCCCGCTTGCAGGGTGCCCTTACGTTTTGAACTTGTCGGACAGGGACAGCACGACTCGATCCTCGGCACCAGCCATCTGGGCATTTTGAACTCTCCGGAAACCTGGAGCCGAGCGTTGGCCTTCCTGCAGTCTCAGCGGCAAGGGGACGATTAAGAAGCATCGGCCTCGTCGTAGCGGTTTGCCTGTTTGGCAGTCTTGGACGATAGCTCCATCGTGAGGGAGCGTATGCGCAACCGCGTTGATCAGGCTCCGTTCAAAGGTCCAACGCCGAGTAGACTCGGCTCCGCGACCGCACGCGCCGAGCTCGCGCGGTTTCTCCGTAGCCGTCGTGCACGGATTCGTCCGGCCGATGTGGGGTTGCCCCAAGGGACGCGTCGTCGCGCGCTAGGCCTGCGTCGCGAAGAGGTCGCGCGTCTGGCCGACTTGGGCGTGAGTTGGTACACGTGGCTCGAGCAGGGGCGAGACATTCATGTCTCGGAGCCGCTCCTCGAGCGCCTCGCGCGAGCGCTCTGTCTGACGCCAACGGAACGCGCGCATCTCTTCGAGCTCGCGCACGGCCGGCCGGCAGCGCGCCCGGTGATCGCTCCAACGGCGGTCAGCGATGTGCTCAAACGCGTCCTCGATGCGTACCCGTTTCCCGCGCTCGCGTCGACGAGGCGATGGGACGTGCTCGCCTGGAATCGGCCGGCGGCCCTGCTCTAAGGCGATTTCGGGAAACGGCCGGTCGAGTTTCGCAACGGCCTGTGGTCGATGTTCATGGACCCCGACAAGCGCACGCAAATGCCAGCCTGGGAAAGAGCCGCGCGCGTCGCAGTCGCGCGGTTTCGCCTCGACGCCGCGCGTGCCGCCGATCGCAGCGAGTTCGATACGCTCGCTGCGCAGCTGGCCCGGGTGAGTCCCGAGTTCGCGCGGCTGTGGAGCGAGACTGCCGAGTTCGTCGCACCGCTCGCGAAGTGCCTCGGTGGCGCGGAGGCGATGGGACGCGCGGCGCTTGTCGGGCGCAGTGCTACCTGACAGTATCGGCCTCCTTCCCCAACAGAGGAGGAAGCGATGCGGTTCTTTCGTGGCACTCACGTTTTGGCGGCCGCCCTCGCACTCGTGCCCGGGTGGGCGTTCGCCCAGCACGAGCACGATCACGTGGCGCCTGAGAAATTCGGGCAGGTTCATTTTCTCACCTCGTGCAAAGCCCAGGTTCAGCCGGTGTTCGAACGCGGGCTGGCCCTGTTGCACTCGTTCGCCTACGGCATGGTGGCGACGGTCCTCGAGGGTGTTTCGGCGAAGGACCCCGGCTGCGGCATGGCTCAGTGGGGGATCGCGATGAGCTACTTCCACACAATCTGGGGGCCGCCCACGGAGGACGAATTCGCCGCCGGGAGAACGGCGGCGCAGAAGGCGGCGTCCATCGGCGCGCCGAGCGCCCGTGAGCGAGACTACATCGGTGCGATCGGCGCCTACTACCAGGGCGACGGAGTGGCGCACCCGGCGCGCGTCGTGGCCTTCGAAAAGGCAATGGCCGGCGTCGCGGAGCGCAACCCCGGCGACCACGAGGCGGCGATCTTCCACGCTCTGGCAATTCTCGGCGTGGCCTACAACTCGCCGCCCGACAAGACTTACGCGCGGCAGAAGGAGGCGGCGAAGATCCTCAATCGCCTGCTGACCCTCGAGCCTGAGCATCCGGGGATCGCTCACTACATGATCCACTCCTTCGACTACCCCGAGCTCGCCGAGCTCGCGCTGCCCGCGGCCCGCGCCTACGCTAAAATCGCTCCTTCGGCTCCGCACGCGCTGCATATGCCGTCGCACATCTTTACCCGCCTGGGAATGTGGAAGGAGTCGATTGACTCGAACCTCTCCTCGGCGCGGACGGCGCAGGCATGGATTGCCAAGACCCACCCCAGAGCGACCGCGTTCGACGCCCTGCACGCAAGGGATTATCTAGAGTACGCCTACCTGCAGACCGGACAGGACGCGAAAGCGCGCGAGCTCGTGGACGGAGTTGCCAAGATGACGAGTTTCGACGTCCCCCAGTTCGCTGCCGCCTACGCCCTGGCCGCAATCCCGGCCCGCTATGCGCTAGAGCGTCGCGCGTGGAAGGAGGCGGCGGCGGTGACGGCGCAACCGCCGACGTTCCCTTGGGCGAAATATCCCTACGCCAAGGCGATCGTTCACTTCGCGCGCGCTGTGGGCGGGGCCCGTTCGGGCGACCTGGAAGCGGCGCGCCGCGAGGTGGCGACGCTGGCCGAGATCCAAGCGGCGCTCAAGGGCCAGAAGGGCTTCGACTGGGCGACTCAGGTCGAAATCCAGCGGCTCGCCGCGGCGGGATGGCTGGCTCGCGCCGAGAACAAAAACGCCGAGGCGCTCGCGCTGATGCGATCGGCGGCCGACCTCGAGGACTCGACCGACAAACATCCGGTAACGCCCGGGTCGATCCTGCCGGCACGCGAGCAGCTCGCCGACCTGCTGGCCGAGACGGGGCAGCCTGCCGCGGCGGTCGCCGAGTACGAGGCATCGCTGCGTTTGGCGCCGGCTCGCTTCAACAGCTATCACGGCGCGGCGCAGGCGGCCGAGCGCGCCGGGGAGAAGCAAGAGGGGAAGGTCTTCCGCGAGCGGCTAATCGCGCTGTGCGGTGGGTCGGTCCCCGCCCGCGTTGCGTCGGCGAAGACGGCTGAGCAGTAGCGCCGGAGCGGAACACCGGGCTCGAAGAGAGCTACTGCGCCGTTGCTTTCTTTGATGCGCCGGCGCCGGCTGCCGGCACCGGGAATCCGCGCCTGCGCATCAGTGCGCCAATGCCGGGGTCTCGTCCCCGGAAGGCCCGATAGCCGTCGGCGGGATCGACGGTGTTCCCCACGCTGAACACATGGTCGCGCAGCCGCGTGGCGACGGCGTGATCGTAAGGCCCGCCGGCTTCGGCGAATGCTTCGTATGCATCGGTGGAGAGCGTGTCGGACCAGAGGTAGCTGTAATAGCCGGCGGAATATCCGTCTCCCGCGAAAATATGGCCGAAGTGGGGCGTGCGATGGCGCATCACGAGCTCCGCCGGCATGCCGAGCGCCGCTAGTGTCTCGCGCTCGAACGCGCGCGGATCGATCGGCGTCTCCCCGGCGAGGTGCAGCTTCATGTCGACGAGCGCGCTAGCCAGGTACTCCACCGTGATGAATCCCTGGTTGAACGTCTGAGTGCGCTCGATTTTTTCCACCAGCTTAGCCGGAATGGGTTGGCCGGTTTGGTAGTCAAGCGCGAACCGGTCGAGCACAGGGCGGGTCGCGAGCCAGCGCTCGAGCAATTGCGAAGGAAACTCGACGTAGTCGCGCGCCACCGCAGTGCCGGCCAGCGAAGGATAGGTGACGCTGGAGTTGAGTCCATGAAGCGCATGGCCGAACTCGTGAAAGAGCGTTCGCGCATCGTCCCAGCTGATCAGGATCGGCTCGCCCGGCTTACCCTTCACGAAGTTGGCATTGTTCGACACGATCACCGGAATCTCCCCCTCGAGCCGCGACTGCGGGCGGTACTCGTTCATCCACGCTCCGGAGTTTTTTCCGGGGCGTGCGTACGGGTCGAAAAACCACAGCCCGACGTGGCGCCCCTGCGCGTTGGTCACTTCCCATACTCGGACGTCAGGGTGATACGTGGGAATTGAGCCGTCGGAAATCGGCAAAAAGCGCAGGCCAAAAAGCTCTCCCGCCAGCCAGAACATCGCCTCCCGCATTTTCTCGAGCTGCAGGTACGGCTTGATGTCGTTCTCGTCGAGGTCGTACTTCGCCTTGCGCACTTTCTCGGCGTAGAAGTGGTAGTCCCAAGGCGCGATCTTGATGTGGGCTTTCTCGCGGTCGGCGATCGCCTGCATGTCCGCGACCTCCTCGCGAACCCGCGCCACCGCGGGCTTCCACACCGCCTCCATCAGCTCCATCGCGCGCTCCGGCGTCTTCGCCATCGTGTCCTCGAGCTGCCAGTGGGCGTGCGTCTTGTAGCCGATGAGCTTCGCGCGTTGCGCACGAAGCTTGAGGATCTCGGTGATGATCTGGTTGTTGTCGTGCGCGTCGCCGTTGTCACCGCGCATGGTGAACATCCGCCAGACTTTCTCGCGCAGGTCCCGCCGGGTTGACCAGGTGAGGAAGGGATCGACACTCGAGCGGGTGTTGAGGATCGCCCATTGGCCGGTTTTGCCTCGGGAAGTCGCTGCGCTAGCGGCGGCCTCGCGCAGAGGTGCTGGTAGGCCGGCGAGGTCCTCCTCGCGCTCGAGCAGGATCATCTGAGTTCCCTCCTCCTCGAGCACGTTCTGTCGAAACTTTGTGTAGAGCGACGCCAGCCGCTGGTTTAGCTCCGAAAGCTTGGCTTTGGCGGCGTTGTCGAGCTTTGCGCCCGCGCGCACGAATCGGGTGTCGCGCAGCCAGAGCAGGCGCCGCTGTTCGGGAGTGAGGTTTAGCTCGCTGCGGTGTGCGTAAACCGCGTCGATGCGTGCAAAGAGCCGGCTGTTCTGGATGATGCGATCGTTGAATGCGGCGAGCTTTGGTTCCATCTCGCTTTCCACCGCCTGCACCTCCGCGTCGTTCATCGTCGAGGTGTAGACGCCGTAGATCGAAGCCACTCGGTCCAACTCGTGACCGGAGCGATCCATCTCTGCGATGGTGTTATCGAATGTCGCGGGGGCAGGGTTGGCGGCGATGCGATCGATTTCGGCCAGGTTCTCAGCCATCGCGGTCTCGAGCGCCGGCTTGAGATCCGACACCTTGAAGCGGCCGAACGGCGGAACGCCACCCCATGGGCCGGTCCATGCCCCGAGCAGCGGATTCGACTCTTTGGTTGCAGAAGACATCGGTTGATCAGGCTTCGAGGGCTTCGAGGAGCAGCCGACCAACGTCATGAGCATCAGTCCAAGAATCGCCGTCCGGCGAGGGGCAATGGGCATCATGTTCCATCCGAGGAGGTTCGGGAATCGATGTGGTGGCCACAACACCTGTGGTCTACACCATCTTCCCAAGAGTGCGATCAGGATCCAGCCGTCGGCAATGGCTCTCCTGCTTTCTCGTAGTAGGCCGCAACGCTGACAGCGATCCCGGCGTCCAGGCTTTGCTCGATCGATTCGCGTTTCGAACCAGCGACATTCCAGTCGTGATCTGCCACTACGAACGCGTTCTGAGGAATCCGACCAATGCTCAGATCGGCGAGTTCGTCGGGTTCAACCTCTCACTTGATCCGGCCGCTGTCCGCGATCTGGTCATCGTCGGAGCTGGGCCGGCGGGGCTGGCAGCTGCGGTCTACGGTTGTTCAGAAGGCCTCGACGTTCTTGTGCTCGAGAGCAACGCCCCGGGCGGGCAAGCCGGCACCAGTTCGAGAATCGAGAATTACCTCGGATTCCCCACGGGGTGTCGGGACAGGAACTCGCGGGCCGAGCAGCCCTGCAGGCGCTGAAATTCGGAGCCGAAATTGCCGTCGCGCGGTCGGTGAGAAGGCTGGACTGCGAGCGGCGGCCGTACGTGGTGGAACTGTCCAACGGCGAATCGGTGAAGGCGCGAGCGGTTATCATTGCGAGCGGCGTACAGTACCGCAAACCCGAATCGACCGGCCTGGAGCGCTTCGAAGGCGTCGGCGTGTATTACGCGGCAACTCCGATGGAAAGGCAGCTCTGTCGTGACGAGGACGTGATCATCATCGGAGGCGGCAATTCCGCAGGTCAGGCAGCTGTCTTCCTCGCGCGGAATGTGCGCAGCGTCCTGATCCTGGTCCGCGGGCGAGGGCTGGCCGACACGATGTCGCGGTATCTCATCAGCCGGATCGAGCAAACCCCTAACGTGACCGTACGCCCGTTCCGTAAGGTCGTCGGCGTCGAAGGTAAGGAGCAGCTGGAACGGGTGCGGATCCAGGACGTACGCACCGGTGAAACCCAGACGCTGTCGATCCGGCACGTCTTCGTGATGACCGGCGCAAACCCGAATACAGCTTGGCTGCGGGGCTGCGTCGCGCTGGACGAGAAGGGATTCGTCAGAACGGGGACGGATCTGCGCCGCGACGATCTCGTTCGTTGGCCGCTCGTACGCGCGCCCTACGTTTTGGAGACCAGCGCGCCGGGGGTCCTCGCCGTCGGCGATGTTCGCTCTGGCAGCACAAAATGGGTTGCGGGAGCAGTGGGGGAAGGCTCCGCGTCTATCCAACTTGTGCACCGCATCCTCGCGGAATAGAGCGTTCGCATCTTAGGTGCGGTGCTAAAACCTCCAGACGGGGAGGGGAAGATGAGACCGTCGAAGCGCAACCTGCCGAAGCTGATTGTTGGCCTGGTTCTCGTTTGGGGAGGGATCGGAGCCGCGCCCGCGATACCGGACGGCGGCCGAGCAGGACCTGCTTCGAGTGGTCCGGCCGACCTCAAGCTGATCGAGGAGCTGGTGGCGGCCAATCGCGTTCTCGCGGATCAGGGGGTGCTCGACGGCTACGGCCACGTCAGTGTCCGCCACAATCGCGACCCCGGCCGCTATCTTATGTCGCGTTCACTCGCACCCGAGCTGGTCACCGCGGCCGACGTCCTCGAATACGACCTTGATAGCAACGCCGTCGATCCAATGGGCCGTTCGCTTTACCTGGAGCGCTACATGCACGGCGAAATTTACAAGGCACGCCCAGACGTCAAGGCGATCGCTCACAATCATTCGCCGTCGGTCATCCCGTTTGGAGTGAGTGGCGTTCCGTTACGGCCGCTGTACCACATGAGCGCGTTTCTGCGGGCGGGCGTGCCAGTCTTTGAAATTAGATCCGCCGGCGGACCCGGGACCGATATGCTGGTGCGAACCCCCGCGCTCGGCCGTGCGCTGGCCCAAGCACTCGGCGGGAACTCGGCAGTGCTGATGCGCGGTCATGGGGCGGTGGTGGTCGGGACATCGCTGCCTCAGGTCGTCTTTCGGAGCATTTACACCGAGGTCAATGCACGGCTCCAGGCGCAGGCGTTGTCCCTCAGCCAAAACGTGATCTACCTCGCGCCAGAGGAAGCGCAGCGCGCAGAAACGACGATGGACGGCACGGTTGGACGAGCTTGGGAGCTGTGGAAGCGAAAGGCGCTGTCCAAACCATAGCTAGGGAGTGCCGGCGCGATACCACCGCAGGTAGCGCCTGGTGAGCCAGTTGATCAGCGCATCCACGCCGCTGGCAAAGATCGCCAGCATCAGGACCGCGACGAATGCTTCATTATGGTGGAAGGTGCGAGATTGAAACAAAATATAAAAACCGAGTCCATCCACTGAGATGAAGAATTCGGCGACCACTGCGCCGATCAAGGCACGGCCGATCGCGATCCGCACGCCGGCAAGCAAGTAGGGCAGCGAGGATGGTAGTGTGACTCCGAACCAAATGTGGCGTCGGCGAGCGCGGTAAGCTCGGGCCACATCGAGGTACTCGCTCGGCACCGAGCGGGCGCCGTCGCTCAGGTTGATCGCAACCGGGAAAAATGCCGCGAACACGATCGTCGCCAGGCGCGCCGCGGAGGAGTAGCCGAACCAAATCGTGAGCAACGGCAGAATGGCTATCATTGGCATCGCGTTGAGCCCATTGATGTAGATGCCAAGTAGGCGTTGGACGACCTTGAGATGCCCCATTGCAAGGCCAACCAAGGTTCCTAAGATCAACGCAATTATGATTCCCTGGATCACGGCCCAGAGCGTAGTTCCGGCCCCCTCCAGAATCGCTTTGCCTACTATCGTCTGCGGAAGCACCCGGATGATGCCGGTCGGTTTGGCGACGTACGCGGGAGCGAATGCGCGAACGATCAACTCCCAAATTCCGAGGAGAAAGATTCCACCCAGCAGCTTCAACATCGGCGTCGTACTGAACAGCTCGATCCACCAAGTTGTCCAGGGTCGCGGGAGGCGGGCCTCGGTGCCGGCGCGCGCCTGTGCCACCGGCGAAGGTGTTCCCTCGTTCATCATCGGCCCACTGCGCGCCATGGGGTAAATCGATCCTCGAGTGCCCGTCCCAGCGCCATTAAGCCCGCGCCGAGCAGGCTGATGATCAAGACCGTTCCAAACAGCGCAGCGGTATCGAAGTTCCGTCCGGCGGTCATGATCAGTTGACCCATCCCGCTGGCGCTCAAGAAGAACTCGGCTGCGATCATCCCAACCAGCCCGCGACCAATTGCCTGTCGTACGCCGGTCATCGCGTAGGGCAGGGTGCCCGGCACCATCACGTCGCGCCAGATCGCCCACTCACCGGAGCGGAATGAGCGTGCCACCTCGATCAGCTCAGGCTTGATGCTTCGCGCTCCCTCCACGGTGTTGTAAAGGATCGTGAAGAAGGAGAAGAGAAAGACGACCAGCACTTTGGCCGGAAAATCGAGACCGGCGATCGAGAGTATGAACGGGATCAGCGCTACCAGCGGCGTAGCATTGACCAGCATGATGTAATCCGACAGCGCCACGCGAATCACGCGGACGCGCGCCAGAAGAAGCCCCAGCGGCAAAGCGGTCGCGACGGCGAGCCCGAAGCCAGTCAAGAACAGGGCGAGCGAGCCCAACACCCCAGAGCTCAGCTCGCCGGTTCGAATCATCTCGACGAGCCGCTTCATCGTCGCGGAGAAGGGCGAGATGACCGCCGGACTGATCCCTCTGGTCCCAAACTCCCAGAGTGAAATCCCGAGGAGCACGCTGACCGCGACCGTTACCCAACGCACCCAGCGCGCCTCGGAGCTCACCATTTGCTCACCTAACTACCCTACTTCACCAGCGCGTTCGCGTCCTTCCAAACGGTCCGGTCGACGAGTCGATCATAGCTCACCGGCGTCTTGCCCGCCTTGATCCCGCCGATCTCCTTCTCCACGGCGATCACTTTCTCCAGATTCGATTTCGATAGGCCGTCATGATGAGCCGGCCAGAACTCGATCTTGTAGAGGCGCGGAAGTGTGTCTTTGGCCAATTTTCCCGAGCGGCCGGTCACCCTGGCGATCTCGGCCACCCGATCGGCATTTGTCGAATCGAGCATGTACTTGGTCGCGTCAATCCAACCGGCGAGCACGCGGACGTAGGCGTTGCGCTTCTGCTTCAGATGATCGGTCGTGCAGACGATCAGGTTGTAGTGGGTCAGCGGGCTGACCTGGTCGAAGGTGGTTACCACCGTGATCGGCCGTGTCATCTGCTCCTCCAGCACCGGCACGTCATCCAAGTGCAGGACCCCGAACTTGATTTGCCCTGCGATGATTGCCGCGCCAACATTCGAGCTCAGGCTGACCAACTTGACGTCATCCACCTTCAGTCCACACGGTCGGATCAGCTGCGCCAGCGCGACCGCTCGAGCTCCCCCAACGGAATCGACTCCTACTGCTTGGCCCCGCAAGTCTTCACACTTGGATAGCTTGGGATCAGCGGATCCAAGCAGCCAATCGGGATGCTCCATCCCGTAGATTCCCACCAGATTGACGTCGCCGTTCGAGATCATTCGGACGATCACCGGAGTCGGTGACAAGGCCAGATCAATATTGCCGCTGACCACCGCTTGTGCCGCGGCCGCGCCCGAGTCGAAGGGTCGCACCTCGACGTCCACGCCATACTTTTTGAAGAATCCCTGCTGCTTGGCGACAAAGGCCACCAGGCCGGAAAAAACCGGAGGAACGCCGGGAACCGCGAATGAGATTCGCTCGGCGGCGGCTGCGGGGCTGCTCCACAGCACCGTCAGCAGAGCGCTCAAAAGCGATGGCAATCCTCGTGTCCTCAAAGCATCCGTCATCGCTTCACCAGCGAGTTGGCATCCTTCCAGACGGTTTGGTCGACCAGGCGAGCGTAGCTGACCGGCTCTTTGCCAGGTTTGATCCCACCAATTTCCTTCTCTACGGCGATGACGCTCTCCAGATTCGCCTTGGTTAGTCCGTCATGGCCGACGGGCCAAAACTCCATCTTGTGCAATCGTGCCATCGCGTCCTTGGCCAACTTCGGCGTGCGTCCGGTCGCGGTAGCAATCTGGGCGACCCGCTCGGCGTTGTTGGGGTCGAGCATGTACCGCGTGGCATCGATCAACCCCGCCAATGCCCGGACGTATGCGTCGCGCTTCTGCTTTAGACGATCGGTGGTGCAAACGATCGCGAGGTAATGGCTCAAGGGATTGACCTCCTTGAAAGAAGCGATCACGGTCAGTGGCCGTTTCAGCTCTTGGTCGAGCACTGGGACATCGTCCAGGTGCAGCACTCCGAACTTGATTTGGCCCGCGATCATCGCCGCTCCGACATTGGTGCTCAGGCTGACCAACTTGACGTCTTCGACTTTCAGCCCGCATGGCCTTAGAAACTGCGCCAGCGCCACGGCACGCGCGCCGCCGACCGAGTCGACGCCCACGGCCGCGCCCTTCAGATCTCGACACTGATTCAGCTTCGGATCGGCGGACGCGAGCAGCCAATCGGGATGCTCAAGGCCGTAGATCGCTACCAGATTGACGTTTGCATTGGAGATCATCCGCACCACGACTGGCGTGGGTGACAAAGACATGTCGATATTGCCGGCCACCACCGCTTGGGCTGCCGCGGCCCCGGAGTCGAATGTCTTAAGCTCGACCTCCACGTCGTATTTCTTGAAGAGACCGGCCTCCTTGGCCACCATTGCAACCACCCCGCCAAAGACCGGAGGCACGCCTGGCAACGCGAAGGAAAGCCGCTCGGTGGCGGCCGCAGCGTCGCGAGCCACACCGTTCAGTGAGAACAAGACGGCCGCGCAAAACCACCGGATCATCCTCTTACTCTTCATGGCTCACTTCCCGGCGCCCATCTGTCCCAGGGCTTCCAAGCGAATTGCTCGGACCGTTCGCAGCGCCCGGCATCACCTACGCGGCCTTCCCCTTCCCGTCAAGAACGACGCTCAGGCACAGCCAGCATTCTGACGCAATCGTTTGCACTAAGTCGCCCGCTGTTGTACGAGGGCGCCTGATCGCGAGGTACGGGGGAAGGGAACCGCGGTGCGAGCGGAGGGTTTATGTCCCAGCAGCGGATCAGCTACGTGAATCCGGGAGTGATTGGGGATCCAAAGATGCGGGAAGAGTTGGAGCGGTGTCGACGCGAGGGCACCCCGCGCCCTGAGAGTCAGGCGATCCGAGCCCACGTGCCGGCCGTCTTCTGGTCCTTCGCCAATGCCTGGCGCGATGTGTTCCATAACGGGGTGCTCGACCACAGCATCAAAGAGCTTTGCCGCGTCTACGTCTCCAAGTCGGTCAAGTGCGAGTACTGCGGGAATCAGCGTTCGATCAAGTCGGCCCGCGCTGGGCTGGTCGAGGACGATTACCTCGACCTCCTGAATTTCCACGCCTCGAATCGCTACGGCGCACGCGAGAAGACCGCGCTCGCTTATACCGAAGCAATCACCTGGGACCTCCAAACCGATGATGCCCTCTGGGACCGCCTGCATGCGCACTTCACCGAGCCCGAACTGGTTGAGCTCGGCTACTTCGTCGCGATCACCATGGGCCAGCAGCGGTGGCTAAAGACTCTAAATATCGAGCATCACCAAGTGTTGGCGGGGACCTCGGCATCGATGGCGCCAGGTACCGAGACGCCCGAAGCCTTGGCGAAGACCAAGGCGTCCCCCGAGTACTGGGCCAAACGCGACGGGACGCCCAGTCCCTAGGCATTTCTCGGCGCGATGAGCGAGCACGACGCATCCAGGGAAGGACCGCGGATCCGGATTTCGCGAGCGGCCAAGTGCTTTGGACCGCTTCAGGTTTTCCGCGACATCAATCTCTCGGTTGGGCATCGCGAGATTGTCGCCCTGGTGGGACCTTCGGGGTGTGGCAAGACCACTTTGCTCCGTTGCCTGGATGGGTTGATTCCAATTAGCGAGGGGGAGATCCTGGTGGATGGCCAGCCGGTCAACGGACCTCCGCCAAGCGTCGCGGTAGTATTTCAGCACTTCGGTCTCTTCCCCTGGAAGACCGTCCGCGCAAACGTCGCTTATGGGTTGAGCCTGGCGGGTGCCTCCAAAGCGCAGATCAAGGACCGCGTCCCCCAGTTCATCAATCTCGTCGGGTTGGGAGGATTCGAAGGAGCGTACCCCTACCAGCTCTCGGGCGGGATGCAGCAGCGCTGCGGGTTGGCCCGCGCACTGGCGGTCGAACCAGACGTGCTCCTAATGGATGAACCTTTCGGAGCGGTCGATGCGCAGACGCGCGAGATTCTGCAGTTCGAGCTGTTGCGAATCTGGCGGGTGCGGCCCACTACGATGGTTTTCGTCACCCACTCGATTGAGGAAGCCGTGCTGATGGGCGATCGGGTGGTGGTACTCAAGGGTCGGCCGAGCACGGTGTCGGAGATCGTCAAGGTAGACCTGCCGCGCCCGCGCACCCGCGAAACCCTTGCGTCGCCGCTGTTCGCTGAGCTTCGCGAGCATGTTTGGAACACCTTGATGGACGAGGCGCGCCGGGCCGAGTTCCAGCTCGAGGGATGTTCGTCCGACGCACCACTCCGACGCAAAACCGCCTCTCCGAGTACCCCAGTCGAAAGGATGGATTCATGTGCTACTTGAAGCGCCGCGCCGCCGTGTTGCCGCTAGCTGTTCTTCTTACCTCCTCTTCTGCGCTGGCGATCAAAATCCCCACCGGCCCCGACTTCGATCTCAACATCGGGGTAGTCGTGCAGCCGCGCTTCCAGGGCGACTTCGACGGCGTCCGCCCCACCGACGCTACCTCGATCGCCCCGGACGGCGCCTCCTACGCCGGTACCTTCAACGCGGACTTCTTCGTCAAGAGGGGACGGATGTACGCGCGGGGTACTCTTTACAAATATTTCTCCTTCTTGGTCACTCTGGACACTCCGAACTTCGGGGTGCGGGGAAATTACGGCTTCAATCAAAATAACGCGACCTTCATTCAGGACCTGGTCGCTTCGTTCGAGCCCTTCAGGGAGACCTTCATCGATTTTGGCTTCCTGCTGATGCCGCTCTCGCATGGCTCGGTGTCCAACCCGGGCGCTCAGAGCGCGATCGATGCCGGGGGCTCGATCCTCGCTGGCCGGCTGATGAACAATGCTGCCCGTGCTAGCCGCGAGGCAGGGGTGCAGATCCGGACCCTGCTGCTCGACCGCCACCTGTTGTTCCGCGGTGGGGTCTACGAGGGCGCGCGCAGCAGCCAAGGCATTCCCGCGCCCGCGCCGAACGCCCCGGTCGTGAATCCGAACGGCAGGCCGGTCCTCGCTGGGATGGCCCGCTGGAATTTCCTCGGCGACGAAACAGGCTTCCCTGGCTATCCCGGGATTTATTTGGACGGAAAGTCGCGCGTTTCGGTTGGGGTTGGAGGGCAGTGGCAGGGGAAGGGCGCGGTGGGTGGGCTCGTCCCTGGCGGGGCCGCATACCCGGACTACTTGGCTCTCGCGGCCGATGTGTTCGTTGACCTCGCGCTGCCGGGTGACACGGAAGCGGTGCTGCAGCTAAACGGCTACCGCTTCGATTATGGCTCGGGGAACCGGAGAACGGGCTTCGGCGCCGCCGGCGACCTCGGCTACCGCCTCGGCAAGATCGAGCCGCAGGTAAACTTCTTCTGGTTCAACGCCGATGATAAGGGGCAAAGCATGCGCAAGTGGGCGGCCGGCGTGAACTACTTCTTCATCGGCCACCAAGCGAAACTCAGCGCCGAATTCGTCGGGCTGATCAACGCCGGTAACCTCAGCACTACTCCGACGCTGCACCAGGTCATCCTGCAGGCCTCGTTCCTTCTCTGAGTCGGCGCGATTGAAGCAGCGCCGTCCAGCCTAGCTATTGACCCACCTGCGCCGGCTATGGAATGAAGGCGTTGCAAACGTTTGCCAGAATATTGCCCGGGCCCGGTGCGAGGAGAGAGGGTTCAAACGATGGCGATCAATCCGCGCGAGCCGAAGGTTGTCGCGCCGGACAGGGTGGTGAGTCCGGAGGCGCTCAAACCGGGGTTTAATTGGAGCCGGCAGATTCCCGCGCCCGGACATTCCGGCGTGGACTTCGAGGAGAGGGTCAACTTCCGCCGCCTCCACGACTACCGGCTAAACCGCGCCCGTCAGGCGCTGGCCAAATCCAACCTCGGATCCATCCTCTGCTTCGACAACAACAACATCCGCTACCTGACCAGCACGGTGATCGGGGAGTGGTCGCGCGACAAGATGTGCCGCTTCGCGCTGTTGACCGGCAACGGCGATCCCTTCCTCTGGGATTTCGGATCGGCCGCGCTCCATCATCGGCTCTACGCGCCCTGGTTGCCGCGCCAGCATTGTCTGGCGGGGATGGTTGGCTTGCGGGGCTCGGTCGCGCCCGAGGCGGGTCTGTTCAAACGCGCCGCGGAGGAAATCAAGGCGATCCTCAAAGAGCAGGGCGTTGCCAAGATGCCGATCGGTCTGGACATCGCCGAGCTGCCGATGATCTTCGCGCTCAGGGAAGCGGGGCTCGAGGTGATGGACGGACAGCAGACGATGCTCGACGCGCGGCAGATCAAGAATGTCGACGAGATCATGCTGCTCAACATGTCCGCCGCGATGGTCGATGGCGTGTATCAAGTGATTGCCGAGCATTTGAAGCCGGGCGTCCGTGAGTGCGACATCGTGGCGCTCGCCAACAAGACCCTTTACGAGATGGGCTCTGACGACGTGGAGGGCATCAACGCGATCGCGGGCGAGCGCTGTAGCCCTCATCCACACAATTTCACCGACCGGATCATCCGGCCCGGCGATCAGGCGTTCTTTGACATCATCCAGTCGTTCACCGGCTATCGCACCTGTTACTACCGAACGTTCAACGTTGGACGCGCCACCGACGCTCAAAGGGATGCCTACAAGCGGGCGCGCGAGTGGATGGATGCATCGCTCAGCCTGGTAAAGCCGGGCGTCACTACCGACCAGATCGCCGCCTGCTGGCCGAGGGCCGAGGAATTCGGATTTGCGAACGAGATGGAGGCCTTCGCGCTCCAGTTCGGGCACGGCCTTGGCCTCGCGCTCCACGAACGACCGATCATCAGTCGGCTGGTCTCGTTCGACCAGCCGATGGAAATTCAGGAAGGGATGGTCTTTGCGCTGGAGACCTATTGCCCGGCGAGCGATGGTCATTCTGCGGCGCGGATCGAGGAAGAAGTGGTGGTCACAGATGCGGGTTGTCGGGTGATCACCCTCTTCCCAGCCGAGGAGCTTTTCATCGCCAACCCTTACTAACAGGGCGCGCTCGTCCATCCAGGCGAATGGAGTAGCGGCATCGGAGGCAGCTTTGACAACCCGGACGAAAGTTGGAAGCGCGGCGCCGGCAGGCGACGATATCGATCCACGCACTCGGCTCGCCCTCTATCGCTCGCAGCTCGAGATCCGCCTACTCGAGAAGAGGGCCTATGATCTCTTCCTGCAAAACCTGGTGAAGGGTACGAGCCATTTGTCGCTCGGCCAAGAGGCGATCGCCGCAGGGTTCGCGGTCGCGATGCGACCCGACGACTATACCTACTGCACCTACCGGGGGCATGCCCACACCCTAGCGCGTGGCGCCGATATGGCGGCCCTGCTCGGCGAGCTGCTCGGCCGCAGCTGCGGTTTGATGGGCGGCAAGGGTGGATCGATGCACCTGACCAGCGTTCAGCACGGCGCGATGGGCTCCTATGCGATTGTCGGCGCCCACCTTCCGGTGGCGGCCGGCGCGGCTTGGTCGGCGCAGTATCGCGGCACTGAGCAGGTCGCGGTTTGCTTCTTCGGCGACGGCACCACCAACATCGGCGCGTTTCACGAGGCCCTCAATCTCGCCGCCGTTTGGAAGCTGCCGGTGGTTTACGTCTGCGAGAACAACTTCTACATGGAGTACACGCCGATCGGCAGCGTAACCGCAGTGGAGCATCCGGCGGCCGATCGCGCGCGCGCCTATGGTCTCGAGCCGATCAAGATCGACGGCAACGACGCAGACGCTGTCTACCGGGTGGCGAAAGAATCGATCGCCAAGGCTCGTGCCCAAGGCGGGCCCTCGCTGATCGAGGCCAAGACCTACCGAACCACCGGTCATTCCCGCGCCGACCCCGCCAAGTACCGGCCCAAGGGGGAGTTGGAGGACTGGCTTGGGCGAGATCCGATCGCGCTCTATCGAAACCGGCTGGTCGAGCTCGGCTTCGATGAAATCTCGCTCGGGGATATCGAGAGTACGGTGCAGCGCGCGGTCGACCAGGCGACGGAGGCGGCCAAGGCTTCGCCGCCTTCACCACCTGAGGTGATCGAGAGGGATGTGTGGGCGGATGGAGGATCTTCGTGGCGGAACTGACCTATCGCGAGGCGGTGGCGGCGGGCATCGCCCAGGAGATGGAGCGAGACGAGCGAGTGGTTTTTTTGGGCGAAGATGTCGCTGACGCGGGTGGGGTGTTCAAGGCGACGGTGGGACTGCTCGAGCGCTTCGGCCCAAGGCGGGTGCGCAACACGCCGATCTCCGAGCAAGCGATTGTCGGGGCGGCGATGGGCGCCGCGATGACCGGCCTTCGCCCGATCGCCGAGATCATGTTCTCGGATTTTCTGGCGGTGTGCTGGGACATGATCGCGAATGAAATCGCGAAGACCCGTTACATGTCCGCGGGACAAATCAGCCTACCTCTGGTGATTCGCACTGCAAATGGCTCGGGCGCACGCTTCGGGGCACAGCACTCTCAGAGCGTTGAGAATTGGGCGATGTCCGTACCGGGGCTCAAAGTGGTGGCTCCTTCGACCCCCGCGGACGTGAAGGGCCTGCTCGCCGCGGCCGTGCGCGATCCGGACCCAGTCATCTTTTTCGAGCACAAGGGGCTTTATGCGACCAAAGGTGAAGTGCCAGACGGCGAGTTGGTCGACCGCCTCGGCACAGCCAAGCTGTTGCGGCAAGGCAGCGACCTTACCCTGGTCGCGCTTGCGGCAATGGTCCCGCGGGCGATGGAAGCGGCTGAGCGGTTACAACGCGAGCATGGCATCTCGGCGAGCGTGATCGACCTGCGTTCACTGGTACCGCTCGACACCCAAATGCTGCTCGCCGAGACCGCCAAGACCGGCCGTCTCTACACGGTTGAGGAGAACCCGCGCCTCTGCGGCTGGGGTGCAGAGATCGCATCGATCGTCGCGGAAGAGTGCTTCTACCAACTGGACGGGCCGATCGTTCGGGTCACCACACCTCAGGTACCGCTTCCTGCCGCCGACGCCCTCGAGGACCATACGGTGCCCTCCGTCGAGCGGATCGTCGAGACTGTACGAAGGACGATCGGCTGATGGAGGTGGTGATGCCGCAGTTGGGTGAGACGGTCAAGGAAGGGACTGTCACCGCTTGGCACAAGCAAGTGGGGGAGCGGGTCCAAGAGGGCGAACCGTTGTTCGAGATCACCACCGACAAAGTCGATACCGAGATCCCTGCGCCGGTTTCGGGCGTCCTGAGGGCGATTGTGGTTCTCGCAGGTCAAACGGTGAGTGTCGGCACCAGGCTGGCGACCATCGAGGAGGCGAAGCAGGCTCAAGGGTTGAGCGAGGTGGCTGCACCGGCGCCACGGCACCGCGAGAGCGAGCCGCTGCTTTCGCCGGTGGTGCGCAAGCTGATCGCCGAGAATCAGCTCGACTCGGCCGAGATTCCTGGAACCGGAGCGGAGGGTCGGATCACCCGCAATGACGTCCTCGCCTATCTTGAGCGGCACAAGGCGGTGAGTGGTCCGCGCGGCGAAGGCAAAAGGCTGCCGCTCAGCCGGATCCGCAAGCGGACTGCCGAGCAGATGGCTCTTTCTTGGAGGAGCATTCCCCACGTTCTGCAGGCAGTAGAAGTCGACTTCCACGCGGTGGATCTCCTTCGCCGAGAACACCATCAGGTCTGGAAGACAAGAGAAGGTTGGTCGCTGACCTATTTGCCTTTTGTGGCCCGTGCGGTTTGCGAGGCGGTCGCGGATTTTCCGGCGGTGAACGCGACGCTCGAAGCCGACTCGCTCATGTTGCACCCGCGGGTTAACCTTGGCATCGCTGTCGATTTAGGTCCCGACGGTTTGATCGTTCCGGTTGTCAAGGACGCGGACCAGAAGTCCCTGCCGGAGCTCGCGCGCGCAATCCACTCGCTGGTCGAGAAGGCTCGCGCGCGCCTGCTTAGTCCTGACGACCTGACCGAAGCAACCTACACGCTCTCGAACTCCGGTAGCTTTGGCACGCTTCTGACTGCTCCAATTATCAATCCGCCGCAGGTCGCCATCCTCTCGATCGATGGCGTGGTGAAGAAACCAGTGGTGGTGGAGGGAGCGGAGGGCGAGACAGTCACGATTCGCCCGATCGGGGTGCTGGCACAATCGTTCGACCATCGCGCGTTCGACGGAGCCTATTCAGCCGCCTATCTGCGCCGCCTGAAGGAAATTCTCCAAGGCGGAGATTGGTCCGCCGCGCTGGAATCAACTTCTGGGCCCCGCACCACGGAGCGCTGATCGGGCTCCGCGCTGCCGAAGGCCGCTTACCGGTTCCCGTCCTTTGTGCGGCGCGGTCGATCCCCGCACCACCAGCTCCGGCTTGAATCGAATGTGCTCCACCGGCGCCACCGGGTTGCTCAAGCGCGCAAGTAAGGTGCGCGCGGCCTGTGCACCCATCTTGTAATGAGGGATGCGCAGCGTGGTGAGCGGTGGCCGGAGCTTATCGACGAACGGCATGTCGTTGAATCCGCTGATCGCGATGTCGTCGGGTACCCGCAGTCCCAGCTCGAGGAGCGCGTCGTAGCATCCGAGCGCAAGCAAGTCGTTTGCGGTCACCACTGCGGTGAAGCGGTGATCGCGGGCCCAAAGCGCCAGAAAGCAACGCCGGCCCTCGCTCTCGGTGAACGCATTGCAGAAGACAATCCGCTTGAGATCCGCCTTGAGCTGAGCAGCCCGGAGGCCGCTGAGAAAGCCTTTGTGGCGCGCGAAGCCGGTCGACAGACTCAGCGGGCCTGCAAGATGGGCGATTTGGGTATGGCCACGCTGAGCCATGTGGGCGACGGCCAGCTCGGTCCCAAATGCATCGTCGGTGATGATCCAGGAAACCTCGCCCGTGTCGACGGTTCGGTTGATCAGCACCAGCGGAATATCCTCGGCAAGGCAGTGGTCCACCAGAGGATCGCGGCGCCGTGCGGTTGCCATGATCAGCCCGTCGACCCGCCGTGCGAGCATGTTTCGAAGAATGAGGCGCTCGCGATCCGCGTCATTGTCGGTGTTGGCGAGGATTGCGATATACCCCGCCTCGGCGAAGGCGTCTTCGATCCCGCGGATCATCGGCGGAAAGACCGGGTTGGTAATGTCCGGAATCAGCACGCCCACGATTCGGGAGCGGTTTGTCTTGAGACCGGACGCGATTGGATTGGGCTGATATGCTAGCGCGTTCGCTGCGGTGGTCACGCGCTGGGCGATCCTTCCACTGATCATCTGGCGCGTGTCTGGGTTCAGCACCCGCGAGACCGTCGAAGGGTGAACCCCCGCGCGCTGTGCGACGTCGCGCAGCGTGATGCGTTGTCGAGCCATGCAAGGCATCTATAAAGAGTGCGCGGCCAGGCAGCAAGCATGCTCCTCGGAGTCGGCGTGCTGGCCCTCCCAGGAGACGATCCGTTTGCCACCTAGGGGGGCCGTCAGTTAAGAAGTTGTGCAATCGATTGCGTTAGCGGCTCTGCTGGACCCACGATCGGTTGAGCGAAAACGCCGGGGAGGGAGTTGAGAATGACGAGCAGGGTGCGATCCGATGATCTCAAGAAACATCGAATCGGGTGGATCGGTACTGGCCGGATGGGTTTTCCGCTGGCGGCGCGGCTGCTCAAGAAAGGCTGCGATCTGGCGGCATACAACCGCACGCGCGCCAAGGCTGAGCCCCTGGCCTCCCTCGGCGCTCAAATTGTGGATGCGCCTTCCGATCTCGCCGACCGGGAGATCGTGTTCACGATGGTAGGTGGCTCCCAGGACTTGCTCGAGGTGGTCACCGGACCGATCGGGTTGCTTTCGCATGCCGATCGAGCACCAAGAATTCTGATCGATTGTTCGACGGTGTCGCAAGAGGCCTCGGCGCAGGTCCGTGCTTGCGCCGCCGCCACCGGCTGCGCGCTGTTGGCTGCTCCGGTCAGCGGCAATCCCAAAGTCGTCAAGGCAGGCCGGCTGAGCATCGTGGTCTCGGGCACGCGCGAAGTCTACGACCAAGCGCTTCCGTACCTGGAAAGCCTGGGCGAGGGGGTGAGCTACGTGGGCGAGGGAGAGCTGGCGCGAATCGTCAAGGTCTGCCACAACGTGTTTCTCGGAGTAGTCACTCAGTCGCTCGCCGAAATCACCGTACTGGCGCAGAAGGCGGGCGTGCCGCGCCACGCAGTCCTCGACTTCATCAACAAGAGCGTGTTGGGCTCGACCTTCACCCGGTATAAGACGCCGGCCTTCGTCAATCTCGACTTCGCGCCGACCTTCACGCCAACGCTCTTGCGCAAGGATCTTGACATCGGCTTGGCCGCTGCCCACCAACTCGAGGTGCCGATGCCGGTGGCGGCAATGGTCCGCGAGATCGTGCAGAGCCTGATCGGCAATGGCTATGTCGATTGCGACTTCGCGGCGTTGTTGGCGCTCGAGGCCAAGGCGGCGCGTTTGACGCTCCAGCCGGAGAATCTTCCAATCAACGACGGACTCGACGGCCAGCCCGAACCGCCGGCCGGACGTGTTGGTGCGGCATGAGATCGCAGGGTCTTCAGTTGCGCCGATCCGCTCCCTTCGTGGTGCGGGTCGCTGTGGTTCAACCGCCAGCCTTCGCGGGGGAAGAGGAGCATCGCAACGCCGCGCAGGCATGCGCCTTTATCGACGACGCGGCCGCCGCCGGTGCTGGGTACGTGATTTTTCCCGAGGGATACCCAGGACCTTATTCGGGTCCAATGGAAAATGACGCACTAGAGAGGCTGCGCGAGCAGGCGCGGGCTCGCCGGGTATGGGTGAGCGCCGGTCGCTTGGAGCGTGCGGCACTGCCCGACACCTACCACATCACCCACTTGCTGATTGACGATACGGGAACGGTCCGGGCGAGCTACCGGCGAGTCCAGCCCAATCATCCGATCTTCAACGCGTACCTGATGGGCGGCCGTCAACACGTGCTCCCCGGGGACGAATTGATCACGGTGGACGCGCCGTTTGGACGGATCGGGCCTCTGATTTGTTCGGAGCTCTTCGTCCCAGAGCTGTCTCGGATCCTGATGCTGCGAGGGGCGGACTTGATTGTCGCGCCGGGGGGCGGAGTGCACGGTTCGACGCGGACCCAACTCCAGGATACTTGGCGGTCAGTCGCGCGCGCGCGTGCCGCGGAAAATCTGGTGTTCGTGGTGGTGACGCAGAACCTCTTCAGCGCCTCCCGTCGAGGTCGGGCCTGCATCGCGTCGCCCGAGAGGATGCTTGCCCAGCGCGACGATCCCGGCATTTTGATCGCGGATCTCGACCTCGCGCGACTCGATGCGATCCGCTCCCGCTACTACGATGAGGAGCTGCTCTCGCCGCCGCGCGGAGAGGATGAGATCCTCGGCTGCCGGCCCGGTCAGTCGCACGACCGGCGGCCGGAGCTTTACGCAGAGCTCACGCGCCCTCAGCCGGACGCCTTTACCTACCACTACGAACGCCGCGGGTTGGATACCTGGCGCCAAGAGTACCAGAAGATCAAGGAGAATTCGGATGACCGCTGATCTGCGGAGCCGTGTCCAAATTGCAGCGAGCCATTGGCGGCCTCGCTTCACCGCGAATGGAATCGACATCAATGACTTCGATCGGATGGTCAGCTCGACGATCGACTGGAAAGACTGGGGCCCGAATTGGCTCGCGATGGGCGACGTCCACCTCGCCCTGGCAGAGGAGGCGACGCGCGCAGGCCGAACGGTGACTGCCACCGACGGCTACCAGCGCGCGGCCTGGTGTTACCACCTCGGAAAATTTCTTTGGTTCGAGGACCGCGACTTGCACCAGCGGCTTCACCGGCTGACGGTGGATAGCTATGCCAAGGCCCTCCCTCACCTCGAACCGCCAGGAGAGCGGGTGGAAGTACCTTTTGAGGGGGCTGTGATCCCGGGTCTCCTGCGCCGGCCCGGCGATGTCCCCCGGCCCCCGCTGGTGATCCTCGTGCCCGGGCTCGACTCGGTCAAGGAAGAGCTCTACGCGATCGAGAACGAATTTTTGCGGCGGGGGTTGGCGACCCTTTCGGTGGATGGGCCCGGCCAGGGCGAGAACGCACCCCGTTTTCCGATCCGCCCAGACTGGGCTTCGGTGATTGGGCCGCTTTTGGACGGGCTTCGCGGACGCAGCGACGTCGATCTGAATCGGGTGGGGCTGATGGGCATCAGCATGGGTGGCATCTACGGCCCCCGGGCTGCGTCCGAGGAGAAGCGACTGCGCGCGGTGATCGCGCTCGCCGGGCCCTACGATCTTTCCGAGTGTTGGCGGGCGCTCAACCCGCTCACCAAGGGAGGCTATGTTTTCTACACCAAGTCGCGCGATGAGGCTGAGGCCTTCGAGAAATCCAAAGCGCTTTCTCTCCGCGGGATCCTCGATAGGGTTACCTGTCCGCTCCTCGTTATCCACGGCGGACGCGACCGTCTCTTCCCACCGGAACAAGCCGAACGGATTGTGCGCGAGGCGCCGAATGCGACCTTGCTGATGTACCCGGATGGAAACCACGTTTGCAACAACATCCCTTACAAGTACCGACCTGCGATGAGCGACTGGATGCGCGAGCGCCTCCAGTGATCAGTCGTCCGGCTAAGTGAAAACGAGCGCTGCGCGGCCGACTACCGCGTTGGCGCGCAACAGCTGGTGGGCAGCCTCTGCTTCCTCGAGTGGGAAGGTGCGCGTCACCACAGCGCGGATTCGTTTCTGCTTCAACAGCTCCAAAGCTTGAGCGAGCTCAGCCAACGAGACGTAACGCGAACCATGGATTTCGAGCATCTTCCTGAGCATCAGCCCGGGATCGACTCGAAAGGTTGGGTCCTCGCCAAAGACCACTTGGGGCCGATTGCCCACGATTACCAGCCGTCCGCCTGGCGCCAGCGAGCGAATGCACGCCTCGAGCGTGCTCGCGGAGGCGACCAGGTCAATCGCAGCGTCCACGCCCCGGCCGTGGCACTTTGCAATCACCTGCTTTGACAATTCCTCGCCCCTCGAGTCCACGACCTCGTCCGCGCCCACAGCTTTCACCATTTCGAGCTTCTCATCGCTAATGTCCGCGCCGATCACGTAACCCCCGCAAAGCTTCGCGATCTGAACCGCATGGATCCCAACGCCGCCGCCGGCTCCAACCACCAGGACCTTTTCGCCCGGGCCGACCCTCGCCTCTTCTCGGCAGGCATGAAGGGGTGTAGCGATCGCGTCGGTTGCCACGGCGGCCTCGAGGTCAGAGACGTCGGCCGGGATAGGGCAGAGGTTTAGGGCAGGCACCGCCAGGTATTCGGCGTATCCTCCATCCGACGCCATGCCCAGATAACCTTTGAAGTTGGGGCAAAGGGTCTCTCGCCCGCTTCGACAAAACGGGCAGGCGTGACAGGTTAGATAAAAGTGACAAGCAACACGGTCGCCTGGCTTTACGGTCTGCACCTGCGAGCCGACTTCGACGACTTCTCCGGCGACTTCATGGCCCGGGATCCGCGGATAGCGGGTGACCAGTCCGGGGTTCGCCGTCATGATCACCACCGTCAGGCCGACTCCCGTGGCCCGCACGCGCACCAACGCGTCGTTGGGGCCGACGCTCGGCATCGGTACATCTTCCAAGGTCAACGGACCACGCAGAGCCCGCAGCACCATTGCCTTCATACACGTTGCCTCCAGTTCGCTCGTTAGAGAGCTGCCGCGGCAGCGTACTCTGCTGACTTGTGGTTCGATGGAAGTTTCTTTGCCCACGTATGCGCTGAACGAGCTTCTCACCCGGGCCTTGGCGGGGTGATTACGACACCAGGGATCCGCCCGAGAGCGCTGGCGGCGCCAAGGCACGGGAGGCGCTGTGCGCGCTTGCAGGTCCTGAAAAGAGGCTCCAACTTGGAAAGGACCTGTGCGGGCCTTACGATCAGCCGCGATGTTCTGGCGGAAGCCCTACAATCGTACCTCTACGCTCGCTGCCGCCGATAAGGCACGCGGCCGGGGACGGGTAAGGAAGGCCATCGCCGGCTATTCGAAGGTCCTTCAGAACGAACCCAACGACTATCAGGTGCACGCGCGACTCGCGCCCTTGCTCGCCAAGGTGCGGCGCTGGGAAGACTCGCGAAAGAGCTTCCACGCTGCTGGCGAGGGGTATCTCGCCGCGGGGTTCGCAGACAAAGCCGTCGCGGTCTGGACGATGGCCGCGCAGCATTTCCCAGAAGACGTTCCCTACTGGGAGCGTATTGCCAACGAGCTGGTGAAGCGGGGACACAAGGCGGACGCCATCCGTACGCTTTTGCAGGGCCGCCACCAGCTTCGCTTGCGCTTTCAGCGCCCGCTCGCGATTCAGTTATTGGAGCAGGTGCTCGTGCTCGAGCCGTCGCACTTCGACGCAACGCTCGATCTCGTCAGGCTGTTACGGCTCGAAGGCCAAAGGCCCAAGGCCGAGAAACTACTGACCGACTTGAGCCGCGACGTTAGAGGTCCCAAGCTGCGCAGGATCCGCGCCGCCCAGTTTCGGCTGTCGCCCGGCTTTCGCACTTTTCTTGCCTGGGTGCTCCCGCGTTAGGCCACTACCCGCGCGGGCACTTTTGCCGGAGCCTTTAGAAGTCCTCGATTCGCTCCGTGTGGCCGACATACAAGCGCATGACTCGGCCATCAAGCCGTCACTGCAATCGTCCGCGTGGACGACCGACGTAGCAAACAACGAAGACAGCGCGAGTGAAACAAGACAACTCCTCAAAGTCCCTATCACTTCCGTCCTCCTTTGGGGATCGTGACTCCGCCCCTAACTAGAGGATCGGAAGGGGATGCCAAAAGACGACACACGACCTTCTCACCGTGATTGACACCTGCGTGATGGCAGGACTAGGCACTTCGAGATCGTTGGCCGCGCATCGAGCAGTCCAGCACACACCTTCGATGCGGGCATCCCGCGATCGATAGGAGTACCAATGAAAGCAACTCTGTTGCTGCTGGGGGCTGTGATCCTGCTGTTGGTTCCACGCGTCGCGCAAGCGCGCATCACCAGGTTTGTGGTCACGACCGTGGAGTCGCCGACTTTCGGCGGCTACTCATGGCCGGGCGTCGGCCGGTACGAGAAGATGGCTGGCAAGGCATATGCCGAGGTGAATCCCATCGATCCCAAGAATGCGGGGATCGTGGATATCCAGCTCGCGCCGCGAAACGCCAACGGCAACGTCGAGTACTCGTTTGACTTCTATATTCTCAAGCCAATCCACCTGAGTAGGGGTGCACACAGAGTGATGTACGAGCCGCCGAACCGCGGGAACAAGACGTGGGGCACCTTGGGTCGTTTTCCGGGCGGCAATGATCCGGGCTCGGTCACCAACCCAACCGTCCTGGGGAACGCGTTCTTGATGCCGCGCGGCTACACGATGGTTTGGAGCGGCTGGGACAAGGCCGCCGGCACTAACTCGGCCAACTTCAATGCGACGATAACGTTGCCCATCGCCACCAATCCAGATGGCGCGTCGATTAGCGGACCGTCGTTCGAGTACATCGTGACCTCTGCGGCTACGTATGCGCTGACCTATCCTGCGGCCACGCTCGATCAGAACGAGGCAACGCTAACTCATCGGATTCATCTCAACGACATCCCGACAGTACTTCCGCCCTCCGCTTGGGCATACACCGACTCGACCGGAACGGCGATCAGGCTTACGGACGGGAATTTCGTCGCGAATGACATCTACGAATTCTCCTACCCGGCAAAGGATCCGACCGTGAACGCTCTGGGTTTCGCTGCAATCCGCGATTTCAACGCCTGGCTTCGCTACGAGCGTAGGGATGACGACGGCACGCCCAATCCGCTCGCCGGCGACGTGAGGAGGATTTACACCGAGGTCGTTTCTCAGCCCGCTCGCACCCTCAATGACTTCACCCATCTTGGGTTCAACCAGGCTGAAAATGGCCGGATCGTTTTCGACGGAATGCTCCAGTGGATTGGCGCCGGCGACGGCCTGAGCATGAATTATCGCTTCTCGCAGCCGGGTCGCACCGAGCGCAACCGACAGGACCACCTCTTCAGCGAAGCCGTCTTTCCCTTCGCCAACGTGATGACGACCGATCCCTTCACTGGGATCACGGCCAGCCGCTACGCGAGCTGTGAGAGGAGCCACACCTGTCCGCTAGCGATGGAGATCTACTCGGCCAACGAGTATTGGGTGAAGGCCGCTTCGCTTCTGCACACCGATCCCGAGGGCACGACGGATCTCCCCGATTCGCCGTTCGCGCGCAATTACCTCATCTCCAGCCATCAGCACGGCACCGGCGATCCGACTTCTCGGGGAGCTTGCCAGCAGTTTCAGAATCCGCTGAATTCGGCACCGGTGCAGCGCGCCCTGTTCAACGCGCTTGACGAGTGGGCGACGCGGCACCGACAGCCTCCGCGCAGCCGCGTGCCGAGGTTCTCCGACCGGACTCTGGTGCCCCCACTGCCCCAATCGGAGATGGGATTTCCCAACATACCGGGGGTCACCTATACGGGTCTCAAAACAACCCGCTATCGATTCAATTTCGGTCCCGACTTCTACGAGACCGGCATCGCGACCATCAACCCGCCGGTGATTACGCCACCCTATGAAGACAATCAGGCGAATGGGCCCATCTATCCGAGCTTCATTCCCAAGACGGACAGCGACGGGAATGACATCGCCGGTATCCGCCTCGCGGACCTGACCGTGCCTCTCGCGACGTTCACCGGTTGGGCGCTGCGATCTGGCGTTTGGGCCGACGACGGGTGCGAATCGACGGGGCAATACATTCCCTTCGCGCAAACCTTGGAGGAACGGATCGCGTCCGGCGATCCGCGTCCGTCTGTCGAAGAACGTTATCAGTCGCTCAGTCATTACGTGAGAGAGGTTACCCACGCCCTCAACCGGATGGTCCGGCAACGACTGTTGCTGTGCGAGGACTTCGATTCCGAATTGGAGCGACTGATCGCGGCAGGAGTCGCAGCGGGTCTGCATGACTCGCCGAGCGGCCGTGAGCCTTCGCCCACTCCGCCCTCGTGCGATACGCGGTCTCGAGATGACGAGGACGACGAATAGCGATTACTTTCCCGCCATGCGCGCACGCGCCAGCGACGTAGCAACCAGCAATACGCGCAAAAACAGACTTCGCAGAATTGCCATAGCCCTCGTACGACAATTCAGATACCCATGCACCTGAAGGTGTGTTAACCAACGATGCGATGAGTCCAGGAATCGGCGCAGGTTTTCAGGTATCTTGCACCGAGTGAAAGCTGGACTGGTTCTTTGCGGATCGTCCTCGCCTCGGGTTTACAGCGCGCATTGAGCAGTCACATCGCCCAAATCTTCACCGCCTTGTGGGCCGAGACCCAACAGGAATTGGTTCGCGCGTCGATCCGCCCACGACTGTCCCGAAGTACCGTCTCCTATTGCTTCCAAGTCGGGGGGATCGACTCTGGAGAGTATGCCTGGAATGGTGGAGCTCCGAGCATCCTGATTTACCGCACCGGTAATCTGCCGCGAGATCTGCAACAGCCTGATCTGGTGACCCGGCCGATCGAGGACGTGTGCACTCTCGCGCACGAACGCGGGCATTTTATTTTCGACCACACCCAACGGCGCTCTCAATCCGCGTACGAGTCGTTTCGTCACGGAGGACCGCTGACCCTGGCGCAAAAGACCGTGATTTTAGAAGCGGAGCGACAAGCCTGGCAGCATGCCCACGCGGATCTGATGCGGCTCGGGTGGACGGATTGGGCGAGCTTTGACGCCATTCAGTGGCGGTCGCTGCGTACCTATTCCGACGGCCTGGCGCAGCTACGGCCCTGAAGTCTCTTCGCGCGAACTGCTCGGCTTGGGTCTCTGTGCCAGCAGGTCCGCGATCTGCTTGGCGAGCGCCTGCGCTCCGTTTCCCCGTTCCAACACTGCGTCAACCTCCATGCGCCTGAGCCTCTCTCGCGTTTCCGCCGGCGCGGCTTGCGCGATTACAACAATCGCGAGGTCTTTCTCGCCTCCGGCGCGCCGAATGATGTCTACCAGCGCCTCGACGCCGAGCCCCGACAAGTTGAGATCGGCGACCAACACTTCCAAGGTAAGAAGCTCATCGAAGATCACCTGAAGTCCGGAATCTCCGGTGCTCGCACACAGCATCTCATAGCCAAGAGCTGCGAGCTCCTTCGAGAGCATTGCACGGGAGGCGGCGTTGGAATCCAGCAGCAGCGCTCGTTTGGGTCGAGCGGTCAACCGGACGATCATTGACTCCAACGCGTCGCTGTCGGCGGCATTGAGCTCGAATTGAATGCCCATCCCCTCCTTGACCACGTGGACGACTCGTCCGGGCGCGGTGAGCAGGTGGCCGTCCGCTAGTTGAATCTCCAACTTGACCGGGGTGTCCACCGGCAGCGGCGCGGCGCTGCGAACGAACGCGCCGCCGACCGAGAGGTTTTGGACGTACTCCGCGACCAGCTGTGCATCCGAAGTGTATTGAAGCCGAACCACTTCAGCGGGGGCAGTGACTTTCGCCCGCGCATGGGTCGGGTAACGAGGTGCGGTGCGGCGATCGTCGGCGGTCGGTTTCGGCTGGCATTGGGCAAAGTACTGCGACAAAGCCGAGACCAACTCGGTGGAGGGGGAGGCGAAGGAAATACCAAACCCAGCGGGTTTCCCCGGAGTTGACTGCTGGGGCGACCTGACGTGGGCGACTCGCCCATCGACTTCGAACGGTTGGTCGACTCCGGGAATAGTCAGTCGCAGATGAAGGCTGTCGCCGATCGGCGGCGCCTCGGTCGCTCGGACAAAGAGCCCTCCTTCTGAAGCGTCATAGGAGACCGCCGTACCCACCGGCCCGAGATCCAAGGAGAGCTGGGCCAGGACTCTGGGCATCCTCCGTCGCTCTGGCGGAATCCCGATGCTCGTCCAGAGTGAGTCGAGCGCTTCGACTAGCCCCTTGGCGGGAATCGCCTTCCGCTTCAAGTTGCTTTGTTCAATCCGGGCGAGAAATTGCGCTCGCGCACTGTCCCGCAGATCGGTCAGCACCATGTTGGTGACACCGGCCCGGGATGCCCAGAAGCAGAAGCGAGCCCGTACATCAGGCCCATATGACTTGGGGTCAAAGCGGGCGATCGCCGATAGCCGAGAAGACGAGGTGTGGTAGGCAAGGTCGCAGTTGAGCAGTGAGCCTTCGAACAGACTGCTCCAGGCGACGATCAGCCGGTGTGCGGCGTAGAGACGATCTCCAACTGCGGGGATCAGCGTAATCGCGTGTTCGACGCTCACCGGTTGGCCACCGTTCATTTTGGGCCCAAACCGACAGCCATTTCAAATGGGTTGCGACGCCCGGCCAGATCCGGCGATTCGAAATCGGCTTCATCCCACATCGACGGGAGTGTAGACCCCAGGGGGCAGGGTGGGGCCGTTTGCTTCCCGCTCAGTGGAATCACTTTTCCGTCCTGCCCGCCGGCTTTCCTTAGTGCGACCTCGGCACTGCTCTTGCTGGAGAGGCTTTACCGGTAGGGAAGGGGATGACAATCTTCAAGCCGGTTGTGCGGCTGCTGATGTTTTCGGCCCTCTTGGGCGATGCGTTAGTCTGGGCGGGGGACTGGCCGGTGTATCGCCACGACGCACTCGGAACCAGCAACGCCAATGAGACATTGACCGCTTCGGACGCCCGGACTTTGGGCGTGAAGTGGCGAGCGTCGATGCCATACGGCGCGATCGCCAATCCGATCGTGGTTGGCGATACCGTTTATGCCACCGGAGGGAACGGGTACCTGCGCGCAATCAACGCTGCTACCGGAGCTGAGCGATGGTCTTACTCCAGCCGGCTGCCGGGGGCACCCCCTCCACTGCAGTCTCCCCAGTGGGGGCGGCGGCTGCTCCGCAAGGTCGGGAAGTGTCAGTCATCTTGCGGATCTGGCTGCCCTCTTGATTGCTGCACATCTGATTTCGGCCGCACGGCCGAAGAAGAAGCGGCACGCCAATGTCGGTCACGGCTGATCAAAGTTAAACGAGACCGGGGTGCGAGGTGGGCACGAGCTCGCGGCGGAGGTAAAAGCCTGCGGGGTAGGGGTACTCATGTTCAGCGTGGAGGCACTGATGGGCAACCGGACTGTTGTTCTGATCGCCTTCGCATTGTCCGTGGGGTGCGCACGAAAACCTGGAAGTGGGGGACCCGAGCCTAGCGAATCTTCGCCCCCTGAGGACTGGTTCGTGATGCAGCGGCTATACGACCAAGGCGTTCCGCCCGGGGCGCTGGCCAGGGCTGCAAGGCAAGCCGCCGCAATCGACCGATTCGCCGTCAAGGGCGGCATCTTCAGTGGGACCTGGATGTTCGTCGGCCCGACGAACATCGGCGGACGGGTGTTGGATATTGCCGTCGACCCGACGCAGGCCGACACGCTTTACGTGGCTACCGCGTCGGGCGGCGTGTGGAAGAGCGTTGACGCCGGCAGGAGCTTCAGCGTCGCGTGGCCTGACGAGGCTAGCCAGGCGATCGGAGCGCTGGCGATTGCGCCAGATGGGACGCTCTACGCGGGGACCGGCGAGACGGGTCCAGGGGGTGGAAGCCTGACGTACGGCGGGACGGGTCTCTACCAATCCACTGATGGCGCCCAGACTTGGAATCGGGTTGGCCTCGAAGATGTCAGCCGGATCGCTCGGATTGCGATCGATCCGAGTGACCCGGCTCGCATTTTCGCAGCGGTATCGGGCGACCTATTTCTTCCGGGCGGTGAGCGTGGGGTGTATCGCTCGCAGGATGGCGGCAATACCTGGGAGCACGTGCTGGCAGGAGACACTCAAACGACCGGCGCGGCCGACCTCGCGATCGACCCACGAGATCCAAGTCGAATCTTCGTCACGCTCTGGGATCACCGTCGAGCGCCCGCTGGTCGGACCTACAGCGGCATCGGTTCAGGCGCATATTTCTCCTCCGACGGCGGAGATCGTTGGACGCGCCTTACGAACGGGCTTCCTTCTGCGTCCCCTCTGATCGGACGAATTGGAATCGCCGTTGCTCCATCGGATCCGCTTCGCGTCTACGTGATCACGACTCAGTCGACTCCCAGATTCCCATCCGACGGTCTGTTCGAGGGCTTTTACGTTTCCGCGGACGGGGGAGCCTCGTTTACCAGACAGCCGCCGGATTCGATCCTCTCGCAGTCGCAAGCGAGCTACGGATGGTGGTTTGGCCGCATTTGGGTCGACCCCTCGGACGCGGACAGCGTCTGGGCGGCAGGTGTGAACCTCGTCCACTCTCGTGCAGCGGGGCGGGGATGGGACGGGAATCCAGCCGGGCACGCGGACCAGCACGCGATGGCTTGGGATCCCTACCTGGCCGGTCGGGTCTATCTCGGAAATGACGGTGGAGCCTTCACCTCGCTCGACAATGGGAGCACTTGGACGCGCGGAGCCCATCAGCCTTGGACGCAATTCTACACAGTCGATGTGAGTCGGTCCGATCCCAGCCGTATCGTCGGAGGGGCTCAGGACAACGGCGTAAACCGCTCTTACCGAGGCACGGGTGGCGGAGATCCGGACGCCTGGAACAGCTTCGTAGGTGGAGACGGGCTGGCGGCTCGAATCGATCCGACGAATCAGTACAAAGTCTACGGATGTGCCCAGTATGGCTCCTGTGGCCGCTCGATGGACGGCGGCGACTCGCTGCTGTTATTCGGGCCGACCAGTTCTCAGCGCCGGAATTGGTTGAGTCCAGTTGAGTTCGACCCCACGGATCCAAGCGTCATGTACTACGCGGGAAACATTCTCAACCGCTCGACGAACTCGGCGATCACCTGGACGCCGATTAGTCCCGACCTGACCGGTGGACCGTCCTCGTTTGATGGGTATCCGTTCGGCACAATCACCACGGTCGCTGCCGCTTCCACCGACTCGAGCGTGCTGTACGTCGGGACTGACGATGGAAGAGTGTGGACCACGAGGGATCTTGGTTCGAGCTGGCTGAGACTCGAGGATCCGCAATTTCCCACTGCCTGGGTCACGCGGGTAGCGGTCGATCCCGCCGACGCCGACATCGCGTATGTGGCGTTTTCAGGGTTTCGCGCCGGCAATCAGCAGGGCTACCTGTTTCGGACCACCGATGGCGGGCTTACCTGGCAGGATATCACGTCAAACTTGCCGCTCGCTCCATTGAATGACGTCCTCATCGTGAACAGCAGCAGCCTGTTGGTCGCCAGCGACCTCGGGGTCTTCGCAACCGATGATGGGGGCGCAGCCTGGTACCGAGCCGGCAACGGGCTTCCACAAACGCCCGTTACTGATTTGGCATTTAGCGCATTCGCAGGGAAGATTTTCGCATCGACCTTTGGGCGGGGGATGTACAGCCTGGAAATCCTTCCTAGCGGCTGAACTATTGGATGAATTTGGCCCTGAAGCCCGTATACTGGTACCCAGTATCTTGAGGATCCGCCGAGGAACTGGGAAAGAAGACCGGGCGAATGGAGACAATCGCAGCCGATCGCGCGGATCGGGAAGATCATCAAACACGCCCCGAGGAACACGAGCCCCACGATGAGAAGCTCGAGCTTCTAAGGATCGGCTTGGTCGCGGTCGCTGTCTTGGCGACCTGGTTTCAAGTCTGGCGGCCTGTCCCGCGGTTCGACCTGGTCGCGCTGTTCGCCACCGCGGTTGGCGGCTATCCGGTCTTCAGAGAGGCGCTCTCGAATCTTTTCGCTCGGCGAATGACGATGGAGTTGTCGATGACCATCGCCGTGATCGCGGCACTGACGATTGGGGAGACGTTCACCGCGCTGGTAATCCTGCTCTTTGTGCTCGTCGCTGAAGTTCTGGAACGGATGACGGTTGATAGGGGCCGACGGGCGATCAAGGACCTTTTGGACTTTCTTCCACGCACCGTATCGGTTCGGCGATCCGCCGGCACAAAGGAGGTTGACGTCAATCTGATCGGGCCCGGCGATGTGGTGCTCGTTCGGCCGGGCGGTCGCATCCCGGTGGACGGAATGGTCGTGGCCGGCGACTCCTTTGTCGACCAATCGACGATCACTGGTGAGTCCCTGCCGGTAGAGAAGATTGTTGGCGCCTCGGTTTTTGCGGGTACAGTCAATCAATCCGGGGCTCTTGAGATTCGTACCTCGAGGGTGGGCCGCGATACCGCGTTCGCGAGAATCCTTGTGGCGGTGGAGCAGGCGGAGAAGTCGCGCGCGCCAATTCAGAGGACCGCGGACCGGCTCGCCGGCTACTTGGTCTATTTCGCGATTGGCGCAGCCGCCCTCACGTTCTTCATCACCCACAACCCTCGATCAACGATTTCGGTCATCATCGTCGCAGGCGCGTGTGGTATCGCTGCTGGAACTCCATTGGCGATCCTGGGTGCGATCGGCCGCGCCGCCAGACATGGTGCGATCATCCGCGGCGGGCTTTATTTGGAAGCTCTCGCTCGGGTCGACACGGTGGTTCTCGACAAAACGGGAACCCTAACCTTCGGAGCTCCGGAAGTCGTCGGGATCCACCCAGCGGATGGCGTGACTGATGTCGAGATTGTCGCAGCGGCGGCAAGCGCCGAAGCTCCTTCGGAGCATCCCCTTGGAAAGGCCGTGCTCAACAAGGCGAGAGCGATGTCGATCGCACCGTGTCGTGCAAAATCTTTTAACTACACGCCTGGTCGTGGCATCGTTTGTTTCTGCGAAGACGTCGCGATCATCGTCGGAAGCCGAGCACATCTTCAGGAGCAGGGCATCGCCGTTCCGCACTCCGTTCCAACTGGCTCCAACATCCTGGTTGCCAAGTCCGGTCGCTTTCTTGGCTGGCTCGAGGTGGCGGACGTCATGCGGCCCGAGGCTTCACTCGCCGTCGATCGGCTCCAGGCGATGGGCTTTCGTTTGGTTCTTCTCACGGGCGACACGAGATCGATCGCCATGTCGGTGGCCAGCCGCCTCGGCATTAGCGAGGTTCAGGCCGATCTGCTTCCCGACCAGAAGCTGGCGTACGTGAAGCTGCTGCAAAGCTCCGGGAAGAAGGTCGCGATGATCGGCGATGGAATTAATGACGCGCCTGCATTGGCCCAAGCCGAAGTGGGAGTCGCGATGGGTTCGGGGACTGACGCTACCCGTGAATGCGCGGACGTCGTTCTGCTCGGCAACGATCTAGTTAAGTTCGTCGAGACGGTGGACGTCGCGCGCTGGTGCCGGTCAGTGATTTACCAGAACTTCATCGGAACGCTGGCGGTGGATGGGGTGGGGGTATTGCTCGCAGCGTTCGGTCTCCTAAATCCACTCCTCGCGACCTTTATCCACGTCTCCTCGGAACTGGTGTTCCTCTTGAACTCAAGCCGCCTGCTCTCGCGCGCGCAGCGAGGCTGATACTTCCGCTGGGAGCGGCAGACTCCTACGGGTGTTGCCCAAACTTTGCTAGGAGCGCGACCAGGTCGGATTCGGTGACCGAGTTCGTGCCGCCGAGCGCCAAGTTCCAATCGAACAGCGGCCGTTGGGTTGTAACCGGGGAAGTGCCAAGCCGACTTGCAAGCGCACCGAGATCAATGAAATCAATCTGCAGGTTGCGATCCCAATCGCCGTCGCCGCGGACGCCTCGCGCCTCGGTGGCATTCGGATAGATTTCCCAGACTCCTCGGCTGTAGGTTCCCACTCGGATCAGCCCACCATTGGCGGAGATGAACATCTGTTCGGCTCGGGCCATCGGCAGGCCGATGCCGAAGCGCCGCCACGTTTCACCTCGGTCGATTGTCCGGTACACGCCGATGTCCGTCAGGGCGTAAATCGTCTGGTCAGTCGAATCCCGCGGGTCAAAGACGACCTGACTTGCCGGAATGTTGGGCAGATCAAACCCACATCCGGTTCCGTGGAATGGCGTCCACGTTTGGCCGAAGTCGGCGGTGAGGAACAGGTGTCCAATCTCATCTGGAACCTGGGTGGTGTTGTCCGCCATCCGAGCGGCAAAGCTGGTGACGAGGTAAACCTGTCCGTCCACCGCACCTTCGAGGAAATTCGCTGCGGACGAGGGGAATGTCACGGAGCTGGTCCCCACGAGCTTCTGGTTCTCGTTCGGTCCGATGCCGAGCTGAGCACTGTTTCTCCACTCCACATCGACGTCAGTAACGGTTGGGCTCCGATCGATCCCGACGGAGAAATATCCACCGCCTGGTGCAACCACCCTTTCGTTCCTGCCGAGGCTCACGCCAATCAGCCGGAAGGCACCTCGCTCATCGGTGTAAAGCGTGGGTGAGGTGTTGACGTTGCGAATCGGCTGGCTGGCACCGTCAATGTAGAACGAGTTGTTCGGATCCGACGGATTGGTCCAGGCGCTCAGACGGCGGTTGCCCAGGTAGGCGTTGGGTCCGCCGGACTGTCCGGGGATGTAATGGAGGCGAAAGACATTATTGGTGCTGACGGTGATGAGCTGCTCCGAGTCGTCGGGTCCGGTGCGGGGAAATGAAGCGTACTTGATCAGAAACGGATCAGAATCGCCGCTCGGTACGGGGATGGTAAGACCGAACCACGCGCCTGCGGGCACATTGCAGTCATTGCCGGTGAGGGGCGTCCTGCACGCGTATCTCGGACCACCCGGGAGGGCGGCAAACAGCACCCGACGCGCGGTAGGCGGCAGAGTATCGGTGACGCGGAGTCGGATGCTCGCCACACCATCCCCACCGATCACCTGGTCGAACACCGTGTCGGTGTCGCTTTGCTCGTCGCGGATCCGCGTTCCGTTGTCCTGCAACCCGGAAAAGGCGAGGAACTCATCTCCATCCACTGGATCGCCTGAGCCAATCGAGTAGAGCTGGTGGCTGGTAATCCCGCGATTCAGAGATTTCCAGTTGACCAGGACCGGACGATTTTCGGAGAACAGGTTGGTCGCTCGGAAGCTGCCGCCATCTGTGCCGGCGAAGGTGATGATCTGATCACCCAGATGCGCGATCGCCCCGGCATGCCAGTCGGCGTGCACATAGGCAAGCCTGCCATCGCCGGTGTCTCCTCCGGCATGCGGCAACCAGTGCGAGACATTCTCCCAGGTTTGACCGCCATCCCGGCTCCGTGCACCGCACAGGTTTCCGCCGATCAGCACGTTATTTGGATCGATCGGATCCACCGCCAAGCCTTGGTTGTACCAAGCCTGGCCATTGCCTACGTCGACCCGGCGGCATGCGCTTCCGGTGGTCGGATTCGCCACTGGATCAATGCCTTTCGCGGCAACCAAAAAAGTTTCGCCACCATCCGTCGATTTCAAAACCGCCAGCAAGCCCGGCTGTCCTGAAATTCCAATCTCGCGCGAAGCCTCCGCCCATGCGTAGACGACCGTGTGATCAGGATCGCTCGGATCGGGATTGCTGGCTCCCAAGGCCATCCGGCCAACGTCCTTCCATTGACCGATCATGTAAGGATCGTCAGGTCCGTAATGGCCCAGGCCTCCCTCAACTCGTCGAGAGCTCCAGGTCGCGCCGCCGTCCACGCTCTTCCAGATGTCGCCCATATTGCCGTCGGGACAGGCAGGGTTCGTGGGATCAGGTGGAAGTCCGTAGTAACTTCGCCGCGGGGGAAACGGAAATGCGGGGGTACCGCAAGCTGGCTGGCCGGCGACGAGCCATTGGGACTGACCATTGGCGGTGCCTAGATAAACGACCGCCGAGGCGCTTGCCTCGCGATCAATGGTTCCGTTCGGCCAGGTGGGCAGCGGCACCAACGCGAAGCTCTGCCCTGCGTCGGTGGAACGAAACAGGCCGACCTCGGTGGCAATCAGGATGTGGTTTGGGTTGCGAGGATCGACTTTCATGTCCCGCATCTGATTGGCAGTTTCGGTTCGGCCTCCTGCCGATTCGGGATACGTGCCGCGCAGCTGCTCGGTAAGGAGGGTCCAGTCTCCGCCCCCGGTCGTGCTCCGGAGCACGTGTCCACCCTCGGCAACGTCGTAGGCATCACCGATTGCAATGTAGAGGGTGTCTGGGTTCGATGGATCGATATCCATTGCACCGATTGCCATCCCGCCGATGTCTTCGGTGATCGGAATCCAGACGGGATTGTCGTCGAGGGCGTTGTAGCTCTTCCAGATCCCTCCGGTGGCCGTCCCGTGGTACAGAATATTCGGATCCCTCGGGTCGACTCGGATATGCGTCGCCCGTCCCGAGTCATTTTGGAAATAGATGCCGCCGTTGACTTCAAAGCGCGCATCGGTAGGTCCGATTCCGACCCACGTTGCGGTATCGTCAACAGGGTCTGACGGATCACGAGGGCCGTTTGCGCTTCTGCGTGCGGCCTCCTTACGCGCTTCTTCGAGCGCCACTCGCAGCGTTCTCGGATCGCCGGATCCGCGGTAGCGGGCGAGTGCCGCCTGTCGCATCAGCGGATCCGGTTCTCGATCGACACCCTCTTCAGTCCGCCAGTAGAGGTCCGCAGACAGCGATAACGGCGCATCGTTCCAACGCGCGGCGTTGCCCCTCGCGCCCTCCAGGGCCTCGCGGAGAATATCCTCCTTGAGTCTTTGAATCGCGCTTTCGCGGCGCTGCTCCATTTCCTTCCAGATCTGAGCGGCTGGGAAAGCGCCCAGAAGCAACACCGCCGCCGTGCCGAACCCGAGGATTTTCGATCGTGTTTGAATAGACAAGGTTGGCTCCCCCTCTTACGGAACTTGGATTGCAAGTGTGCCAATCGCGAAATCACTCTGCGACGCGATTTCGTTGCCGAGCCTGTCGCGCAGCGCGGCTCGGAATCGATTGCCCAAAGCGTTGCCGCTGAACACTATGCCCGGCGCGGCGTTGCCGCTCGGCCGAAGCCAGATGGTGTAGAAAACTTGCCCGCTCGAGATCCGCGCGTCGTTCGGCACGGCTCCCGCGCCCGAGGCCTTTTGGCTCATCCCAGTGACCAATACATTCGCGAGTAGCCCGTTAGTTGGAATCACCGCGGCGAGCGGTTGGGGCGATTGACCTGGGTCGAGCGCGTCCCTCTCGGCAGAGATCGCCGGCGATCCCAATTGCACCTTTCCGGAAGCAACCGGAAGGTTGAAGCCGACGAAGTATCCGGTCAGGTCCGCGTTGGCGACCAGCTTCAATGCGAGTGCGCTCGGAGTGGATCGCTGCGCGTCTCTCACCAGCCGGATTTTTCCGCCCGGCGGCGGATCGGTATAGACCAGCTGCGGCGACTGGGAGGTGGTGGCGGTAACCACGGTATTCGCCGTTGCCTCTCCTTTCGCGTTCAACGCTTTGAGGGTGTACGTCGTAGTGGCGACGACCGAGACGCGGAGGGAAGTCATCGCGGTGACGTCCCGGTTGTCCGGATAGACGATGAGTTGCTCAGCGTTTTGCACCACCCAGGTCAGCGTGGTGGTGCCGCCGGATGGCACGGTTGTCGCGCTCGCGACGAAACTATTTATCGTCGGTAAGGGTACGAGCGCGGAGCTGCTCTGCTCCGACTTTGAACAGCCGTGCGTGGCGACAAGCGCGGCCAGCGCCGGCAAGAACACTCCCAGGTTCCGATTTTCCATGAGTCCCCTCGACCCCAAACTCTTGTATGCATCCCCGCGGGGGATTGCGGACTAATCACAGTTCACCAGATGGATCAATCATTGGAAGCATGTTCCAAGATCGGGATTGGTCGCGATCGACCTCTATGTTATGGAGCGGGCTGCTGGCCCAGAGTTCCAGGGTTTCAGCCAGGGGAGGAAACCAATGTTAGGCAACAAAGCAAATCTGCGGAGTATTGTTCTGCGTGCAGTATTGGCGGTCGTTGTGTTCGCCGCATGGGCGGCGAATGCGGACTTTCCGCCGAACCAATTCAACGAATTCACTTTGGCGCAGTTTCAGGCCTTGATGGCCTCCGAGAGGCTGACCTCGCGCCAGTTGACCGAGTATTACATCGACCGGATCAACGCTCTGGACCAACCGAACGCCGGTCAAGGCCCGGGCGTGAACTCAATCATCGAGCTCAACCCGGATGCTTTGGCGATGGCGGATACCGCCGACGCGGAACGCGCCCGAGGCAACGTCAGGGGGCCATTGCACGGCATCCCGGTGCTGCTCAAAGACAACATCGACACCGGAGATCGGATGCAAACCACGGCAGGATCGTTTGCGCTCTTCGGGAGCCCGGCCACCAGGGATTCCACCGTCGCGGCGAAGTTGCGGGCGGGTGGTGCGGTAATTCTCGGCAAGACCAATCTCTCTGAGTGGGCGAACTTCCGCTCCTTCTTTTCGACCAGCGGTTGGTCGGGCCGCGGTGGGCTGGTCCACAATCCGTACTCGCTGGATCGCAACGCCTGCGGGTCCAGCTCAGGGTCCGCCGCGTCGGTTGCCGCCAACTTCACTGCGGTAGGGCTAGGCAGCGAGACCGATGGCAGCATCGTTTGTCCGGCGAATGTCAACTCGGTGGTAGGAATCAAGCCGACCGTTGGCCTTACCAGCCGCGGCGGCGTTGTGCCGATTTCGCACACGCAGGACACGGTTGGACCGCACGCCCGCACCGTCGCGGACGCGGCCACCGTGCTGAACGTTATCGTCAGCCGCACCGCCGACTCGCGCGATCCCGCGACTGCCGGGGTGCCGCTCGGGTGGCAGGGCACGGGCCGGTCCCGGCCGCCGATTCCGGCCGACTATACCGCGTTTCTGGATCCGAACGGCTTGCGCGGGGCGCGCATCGGCGTGACGCGGCAGGGCATCGACAACGCTCCGCCGCAGGTGATCGCGATCTTCGACGCGGCTGTAGCCGCGATTCGGGCTGCCGGGGCGACGGTGGTGGACCTGGACGCTGTCTTTACGATCACTCCGGCGAGCGGCGAGTTCTTGGTCCTGGTCTATGATTTCAAGCTGGATGTGCAGCAGTACTTCGCGACCCGCGTCGGCGTGCCGATGGCAAACAAAACACTGGCGGACGCGATCGCCTTCAACAGCTCCCATGCGGACACCGAGATGCCGTATTTCTTCCAAGAGATTTTCCAGCTCTCGCAGGCGATCAATACGAGTGGTCCGAATCCGGGTGATAACCCACAGCCGATCTTCGGCAATTTGACCTACAACCAGGCGCGCGCGCTCGACCACAATGCCGGGGCGAGCCTCGACACGGCACTCAGTCAGTTCCGCCTCGATGCGATCGTCGCGCCGACCGATAGTCCTGGGTGGACCACCGATCTGCTGCTTTCCGATCACTTCCTGTTCGCCAGCTCGGGACTGGCCGGCGGTCCGGGCTATCCGATCGTGCAGGTGCCCGCGGGCAATTTCCACGGGATGCCGCAGGGCATCAGCTTCCTCGGGACAGCGTTCAGCGAACCGACGCTGATCAGGTTGGCCTCGGGCTTCGAGGCAGTAACCCACGCGCGCATTCTACCGACTTTCACCGGCAACATTACGACGGACCATACGGCCCGTACGACGACGATCGAACCGGAGGTTCCGGACCACGATGATGGGAAGCGGCCCCACCGAATGTAAAAGTTATCCAACCGCGATCTACTTCAGTGATCAGCGCTCGGGCCCGGCGTATCGGGCCGGCCCGCGCGCCGTTTTTCTTACGGAACCCTCAATACGTGGGCAACGATTCCGACTTTTTTCGAACCTGCTCGCGTAGCTCGGCGACTCGTTTCTCCACCGCGAGGGCCTGCTCCTCATAGGCGCTGGGATTCGCTCGGCCTCCCAATGACGGAGCCATCTTCGCTCTTTCGCGAAGTAGTTGCGCCTTCTGGCTGAGGATCGGTTCTTCATCGCCGCCCAGGGAGACGGCCCTGTCGGCAGCTTGCAGGCCTTCGGCCGCGCATTGGTCCGCTTCGGTTACGCTCTTTCCCTTCTCCTTCGCGCAACTGAGGTCCAATTCCAGGAGGCGGCGATACGCCGACGAACGCTTCAGCTTCGCGAGCTCTACTGAGCCCGCCCGCTTGAGAAGCCAATCGCGCTTCTTTCCGTTTTCATTCAATGAGCCATAAAGATCGATCACCGCGGCAAACGCTTCGTCCTGGTTCGGATCGGCTTCCAGCGCCTTCTCGTAGGTCGCGATCGCTTCCTTCGCCTTGGCCAGGTTGCGAGGATCCTTCACGCCCGGCTTGTATTGCGCGCGAATCGAACGGGCCAACAACACCAGCGCGGTTGTGTGCGAGGGATCCAATCTAAACGCCGTGCGGTAGTGGCGTTGCGCTTCGTCGTACTTACGCTCGCGAAATGCCGCAGCTCCCTGCTTCATTTCTTCTGCGGCGCGAGCCCGATCGCTCGAAAGGGGGGAGCCAGCATCTTGCGCGAGCGCGTGCATCGAGCCGTCGAAGAGTGCGACTGCGCTGATCAGCACGGCTACTGGGAGCACCTTCTGACTCAGGTTGAGCTTTTCCATGCTTGAGGATAACTCGTTGAAACTTAATTTGTTTCCCGCAACAGGGTTACGCACGTGGCTGCCCAATCCATGGCAGGAGGTATTTCATTTACGCTTGCACGGGGCATGAATGAAGGCATTCTCGATGCGGACCAGTACTCGAGCACCGTACTCAACGGCTGGACTGCACTGATCCAAGCTGTCAACCAGGATGGGAAGCTCGGATGGGTTCAACTGCCCGGATCCCAGCCTGCAATCTCTCATCAGGGGGATGCTCAGCCATACGGCGTGGGGCGGTTCCTGCTGGCCGGCAGCGAGGTGTTTCGCTTTCCATGAAGGTCTCCTGTCCAACCGAGGGGACTCAACCTTCCGGTCGGATCGAGGTCTCCGATGATCTCACTGATCCAAAGCTCCAGTTTTGGCCGACGCTCGAGAAAGTCGTCGAGAACGGTTTACTTCTTGGACTTGAGGAAAGCCTTAAGCGGAAGGCGAGCGGAAGGAAGCCCGTCGAGCCGGAAAAGCAGAAGCGGACCGATCTCAAGACGGCAAAGTAAGACGACGATTGCGTCTTTGTGCTACAGGGCGCTCCGCTGGAAACGAAACAGGAGGGAGACATGCCGTTTTCGAAATCGCTCACAGGTGCCGCGTTGGTAATTTGGGCATTATTTCTCTCGTCAAATGCTCTCGGCGCCGACGAAAAGCCCGCAGCGCCCGTTAGCTCCTACGCCATCCCCATCGGCGCGACGATCAGCCTGGATGCGGCGAAAAGGGCCGCCGCGGCTGCGGCTGCCGAGGCGCGCAAGAACAACTGGCGGATGGCCATTGCGGTGGTCGATCCCGCCGGCTCGTTAATCTACTACGAGAAGATGGATGATACGCAGATCGGTAGCGCTAAAGTCGCGATAGACAAGGCGCGTTCAGCGGCGCTGTACAAGCGTCCGACAAAGGCATTTCAAGACGCGATCGCCGGCGGTGGTCTCGGCGTGCGCGTTCTTGGCCTCGAAGGCGCGGTCCCCGTCGAAGGTGGCCTCCCACTGATGTCGGGCGGAAAGCTGGTCGGCGCAATCGGCGTCTCGGGAGATTTAAGCGAGCACGATGCGCAATGCGCAAGCGCGGCGGTGGCCGTAGTGAAGTAGCAGCCACGAACCTGCGCCGAAGGTGGTCAGCGTCGGCTCCACCAGCCGGTGGCGGCGAAGAGTTTGGCTACCGATGTGCCGGACGTCAGGCGACTGACTACTTCGTCACCGAGCTCTTTCAACTGTTCGCTCCAGGCGCGATGGCGCTCCGCTTCGGACATCGGGCTTGCACGACCGATTGGAAAAAGTCGCTGTCGCCACCGCGGATCTCGTGCAAGCTGTTGAGCCACCATTGCCAGCGCGTCCAGATACGAGGGAGCGAGAATACCGACTGAGATCGAAATCGAGTCCTCGAGCGCTTCCGCGCTGTGCCAAAAGCCGGACGGAACGTACAACCAATCGCCCGGTTGGAGGATGCACTCGTCGATCGGGGTTCGCTCGGAGCTGGGCTGCAGCTGGGTCGGCATCTGGTCATGGAGAGGTTTCGGGTGAAGCGTGTTTTCTTGGACCCGCAAGACTTTGCGTCCCGCGGTCTGAAAGAAAAAAACTTCTTCCGGATCAAAGTGCCAACCGAAGCCGCCGTGCGCTCGTGGCGTGCGATAGACGTGCAAGTGCAGTGAACCGTGTATTTCGGAGGCGAGCGCCCGCCCAAATTCGGCGAGCCCAGGATCGCCGCGTTCTGCGTCGCGCATCACCCAGGTGTAGCCCGTGCTGAACAACTCGTGCGCCTCACCAAGCTGTGGTCGCTTGCCGGCGAAGGGCTTTCCATCGCGTACTGCCAGGAAATCGACCTGATCGGAGCGAACGAGTCGCTCGCATAATTGCTCCGTCGCGATTGGATTCACCCATTGCGCGGCGGCTCGCCGTAACAGCGGCGTCCGACCGTAATAGGTGGAGAAGAATTCGGCGGTAGAAATCTCGCCCAAGATGCGCGGCAGAACATCGATTAAAGATGACGGGGCTTGTGCCGCCGAATACTCGGTGACCATCAGGTCATTGTAATCGGAGCTCTGGGTACAGGTTCAGCACCGGGCTAGGATTTGGACAAAACGCTATAGAACGTCGGAACGTGTACGGTTTTACACAACCGCTCCCGATAAGAGCGACGTCGGTTGGCTTGCTGATACCAGGTGACCAGCTTGAGAACCCCGATATCTAATCTCGTATGAAGCAGGGCGTTGAGGTCAGCGAATCAGGAGCCACCTTCCGTGTGTGGGCGCCAAAGCACCGCGCACTGCAACTCAATCTGGACGGGCGCAATTACCCGATGTCAGCCAGTGGTCCGGGAGAATTCTCTCTCTTTCGCCCGGATGCCCATCCGGGGATGAGCTATGCGTACCGATTCGAGGATGGCCGGCTCAGGCCTGATCCCGCTTCGCGCCGGCAGCCGGAGGGCGTGCACGAGCGCTCCGCCCTCTTTGATCCGAAGGCGTTTCGCTGGAGCGATGCAAGATGGAAGGGCCGGCCGCTTGAATCGTTGGTGTTCTACGAGCTTCATGTGGGCACGTTTACCGATCAGGGGACACTCGACGCGGCGGTGCGTCACCTCCCGGAATTGGCTGAGCTGGGAATTACCTGCGTTGAGTTGATGCCGCTGCAGCCATTCGCCGGGAATCGGAACTGGGGTTACGACGGTGTCCTCCCCTATGCAGTGCACGAAGGCTATGGCGGTCCGGAGACACTTCAGCGCTTCATCGATTCCGCCCATCGAGTGGGTCTAGCGGTTTGCCTCGATGTCGTTTTCAATCACCTGGGGCCGGAAGGGAACTACTTGGAAGAATTTGGGCCGTATTCTAGTTCCCGGCATCGATCTCCGTGGGGCGATGGCATCAACTACGATGGCGAGCAAAGCGCGCCCGTCCGGCAATTCGTGATCGAGGCGGCTCTCCAGTGGGTGCGAGACTTCCGCGCCGACGCGTTGAGGTTGGATGCGGTCCACGCGATCGCCGATGACAGCCCGCGACACATCGTCCGTGAAATCACCCACGCGATTCGCAAATTCGCCAAGCGGGCAGATCGGCAGATCCACGTCATCGCGGAGAGCGATCTCAACGATCGCCGTGTGGTTGAGGCAGGGCCCGCAGGTTGGGGAGCATCCGCAATGTGGGCCGATGACTTTCACCATGCGGTGCATGCGTGGTTGACGCAGGAACGAGCCCACTATTATGCCGACTTCGGCGATCCGCGGAGTCTGGTAAAGGCGCTGAGCGAAGGGTTCACCTATCAGGGCCAGCTTTCAAAGTTCCGAAACCGCGCCCATGGTTTGTCCCCGGCTGGGCTGGTTCCCTCGAATTTTGTGTTCGCGCTTCAGAACCACGATCAGATCGGCAACCGCCCGCATGGGGAACGACTCTTCAGCCTTTTGCCCCAAGAAGCTTGGCCGCCTTTGGCAGCGATCCTGCTCCTGGGGCCGGGTTTACCATTGCTCTTCATGGGCGAAGAATATGGAGAGACTCGTCCATTTCTCTATTTCACCAGTCATTCGGAACCGGCTTTGGCGAAGGCGGTGTCGGAGGGACGCCGTCGTGAGTTCATCGCCAGGGGCGAAGCGGAGGTTCCTGATCCTCAGGCGGTTGAGACTTTCACCGCCTCGAAGCTGACCCATCGTCGGGATGGTTCGGCTGGCGCAATGCGCGACCTCTACCGGAACCTTCTTCAACTCAGGCGGCAGTATCAAGAATGCATTTCGAGGGAGTGGCCCCGGGTTTCGATCGACGGCAAGGTGGTAACAATGGTGCGTTCGCGCGTCTCATTGACGGCCAACTTGGGTCCCGAGCCGGCATCGGGACTTCCACCCTGGGGGTGGAAAGTGGAGCCGCATGGATGACAGCAAACGTCGCTCGATCAGGAATCGAGGTACGGTTAGAATTGCGAAAGGTGAGATGCGTCTAAAGGGATAGAGACAAGGTGACATCAATGAAGACCGCAGCGCTTCCCTTAATTTCCCTTTTGTTTTTAGCTGGTTACGCGAATGCTCAGGATGAGCAGGTAGCCCAACCCAACGCTCCGATGCCGACCGAAATACCTCCGGCTCCACCAGCTCAACCGCCTATCGCCGAGGTCGACAGCAATTCACAAGTCAGCGCTGCAGCTCAACCACAGCCGGCGGGCACGGGGCAGTGGGTATTTACGAATCAATACGGTTGGGTCTGGCTACCGTACGGCGCTCAGTACACGTACGAACCAACGGTGGAAGGCGCCTACCCGTATTCATACGTCTATTACCCCACCTACGGCTGGACCTGGGCCGTCTCGCCTTGGGTCTGGGGCTGGGGTCCGTCGCCCTACTTCGGTTATTGGGGTCCGCGATACTTCGGGTGGTACCACGGTCCCGGATGGCATCGGCCCGGCTGGGGCTTCTACGCCTTCCGTGGCGGATGGGTTCCGCCCTTCGGCCACCGTCCGGGCTTCGGCGGCTTCGGCCATCGAGGTGGATTCGTCGGCGGCTTCCACGGCGGCCTGAGCATCGGCGGTGGTTTCCGCGGCGGCGGTGGTTGGCACGGCGCCAGGCACCGCTGAGCCAGCTTCTTACCCGATGCGTCTACTCACTTTGGCCATACGCCCGCGCGTTCATTCCGTGGCGGAAGGCGATGCTGATTCGCGGGCCGGCGTGAGCGACTTTTGGAACGCTATGTTGCCACTGCCGCTGCGCGCTTCCTCCCGTCACGAGAAGATCGCCCCGACCCAGAGCGAAGGCCCTCGACCGACCTCCGCTCTTTGGCCGAAGGAGAAACTTGCGTGGCTCGCCTAGGGAAACGAGAGCAACGACCGGGTCGACGATCTCCTTGCGGATCCGGTCCCCGTGCCACGCAACGCTGTCTTCCCCATCGCGGTAGAAGTTGAAACCAGCCGAATCAAACAAAACGCCGTACCGCTCGGAGAGACACAGTCGCATTTGATCCAAGACCGGAGGCTGAAGCGGAGCTCCGGACTCGAACATCCAGATATCGGTAAGGCGGGGTTCGATGACTCGTTTCTCGTACATCCATCGCGTTCTCTGCCCCCACTTTCGTGTCCTCACCAGTTCTGCAAAGAGCGCGTCCGATCCCCGCACCCATTCCGGCGCGTAGTCCACCCAAGCGCCGGCATCCAGCGGGACTCGTTGCAGCTGGGAAAATGAGGCATCGAACGAGACGCGCTGTGGGTCGAACAGGGTTGGTTGGAAGGTGATCGCCAGTTCTTCGGGCATTTCACTGCTTTAACGAGATTCACTCCTCCTCGCTGGTCTCCACGGTCGCTTGATCCTGATCTCGCTTTTGGTTACTTTCCGCACACTTTGAGCGAGAGGTTTTGCCGCTGCTGTTGTTGTAGCCAGGCCCGGTGTGATTCCGGCGTCCAGCTGCGGCTCGCTCTGTAGGAACCCCTCCGATCCGCCGCTCCTGGTGACCGGGAACTCCGGGCCGTCGACCTGTCTAGCCAGACGCTCGTTCCGTTCATTCAAACAACCAAGTTTCCGGACCACATAGGAGAAAATAATGACTCAAATTCCTGATCAGAGCAGCGATCCAGCTGGGCGTTCTGAACGACGCCGGTTCCGCATTTCGGTCGACTGGGCGGCATTGGTGATTGCATTAGTGGTTGCTGCGGCCGTTCGCCTTGGAGTGATCGCGAGGATTCCATGGTGACCTCGGTCGCGGCACGTTCGCAAGTCGTCGATTCCCCCGCAGTGGAGCGGGCGCTCCGCCTGGTTCCGGGGCTCGCGCTCTTGTTCGCGATCGGATACGCGGGCAAGTACGTCGAGTCCTGGATCCGCGCCTATGCCACAAGTCGCCATCTCTCGCTCCCGAACATCGAATACGTCCTCTGGGCGATCCTCTTCGGGTTGATTCTCGGCAATGCGCTGGCCGGATTCCGGTGGTTCAAACTATTCGCACCCGGAATCGCGACTTACGAATTCTTCCTCAAACTCGGCATCGCGTTGTTAGGAGTACGGTTTCTGCTCGCCGACGTCGTGAAGTTGGGAGGAATCAGCCTCGTTCTGGTTGCTCTCGAGTTTGCGCTGGCCACGGCGATGATGGCGGGCCTGGGGAAATGGTTTCGCCTCGGGCCAAAACTCACCGCGCTGCTTGCGGTCGGATCCTCGATCTGCGGTGTGTCGGCAATCATCGCCACCCAGGGTGCAATTGAAGCAAGCGACGAGGATGCTTCTTACGCAATCGGTGCGATCCTCGCCTTGGGGGCCGTCAGCCTCTTCGTTTTCCCGGCTATCGGTCATGCCTTGCAAATGAGCGATCATGCGTTTGGTTTGTGGGTGGGCTTGGCGGTGGACAACACCGCGGAGGCCACTGCGGCGGGAGCGCTCTTTTCGGAGGAGGCCGGCAAATGGGCCGTGCTCGCCAAGACGGCGCGCAACGCGACGATTGGCTTCGTGGTGCTCGCAGCCGCCGTATTTTTCGCCGCTCGGGCCGGGAGGCGCTTCGAAGGATCCCGCGCGCAATTGGTGTGGTCCAAATTTCCCAAGTTCGTCCTCGGCTTCTTGCTGCTATCCACGCTGGCGAGCGCGCATCTGCTCGGCGCTTCACAGATCGGCAGCCTGGCAAACCTGAGCCGCTGGGCGTTTTTGCTGACTTTTGCCGGAGTGGGGCTGCGTACCAATTTCGTCGATCTGCGCCGTCAGGGGCTGCGGCCACTGGCGGTCGGAGCATTGGCCGAAATCGGAATCGCCGCCGCTACCTTGGCGATGGTGAGCGCCGCGGACAGTACCTTCGGCCTCTGATTTGGGTGCAATCAGCTCGCGGCGAGGGGACGAATGGCGACGCCATTCGCCTCGAGCCGCGCTCGAATCGCCGCCGCGATCACCCGCGCAGAGGGCGTGTCACCGTGTAAGCAGACGGTGTCGGCCTGGAGCGAGATACGCTGTCCCCCCTCGGCGATTACCGCTCCCTGAGTCGCGATCATCGCCGCTTGGGCCGCTGCCTGCTCCGGATCGTCGATCACCGAGCCGTGGCTGGTTCGCGGCATGAGAGTCCCATCGCGGAGGTATCGACGATCCGCGAAAGCTTCCCGTGCTAGCGGAAGCCCGCACTCCTCGGCGGCTTGAATGAGCTTGGAGCCGCAGAGCCCGACCAGCACCAGACTCGACCGAAATCGACGCACCGTATCGGCGATCGATCGCGCCAGATCGATCTGCTTCGCGGCCTGATTGTAGAGCGCTCCATGGGGCTTGACGTGCGACAGCTCACCTCCGCGGGCTCGCACGAGGGCGTCGAGCGCCGCCAGCTGATATAGGAGCAGAGCCGAGAGCTGTTCCGAGCTGAGCTTCAGATCCACTCGGCCAAAATTCTGGCGATCTGCGTAACCTGGGTGCGCGCCGATTCGCACGCCGCGCGCCAGCGACAGCTCTACCGTCCGATCGATGACCATCGGATCGCCGGCATGTAAGCCACATGCCACATTGGCCGAGGTGATGAACGGCAAAATCGCGGCATCGTCCATGCCCTCGCCGAGATCAGCGTTCAAATCGATTCTCTGGGCCATCCGAGGCACACCCGTAACTCGAAAGACACGGTGGATTCAACGCTCATTCTAAGCGGGCGGCCAACGCCTGCTCGATCGTCACTTTCTCGAATCGGATCCGCTCTCCGGGCCGGGCTTGAGCAAGCTTCCCCAGATCCGCGCCGATCACTGTCGCAACTTTGGCGTAGCCTCCCGTCACCGGACGATCAGGGCCCAAAATAATCGGTAGAGCGTTGCCGGGGACTTGCACCGAGCCGGGGGCGGTGCCCTCTGGCGGGATATCCGAGCCGCCGACCAGCTCGACCGATGAACCTTCGAGGCGGATTCCGCGTCGATCGCTTTGGATTGAGACCCGGTATTCGCTGGAGAAAAAAGCGTCTAGACCCCGCTCGGTGAAGAGCCGCTCCTGCGGTCCGGGCAGCGCGCGTAGCACCAACGGTAAGGTACTGTAGAGCGATTTCAACCTGACGGCGGGCCGCAGCTGATCGAGCCTTTCCGCCACATACAGCTGATCGCCTTTTTGGATCCGCTGTGTCGCTTCTCCCGGCAACCCGCGGTCTGCGAACCCTCCCGTAATCGCTAAATAGCTGCGGACCCCCTGGGAGACGGGGCCGATACGCAGCCTTTGCCCAGCCGCAGCATCGCGGGGCTCCTCGAGCGCAAGTGCGCTCCCATCCAGCTCCGCTTCGGTGGGAGCACCTGCAAGGCACAATCGACATCCCTGCAGCACCTCCAGTTCCGGCCCGGCGAGCGTGATCTCCAGTCCAGGCGCGAGGAGCGGGTTTTCGAGCAAAGCATTTGCGCGCAGCAGCGCATCGAGGTCCATCGCGCCGCCCGTTGGCACTCCGAATCCGCTTAGCCCCAAGCGCGGTGGCCCCTGCACGCTGGTGTAAAGGCCTGGGCGGAGCACCCGGAAGGCGGGCGGAGTTTTTGGCGAAGAACGCGGCCGCGGCCGGGCTTCGGCGGACAGCTTTGAAAAATCAGTCTCTGATACTTCCTCGAAGCGCACGGTGTCACCGGGGGCCAGCAGCGAGGGAGAATCGGCGTTCGGGTCGAAAAGGTTCACTGCCGCGCGCCCGATTAGATTCCAACCCCCTGGGGAGACAGAGGGATAGACCCCAGTGTATTCGCCTCCAATTCCTATGCTCCCGGCCGGCACGCGAGGCCGCGGCGATAGAAGCCGTGCGGCGTGTAACACCTCAGGCAAGCCGATCAGATACGGAAATCCTGGCGCGAAGCCGAGAAAGGCGACGCGGTACTCGGCCCCAACGTGCGCATTGATCACTTCGCGGGTCGACAAGCGGCGTTCACCCGCGAGCGCGGCCAGGTCCGGCCCCAGCTCTCCGCCGTAGCGCGCCGGAATCCGGAAAGCGCGCGTTTGCCTAAGAGCGCTCACGCCTGACAAGTTGGGCAGCGACTGCTCGAGATCCTCGGCGGCTACGACGAGTGGATCGAACAGAATGAGCAAGGTCCTGGCGCCGGGGATTGCGTCGAGAAACCCAGAGACCGCTCGAACCATCAAATGTTCACGCACCGCCACCGCGAGCCGGTTTGCCTCGGGGGTCGAAACCTCGGGGAAGTCCACCAGCAGCGCACCGTCAACCACTTGGCGCGTCGCCATTCGCATTCGCTACTTGGCGTCTTTCTTCTGGGCCTGTAGCAGCCGGAGCGAGACGACCAAAGCGATTACCATCAGGGTCAATAGCGCCAGCTCGATCATCGCCTCCTGGAAGTGGGCGGCCTGCCCTTTTTCCATCAGCGCCGACACCGCTGCCGTTACCACCAGGATTCGCCTGACTACCGCGATTAGCCCCACGATCAAGAAGGGCTCGGGCACCAGCGCGTGCGCACGAAATGAGACCTGGACTGTATAGAGAATCTCGACAACCATCAGGACCAGGAGCAGCCGGTCCAGCAAGGAGACCATCGCGTCCATCGGGTTGCCTTGCACGATCGATCGCATGAGCTCGATTGAACTCGTTACCAGCAAGGCGCCGGCAGTGCACGCGAGCAAAAACCCGAGCACGATATAGACGACGTCCTCGGCGCGCCCGAATTGTTCACCGATGAACTCGCGCAGACGACTCGGACGCACCTCCGAAGCGTTCTCGATCGCCTGTGCCGTGACCACCTCCCGGTTTCGATTGCTCGCGGCGCTCTTTGCACCAGCGGATATTCAAGTCAATCGCGAGCGCGTTGATGCATGAACCAGTGGATGTTTCAGAACGGCTGCGGCGGGAGCTAATGCCGTGGCTTGAGCACCAATCGCCCGACAACGCGCCGAGTTTCCAAGCGCTGGTGAGCGTGGGCTGCCTCATGAAGAGGCAAAACCTCGGTCACCCATGGACGCACGGCGCCGTTTTGGATCAATTCGAAAGCTTCCTGCAGCTCTCCCTGGGTGGTTGCGTACGCGCCAAGAATCGTGAGCTCCTTTACGATCATCAAGCCTGGATTGAGGGACACCGAAGCCGTTTCCAGGTTACCGATCACCACCATTCGTCCGCCGGGCGCGAGCGAACGCAGGCTTTGGAGAAATGTACCGCTGCCGACAATCTCCAGGACCAGGTTGACGCCCTCTCCGAAGCTTCGCCGCCGCACTTCGGCGGAAAAGTCGAGATCGGGCGAGACCACGACGTCGTCGGCTCCTGCGGCAAGCAGCGCTTCCTTTTTCGCTTCGCTCGATGTGACTGCGATGACCCGGGCGCCGTCGTGATGAGCGAGTTGCACCGCTTGCAAGCCGACGCCTCCGCTGGCCCCGGTAATCAGCACCGTCTCGCCGGGCCGCACCCGACCGCGCGTGCGGACACAATGAACTGCCGTACCGGTCGTGCAACAGGCGGTCGCCGCGACTTCCCACGGAATCTGGTCCGGAACGCGTCCTAAGCCGTTCACCGGCGCAGCCATCAAGGATGCATATCCTCCGGGTAACTCCTCGCCAAAGAATCGCGCGTCCACTTTGCAGAGACTGGGTCGGCCCGCGCGGCAGGCGGGGCACGATCCGCATGAAAGGCGTTGCAACGTCGCGGCGCGATCCCCGATCGACCAGCCGGTCACTCCCTTGCCGACCGCGATCACTTCGCCAGCGGCCTCGTGACCCAAAATCGCCGGAACCCGCGTTCTGGGCAGGTTGCCGCGCCGATTGATTACGTCATGGAAACAAACTCCACAGGCTTGGACGCGCAGCAAAACCTCACCCGGTCCTGGGGCGGGATCTGCAACCGACTGCGCCCGCAGGTTGTCGGGGTTTCCAAACGCTTGAAGCACAACGGCATCCATGAGCTCTCCTTCGGTTCAGCCCACCAACGAGTCTCGAATTCGATCCGGATCGACGCTGCGAATCGCGAGAAGACTCTCCGGCGAGGGCAGTGGCGTCACCGCCAGAGGCTTAGCCAGCCCGTAATCAAAGCCGGTGCGCTCGCGAATGCCTTCCGCCGTGGCCGACGGGTGATGCGCGATCAAGGTCGCACCCGATGTTCCCAAGTCGAAGCACGCCAAATCAGTGAGCAGACGAGTGCGCCGACTGGGATCCGAGGTCGATGCGATCTGCACCTTGTCCACGAGGTTGCGCCGACTCTGCCGACCCACCACCAGGATTGGCCGACGAACCCAGCGCCTGAGCGTCGCCGCGCCGGCCACTCCGGGGAACTTCACCCTCGGGTTCGTGAGCGTCCCGGTACCGGTCAAGTTGGTCACGCCGGTCGCATCCACCTCCGCCGCTCCGAAGAACATCACGTCGATCCGGCCGCGCCGCGCGTGGTCGAACAGATCGGGAATGGTGAATTCCCCACAGCGCCCATCCAGGTAAGCGGTGTCTTCGGATGACAATCGCAGCCGAGCCAGACTCGGATTGATCGAACCAATGCAAGCCAAATAGGTCAGGTGAGGCGCATGGGTTGCCTTGGCGACCGCGATCGCAAGAATCGCAAGCGGCGAGGCAGCTCCGGTTGCCACCACCGCGCCCTCGGGGATTTCGCGCGCCATCGCGCTCACCACCACTTCGGCAACGGTGACGCCGGGCGACATCATCAGGCAGCATCCCGAGAGGGCCAGGCCTCCGCGAGGGCCGCGTGCCGGCAGCGCGAAGCAACTACCGCATCAAAGTATTCTCGTTCCCGATGGTGTTCAGCCAGCTCGAGATAGCGTTCGAGGTGTGCGAAATCGGGGGCATAGAAGCCCGTGCACCCGGTGGGAAACGCTCCCAGCGGCTCTTCGACGAGTAAGTCGACCATGAATCCTGGGATCGTCGCACGAGACACGCGCGGGACGCGTCGCTCGGCTGTGGCAATCACCCGGCGCGCCGCACTGGCGAGTAGCAGATCGGTGGTGGGGTCCTCGATGTGGAGATTTCCCTCGTCGTCGGCGGCTTGGGCATGAAGCAGCGCCAGATCCGGGTAAAAAGGCTGCTCGATGTGAACCCAATTGCCGGTAAATGGGTCCTTGATTCGCGGAAGCGGCGCGAGTTCGGAAACCTCTGAGGCGTCGAAATCTGGAACCGGTAGAAATGGCAAACCCATCGCCGCCGCTCGAAATCTCTGGACGATTCGGTATCCGTCGTGTTCGGCCCAGGCCACTTTCTGCGCTTCGATTGCTCGCTTGAGGCAGGGCATGTTCCGCACCCGTCCTCCCAGCGTGAGGGCATTGAAGAGAAACTCCACTCGTGCAACCGCTCCGGCTCCAACCAGAATCTCCGCCGGAAGCGGATTGGGCAGTGAGATGATGTGCAGATCGCGGCGACGCTGGCGGACCAGCTCGAAAATCAGCGCCATCGGAGCACGGCTGAGCATGAATCCACCGGGCGCGAGCGACGCGCGATCGCCAATCGTCGCGACCGCTTCCTCAAGTGAGACCCAAGCCGGTTGGCTCATGGATTTGCTCCCCGGCCAATCCGGGGCCGGAATTTGTACCCGTAAACCAGGTATCCGTTGGGCCCGTACTCGCGCAGTCTGCGAACTACCATCTCCACCGGAAGGCCGATCGCGACCTCGTCGGGCTCAACATCGGTGAGCTGGGCGGTGACACGCACGCCCTCTTCTAGCTGGACCATGGCGACGAGGTAGGGACCGGAGAAGCCATGGGGTGGCTGTGCAACCTGCGCGTAGGAGAAGATCGTTCCCCGACCGCTCAGTTGATGGGGCTGAAGCCCGCGAGAGTGGCATGAGCGACAGCTGGCTCGCGCCGGAAATTGGATTGTGCCGCAGGATGTGCACCGCTGCCCTTCCAGCCGGTAGTAGGGCGAACGCAGCCGGTGATAGCGGGGCAAATCCATCGCTTATGCCTCCAAGATGTGCGCCACCGCGACCGAGCCGTGACCGCCGATCGACTGAGTCAGCGCCCGGCGCGCTCGAGGGATCTGATTCGGACCGGCGTCCCCACGCAGCTGGAGGACCGCCTCGACGATCTGGTACGCGCCGCTTGCACCCACCGGATGTCCACGCGCTTTCAGCCCTCCAAAGGTCGAGATTGGCAGCCGGCCGCCGCGGGCAAAATATCCCTCCGCCGCTTTCGCCAGAACCTCGCTTCGAGGCGCAAACCCGCACGCTTCGATCGAAAGTGCAGTGATGATCGTAAACGCATCGTGAGCCTCGAAAAGATCGATGTCTTCCGGCAAGCACTTGGCGCTTGCGAAGGCCCGAGAGGCCGATCGAGCGGCGGCCCGCAAGTTGAGGATGTCCGGCCTGGCGGCGAGTGCCATGGTATCCGTGGCGATCGACGAGCTGGCGATCCGCACCGGGCGGTGATGTGGACGCAGCATCGCCTTGCTGCAAACCACTACGGCCGCGGCGCCGTCGCAGACGGGAGAGGCATCGAGGATTCCGATCGGCTCCGCAGCCATCGGGCAGCTTGCGAATTGCTCCGCGGTAATCGGTTCCCTGAACATCGCACGAGGATTGGTAGCGGCGTTCTGGTGCGCCGCCACGGCAAAGGGAGCGAATGCTTCCCGGCCTTTTTCAGTCTCGTGCATGTAGCGTCGCATCAGCAGCGCCGAAAGCGCAACGAAGCTCAGCCCGTGGCTTGCCTCGAAGTCCTGATCCGCGGCGGTGGCAAGGGCCGAGCTCACCACATCGGAGGGAGCGTCGGTCATCTTCTCCACTCCTAACGCGACCGCGATCTCATGGGCTCCCGATGCAACTGCGATCGTAGCTGCGCGAACCGCAGCGGCGCCGGAAGCGCAGGCGGCTTCGATCTTCATGGCTTCGGCCGGCAACAAGCCCGCGGCGTCCGCCACCAGTGTGGCCACGTTCTCCTGGCCATTGACGCAGCCGCCCAGCATGTTGCCCACATAGACCGCGTCCACTCCCTCGGTCAGGGCTTCCGCGATTGCTTCGCCGACAGCCGCGGCGGCCAATTCGCGCAGTCCGAGACCCCAGTGTTCGCCCACCGGCGTTTGGCCGGTTCCGATGATGTAGACATCACGCGTCATCGCATGTCCTCGATGTTCAGGAGCGGATTTTTCTGCGAGCCCGCAGGTACTCCCCGTACTCGCTGATCTGGCGCCGCCGTGACAGGTAATCCTCCACCGTTGCGCCGCGGCGGGGCGCATTCGCAGCCTCGGTCATCTGGAATGAAAACGCGTCGCTTCCGGCGCCGGAACCGTAGGAGCAGAAGAAGATCCGATCTCCCGGCCGGGATACGTCGAGCACCGCCGCCAATCCTAGGAGGGACGACCCTGCGTACGCGTTGCCCATCCGGCGAGCGACCAGACCGACGCGAATCTGTTCCTCAGTGAAATTCAGCTCGGCCGCCACCCGCTCTACGAATTTCGGCACAGGCTGGTGGAAGACGGCGTAGGCGAATTCCCTTGGCTCGCGTCCAATCTCTTGCAGCAAGCGTCTCGAGGCGGACAGCGTATGGTAAAAGTAGGAAGGCTCTCCAGTGAACCGGCCGCCGTGCTCGGGAAAGTGAGCATGCTCGCGGCGGAAGAAGTCCGGAGTGTCGGTGACGAAGGACGTCGATGCCTCCACCACTGCGAGCGCGTTCGAGGCCGGGCCGAAGATCAGTGCAGCTCCGCCCGAGCCGGCGGTGTACTCCAGCGCATCGCCAGGACGCGCCTGCGCGGTATCCATCCCGATTGCCAGCGCACCTTCCACCAAGCCGGAGCCCACGAATGCTACCGCCGCTTGCATCGCTTCGCTTCCTGCCTTGCAGGCGAACTCGATGTCCGCGGCGACCAAATACGGGGTGATTCCGAGCGCCTGTGCGACGACGGTCGCCGACGGCTTGACCGCGTACGGTTTTGACTCCGTTCCAACCCAAACCGCCCCTATCCGATCCGGAGCTATTTCGGCGCGATCGACTGCGGTGCGAGCCGCCTCGATCGACATCGTGATCACATCTTCATCGAGCGAGGGCACCGACTTTTCGGCCACTGCCGGCGCAGCGGAGCCAGGCGCCCGCCAAATCCGAGCGATCGATTGGGTCCGCAATCGAAGACGCGGGACGTAGGCTCCGTATCCGAGTAGCCCTACCGCCAATTTTGATTTCATCGCACCCGCGGGCCTCGAAGGTTTCGACCGACCGTTCGGTAGGTATTCTTACCCCGGTTTCGTGTCAAGGCAAATTCCGAACGCGATTTTGGGATCGGTCGTTCGCAATCGGGATTCTTTTTCTTCGTATGGCGGTCGCTAATCGCGTTTGCGCTGGCTTAGTTTGTTACAGTCCCCGGCACTTCCAAGGGAGTTTTGATGCGTAAGGTCCTCAAGTGGCTCTTCCGGTTGGTGTTGGTGGGAGTGTTTGCATTTGCGGTGTTGTTGGCCCAAACCATTTGGTTCAAACCCGCGAAGATCGACTGGTTCTACACGCGAGTGTTCGCGGAATTTGCGTTCGACAGTCCGGAGCTGCTCAGCAAGCTGCGGATCCTGCCACCCTGGATGGACTTCTACAGCGCCAAGCTCGATGACGCGTCGCCCGCCCATGAAGCGAAACTGGCCTCGATGTCAAAGGGACATCTGGCGATGCTCCACCGCTACAACCGCGAGGGATTGGACGCGGAGGGCCAACTTTCGTACGACGTACTGGATTACTTCCTCTCGGTGATGGTGGAGGGCGACCGCTTTCGCTTCCACACTTACCCGGTCAACCAGACGTTCGGCGTGCAGATGACCCTGCCGAATTTCATGAGCCAAGTTCACCAGGTCACGAACAAGGCTGAAGCCACCGCGTATATCGAACGGTTGCAGAGGTTTCCGCAAAAGTTTGGTCAGTTGATCGAAGGGCTGAAGCTGCGCGAGAGCAAGGGCATCACTCCCCCGCAGTTTACGGTGGAGGAGGTGCTGACCCAGATGAAGGGCTTCATTTCCAAGCCTCCGACCGACAACCCACTCTACGCTACTTTTAAGGAAAAGCTGGACAAGATCCCCGCGGCGCAAATGGACGCAAGCACGCGCGCCGATCTGCTAGGCCGCGTCCAAAGTGGTGTCGAGAACGGCGTGTATCCGGCGTATCGACAGGTGATCGACTACTTCGTCGCGCTGCAACCCAAAGCGGTCGGCAACTACGGAGTTTGGCACTTGCCCGATGGCGAGGCGTTTTATGCCTGGTGCGTGAAGATGCACACCACCACAGAGATGACGCCGCACCAACTACACCAGGTTGGCCTCAACGAGGTAGCTCGAATCAGCAGCGAGATGGATGCAATCCTGAGAAGCAAAGGCCTGAAGGAGGCCAGCATTGGTGCACGCGTCCAGCAACTCTCCAAGGACCCCGCGCAGCAGTACCCCAATACCCCAGAGGGCAAGCAAGCAATGATCGCCCAGTATCAAGTCATTCTCGACGAGGCGAACGCGGCTCTGGGCGACACCTTCAACGTTCGGCCGAAGCTTGGAGTACAGGTCAAGCCGGTGCCGGAATTCGCGCAGGCCACCTCGCCTGGAGCTTATTACCAGCCCGGCTCGTTCGATGGAGCTCGCCCGGGCGTTTTCTACGCGAACATGCGAGATCCGGCCGAGACCCCGAAGTTCGCGATGCGGACGCTCGCGTATCATGAGGGAATCCCGGGGCACCACTTCCAGATCGCCCTGCAACAGGAGCTCAAAGGAGTGCCCTTCTTCCGCCGCGTACTGCCCTTCACCGCGTATGCAGAGGGCTGGGCGCTCTACGCAGAACGATTGGCTTGGGAGGTCGGATTCGAGAAGGAGCCGCTCGACAATCTGGGTCGTTTGCGCGACGAGATGTTTCGGGCGGTGCGTTTGGTGGTCGATACCGGAATCCATTCCAAGCGATGGACGCGGGAGCAAGCGATCGCCTACATGATCGAAAATACCGGCATGGCCAGCAGCGATGCGACCGCGGAGATTGAGCGCTATTTCGTCGCTCCCGGGCAGGCGCTGGCCTACAAAGCCGGGATGTTGAAGATTCTCGAGCTGCGAGCCCGCGCTAAAGAGGCACTCGGTTCGCGGTTCAGGCTGAGCGAGTTCCACGACCAGATGCTCAGCCACGGTAGCCTGCCGCTTTCGTTGCTCGAGCGGATCGTCGCCCAGTGGATCGATCAGAAAAAGGCGCAGGCCTGAAGCGCGGCCACCCGTTTAGATCGCCTCGCCGCTCGCGGTGCTGAGGCTCTGGGTTGGATCGGCGACGGCTCGTCGTTTGCGTGGAAAGAACAAGGCCGCCAAAAAAGCAGCCGACGCGAACGCAAACATGATCCAGAAATTCATCGACAGACCGGATTCGAGTCCACTGCCAAGGATCCGCAGCATGTCCGCGGACAGCGAACGTCCGTGCTCCGGGCCCAACAGGGCATTGGCGGCTTCGATCGGGACGCTGGAATCTCGGGTCAACTGGCCGACGAGGACGCCCCCCATCATTCCTATCCCAACCGTTCCGCCGATCGTCCGAAAAAACATGTTGCTGGCGGTGGCTACGCCGCGCAGCTCCCACCCTACGCTCGTCTGAACAGCGATTAGCAGGGACGTTGCCGCGAAACCCAAGCCTGCCCCGAACAGCGCCATCGCGACTTGTGCGATGAACAGCGATGAGCCCGCTTTGAGGACCATCGCCATCATCAGATTTCCAAAGCTCGCGACCAGCAATCCGCCAACGATCACCGGGCGAAACGCTATTCGCGTGACCAGCCGCCCGGCGATGATGCTGCAAATCGGCCAAGCCACGATCATTGGCGTGATCATCCCGCCCGCCTGGGTCGGAGTCCCCCCGAGTACTCCCTGCACGAAGAGCGGGACATACGTGATCGCGCCAAACATCGCGGCGCTGAAGAACGCCCCAGCAGCGCCGGAAATCGCGATTTCGGGAATCTTGAACAATTGAAGCGGCAGCACCGGTTCGAGTGCCCGTCGCTCGACCCAGAAAAAGACCGTCAAGAACGCACCGGCGAGCGGCAGAGCAAAGGCAAGCGAAATATTTCCTTGAACGCCGAGCAGAAGGGCCAACACCGCGACGATTAGCAGGCCGGCGCCTAACCAATCCAGGGAGTGCTCCTTACGGGTGATCTGCTCGTGGAAGCTAGTGATCAGCAATACGATCACCGCCAACGCGAAAGGAATGTTGATGAAGAAAACCCACCGCCAGGACAAATACTTCACCAACAGGCCTCCGGTCAGCGGGCCCACTAGGCCAGCCAGTCCCCAGACGCCGCTGAATGCCCCCTGGACTTTGGCGCGCTCCTTGACCGTGAAGATATCGCCGATGATCGTGAGGGCGATTGGCTGCATGGCGCCTGCGCCGAGCCCTTGAAGTGCCCGGAACCCGATCAGCGCGCCAATGCTGTTGGACAATCCGCTGAAGGTGGAGCCGAGAAGAAACAATCCGACCCCAAAGAGGAACACTGGCTTGCGACCGTAAAGGTCGGCCAATTTTCCGTAAACCGGAACGGTGATCGTCGCTGCCAGTAAATAAGCGGTGAAGACCCAGGCGTAGTGCTCAATCCCACCCAACTCTCCAACCACCGTCGGCATCGCAGTGGATACGACGGTCATCTCCAACGCCGCCAGGAATAGGCTGAGCGCCAGCGTAACCGTGGTGATTGCGCGATTCGTCTTTCGCATGAGTGGCGTGAGCTCTGTGAAACTAATCTGATTTCGCAGAGTCCGCTTCTTTGAGCGTCCACTCGCGTCGACGAAAGCTAATTGGTGCCAGCAGCGCTCAAATCCCTGTGCTCGGTCGCACCGATTGCCGACCAACAAACGCTTCCGATGCTGTACGAATGCGGGAGGCTGTCCAGCCCGGCGGTGCGCCCACCAGGCATCACATTGGGCCACTGGCGCAGGGGTCTGCGCACCGGCCCACGACACAGCTGAAACGGATCGCCCCACGGGTCGCTTCAAGTCCCTGCGGTAGAGGTAGGCGTCAGCCAGGCGCGAGGCGGGACCGAGCGGGGAGGAAGGGCGAGCTAGGGCAGGGCCCATTCCTCGGTGAGGGGCGGGGCGGCTCGCGCAAAAACGGCGCCCCCGTCAATCCGTCACCCAGAACCCGATGAGTTGCGTTAGACGGTGGCCTCCGCTTCGGTGTTGTTGCGAAGGCCAAGGGGCAAGTGGGATCCGTTTTTCGACGTGCTCAGCCCAGTGGTCTGGCCGCTGGTGATGGCCGTTTACGTTGGCGTGGCGGAGGCCGCGCGGGTTATCGCCCTCGATCACGCAAACAGGAAGCGGGATGATTCTTTAGTGCAAAATGCCGTCGACGAAATGGAGACCCTGCTCGCCAACGCGCAACTCGCCCTTCGCGAGATGATCTCGCTGGCCAACGACTATGACTTCACACCCACCGTCGCCCGCTCGAGTTCAGTCTACAGTACAAGACGCTCGCGACGCAGGCGGTGATCAAGGCGGTGGAAAAAGCAATGGAGGTCTGCGGTGGCTCGTCGTTCTTTCGTTCGCTCGGACTCGAACGGTTGTTCCGCGACGTGCAGGCCGCACGCTTCCACCCATGGCAGGAGCGCAAGCAGTACAGCTTTACGGGAAGAATCGCCCTCGGGCTGGATCCGGTCTAGCAGCTAAACACATCCGTCGCTTGGCTCCTTGTACTGACGCAACCCCCCGACCAGACAGACGAGTCGGCCCGCTTGACAGGGTCGCTGCAGCCCAGCGGGTTACTAGCTTTCGAGCGTGGACACTTTGGCTGGCCCCACGACCATCTTGGTGATCGAAGATGAGAGTGATCTCCGCGACGCGGCGTGTGAATTCTTAGGGGCCGCTGGATTCGTGGCAATTCCAGCCCAGAATGGAGTGGACGCGCTGAACCTGCTTCGGCGTCGAGGACGCCCTTCGGTCATCCTCTTGGATCTCACAATGCCGGTCATGAATGGGTATGAGTTTCTACGATTTCTCCGGGAGGACCAGGTCCTTCAGAGCGTCCCCGTGGTGGTTACCTCGGCGATCGACGATCTCCCGGAAGGTGCCCGTTACTTGCTCCGCAAGCCCTACGAAGTTCGCAGTCTAGTCGATGTGCTGGCCCGGTGCTGTTTGGAGCAGGTCGATCAAGGCCTGGCATCGGCGGCCATGTAGCCGATCACACAGCCTCGGGCGCTGTTGGTTTGCAAGGTTGGGCGCCGTTGCAATGGAACTCTATGAATTGTTGATTGAGGACCGTACGGCGCTGATCGACCGCTGGCGCGATAAGGTGCGCGCCAACCTCGCTCCAAAATCATTACCTGAAGCACACGTGATCGACAGCTTGCCACGCTTTCTGGATGAGCTGGTGGAAGCCCTGCGAGCCGATAGGACACCGGCGTCCGCTGTGGCCAGCGAACACGGCACGCAAAGGCTCAAGCTCGGATTCGACGTCGGCGCGGTGGTTCGGGAATACGGGTTGCTCGCCGATGCCATTTTGGAGCTCGCAGCATGGCGGAAGATCGCGATCACCGTGGCTGAGGCAAGTATCCTCTGCAAGTGCATGAACTGCGCGGCCGCCGAAGCCGCCGAGGAATATTCGACCGTTCGAGACCGAGAAGCCCAGGCGCACACTGCCAAGCGCCTGGCCTTTCTCGCCCATGAAATCCGGAACGCCCTGGGCATCGCGCGATTTGCGGCAGGTTTTCTCAACCGAAAGCAGAGCGCTGGATTCGAACGGCACCTGCAAATGCTCAATCGCGGTCTCACACGGCTGACAGACCTGGTGGACAACGCTTTGCTCAACTTGCGTCTGAAGCCAGGGCCGATTCTGCACCGATTCTCGTTGAGTCTGACCGGGTTGCTTCAAGAAGTGGCGGTGGCCTCGGCGTTCACTGCCGGCTCGAAAAATGTTCAGCTCAAATTGATCTCGGAACGAAACCTCCGTTTGCACGCCGACCGGCGCCTGCTGCGTTCGACTCTGATGAATCTGGTTCGCAATGCGGTGAAATTCACCAAAAAGGGAGGTCGGGTGCTGCTTCGCGCGCGTGCCGCCGAAGGCCGAGTTTTGGTCGATGTGGAGGATGAATGCGGCGGGCTCGAAGAGGGACAAGTTGAAAAGATGTTCGACCCCTTCGTGCAACTCGGCGCGGATGAGAGCGGATTCGCTCTTTGCCTGGCCAGCGCCAAGCAAGCCGCCGAGGCGCACGGCGGTGTGATTCGCGTTCTTTCGGTTCCGGGAAGAGGTTGCGTTTTCAGCTTGGATCTGCCGAGCGCTCATCCGTAGGCCCTCGAGAGGTCTGCGATTGCTGGAGCAAGAACGCGGATCTGAGAAGACCCTTGACGCCCGCCCATAAAGTACGGTACGCGCCAGAAACGAAGTGGTCCGATCACCTGACCAACAGGGGAAGCGGATGAAGAATTCGGCGGCATCGTTTGGGAAGAGCGCGCTGGCGGCTGGAACGGCCGTGCAATTCAAAACGGTCCACAAGGCGCGCCGCTACCATCAGGTCGCTGACCAGATTCAACAAATGATCGCGCAAGGGGTGCTCAAGACGGGCGATCGCCTGCCCGCCGAGCGCGACCTGGCCGCTCAATTGGGCGTCAGCCGCAGCTCGGTTCGTGACGCGATCCGAACTTTGGAAGTCACTGGCATTTTGGAATCTCACCACGGCCGCGGAACGGTGATCCGCGACCTTTCGACCGACTCGTTGGTGGTGCCGCTGGCCAGCGTGTTGGTGCGAAAGCGCGGGATGGTGGCTGAGCTTTTGGACGTACGCCGGATGATCGAGCCTGCCTTGGCTGCGCGCGCCGCGGAACATGCGAGCGACGCCCAGATTGCGCAGCTGCAGGAAATCCTTCATCGGCAACGCGACAAGATGCGCCGTGGCGAGGACACGATGGCGGAGGACTCCGAATTTCACCGCACCATCGCGCTCGCGGCCAAGAACAGTGTGGTGCTCAGAGTTCTGGACATTCTGATGGACCTGCTGCGCGAAAGCCGCAGCCAGTCCCTGCAGGTGAGGGGACGGCGAGAGCGTTCGTATGCGGGTCACGTCCGGGTGCTTAACGCGATCAAGCGTCGCGATCCGGCCGGCGCAAGCCGGGCGGCGCGCCAGCATTTGATTGAGATTCAAGGCGTTGTGATGCGGCAATTCCGATCGGAGGCGTGAGATGGGCCGTTTGTTCGCAGTCGAAATCGTCTATCGAGGCATCTTCCAAAAGACTTTGGCAAAAAACATCGGGCGGGCGATCGTGCTTGCGGCGCACCACGAGGGGAAGCCCGGGATTACTTTCGGCCGGTACGGAGACAGTCCCGAACGCAACGGCATTCCTGCAAAGAACTTCGCGATCGTGGCCACCGATGACCTGACGCTCGAAGAAGGAATGGCCAAGTACGAGCCGAAGGAAGTGGACGTGACGATCGCCGTGGACGACACGCTGTGCAAGGGCGTGGAGTCATGGGCCTGGTACGGGCTGCAGCCAATCAACCGGCTGCTGAAGCCAAACGGCACGCTGATCGTGACCTCGCACGAGCCGCCGGAAACACTGATCGCCATGGCTCATCGCAAAGAGCACCCGTATCAATTGGCGATCGTCAAGGGCAGCCCCAGCTTCTCGGGCCTCTGGGTCTACAAGGATGACCACAGCGATGTTCGGATCCTCGGGACGATCGCCAAAGTCCTGCCCGAGCTGTTCAGTCTGGCTTCGGTCGAGCATGCGATCCGCCAAGAATGGAAGGACGAGCTTAAGGTGACTTCCGCGGGGCGCGCCCATGCTCGGGCCGCCTCGATTACCGTGCCGCAGTCCCAGGGCAACCCGGAAAAGCCCTACGAGTTCGTGATGCCGAAGTGGACCGAGATGCGCGAGGGAATCACGATTCCGGCGATTCCTCGAGGACACGCGATGACCGATCCGAGCACCGGCAAATCGGGCGGTTTTCAACCTGAGCGAAACCCGACCTTCAAGAAGTTCACCACCCGCACGATGCGACCAGTGGTCAACTTCGATACCTGCATCAAGTGCACGCTCTGCTGGTTGCAGTGCCCGGACTCCTGCTTCGATGTCACCCCGGAGGGGCTCTACGACGCCAACATGCAGGCGTGCTGCGGCTGTGGAGTTTGCGAGGCGGTCTGCCCGGTCGACAAATGCGTCACGATGGTCAACGAGGCGCAGTTCACCGATAACGCGAGCCAGTGGGAGATGTGGAGGAAGGACAAGGAAGGCTACCATCAATGGCTCGATGCGAAGATCGCAAACCGGCCGGAGCGCTCCCACGGCTTCCGTTACCGCGGGCAGTACGAGGAGCAGGTTCCAGAGATGTTGGAAATCGCCCGAGAGGGTTAACCAACGCTTTCGAAAGGGAGAGCCGTCATGCCAGAGGCACAGGTCAAGACAAAGGTTGATCCGCAGGTACCGGTAGCACCCCCGATTCAACAGACTCCCAGCGTCGGCGAACATACCGATTTGATTACCGGAAGCGAGGCAATCGCGGTGGCCTGCAAGTTGGCCGACGTGGACGTGATTACCGCCTACCCAATCCGGCCCTACGACACGGTGATGCAGTACGTCGCCAAGTTGGTGTCGAACGGGGAGTTGGACTGCGAGTACATCGTCGCGGAAAGTGAGCACTCCCAGTTCGAAATCGTCAAGCATGCCTCGGCGGTCGGCGCTCGCGTATTCTGCGGCTCCAGCGGGGTGGGATGGATGTACGCTTTCGAGGCGCTCACCGTCACGCCGGGGCTGCGCATCCCGATGGTGGCGATGGTGGGTAACCGCGCGCTGGATGATCCGGGCGCGTTCGGGGTCGAGCACAATGACGCTCTGGCAGTGCGCGACTTGGGTTGGCAGCTGGTCTGGGTGGACAGTCCCCAGGAGGCGCTCGACACCGCACTGATCGCCTACCGGGTCGCGGAGGATCGGAGGGTCTTTTTGCCCTGCGCGATCAGCTGCGACGGTGCCTTTCTCACCCACTCGCAGGCGTTGGTGAAGATTCCATCCCAGGACAAGGTGAACGCTTTTCTGCCTCGCTACGACCGGGGAGACCTACTGCTCCACCCGGACAATCCGATCACCGTTGCACCGCAAGTCAACGAGGACTGGTTGATGGAAATCCGGCGGCAGAACGCGGCCGCGATGGAGCGCTCGCTGACCGTGATCCGCGAGGCCTATGCCGACTTCGAGAAGATTTTCGGCCGGAAATATGGAAACCCGTTCTTCGAAGAGTACATGACCGACGATGCCGACGTGGTCCTGATCGGCATGGGGACGCTCTCCAATCCAGTCAGGGTGGCGATTCGGCAGATGCGTGAGCAGGGCAAGAAGGTCGGCTTCGTGCGGCAGCGCTGGTTCCGGCCATTCGCCGCCGAGCAACTCGCCGCGAGCTTGGGCCGCTTCAAGGCGGTGGGAGTGATCGACCGCGACTTCTCGCTCGGTTCACCGTATCTGAGCGGCGTCCTCGCCACCGAGGTGCGCGCGGCACTGTACCCCGCCGCCAAGCGCCCGCCGGTGATCGGCTTCATCTGCGGGCTGGGGGGCCGCGAGGTGACTGTGCCGGATGTAAAAAAGATGACTGACAAAATTTACCTGGCTGCGGAAGGAAAGCCCCAGGCCGGAACGCAGTGGATCGGATTGCGCGAGTAGGAGGATTGGCAATGGCGACTGTGGCGAATGACAGAGAGCTGGCGGAGTTGTTGAGGGAGCAGCCAACGCAGCAGCTGGACGCCTTCAAGGGCGTGAAAAAGGTCCCCTTGGAGGAGTTTTTCACTTCGGGGCACCGAACCTGCCAGGGGTGCGAATCCGCGCTGGTGATGAAGATGATGGTCAAGGCGGCCGGGCCTCGGACGATCGTCCTGGGCAGCACCGGCTGCATGTACGTGGCAAATACCACGTACTACAGCACCTCGTGGGTCGTGCCCTGGATGCATACCCAGCTGGGGTCCAGCGGTTCGGCCGGATTGGGGACCGCGGCCGGCCTCAAGGCGCTAATGCGCAAGGGCAAGATGAAGAATGAGCCGATCAACGTGATCGCCTTCTGCGGGGACGGAGGCGGAGCTGACATGGGACTGTCGGCGATCTCCGCCACGCTCACGCATCCGGATTACAACCTCTTGATACTAATGTACGACAACGAGTCCTACGCGAACACCGACATCCAGCTGTCGGGCTCGACGCCCTACGGCGCCAACACCACCTTCAGCACGCCGGGCAAGGTGAAGCGAATCATGCATCACCGCTGGAAGAAGAACACCGCCGCGATGCTCGCCGCCGGTCACCCGAGCTGTCGTTACGTGGCAACCGTCTGCATGTCCTACGCCGTCGACGCGATGAATTCGGTGCGAAAGGCGCTCTCGATCGGCGGCCCGACGTTCATCCACTCCCTCGATCCTTGCCCCAAGGGATGGGATTACGATCCGATCCAATCGCACGAGCTGGGCGAGCTGGCGGTGGCCAGTGGCGTTTGGCCTCTGTACGAAGTGGAGAACGGCGTTCTTAAGCTGATCGGGAAGACCCGGGCGATCGCCGACCGACAGCTCAAGCGGATTCCAGTGCGGGATTATTTGCTCAGACAGGGGCGCTTCGCGCACTTCACCGATGACGACATCGATTACTTCCAGAGCAAGGTCGATGAGATGTGGGAGCGCTGGGTGATTCCGGGCGTGATCCCATTCCGCAAGCAGATCGAAGCCGATCCAGCGCCAGCGTGAGTTAAGCTGGCGCTCAAGCAACGCGCCGGGATAGGGGGCTGAACAGAAGGATTCTCTCGGGAGGTGCAAACATGGCTGCAGTAAACGTCGCGGCAAGTCCGACCGAGCAAAACGCCCGGCTCTCTCTTCTCCACAATCGCTGGCTGATCCTGTTCTTCAGCGTGCTCAGCATGGTGGCGGTGGCGAACTTCCAGTACGGCTGGACCTTGTTCGTGCCGCCCCTGCAGAAGCACCTGGGTCAGGAGCAATCTCTGATTCAGGTGACTTTCACGATCTTCGTGCTTCTCGAAACGTGGCTCGTTCCATTCGAGGGTACGTTGGTTGACAAGTTTGGGCCCCGGATCCTGGTGATCATCGGCGGGATCCTGGCGGGCTTGGGATGGGTAGGCAGCGGATACGCGGAGTCCTTGACTGGCCTCTACCTCTCGTATGCGGTTGCCGGGATTGGCGCTGGCGTGGTGTACGGAACCGCGATCGGCAGCGCGCTGAAGTGGTTCCCCGACCACCGAGGGCTTGCGGCCGGCTTGACCGCCGCGGGGTTTGGCGCGGGTTCGGCGTTTACCGTTTCGCCGATCGCCAACATGATCAACACCCACGGCTATCAGGCTGCTTTCATCCAGTGGGGCATCATCCAGGGCGCGGTGGTGGTGATCGCCGCACTGTTTCTGAAAGCTCCCCCGGCCGGATGGCTGCCGCGAGGCTGGAAGCAGGAAGTGGCGACCACTGAAGTAAAGAAGCGGCAGACGCCGGTGGACTTCACGCCTCCTCAGATGGCCTCCTCGCCGCAGTTTTGGCTGATGTACTTGATGATGACGCTTGTCGCGACCGGCGGCTTGATGGCGGTGGCGCAGCTCAACCCGATGGCGGTGGACTTCAAAGTGGCGAAGGTTCCGGTGACGGTCCTTTGGCTGACCATGCCGGCGCTTCAGTTTGCTCTCTCCGCAGATCGGGTGATCAACGGTTTGTGCCGCCCATTCTGGGGCTGGGTTTCCGACCACATCGGCCGCGAGAAGACGATGACCCTTGCCTTCGGCCTCGAGGCGATCGCGATTTTCGTGCTGATTCAGTTCGCCCGAAACCCGCTAGCCTTCGTCATCTGCAGTGCTTTCACCTTTTTTGGCTGGGGAGAGATCTTCTCGCTGTTCCCGGCCCTGTGTGGTGATTTCTTCGGCCGCAAGTACGCGACCGCGAACTATGGCTTCCTCTACACTGCCAAGGGCACTGCCTCAGTCTTCGTTCCGATCGGTTCCGCGCTGGCGGCCGGGAAGGCGTTCGACTTCCGTGCGGACATTCTGCTCGTGCTCGGTGGCGGCGTGTTGCTGTTTGCGCTCTTCCTTGCTCCCACCGTGTTGCATCTGGCCGTCACTCGGAGAACGAGGGAGATCCTGCTCGGCATAGCAGCGGTGCTGGTCACCTATGGCATTGTGCTGACCGTCATGCCGAAGGTGTGGACGCCCTTCGACGCGAAGTTCAGCTTGCCGAAGATTGGCTGGGCGGGAGTGTTTCAAATTGCGATTGCATTCGATTTGACCGCGGCGGTGCTTGCCTACTTCGTGTTGCGGAAAATGAAGGTTCCGGTGGCCCGCGATCTACCCGACTTCGGGGCGCAACCGTCGGCGGTTCCGGCATTCAAGCCGTAGGGCCATGCATCCGGTGCGCCGGTTACCAACCGATGGCGAGACCATCCTTCCGGTGGTCTGAACCTGCCCGGTAGAAGCCGTTCAAGACCGGCGCGCCGCCGCTCGTCGACTGTGAATCGCCGGCGTACGGCGTGAACATGATCGCTTGGTATCCTCCTACACCGGATCCCGTAATTCTCATGACGTTGTGGCCCATCTCGGCCAAGTCCGGCGCCAGCAGCTCATAGAGCGACCCCTCGAGCTGCAAAATATTTGGAACCTCGCTGTGGTGGAAGCGAGCCATGTCGGTGGCAGCCTGAACGTTCGCGCCGAGGTCGATGATGTTCACCAGCACCTGCGCGTGCCCCTGTGCCTGCATGTCGCCGCCCATCAATCCCAGGGTCATCAGCGGCCGATCGTTCTGCATCACGAATCCGGTTGAGAGCGTGTTGTAGGGCCGGTGATGGGGAGCGATCAGATTCGGACTGTTCGGATCAAGGGTGAAGAGCGATCCGCGATTGTGGAGAACGAACCCGAATCCAGGAACGGTGATCCCGGAACCGAAACCGGCGAAATTGCTGTTCACCCAAGAGACCATGTTGCCCCAGCGATCAGCCGTGGACAGGACGATCGTGTCGCCGTCCCCGTTGACCTTGGCGCCCAGGCGCGGCATCGGAGGGCACGTTTCATACCCGTCCGCGGTCAGGCACCCGGCCCGATTGGGATCAATCCGGTGGCACTGCGCCCGCGCGTAATCCTTGGAGGTCAACAGTTCCAACGGGACTTTGACGTAATCAGGGTCAGCGTTGAACTTGTATTGATCCCAATAGGCGAGCTTTTTCGCCTCAGCGATGAAGTGCCAGTAGCGCTTGTCGGTCGGCCCGATGCTGGCGAGCGACTCGCCGGGTGCCCACTCGGCGACGCAGACCTCGAGGAGGTTGAGAATCTCGGTCGCGTTCCAAGCTTGCGAAGGCGGCGGCAGCTCGAACACGTCGAAACCGTGGTAGCTGGTGGTCGCGGGTTCCACCCACTCCCCCCGGTACTCGGCGAGATCCTGTAGGGTCATCGTTCCACCGAGTAGGTTGGACTTGCGAACGATCGCTTCCGCCACCGCCCCCCGGTAGAAACCCTCGCGTCCCCGCTCCGCAAAAATCCGAAAGGCGCGCGCCAGGTCTGGGTTTCTGTAAAGCTGGCCCGGTGCTGGCTTGACCCCGTTGATGTACCACGTGGCGACTGAGTCCGGATCCCGTGCGGTACAGCAGTTTCTGAGCGGCAGGGCGTTGGGAAGATTCCAGTCGTTGGAAATCCGCTCCGAAACCGGAAATCCGTCTTCGGCGTAATGAATCGCCGGCTGCATCACTTCCCACAGAGTCAAGTTGCCGTAGCGGCGAATCACCTCATCCCACCCCCAGGCGGCGCCCGGCACCGTGACGCTTAGAATTCCGCCGCTCGGCATGCCAGAGCCCGGGCCCCAATTCCTAGGATCCCATTGGTAACCCAGCGAGTTGAAGCGCGCGAGGGTTGCGCCGGTCGGTGCCGTGCCGCTCGCGTTGAGAACGTGAAGTCGGTTCTCTCTCGCGATGTAGATGAATGCGAACAAATCACCCGCGATCCCCACGTTCATCGGCTCGACGATGTTGAGAACTGCCGCCGTTGCAACGGCAGCGTCGATCGCGTTCCCGCCGCGTTTGAGAATCTGCAACCCGGCCTCAGCGGCAAGGGGCTGGCTTGTAGCTACCATCCCGTGTTGAGCGATGACTTCGGATCGAGACTGGCGCAGGTAGCCCTGGGCGCGATCTCCCGGCACGGCCCGGCAAAATGGTGGCGGTGGAGTGTCGCTGCAGTAGCGCACTGGCGACTGGGCAAGCGGTGCGGTTGACGGAAGTAAAAGCGAAAGCGTGAAGCAGATCGAACAGAGCTTGCAATCCGGTCGAGCCATTGCCGCTCCTCGTTAGCGATTGTGGTCAGGGACCCCCGAAGCGCCGTGAGACTCCGCTCGAGCACCAGCCCTGTCAAGAAGATTGAGAATCGTGAAATTCACTACTTAGCTGTAACAACCGAGCCGATTGAGCATCTCAGCAATGCTGTAAGCAATGCTTTTGGCGGTAGTTGGACACCCAGCGCACGAGCGGTAACGCGACGCTTAGAATGTGAATTTTTTGGAAGAGGCACGGGAGAGCGCGCCTACGGGCGCAATTCCAATCAGTCAGCTGCTCATTGTGACGCGATGCGCATATTTCAAAGGGTGAGGGGAGATGCGGGATTTTAGAACGGTGGCGGAGATGTTGGGGTGGGGGGAGTCAAACTCACCAGCGATTGGCGCACCAAAGAGAAAGTGGCTGACTCACGGCCAATTACGCTCGCTGGTGGACCGAACAGTCAGCGCTCTGAACGCGATGGGAATCGGCCGGAACGACCGCGTGGCAATCGTTCTGAGCAATGGACCGGAGATGGCTACCGCCTTCCTGGTGGTCGCGGCCGGCGCCACGACTGTGCCGCTCAATCCGGGCTATCGGGAGGATGCTTTCGAGTTTTACCTTACCGACCTCAAGGCCAAGGCGCTGATCGTCGAGGCGGGCGAGGATTCTCCTTCGCGCGTTGCAGCGGCCCGGCTGAATATCCCCATCCTCGAGCTTAGGCCCAATCGCGAATCTGGAGCCGGCGACTTTTACCTGGAAGCGCCTGCGAAGATTTTACTGCCGAGCGGGTCGCCCGGATTCGCGGAACCGGATGACATTGCTCTCGTGCTGCATACTTCTGGTACCACGTCCCGGCCGAACATCGTCCCTCTGTCGCAGCGGAACATTGCCAGCTCGGCTCGGCAGATCCTGACCAGCCTGCACCTTTCGCCTTCCGACACCTGCCTCAACATCATGCCTTTGTTTCATATCCATGGGTTGATGGCCGGGGTGACCGCGTCGATCGGCGCTGGAGCTTCGGTGGTGTGCACGCCAGGCTTCAACGCCCTTCGTTTCTACAGTTGGGTCGACGAGCTGAAGCCCACCTGGTACACGGCCGTGCCCACCATGCACCAAGCAATTCTCGGCCGCGCGCGCGGGCATCGCCACACAATCGAGCGAATGCAGCTTCGCTTTCTCCGCTCGGCCTCGGCGCCGTTGCCCCCGCAGGTGATGAGCGAGCTGGAGCAAGTTTTCCATGCACCGGTTATCGAGAGCTATGGAATGACCGAGGCCTCGCACCAAATCGCGTCCAATCCCTTGCCCCCTCGCGTGCGCAGGCCAGGGTCGGTTGGGGTTGTCGCGCTGACGCAAGTGGCGATTCTCGACGAGCACGGCAAACAGCTCCCCCCTTTGACTCCCGGGGAGGTGGTGATTCGCGGACCAAACGTGACTCGCGGATACGAGAACAATCCCGCCGCCAACGCGCGAGCGTTCACCAATGGCTGGTTCCGAACCGGGGATCAGGGAGTCCTCGACGAAGCCGGATACCTTCGACTCACCGGCCGTCTCAAGGAGCTGATCAACCGCGGCGGCGAGAAGGTTTCTCCATTGGAGGTCGATGAGGTGCTGATGGATCACCCCGCGGTCGCCCAGGTGGTAACCTTCGCCATGCCTCACCATCACCTCGGGGAAGAGGTGGCTGCGGCCGTGGTTGTCCGCGATGGCCAGACCCTGACCGATCGCGAGCTGAGAGAATTCGCTTCCAGCCGCTTGGCCGACTTCAAGGTCCCTCGGAAGATCGTCTTCGTAAACGAGATACCGAAGGGGGCGACTGGAAAGCTGCAGCGGATTGGCTTGGCCGCAAAGCTCGGGCTGGCACCCTCGGAATCAGCTGCATGAAAATTTGCATCTTCGGTGCTGGCGCGATCGGCGGGTACATCGGTACCAAGCTTGCCCTGTCCGGCACCGAGGTTTCGTTCGTGGCCCGCGGCCCGAATTTGGCAGCGATCAAAGAACGAGGTGTCAAGCTAATTAGCGAAGGGCACACTCTGCTGGCGCGCCCGTATGCCACCGACAACCCCAAAGAGCTAGGGCCTCAGGACTACGTAGTGCTCGCGGTCAAGGCCCATGCGCTCTTGCCCGCGGCGGATTCGATTCGAACCCTGCTTGGGCCCAACACCACTCTCGTCCCGGCGATCAACGGCGTGCCATGGTGGTACTTCTACAAACTGCCGGGGCCTTACGAGAACACGCGGCTGCAGTCGGTCGATCCCAACGGGCAGCTCTGGGAGAAGCTCCCGCCATCGCGCGTAGTGGGCTGCATTGTCTATCCCGCCACTGATTTGATTGAGCCGGGAGTGATCGAGCATACCTACGGCAATCGCTTCGAAATTGGCGAGCCCGACGGGACCAAGAGCGATCGTGCAGTCACCTTCTCCGAGCTGATGATCAAAGCCGGCTTGCGCTGCCCGGTGCGGCCCCGAATCCGCGACAACCTGTGGATCAAACTCTGGGGAAATCTTTCGTTCAACATGATCTGCGCACTCACCACGACGACCCTGGGTGTGGTTGCGCGAGATCCCGAAACCGGCGCCGTCGCGCGCGCGATGATGGTCGAAGCCCAGGCGGTTGCGGAGAAGCTGGGGGTCCGGTTTCCGATCGACGTCGACGCCCGAATCGCTGGCGCCGCTGAGGTTGGAGATCATAAGCCCTCGACGCTGGTTGATCTCGAGCGCCGGCGACCGATGGAGATCGATCCACTGCTCGGTGCCGTAGTTGAAATGGGGCGGCTCGTGGGTTTGCCCACACCGACCTGCGACGTGGTGTTGGCGCTGGTGCGGCAACGCGCGCGTGCTGCCGGGTGTTACCCCGGCTAGTGCCGTATGGGCTGGACCTTCTCGAGGTAAGTGAACGTCGACCCAGCTCGGCGCAGAACCTTTTCATAGAGCGTGAAACTGAAGTGATCGGCGGCCTCAGCCGGGGCGATCGTCACCGAATCCACTGTGTAGTCGTTGGATCCTGCAGCGCTACCCTCGATTGCCTCCAGTAACGCGCGTCCATCCGTGCTCGGCAGATCCAGGCCGAGCAAGGCGGCGATTGTCGGCGCGATATCCGCGTTTCCGCTCGGCAAGGGGTCTTGGAAGTGGGTGCGGAAGTGAGGCCCCTGAGCGATCAGGACGGCGCGTATGTCGTCTGGACCAAGCGTGCCGTGCATGCCTCGGTAACGCGAGCGGGTCATCCCCGCGAACTCGACGCCGGGAACGCACCGCACCGCTTGGGTTTCATCGAAAGTATATCCTAGCACCGCGTCTGGATTTCGGCCGACCTTGTCCTCGGCGAAGATCGCCGACAGAGGAAGGGTTCCAGGCAGAGCACCGTAGCGCGACGCCACGAAGATCGAGGCGATCTCCGAGCGACCCTGCGCAAAGCGCACGAGGTCCGCAGCGAGCTTCGGATCCTTGGATGGGATGTACAAAAAGTCGCTGCCTCCATTGACCGCGACGATCACCGCGCGCGGGCCTAGTTGGGCAGGCAGCACGTATGACGGGGTGCTGTACCGCGCGAGCCCAGGACAGGCGCCTTCGCCTTCGCGCACCGGGTAAGGAGCGAGCACTGGCGAGAACAGACAGCCGTTCCCGTCGTAAGCCTCGAATCCTGCCTGGGTGAGCAAGTGCGCGAGTCGCACTTCCCCAGGTTCGACCTCTGAACTGCAGGTCGGTCGCACACTGGAACCAAGCGGATTACCGACGGTGGTATGCCCGTGATCGCTCATCACCAGGAGATCTATCGTTCCGCGGATTCCATCCGCACGGAGCCGCTCTTGGAGTCTTCCGAGCAGAGCGTCCTGCCGCGCAAGAGCGTCGCGATACGCCGGCGATCCCAGGCCGTAGACATGCGCGGTCGAATCTGGGTCGCGAAGCCATAGCACGGTCAGGTCGGGACCCTTTGTCAGCACATGATCGAGATAGACGTCGAGCATCAATGCGTTCACTTTCGTGTGCCGCGAGGCCTTCGCCTCCGGGTCGGGAGTCACACCGTCCGCAAGGGTCTGGAGCTTCTCTGGGCCGAGTGGCCAATGGACGGAAGGGAGCGCGGCGCGTAACTCTTCTGCAAGTGCATCGGGAATCACCACTTGCTCGTCGATCACCATCCCGCCCGAGTGAAGGTCCTGCAGAAACGCCGGACCGGCCTTCCCCACGGTGGCCGTCTTCAAACCGGTGCGCTGCGCAACCTCGAAGAGAGTCGGCCTGAGGAGGAGTCGATTGCCGAGATTGGCATCGAGACTTCGCAAGACCCCGTAGTCTTCGGTGAAAGCAACCTCCCGATCGAAGTGCACGGCTTTTCCCGCCGTGTCCCTGCCTACCGGCCCCGGCAGAAAGACAAAATTCCCGTAGAAGGCGTTGCTCCCGGGAAAGCTGCCCGTTGCCAGCGCGGTGGCATTCACCATCGTAAAGGTGGGGTAGACCGAGTGGTGATCCGGAAAATCCACACCTGCTTGGCGCAAGGCGTAGAGATTCGGTGTGTCGGCGCGGGTGATCGCGTCGGGGCGGAGACCATCCCATACGAAGACAATCACCTGCGCTCGCTTATCGCGCGAGCGCTCCGATCGGGATGGCGCGTGACTGCATCCGACCGTGGTCAGGAGCAGCAGCAAGACGACGTGGCGGACGACTCGGCGCATGGGCTACTCCAGGGCGGTTAGCCTATTTGGAGGAGGAGGCCGGGTCTGATCCCGTCGGGGACAAGGCTTCAATTGCTGCGAAGCCATTCCTGCGCAGCTCTTGGTTGAGAAGCTGCAGGTCGTGATCGCGCAGCTGTTGCCACCTTGCGAGGAGCAGCCCGAGCGCCTGGCGAAGCTCACGGAAGGTCGCTTCCATCGCTCGGGTCGGCGCGCGCTCCGAGCCGTCCACCAGCTGCAGCAAGTGCTGCAAATTCTGACTCAGCCGTGAGAAATCTTGCTTCCTCTTTCCAGTGGCAGGTGGCGAATAGAAGTCTTCAGTTTCTCCTTCCAGGGCAGCTACCTCTCCCTTCAGAGGCGCGATTGCATCGGAGATCTTTTTCGACTCGGCGTGCAGCAGCGCCTTTTTCATTGCCTCGTGCAGGGACTTCACTTCGCTGAGCGCGGCAAAATCCTGATCCATTGCCCGCGCGATGTCACTCTCGAGCTGGAATTTTCTCGCCAGCTCCTTCGGCGTGCTCTTGAGACGGGGATCAAGGATTACGGTTAGCGGCTGGGTGCGAGTGTTCTCGCCCACGGTCAACTTCAGTGTGTATTTGCCAGGCAACGCGCTAGGCCCGCGGGGAAATCGAGGCGTGTCTCGGTAGATTGCCGAAATCGGGTAATCGGGTTCGATCGAGGCCGGTGGTGGGTAATGCAGGTCCCAAACGAACCGGTGCATTCCCGCTTTTCCTGACAAAATGGGGGTCGGACGCACCCAGTAGGTCGGCACGCTCATGTCCTTGATCGGTGGCTCCGGTCGATCGGTGCTGGAGAAGTGCCGGACCGGTCTGTTTTGAGGATCGAAGATTTCGAGGGTTACCGCCGAAGTCGCCGTGCTTCGAAGGTAGTAGTTGAGGATCGCCCCGTCGGGCGGGTTCTTTCCTGAGGATTCTTCCGGCGGAAGTGGCGTATCGGTATTGCGGTTCCAACGCACTCGGTAGGCCGGCTGCGGGCGATAGAAGTAGAGCGGGGATTCGTCAGCCGAGAGCTGCCGCAGCGGAGTGATATCGTCGAGAATCCAGAAGGAACGTCCGTGGGTCCCGACAATCAGATCGTCGCCATGAATCGTCAAATCCCTCATCGAGGTGTGCGGCAGGTTGAGTTGTAACGAGCTCCAACTGTCTCCCTCATCGAACGAGACGTATACGGATCGTTCGGTACCCACGAACAACAGTCCTTTACGCACCGGATCTTCGCGAACCACATTAATGGGAGCGTTGTCCGGCAGTCCGGCGGTGATCTTCTGCCATGTCTTTCCCGCGTCCCTTGTCCGGTAGAGATACGGTCTCAGATCGTCCAGCCGGAACCGGTTGATTGCTGCGAAAGCCATGTCCGCGTCGAAGTGCGATGCCTCGATGACCGAAACCTTGCTCCAGGGCGTCAAATCGGGGGGCGTGATGTCTGACCAATGCTCGCCTCCGTCGCGGGTGAGGTGAATCAGCCCATCGTCGGTTCCGGCCCAAATGATTTTGATGTTCTGGAACGACGGCGCAAGTGCGTAGATGACGCCGCGATGTTTGCCCTTCTCCGGATCCAGGTCGCGGAAAATTCCTAGATTCTGGGGTACTGCGTAGTCCCGGCGGGCGAGGTCTGGGCTGATGGTCTTCCAAGTTTGGCCGCCATCGGTGGTTTTGAACAACACGTTGGATGCGAAGTAGAGCGTGTGAGGGTCGCGCGGTGAGAAGACGACCGGCTCGGTGCGAACGTACCGGTACTTTCCGAGTCTGACGGGTTCGGGTGAGATGTCTTGACTCTCAGATAAGGACTGATCGCCTCGGGTGATTCGTCCGCCGTAGAGAATTCTCCAATCGAGCGGATCTGGCGCCACGTAGCCGTATTCTTCGATTCCAGCGGGACGCCAGTCCCGAAAGCTGATCTCGCCAAAGTCACTTCGGCTAGGAATGGCCACCGATCCACTTTCCTGTTGCGATCCATAGACCCAATACGGAAAGCGATTGTCGGTAATCACGTGATACAGCTGCGCAGTCGGTTGGTTGTACCAACTGCTCCAACTTCCTCCGCCGTTGACGCTGATCGTCGCGCCCTGATCGCTGCTTAGCGCGATGATCTCTGGATGCTCTGGGTTGATCCAAATCCGCTGGTAATCGTCTCCACCCGGAGCTCCTTTGATCGCGGTAAAGCTGCGCCCGCCGTCGATCGAGCGGTAAGTCGAACGATTCGCCAGATAGACCACGTCCGGATTGTCGGGTGCCACTGCAAGGCCGTTCGCTCCGGGTCCGCGGCCAGTCACTGGCCGCTCGGCATTGACCCGGTCCCAGCTCTCGCCCCCGTCGTCGGAGCGGTAGAGCCCGCTGAACTCCTTTCTCGACTCTGCCAGCAAGTAGATCCGGTTTGGCCGGCTAGGCGCAATCGCCAGCCCAACCCGTCCCCACTCGTCTGCTTTGAGCAGACCACGGCTCTGCTGCCGCCAGGTATTGCCGCCGTCTGTGGACTTGAACAATCCGCCTCCCGGGGCTTCGATCGATTGGCCACTGCGAATTTCCCACGGGGCGACGCGCGCCGCCCAGAGCGCGGCATACATCGTCTGTGGATTGCCGGGTTCAAACGCCAGGTCCACTGCGCCGGTATTCTCGTCGCGGTACAAGATCCTCTCCCAGGTCTCACCGCCGTCGACGCTTCGAAAAACTCCGCGCTCTGAGTTGGGTCCATAGGGATGACCAAGCACCGCTGCAAAAACCCGGTTTGGATCGCGCGGATCGATCAAGATCACGGCAATCTGCTGTCCATCTCGGAGCCCAAAGTGACGCCAAGACTGACCCCCATCGGTTGTCTTGTAGATACCGTCCCCAACGGAAAGGTCGGGCCGCTGCAGGCCTTCCCCGCTTCCAACGTAGATTATGTTTGGATTAGAGGCGGCGACCGCGATTGCACCGACCGAGCCCGTTGGTTGGCCATCGAAGATGGGAGTCCATACCTGTCCATAGTCTGAGCTTCGCCAGACGCCACCATTGACCGCGGCCATGTAGAACAGGTTGGGTTGACGCGCGACGCCGGTGATTGCGACGGTTCGCCCGCCTCGGAACGGGCCGATGCATCGCCACTGCATCTCTGAAAATTGGCTGGGATCCCAGCGTTGCCCGAGCGCCTGGTGCGCCAGCAACCAGGTCAGGAATACAACGGCGTGTGCGGAGTTGCGGGCGAAATGGGTCGGGGACAATCTTGCTAAAGACACAAGTGCTCTCCTTTATTTCACGCCTGCGCCAATTGCGAACAAAAGGTTTGCGCTGGTAGAGGCCGATCGTGTCCGGGCGGCGCACAATCGGTGTTGGATTGATCTCTGCTGTGGTTGCGCTGCTGTTGCTTTGGTGGCTCCGCGCCTCAGTCGCTCCGCCAGCCAGCCATTCTCCGGCTCGCGCCCCCAGTCGCATCCAGCGGACCGCCGGTGAAATCGAGGCCTGGCGGCTGGACGAGGCTTCACCCATCCAGCTTAACCGCGGAGCGTCCGCTCAAGACACGACGGCGATAGCTGGGTCCCTGCGAGGGCATGTCCTCTCCAGCGCGACCGGGCAGGGGATCAGCGGAGCTGAGCTCAGCTTCGAGTTCGCGCGCGGCGCAACGTCGATCCGAACGGGAAGCGGAGGAGCGTTTCGTTTTGAGCCTTCGGAGATCGGCACGTACCGCTTGGCCTCGGTCACCGCAGATGGCTTTTTGCCGTTCGCGCCGGAGTGGGGCCGAAGTCCGATCACATTCAATGCCCGTGTGGGCGAGCGAATCGAAGACGTGGTTTTGATGTTGTCCCCCGCTGTTGAGTACGTCGGAGTGGTTCTGGATCGCGATGACAAGCCGGTCGCGGGCGCAGACGTTCGCCTGCTCAATGCAGCCGAGGGCGTTACCGCCTTGGCGCCGCTGCCGGATCGCTTCACATCGGACGATCGCGGCGAGTTTCGTTTTCGTGCTCCCGAAGGGGCATGGCTGGAAGCCAATCATCCGAGTTTCTCTGCGGGCCGAGCGTACCTGGGTCAATACGCACTGGCTTCTCGCCGCCTGGAGATCCACCTGTCTGCCTTGCGTCCGTCGGTAGAACTCGAGAGCATTGCCGGGCGCGTTTTGGACCCGCAGGGAACGCCAATCGAAGGTGCATCCGTCTCGGTGCGCAGCCGCGGTCGCCGACGGCAAGGCCGCTTCCACCCGGACGTGAGATCGAATCCCGATGGACAGTTCCAAATCACCGATCTGTGGCCGGCCGAGTACGACTTGCGGGCGAGCTATCCTGGCTATGCCCCGGCCAAGGCGGATTCGATTCCATCGGGCTCAAGCTCGGTCGTGCTGAAGCTGTCTTTGGGAACCCGATTGAGCGGCACAGTCCGGGATGCCGCGACCCGAGCGCCTATCGCGGCATTCACTTTGAGCCTGCAGCGGGTCCGTGGCCCGCTTTCACGAGATGCCTTGACCTCGGTCGCTTTCATGGATGGCCAAGGCAAGTACGAAATATCGGGACTACCGCCAGGCAATTACGCGGCGATCGTCGCCGGTTATGGCTATTCACCTTCGGCGGAGGCGATCTTTACCAACGAGGAGGGACCCTCCGATAAGCTGATTGATTTCGACCTGAAAAAAGGTGCTGAGCTGTTTGGAAGGGTAGTGGACCGAAAGAGCGGCGCGGCGCTTGCGCGCGCACAGGTCTATCTGGAAGGACAGCTCAGCTCGGCATCGGTGATTTCGCTGCTATCCTCGACGGTGACCGATTCCGCCGGTCGCTTCGAGTTGCGAGGGCTGGCGGGTGGATTGGGCTCGGTTACGGTGAGTGCCGAGGGTCACCACACCCGGATTGTCTCCGGGCTGCAGTTTGAGAATGGGCAGCGGCTTGGGCCAGTCGAGCTGGATTTGACTCCGACTGCCGAAGGCGAAGAGCCCACGCTCGAGCTGACCGGAATAGGTGCGGTTCTTATGGCGAGGAATGACGTTCTGGTCATCTCCGAGCTGATGCCCGGAGCGGGTGCCGCTCAGGCAGGATTGGTGGTCGGGGATGAGATCCTCTCAATCGACGGACAGACCGTGCTTGAACTGGGCTTCAATGGCGCGGTCCAGCACATTCGTGGACCGGAAGGAACTTGTGTGCCGATGACGATTCGGCGTGCCGCCGATCGGAGCTTGATCACGATTACCGTCTGCCGCCAACGCGTCCGCGGCTAGCTTCCGGCCGCGGGGCTCGCTCCAAGCGCTCGGCGTCTTCCTCCCAGCCGCTGCGCGAGCCGCTCCATGTAAAGGTACACCACCGGCGTGGTGAACAGCGTCAGGGCCTGAGAGAAGAGCAAGCCGCCGACGATCGCGATTCCCAGTGGTTGCCGAAGTTCGGAGCCGACGCCGGATCCAAGGGCCAACGGCAGCGCACCCAACAACGCCGCCATGGTGGTCATCATGATCGGCCGAAAACGCAACAGGGAGGCTTGGAAGATCGACTCTTCCGGTTTCATCCCCTGATCGCGTTCTGCCTCGAGCGCGAAGTCGATCATCATGATCGCGTTCTTCTTCACGATTCCGATCAGCAGGATCACGCCGATCACCGCAATCAGGCTGAGCTCGGTTTTGCAGAGGATCAGCGCCACCAATGCGCCCACTCCGGCCGAAGGGAGCGTCGAGAGAATCGTGATCGGATGAATCAAACTCTCATAGAGAATGCCGAGGACGATGTAGACCGCAATTAATGCGGTGATGATCAGGACCGGCATCGTCTTCAGCGAAGCCTGAAAGGCCTGGGCGGTCCCCTGGAAATTGGCTTGAACGGTTGGAGGCATTCCGATCTGCTGTGAGGCGCGGTTGATCGCGGTGACGGCATCGCCCAGCGCGACGCCGGGCGCGAGGTTGAACGACAGCGTGATGGCGGGGAATTGGCCTTGATGGTTGACCGCTAGAGACGTCAGACCTGGTTCGTAGTGCGTAAATTGGCTGAGGGGAACGGGCTCGTTGCTGGACGAACGGATGTAAATGTACTTCAGCGCATCTGGGTTCTGCTGAAACTCGGGCTTGACCTCCAGGACCACCCGGTACGCGTTCAGCTCGGTGTAGACCGTGGAAACCTGCCGTTGCCCGAAGGCATCGTAAAGCGTGTCGTCAATCGCTTGGGGCTGAATTCCAAGTCGTGCGGCCGTATCGCGATCAATTTTCACGGTCGCCTGAAGCCCGGCGACCTGTTGATCGGTGGCGACATCGCGCAACTGCGGTAAGGATTGGAGCTTCGAGAGCAGCAGCGGCGCCCAGCGCAGCAACTCCGGGAGGTTCGCGTCTTGTAGCGTGTACTGATACTGGGTTCGGCCAGGTCGGCCTCCCATCCGAACGTCTTGGATCGCTTGGAGGTAGAGGTTGATGCCTGGCACTCGGGCCGTTTTCGGTCTCAATCGGTTGACGACCTGGTCGGCACTGACCTTGCGGACCTTGAGCGGCTTGAGCTGGATGATAAGAAAGCCGGTGTTCCCGGTGCTGCCTCCGCCCATATAGGAGCTGACGTGCTCCACGGCGGGATCGGCTAGCACCACCTGATTCAGCGCCTCCGACCGCCTTCTCATCTCGTTGAAAGAGATGTCTTGGCTCGCTTCTGAGAACCCGGTCAGGATACCGGTGTCCTGCTGGGGGAAGAAGCCCCTTGGGACCTTGATGTAGAGAACGACGGTGAGAACGATCGTGGCGATCGTCACCGCTAGAACGAGCCGCTGATGCCGAAGTACCCATCGCAGCGAGTGCTCGTACGCGCTCAGCATGTCGGAAAAAAAACGTTCTGAGGCTCGGTAGAGGCGGCCATGCCTGACGGTTCTCTCGTCGCGAAGAAACTTGGCGCACATTGCGGGGGTGACGCTCAGGGACACCAACGCCGAGAGCGCCACCGCGATGCTCAACGTGACCGCGAATTCTCGAAATAGACGACCAATGATTCCGCCCATCAGCAGAATCGGAATGAACACCGCGAGCAACGAAACGGTGATCGAAACGATGGTGAAACCAATCTGGCGGGATCCTTTGAGCGATGCGTCCAGCACCGAGTCACCTGCCTCAATGTAGCGGGTGATGTTCTCGATCATCACGATCGCGTCGTCCACGACGAAGCCGGTAGAGATCGTCAGGGCCATCAGCGACAGATTGTCGATGCTGTAGCCCAGCAAGTACATCGCGCCGAAGGTACCCACCAGTGAGAGCGGCACCGCTACCGACGGAATGATCGTCGCTCTGAGGTCGCGCAGAAAAACGAACACCACCAGCACCACCAATCCAAATGTCACCATCAGGGTGAATTCAACGTCCGAGATCGATCCGCGAATCGTGGCGGTGCGGTCGGTCGTGATCGTGATATCGATCGCGGGAGAGATCGACGCCTTCAGGTTTGGCAGCAGGGCTTTGATCCGATCAATCGTCTCGAGGATGTTGGCCCCAGGCTGTCGGCGCACGACGATTACAATTCCGCGCTTGCCGTCCAACCACGCGGCGAGTCGATTGTTCTCGACCGAATCGATCACCGTCGCGATATCGCCCAGCCGGACCGGCGCTCCATTGCGATACGCGATGATCAACGATCGGTACGGCTCGGCGACGAAGAACTGGGTGTTCGCGGAAATCGTCGTGGCCTGGCTCGGGCCATTGAAGTTCCCGATCGGCTCGTTCACGTTGACCCGCGCGATCACCGCCCGAACGTCCTCAAGAGTAAGGCCGGTGCCGGCCAGCGCGACTGGATCCACCTGGATTCGCACAGCCGGTTGTTGTCCGCCGCCGACGAACACCTGACCGACGCCGGGAATCTGGGAGATCTTCTGTACCAGGATGGTATTCGCAGTGTCGAAAATTTCGGCCAGCCGGATGTTGTCGGAGGTGAGCCCGAGCACCATGATCGGCGCATCCGCCGGGTTGTTCTTCCGGTAGTTCGGCCGACTCGGAAGATTGGTGGGAAGCTCGCCGCCCGCCGCGTTGATCGCCGCTTGAACGTCGCGAGCGGCTGCGTCCAGGTTTCGATCCAGATCAAACTGCAGGGTAATCTGCGCCGAGCCGAGCGTACTGGTAGAAGTTATTTCGTTGACTCCGGCGATCCGCCCGAATCTCCGCTCGAGCGGAGTGGCCACCGCCGAAGCCATGGTTTCGGGACTGGCGCCCGGCAGGCCAGCGGACACGGCGAGGGCGGGGAAGTCCACCCGGGGCAGCGGCGCTATCGGAAGCATTCGATAGGCCACCGCGCCGGACAGTAGAATCGCGGCCGCCAGCAGCGAGGTGGCGATCGGCCTTCGAACGAACGGTTCGGAGACGTTCACATCGCCTCTCCCTCGGCAACCGGCTTGGGCTGGACGCTCACCCTGGTCCTCCAGCGCGCGAACCATCTGCTCGCCCGGTCCATATAGAGGTAGATCACGGGTGTCGTGTAGAGCGTCAGAACCTGAGAGATCAGCAGCCCACCGACAATTGAAATACCGAGTGGGCGCCGCAATTCCGAACCGGTGCCGGAACCCAACGCGAGCGGAATTCCGCCCAAAAGCGCGGCCATTGTGGTCATCATGATCGGCCGAAAGCGCAACAGGCACGCCTGATAAATCGAGTCCTCCGGCTTCAGCCCCTGCTGTCGCTCTGCTTCCAGCGCGAAGTCAATCATCATGATCGCGTTTTTCTTGACGATGCCGATCAGCAGAATGACGCCGATCAACGCGATCACGCTGAACTCGGTCCGGCTGAACATCAGGGCCAACACCGCCCCGACCCCGGCGGAGGGCAGGGTGGAGAGAATGGTCACCGGGTGGATGTAGCTCTCGTAGAGAACGCCGAGCACGATGTAAACGGTGATCAGCGCTGCCAGAATCAGAAAAGGCTCGGTGGCCAACGACGACTGGAATGCCTGAGCGGTGCCCTGGAAGTTCGGCCGAATGCTAGCGGGCATTCCGATTTCCTGTTCAGCCCGGCGGATCGAGGAAACTGCGTCACCCAAAGCAACGTTGGGAGCGAGGTTGAATGACAAGGTGACTGCCGGAAACTGGCCCTGATGGCTGATCGAAAGGGGGGCGGTCGTGGTTGCGAAGCTGACAAAGGCGCTGAGTGGCACCGCCTCCCCCGAGCTGGAGCGCACGTAAATTTGCTTGAGGGCGTCTGGACTCTGTTGAAACTCGGGCTTGACTTCGAGGATCACCCGGTACTGGTTGAGCTGGGTGAAGATGGTGGAGATCTGACGCTGACCGAATGCATCGTAGAGGACGTCGTCGATCGCTTGGGGCAGGATTCCCAGGCGGGCGGCGGTGTCGCGGTCGATCTTCAAGCTAGCCTGAAGCCCGGTGGTTTGCTGATCGCTCGCCACATCGGTGAGCTCGGGCAAGGTCTTAAGCTTCGCCAGAACTCGAGGTCCCCAAGCCTGAAGCTCCTCGATGTTCGCGTCCTCGAGCGTGTATTGGAACTGGGTCCGGCTGATCCGGTTCTCCACGCTCAGGTCCTGCACCAGTTGCAGATAGAGCGTGATTCCTTGCACCTTCGCTAATTTCGGTTGAAGCCGCGAGATCACTTCGGCGGCGCTGCTGCGTTGATCCCTGGGCTTGAGGGCGATCGACATCCGACCACTGTTGGTGGTGGTGTTAACTCCGTCCGCCCCGATGAACGAGGCGACGCTGCTCACGTCCGGGTCGGCGATCACTACTTCCGAAAGCGCCCGCTGGAGCTCCATCATCTTTTGAAAGGAGACATCCGGACCCGCCTCGGAAACGCCCTGCAAAAGACCGGTGTCTTGTTGCGGAAAAAATCCCTTTGGAACGACATAGAACAGAATCAGGGTCAGGCAGAGTGTGCCGATCGTCACCAGCAGGGTCGTTCGCTGGTGTCGCAGCACCCATTTCAAGCCTCGGTCATAGGTCCCGATCATCGATTTGAAGAAGCGTTCTGACCACTCGTACAGCCGGCCATGACGCGACTCGTGAATCGGCCGCAAAAGCTTGGCGCACATCATCGGGGTCAAGGTCAATGAGAGGAGGGCCGAGACCACAATCGCGATGCTTAAGGTGACCGCGAACTCTCGAAACAGGCGACCGATCACCCCGCCCATGAAGAGCAAGGGGATCAACACCGCCACCAGCGAGACGGTGAGTGAGACGATCGTAAAGCCAATCTGTTTGGCCCCCTTTAACGCTGCTTCGAACACTGAATCGCCTTGTTCGATGAAGCGGGAGATGTTCTCGATCATCACGATTGCATCGTCGACGACGAAGCCGGTCGAGATCGTCAACGCCATCAACGAAAGGTTATCGAGGCTGTAGCCGAGCAGGTACATGACCCCGAAGGTGCCGATCAGAGAGAGGGGCACCGCGACGCCCGGGATGATCGTGGCCCAAAGGCTTCTGAGAAACAGGAAGATCACCAGCACCACCAGGACGATGGTCAGGATCAGGGTGAACTGCACGTCCGCAACTGAAGCTCGGATTGTCTCGGTGCGGTCGGTGAGGATCGACAAGTCGATTCCGGGCGGCATCGAGGCCTTGAGTTGCGGCAAGAGTGCTTTGATCCGATCGGCGACTTGAATGATGTTCGCACCGGGCTGGCGCTGGACGTTCAGAATGATCGCGCGGTGGTTGTTGGCCCAGCCCGCCAGTTGAGCGTTCTCCACCCCATCGACCACGTTCGCCACATCACGGAGCCGGAGTGGCGCGCCGTTGCGATAAGCGATCACCAATGGGCGGTACGACGCAGCATTGTAGAGCTGATCATCCGCGGCCAAGGTGTAGGACTGCTTGGCGCCATCCAGGTTGCCCTTGGGTTGATTGACGTTGGCCTGAATCAGCACTGCCCGGATGTCCTCGAGTGACAGCCCCAGGCCTGCGACCGCCGCGGGATCTACTTGCACCCGAACCGCCGGTTTCTGTCCTCCGCCCAAGGTCACCAGCCCGACTCCGCTGACCTGCGAGATTTTCTGCGCAAGCACCGAATCGGCATAATCGTCCACTTGACTCAGAGGCGTGGAGTCCGAGGAAACGGCGAGGGTCAAAATCGGGGCGTCGGCCGGATTGCTCTTGCTGTAAGTGGGAGGCGAAGGAAGCGAGCGCGGTAGCAGATTGGAAGCCGCGTTGATCGCGGCCTGCACGTCTTGTTCTGCCGCATCGATGTCCCGCTCGAGCTCGAATTGAAGTGTCACCTGCGAGTTGGCGAAGCTGCTGATCGAATTCATCTGGTTCAGCGACGGCATCTGCCCGAACTGTCGCTCCAGAGGGGTAGTGACCGACGAGACCATCGTGCTCGGGCTGGCGCCCGGCAGCATGGCGGAGACCGAGATCGTCGGGTAGTCAACCTGTGGAAGGGCGGCGACCGGCAGCAAGCGGTAGCCGAGCGCTCCCGCCAGCAGCAAAGCCACCATCAGCAGTGACGTCGCGACCGGTCGCCGAATGAACGGCTCTGAAATGCTCACTGACTGGACCTCATTTCGGCAGTGGAAGAACCGCCGCCGTTCGTCGTCGCAGCTTGCTTGTTCTCGGGGGCGTTTGGAGAACCCTTGGTGTCCACCCGGATACCCGGCCGGAGCTTGAACTGCCCTTCCGATACCACCACCTCGCCGACCCTAAGCCCGGCGTCGATCACCGCGTTGTCACCGGAATTCGCCGCGGTGACCGGCCTCGCGTCAACGGTCTGATCCGGTTTGACGACGTAAACAAACGTCCCGTTCGGCCCGTTCTGGACGGCGGAGGCCGGCACCACCAGCGCTCCTTTGCGTGTGCTGAGCTGCACGCGCACTTTGACGAACAGATTCGGCCAGAGCGCTCGCTTTGGGTTGGGGAATACCGCTTTCAGTTTGAGAGTGCCCGCGGTTGGGTTGATCAGGTTGTCCACCAACGATACCTCGCCAGTACCCAGATCGGTCCGTCCGTCACGGCTGAGGGCCTGAGCACTGAGCGGGTGCTGCGACATTTCCTGATTGATCGCCGCCAAATCGTCTTGAGGCAGCGTCACCAGTACGGCGATCGGATCGAGCTGAGTAATCACCACCATCCCGTTGGGATCGTTCGCATGGATCATGTTTCCGGGATCCACCTGGCGCAGGCCGGTTCGTCCGTTCAGCGGCGAAGTGATCCGGGAGTAGCTCAGCTGAAGCTTGGCGTTGTCGACCTGAGCGTGATCCGCCTGAACCGCGGCCTCAAGCTGAGCCACCATTGCGCGTTGCTCGTCGAGTTGCTCCTGGGCGATCAGGTTCTCTTTGCGCAGCGCTTCGTTGCGCGTGAGGAGCAGCCTGGCTTGCGTCGCTTGCGCCTGATCTTTCGCGAGCGCCGCTTCCGCCTGCTTCACCTGGATTTCAAATGGCCTGGGGTCAACCTGCGCCAACAGGTCTCCTTGACGCACCTCCTGTCCCTCGCGGAAAGCCACGCTGATCAACTGACCGTCCACCCGCGACTTCACGGTCACGGTGTTGAATGCGACCACCGTCCCCAAGCCCTCCAGGTAGATTGGAAGGTCCTTTTGGACCACCACCGCAGTGATCACCGGTACGGAGAAGTTGCCGGCCAAAGCGCGCGGATCGGAGGGTTGGCCCTTGGTTTTGCTGCCTGCTCGCAAAACCACCGCAACCCCCACCAGCAACCCCAACAGCAGAGTTAATCCTATCCAGCGCTTTCGCGACATCGCGATCATCGTCGGGCCATTGGGTTCATTGGATCTAATACGCGCAGTCGTTCGGAAACTCGCACAGCCCTTTTACTCTTGGCTTTTACTCTGAGCCTTGGAGAGACGGGGGAAAACATCGGCTGGCTCGTATCATGGGTAGTGTTGGTCCCGATTGCATACGAGCAACCGCTGGAATTTGCTTTCCGCGCTACACTCTCGCCCGTTCCGCTGCTAGCAAGGTTTCGCACGGATTGGGCGAAAATACGCGTGTTCGAACGGGACTACGGGGCTGCCAAGGACGAGCAGCTGATGGCCTGGGTCGTGGAGGGAGACCGGCGCTCGTTCGACGCTCTTGTCGACCGCCACCTCGAGCGTGCGCTGCGCATTGCCGCTCGCATTGTCGGAAACTCCGCCGACGCCGAGGAGATCGCCCAGGAAGCGATGCTCAGGGTCTGGACCCGCAGTCGGAGCTGGCGCCCGAACCGGGCGAAGTTCACCACCTGGTTCTACCAGATCATCGTCAACCTGGCGTTCGACCATCGCCGCCGGCCGTCCGCCGAACCCCTCGAAGCGGCAGCGGATCCTGCCGATCCCTCCCCTCTCGGGTCTGCAGCGCTAGAAGATCTCGAGCGACGACGAGCGGTCGCCGAGGCGATTCGACAGTTGCCCGCGCGCCAACGAGCAGCGCTGACGCTTTGCTACTATGAGGGGTTGAGCGGAGAAGAGGCCGCGAGTGCGCTTTCCACCTCGCTCAAGGCCGTAGAGGGCCTGTTGCTTCGCGCGCGGCGATTCTTGAAGAAACAGTTGCAGTCACAAGATGTCTAGGGGGTCAGGCCGATGACACTCTCCGAATTCCAACGCCTGCTCAACACCTGGGGGAGCGATCTCCAGCGGTGGCCAGAGGGGGAACGAGAACGGGCGGCGGCCCTGTTGCGAGATTCCGCGGCCGCTCGTGAGTTGAGGGCGGAGGAGCAACAGTTGGATCGCGCCTTGGACGCCCAGCCACTGCCGATCGAACAGGAGCCGAGCGCTCGTGCCCTGCGGCGGGCGCTTCGAAGCGAGCTCGACCGCTTGCCGGAGCGGGCGGGTTTTTGGGGCGCTACCTTCGGCTTCGGATGGGTACGAGCGGGCGCATTCGCTGCGGTTGCGGTGCTCGCGATCGCTCTAGGCTGGGTGATTTCCGAGCCGGGCGATGTGCAAGGCTCGGCGGATGACGTTGCGTCGTTGTTGATGCGCGACACCGCTGGGATCGGTCCATGAATTCCCGATTCTGGACACTACGGAAGGGGCTTACTCTATCGGTCGCCCTCAATGTCTTCCTCGTTTTCCTGGTTGCATCGCACGTGTGGCGCCACCGGCAGTATGAACGTCAAGACAAGCTCGAGCGGTTTTTCGCGCGTGTAAATTCCGAGCTCTCGAAAGAGGACTCGCGCAGGTTCGAGGCAGCGCTCGGCCCCCATCTGCCGGATCTGACTGGCAAGGAGCTCGAGCTCAAGCGCGCTCGCCAGCGGGTGTTCGAAGCGCTCAGCGTCGAGCCATTCGACCCCGAGGCGTTTCGTCGCGCGATCGAGGAAGCACGAGGCCGCCGCGCAGCTTTCGAGGATCAATTTCTAAAATCGTTCATTGAGGCGGCCCAGCGGATTTCTCCGGAGGGTCGACGGCGGCTATCCGCTATAAGAGTCACTCCCGGATAGGAAACGGAGGGCTCATTGAAGACCGCGATTACAACCTGTTTGGCGTTGCTGACCAGCCTGGCGGCGGCGCAGACCGCCCAACCCGCGCGGAGAGTTTTGTCCTTGAGCGAGGCAGTTCGAACGGCGCTGGCCCAGCAACCAGCCCTTCGGCAGTCCCAGGCCGGAACCGATGCCGCCTACGCGCGGGCCGATGAGACCCGATCGCCGTTGCTTCCGCAGGTCAGCGCCAGCGCGATCTATTCGCGGCAAACCGGCAACTTCGTGGCACGACCGGGACAACTTCCGAACACCTTCAATTCCTCCGCTGGTGCCAGCTTTCGTAGCTTCAATTTCTTTCAGTTCGGAGCCGCGGCCTCGCAGTTGATCTGGGACTTTGGCCTGACGCTCGACCGCTGGCGGGCGGCGCAGGCGATTGCTGCGGCACAGCTCGCGACGGAAGAGGCGTTCCGTCTGTTTACGATTCTCAATGTTCAAGTTTCCTATCTCAATGCTGGCGCACGCCGAGACCTCGTGCAGGTGGCACGCGAGACGCTCGCCAATCAGGAGCTGCATCTGAAGCAGATCACTGGATTCGTGCAGGTGGGAACCCGACCAGAGATCGATCTTGCCCAGGCTCGCACCGATGAGGCCAATGCGCGCGTCCAGCTGATCACCGCCGAGAACAACTATGCCATTTCAAAAGCACAGCTCAACCAAGCGATGGGCGTTGAAGGACCTACAGACTACGACGTGGGAAATGACACCATTCCCCCGTTCGCCCAGGAGGATCAGCTACTCGCTCCGCTGTTGGACCTCGCGCTTCACACCCGTCCGGAATTTGTCAGCGCAGACCAGCAAGTGCGTGCTCAAGAACTGACCATCGCTTCCGTCCGCGGCGCCTACTTCCCGAGCCTCGGGGCGGGCTTTACCTTCTCCGACATTGGTCCGAGGCTGGACAGCCTGACCTGGAACTGGACGGCGCAGGCGACGCTGCAGTGGAACCTGTTCCAAGGTTTTTTGACCAACTCGCAGATGCACGAGGCGCGCGCCAATTTGATTGTCTTTCAGACGCAGCGCGACATTCTCCGACAGCAGGTGCGCCTGGAGGTGGAGACAGATCGCCTCGTGGTTCTAGCGGCGAAAGAGGCGTTGGGTGCTGCTGAGGAAGCGCTCACCAACGCCCGAATCCGCCTTCGGCTCGCGGAGCGCCGTTACCAGACCGGGGTTGGGAGCGTGATCGAGCTGAGCGATGCGCAGGTGGCGGCCACCGCCGCCGCAGCTCAAGAGGTGGGGGCCCGATTCAATCTGGCGATCGCTCGCGCCCAGTTGCTGAAAGCAATCGGAAACTCCAGCTAGGGGCCGTCAGCTGCGAAGGGCGACCACGGTTACGCCATCGCCTCCTTCGTGGCTGTCCCCCGGCCGGTAGAGCCGAACGTAGCGCGAATCGGCCAGCAGCTCTCGCACCGCTCGTTTCAGAACGCCGGTCCCGTGTCCATGGATGATTAGCGCCTGGCCCTGCCCCGACCGAAACGCGCTGTCGAGAAACTTCTCCACCTCCCGGATCGCGTCCTCGAGCCGCAGGCCGCGAATGTCGCAGGTCGCCTGGCTCGCTTCGGCCAGTGCTGGCGCAAGTTGTTCCGCCTTCTGGACGGCCCGCTCGGCGCGTCCGCTCGACTCGAACTCGGGCTTGGGGCGCCCACGCCTTGCCGCGGTGAGCTGGGAGACCGGGACGCGCATCTTCAACGCTCCTGCGGAGATCAGTGCCTGATCTTCAGCCAACTCCAGGATTTCCACGTCCGCATCGAGCCCGTGGTAATGCACCCAGCCGTGTTGCCTTAGGTCCGGCATGCCCGATCGCGTTTCGGGGGGTGAGAGCGACCGTTTGATCTCGTCAATCCGCTCGGCCTCTTCTCGAACCCGCTGCTCAATTTGCCGCTGAGCCTGCCGGATCGCCTGTGGCGATGACTCCGCGCGAATGTTGGCCAACAGGGTGCTTAGATCCTCAGCGGCCCGGTGAAGATCTCGCTCGAGCTGTTCTCGATGTGACAGCTCCTGCTCCGCGGCGCGGCGCGCGTTCGCTAGCCGTTCCGCTTCGAGCTCGATCCGCGCTTGTTCCGTCGCAGCGGCAGCGCGCTGGGTATTCTCTACTTCCAACGTCAGGCGCGCGCGCTCTGCTTCGAGCGCGGTGAGGGCTTGCGAGAATGGGCCGGCGGCCCCGCGCATCAGCTCGCGCGCTCGCTCACAGATGCTGGCCGGAAGTCCAGCCCGGACCGCAATCTCGATTGCGGACGAAGTGCCGGCAACGCCCATCTGAAGGCGATACGTGGGCGCCAACCGGGCGGCGTCGAACCCGACGCTTGCATTGAGAAACCGCGGATCGAGATGAGGAAGCGACTTCAGCTCCTCCAAATGGGTGGTTGCCAGGACCGTCGCCTGTCGCGCGGTGAGATGTTCGAGGACTGCCATCGCGATCGCCGCTCCCTCTCGAGGGTTGGTGTCAGCGACAATCTCGTCGATCAATACCAGCGAGTCTGCATCCACCGCGCCAGCAATCTGCCGCAGCTGTTCCACGTGGCCGCTAAAGGTTGACAGGTCGTGTGAGAGATCCTGCGGGTCGCCGACAATGGAATAAACCCCTCCATAAAGCGGCATGCGCGAGTTGGCGCGAGCCGCAATGGGTAGACCCGCCCGCAACATGAGGGCAGACAAACCCACTGCAGTGAGGGTGGCGGTTTTACCGCCGGCATTCGGCCCGGAGATGATTACCGCCTTGACGGGCAGTGTGATCGAAAAATCGTTGGGAACAACCTGTTTTCCGCGAAGCACCAGCAGGGGATGTCGAAGCTGAACCAAATCGATGGAATCGGAGCTGTCGCCGATCGCCGGTGAGCTGGCGTCGAGGTCGCGGGCCAACGAGGCGGCGCCGGCCGCGAGGTCCAGCTCCGCCGCCGCCTCCACGCCGCCCACGATCTGCTCCTCAACCCGACCCACCGCCGAGCTCAACTCCTGCAACACCCGGCGCTCCTCTTCCTGCATCACCGATTCAGCGATTGCCAACTCGTTGCCCTGAGTGATCAGAAAATCCGGCTCGATGAAAAGCGTCTGTCCGGTCTGACTCGCGTTATGGACGATTCCCGGGACCTCGGAGCGTCTTTGGGCCAGCACCGGAAACACGTAGCGGCTGTTGCGGATGGTGAAGTAGTTCTCGCGCAGTACGGGCAAGAACTTCTCGTCGCGCAGCGTCGCTTCGATTTTCGCCTTGATCCCCCGGTGAAGAGCGCGGCATCGCTCCCGCGCCTCCTTGAGCTCGGGACTGGCGCGATCGGAAATCTCCCCCGAAGGCTCGAAGGAGCGATCCAGCCGGCTGGCGAGTGTGTCGAGCACTGGCAGGCGCTCGGCAATCGCGCTGAGGAGCGGAACGCCGGACCTGACGTTCTCCAGGGACTCGCGGAGGCGCACAATGCCGAACAGGATGTGGGAGATCTGGATCAGCTCAGCGGGTTGAAGCGCTGCACCCTTGCCCGCCCGCCGAACCGCGGGCCGAACGTCGGGAATCCAATCCAACGGTAGCGGAGCGCTGTCCGCGAGCCCGCGCGCCTCTTCGATTCGTCGTAGGCTTGCGCTGACTTCCTCTATTGTTTGAAGGAAATCCAGGGAGGCTGCGCGGCTGCGGCCGACCTCGGTTCGACATCGAGCCGCGAGCGCGCGCGTTACCTCGGAAAACCCAAGGTCCGAAAGGGTGCGAGCAGAAGCGATCAATCGATCCTGTTTCCACCGCGCCGCTTCGGTCCGTCAAGTTCCAAAATGATGATCTGCTTTGGCATTGGTGATTGAGCACCAATCGGCTTAAGTAGCCCCGCATGACGCCCTGGCGGATCCTCGCTCTCGTCGCCTTGTTCCCGTCGATCTCAATCGCCGACGAAGCTCCATTCTTCCAGCCCCTGGTCACCACCGTCGAGAATCTCGGCAGCATCCCAGCGTCGCAGGCCGCCAGCGGCTTAGGTTTCAACATCAATCCGGCGAATGAATGGGAGTTTCGGATGGCCGCCGAAGCGGGTGCGGTCGAGGGCCGCGTGCAGTTCAGTTGGGAGGCGGTCGAGAACTTCGACGGCGACCTGGCCCTTTCTCCCGCTGCCGAGAACGCCCTTGGTTGGTTCGCGCAGTATGGTTTGCAGCCCCTGATCGTGGCAGCCTATGGGCCGCCGCGCCGCAGGGTCCTGACCATCACCGTCGGACGGGACGTACCGAGCGGGTCGTACCAGATCCCAGCGGATGAAGACCTTTCAGGAGTCGAGCCCTTCTGTCACGTGCAGCGCTCGAACGGAGCGCAGATTGTCCCCGAGGGCAGATGGGCCTACTACGGCGCATTGATCCATTCTGTCGATCTGCAGAACCGCTCATTGACGCTTGCCGCACGAACCAATGTCAGCCTTGTGGCTGGCGATCGCCTGGCGGTGAATTGCTTGCGCTATTCAAGCATCCCCAACACCGATCCAGCCGATCCTTCGGTCCTTGCCTATGCTCGCTACGCGGAGTTTTTGGCCAACCGTGTGGACGGACATGGGATCAGCGGCAGGGTGGAGCTGTGGAACGAGCCGCCCTGGGCGCACGACCCCTGGGATACCCGCTACCGCTTCTACGACAACCCCCCGCCGGAGCTGGAGCGACCTGCGGTGCAGTTCGGATTCGCTGCTCGGTTACAAACCACGCTTCCGCCCAGCGGCGTCCGGTACAACTGGGCTGGCAGCCACAAATCCGGCTTCAACTCGCTGCTGGGCCCGCGAATGGACCCGCACCCGACGTTCGAACAGGTGGACCGCAGCCTGTCCTCGGAGTCGTATCACCCTTATGGCAACTCCCCCGAAGACCATGCTTGGGATCCCGCTTGCCTCGCTGATTTCAGCCGCAGCGAGTTTACCTGTCACCTGATTGGCACCAACGCTGGCTCCAACTTCAAATCAGCGGCTCGCTACAACCTGCGCAACCAGATCGAACAGGGGTGGCGGATCGAGCAGAACATCACCGAAACGGGGCGCGATACCACCAACCAGATTGGCAAGGCGCGCTTCGTTGTTCGCCACTATTTGCTCTTTCAAGCGCTTGGGATTTCGCTGATCAACTTCTATCGGCTCGCCGACAACGGTGGACACTACGGGTTTGTCGATGCAAATACTCAGACCCCGCTTGCGTCGTACGTAGCGATTCAGGGCTTAGTAGCGGACGCAGCGGGGATTGGTCTTCCGCCCCTTCCTTATTCCGACGGCGATCTACCGTCTGTGATCGACTACGCCGGATTCTATCCGCTCACCACGGCTGCGTTGGTGGGCACGCAATCGGATACGGACACCTCGAATTCAATTCTTTACGTTGGGTGGCAGCGATCCTATCCAAACGGAGGGGACTGGCTGGACTTGCCTTCTCCCGATCCTGCTCCGGCCACCGTGCAACTGCCCGCGGGATTCGCTGCCTCGCGCGCGTATGATCTGGTTACCCGTACCGACGTGCCACTGTATCGATCGGGCGATGGCCAAGTGACCTACGAAGTTGCGGACAATCCGGTGGCCCTCCTGGTAACCGTCGGCTGCCATTAGCCATCCAACGTGAATCGACTGATGCCCGCGATCTGGGGGAAGGCCACCGCCACCCTCCGTCGTTCCCCGCAATTCAGTTGGGTAGACGCGATCGTCCTCCTGACACTTGCCGCGGTCATCTTTGGCATCGGCCGTACCGCCCAGCAATGGACCGGAGCGCTGCGTCCAGCGGTGGAGATCGATCTCTCGATTCGAGCACTTCCCAAGTACACCTTGCTTTCCCTCTCTCGCGGGCTGGTGGCGTACGTTCTGTCATTGCTGTTTAGCCTGGCGTATGGGTACTGGGCGGCAAAGGACCGGATCGCCGAACGGGTGCTGATCCCAATCCTGGATGTCCTTCAAAGCATTCCGGTGCTGGGCTTTCTTCCAGGAGTGGTACTTGCCCTGGTCGCCGCATTTCCCAGGAGCAACATCGGGCTTGAGCTGGCCGCGATTCTACTGATCTTCACCGGTCAAGCCTGGAACATGACCTTCAGCTTCTACCATTCAGTGCGCTCGATCCCGAACGATCAGCAGGAGGTAGCCACGATTTACCGATTCACCGCCTGGGAGCGCTTTCGGTGGGTGGAGCTACCATTCTCGACCATTGGCCTGGTCTGGAACAGCATGATGAGCATGGCTGGGGGTTGGTTCTTCCTGATGATTAGCGAAGCCTTCGTCTTGGGAGACAATGATTTTCGGCTTCCCGGGCTCGGCTCGTACATGAGCGTCGCGGTCGCTCGTGGAGACACGGGCGCGATGCTTTATGCGATCGTGGCAATGACCGCCATGATCGTCCTGCTGGATCAGCTTCTCTGGCGGCCGGTAGTGGTCTGGGCAGAGAAGTTCCGGGTCGAGGAGGGTGGGGCAGATCATGCCCAAAGCTCGTGGTTTCTCAGTTGGTTGCGCCGCTCGCAACTAATCGGATCGCTGGTCGAGCGGCTGAAGCAACCCAGCAGCCGCGATCATTCGCGGCAACAGCGCGCGATTCGATCCGGGCCCGCCCGCTCGCGGAAGCTAGGGAAGACCGTTTCGATACTGTTGCTGCTGGCACTGCTCCTTGGCAGCCTACTCGGAGGTTACCGGCTGTTCGAGCTGTTGCGCCTGGTGAGCATCGCCCAATGGAAGCAGACGGTCTTCTCCGGACTGTTCACCCTGGGGCGCGTCCTGCTCGCCACCGCGTTGGGCACCGTGTGGACCGTTCCGGTCGGACTTGCAATCGGATTGTCACCGCGGCTTTCCCAGCTGTTGCAGCCGGTCATCCAGCTGCTCGCCTCCTTTCCCGCGCCGATGCTCTTTCCCGCGGTCACCGCGATCCTGGCTGCCGCCGGGGTCTCACTCGGCTGGGGCAGTGTCGTGCTGATGCTTCTGGGCACCCAATGGTACGTGCTGTTCAACGTCATTGCCGGAGCGATGGCGGTGCCGGCCGACTTGCGAGAGGCTGCGATCAGTTACCACTTTCGGAGATCCGAAAGGTTGTGGAAGCTGTACTTGCCCGCGATCTTTCCCTATTTGATAACCGGTTGGATCACCGCCGCTGGAGGCGCGTGGAATGCGAGCATCGTCTCTGAGTACGTCACTTTCAACCGACAAGTCCTCTCCACCTGGGGATTGGGTGCGCAAATCAGCCAGGCGGCTGCCGCGGGGAACTTTCCTCTTTTGTCCGCCAGCGTGGTGGTGATGTCCGCGATGGTCGTGGCGTTCAATCGTCTGGTCTGGAAGCGATTCAATATGCTCGCCGAAACCCGATTTTCTCTCAGCAAATGAACACACCGCCGCAGACCGATCGCGTGCTGCCGGGCTCGCCTCTTTGCGAGGTTCGGCATGTGACTAAGGACTTTCCCCAGCCACACGGGCAATGGCTGAGGGTGCTGGAGAACATCGATCTGCAGATCCGAGCCAACGAAGTGGTCGCTCTGTTGGGCCCATCTGGTTGCGGCAAATCCACTCTACTGCGGATCCTCGCGGGCCTGCTCGCGCCGACCCAGGGCGAAGTGCTCTACCATGGCAGAGGTCTTCACGGTTTGAACCCTGGAGTGGCGATCGTCTTCCAGAGTTTCGCCTTGTACCCGTGGATGACGGTGCTTCAGAACGTCGAGGCCGTGCTCCACGCCGCGGGATTTTCCCGCAGCGACTCGAGCGCTCGAGCGGAACAGGCGATCCGGACGGTGGGCCTGGCGGGCTTCGAGGGCGCTTACCCACGCGAGCTCTCCGGGGGGATGAAACAGCGGGTCGGAATGGCGCGTGCGTTCTCCTTGAACCCTGAGATGCTCTTTATGGACGAGCCTTTTAGTCAGGTGGACGCGCTCACCGCCGAAAGCCTTCGCGCCGAGGTGATCGACATCTGGACTGCGAAGGACAAGAAGACTTCGTCGATCTTGATCGTCAGTCACGACATCAAAGAAGTGGTCTACATGGCTGATCGGATCATCGTGATGGGCGCGCACCCAGGCGTGATGAGAAAGATGGTCGAGAACACGCTACCTCGGCCCCGCGATTATCGATCCCCGGCTTTGCTGCAGTTGGTGGACCACCTGCACGACATCATCACCGGGATCGAAATGCCCGACGTCCCCGCGGCCACGGCGGCGGGGGCCCCGGCGATCGAACCTCTTCCCGCGGTCTCGGTGGGAGAGATTCTCGGCTTACTCGAGTACCTCGATGCCCGTGGCGGCCAGGAGGATGTTTTTCGGATCGCCAGTGATACCCAGCGGGAATTTGGCACGGTGATCAGCGTGGTAAACGCGGCCGAAATGCTGGATTTCGTGGAAACCCCGAAGCGGCTGGTCCGGCTTGCGCCGGAGGGCACGAGGATGGTGAGGGCTCCAATTGCCGACCGGAAAGTCCTCTGGCGTCAACGGATTCTCACCCTTGGGCTGTTTCAGCAAGTGCTGCGCGCGATCGAGCGCAGTCCGGAGGGACGAGTGACGAAGGAGTTCGTTCTCGAAAACATCGTTTTGGCGATGCCCCTGGAGAATTACGAGGCGATATTTGACACCTTCGTCAAATGGGGACGATTCGCCGATCTGTTCGACTACGACGAGGAACGAGAGGTTTTTCGCGCTTTCAGTGAGTCAGAGGGCGGAACTGATCGGCGTCAATCCGGTACCGGCTGAGCCATCGCCGGACCTGGGTTCGGTCTTTGCTCATCGCGCGCGCGATTGCGCTGACGTTTCCCTGGAACTTTTGAACCAGCTGTACCATCTGTTTCGAGCTCGGAGCGGTCGACTGAGCCCGGCGTCGCAGCTTGGGTGTCACAAAGTCTGACTCCGCCTCGCGTACCAATTGTCGAAGAGCGATCGCTGCCGAAATTCGGCGCTGCTGAGCGATTCGCTGCAGAATCGTGACTTCTTCATCATCAAACTTTACTTGATAGCGCTGGGTCCGCCCGCGCCTCGGCAGCTGAAGCAGCCGCCCATTCTTAGCCGAAAGCATTTTGCATCCCCCTGCGACCGTCTGCCTCCCAGAGCGGCCGCCGCACTAGATATAACGACAAACTGACTGCCATCACATCAACCTTCTAATCGTGAAACCCCGAGAGGATGAAAACGTTTACTTGCGTTGTCGTTCGCCTGGGACATTGAGCAGACCGACCCACGGGCAGCGTCATGGCATGCAAGCCCGTCGACCCGGGACTTCTCGCTCACATCCATGCTCTCGGGCCGCCTTTTTATCTGTTGCGCAGGCCTGAATTCCGGACCACAACCGGAGCACCATGGGTCGGGGAGGAATCAATGAAATTGTGCGTTCAGAAGACCAGCCCTGGGTCCACTTCACTTCCATCACGGTACCGAGGAGGCTCTCGACGCTGCATCCGGACGTGCGAAGCTCCGCACCTCCGAGGGTGAAACACCGCTTTCGGAAGGCGATTTTTTCTCTTTCCCGCCCGGCGGGCTTCTTCTAGACCTTCTTGAACTCGCACTTGAGATGCGAACCGTTGAAGGCTCTCAGTTCCCCCTGAGGGGCTGATGCGCACGCAAACGAGTTGTTCAGCGGGGCAAGGACTCCAAAAAGGACGGCGGCGACGACCAGAACCCAAATGCTGGCGATAGCCAGCGCGGCCAAAATGCTCGAACGGCCGTCCGCAGTGGCGGCGGCGGTGAGAAAGGGGATTCCGGTCACTTCGACTGAGGGGCTCTTGGTTGAGGCGTTCACAGTTGTCTCCTTTTCAGGCTCATTGGTTCTCGCCAACGCCAAGGAGCACGGTACGTGCCACGGTCTAAGTCGCTGAAACGACAGAGAGTTCGGCGGATCATCGGTCGCAAAGCTGTGCGCTTTCGAAATCCGTGTCCCAGAACCGGTCAATGTCCGCTTCTGGGACGCGATTTCCCAGCTTCGGTCAGTTGCCGTGTGCTCTCGAGCGTAAACAGGCCTGATTTCATTTGATTGGCCTGGGCATGCGGGTTGCTCTCCTTCTCGCGGGAGGCCCATGCCATCACTGCCGAGCGTAGCTACCGACCAACCGACGCTTGCGCCCTCAGAACGCCAAGCTGCGCCGCTGGTCGAGCTGGTCGGGGTTGGGAAAGTTTTCCCGGGCGAAGACCTCGAGACCCAGGCGCTCAAGGGCATTCACCTCCGAATTGTTCCCGGCGAATGGCTGGCGGTGGTCGGGCCTTCCGGCTCGGGCAAGACGACGCTCCTGTCGATTCTTGGCCTGCTCGACACACCGAATGAGGGAAGCTATCGGCTCAACGGCACTGATGTGCTTTCGCTAGCTCCCAGTGAGCGAGCCCGGCTGCGCAACGAGCACATCGGATTTGTCTTTCAGATGTTCAACTTGATTGGAGATCTGACCGTCTATGAGAACGTGGAGCTGCCGCTCACTTTCCGCAAGCTCAACACCCTGCAGCGACGCAAGCGGGTGGAATCGGCCTTGGATCGCGTGGGCATGCGCCATCGCTCGAATCATTTCCCCGGGCAGCTCTCCGGCGGCCAACAGCAGCGCGTCGCGGTGGCTCGCGCGGTGGCCGGAGAGCCGTTGTTGCTGTTGGCCGATGAACCCACCGGAAATCTCGACTCGAAAAACGGGGAGTCGGTGCTGTCCTTGCTGGCGGGCTTGCACGCGCGTGGCACGACGATCTGCATGGTCACCCACAACGACGAGTACGCGCGCCGGGCCTCGAGAACGATCGGCCTGTTCGATGGACGCATCGTGGCGGACAACCTCGCGAAGGGGGTGCACAGGTGAAAGCCCTTCTTGATTTGATCCTGCTGGCAGCTCTGGGTCTGTTTGTAACCTGCTCGACCCGTAACGCAGAAAGATTGTCGAGCCATCCGAATCCGGTGTCCCGCGCAATTTGGCGGCCCCCGATGGATGACCAACAACTGACGAGTCACGTACCCAATCAGCGCGATCCGGAGTGGTGGCTCGAAGCGTTGAACCTTCGGCCGCACGTTGTTCGTGCCGCGAAGCACCTGGCGGTGGCGGCTGTCGCAGCCCGATCGCTCCAACGCGCCTTAGCCCTCGCAAGCACCTTTCCAACTGTAGAGCCTTTGCCCATGCCCCATCCGTGCGCCGAGTCAGGGAACGACGGATGAGCTGGGTTCAGCGGCTGCGTCAAGATCTGGGATATGGGTGGCGAGACCTGATCGGCACGCCCGTCTTCAGCTTGATTGCGGTGGTTGCGTTGGGAATCGGCATTGCGGCCAACACCACCTTGTTCAGCATGGTCGATGCCCTGTTGCTCGACCCGTTTGGAATCGATACCAGCGACCTCGTAATCGCGGTCGAGAAACCACCGAGCCAGGAGTTCTATCCAGTCTCTGCACCGCTGATTGCTGATTGGAAAGCGCGCAACCAAACCTTCCAGTCGCTCGCCGCCGTTTCGCCGGTCGAGTTCAATCTCGGCGGCAGCGCCGAATACGAACGGATTCTTGGCTTTCGCGTCTCGCCAGACTTTTTCGAGTTGATCCGGATGCAGCCCAGCCTGGGGCGCCTCTTTTCACGGGAGGAGAACGAAAATCCTGGCGCGCGGGTGATCTTGCTCAGCCACGCGCTTTGGCAAAACCGATTTCAGGGTGCGCCGGACATTGTGGGCAAGACCGTTCTGCTCAACGGCGCTCGGTATACGGTCGTGGGGGTCGTCCGCGAGCGGCTCCGATTCCCCCACGCGGCACAGTTCTGGATTCCATTGGTTCCCACCGGATCCGAAGGGAATGACCGCGAGCTGAGGCAGTACTACGGTGTCGGTCGCTTGCTCCCGGGGGTGAGCCCCGCCCGGGCCGAAGCAGACCTTTCCTCATTGATGGCTCGATCCCAACAGGCCCATCCCGAACTCGATCTCTACTCGCAAGCTCGGGTGGTTCGCTTCAGCGAAATCGCGACCGGAAGCCGGACCCGGGTGCTGGTGATGATGGCGGCTGCAGTATTCGTCCTGCTGATTGCGTGTGCAAACATCGCGAACATGCTGCTGGCGCGCGCCTCGCAACGGGAGCGCGAAATCGCGATCCGGGCCGCCCTCGGGGCCAGTCGACCGAGGATCGTGCGCCAGCTGCTAACCGAGAGTCTTTTGCTCGCGTTCATTGCCGGCGTGTTCGGGTTGGTGCTGGCGCTGTGGACCACCGACGCGCTTCGTTCAATTTATCCTCCTGCGGCCAACCAGTTCGTGCCGGGTTTTGATCAGATCCGCGTTACGCCCCGAGTGATCGGCTTCGGTTTCATCCTGTGCTGCGTTACCGCCATCCTGTTCGGGCTGGTACCCGCGCTGCGGCTTTCATCCGTCAACATCCATCAGGTGCTTCAGCGCGAGGCGAAAAGCCTCACTCCCGCGCGGGTCACCAACCGATTTCGACATGGCCTGGTGATCGCTGAAAGCGCCCTCGCATTGATGCTGGTGGTCACCGCACAGCTGACCGCTCGGAGTTTCCGTCGGCTGGCCAAGGAGAGCGACGTTTTTCGTCCGCAGACGCTGCTCGCCGCGATCGTTACCTCACCGCCCGAGGATTCGCACCAGATAGGCTTTAGCCGATACCTGGAAGCGGCGGTGACTCGTCTTTCCGAGATCGAAGGAGTCCAATCCGCCGCCGGCACCTTGTTGCTGCCGCTGGCTTCCAACTTTTCCGATTTTCCATTTGAAGTGGAAGGCCAATCCGGTCCAGCGGAGCGGAGCCGCGTCTCCGTCAATCTGGTCACCTCCGGCTTCTTCGAGACACTTGGCGTTAAGCCGCTCCAAGGGCGCGGCATCGTGGCCGACGACGAGCTCTCGGAGGAGAAAGTGGCTGTGGTGAGCGAAAGCTTCGCCCGCCGCTTTTGGCCTGACCAGGGCGTAGTTGGCCATCGCATTCGAATCAACCCTGGCCGCACGCCGGATTGGGTGCGAATCGTGGGCGTGGTGCCGGGTGTGCGCTACCAGATGGCGATCGCGAAGCAAGGCGGGAAGGACAGCCAGGATACAGTCTACCTGCCGCTCTTCCATCCCCACTGGCAACCGCTGTTCCGGCGAACCGGGTGCGAGTACGGACTGTTCATGCGGGTTAACGGTTCGATGGAGCCGGTGATTAAGAATGTTCGGGCGGAGTTGATGGCGATCGACCCATCCCAGACCATCTGGGAGATCAATCCCCTGACGGTGGTTTTGGACGAAGTGGCGCTGAGCGCCTACCGCTCGGTAAGCATTGTCACCGGCATTCTCGCCCTGGTGGCCTTGTTTCTCGCCGCGATCGGCATCTACGGAGTGGTCTCGTACACCGTCAGCATGCGCACCCAGGAGATCGGGATTCGACTGGCGCTTGGCGCTCCCGGTGCTTCCTTGTTGCGATGGGTCGTCTGGCAAGGAATGCTTCCATGTTTGATCGGCCTGGCGATCGGTGCGGTGGCGAGCATCTTCTCTTGTCGGGCGTTGAGCGGCGCCCTGTTTGGCTATACCCCGTATGACACGACGACCTCGGCGTTCGTGGTCGCCCTCCTCGCCCTGGTAGCGCTGAGCGCTTCCTTGATTCCAGCCCGGGCCGCGCTTCGGATCGATCCCGCGATTGCGATGCGGGCCAGCTAGGAATTCACCTAAAGCCCGCTTAGATTTTGTCGATTAGCCTACCCATGTCCGCGCCTGCCCTTCTCATCGCCGACGATCAGCCCGACGTTGTCGAAGCGCTGCGTCTTCTGTTCAAGCGCGACGGCTATGCGGTGGTCTCCACCAATTCTCCCGCTGGCGTGATTGGAGCCCTGGAAGCGCAGGAGTTCGATGCTGCTTTGATCGACTTGAATTACGCGCGAGACACGACTTCCGGGCGCGAAGGGCTCGATCTACTCGGAAGAATCCGTACGCACTGGCCAAACCTGCCGGTGGTGGTGATGACCGCTTGGGGCAGCGTCGAAAGCGCAGTGGAAGCGATGCGTTTGGGAGCGCGCGACTACGTCCAAAAGCCCTGGGACAACACTCGACTCTTGACCACTGTGCGCGTGCAGGTGCAGCTTGGACGCGCGCTGCACGATGCGCGCAAGCTCTCCGAGGGAACCTCGCGTCTGCAGCGAGCGGCCCTGCCTTCGCTGGTCGCTGAATCAGCCGCAATGAAAGCAGTACTGGAAATCGTCGAGCGAATTGGCCCCTCGGAGGCCAACGTGCTGATTACCGGCGAGCACGGGACCGGGAAGGAAGTGATTGCTAGCCAGCTGCACGCACTTTCCCCTCGGGCGACGCGGCCGCTGGTGCCGGTGAACGCGGGCGCGCTCTCCGAAGGGATATTCGAAAGCGAGTTGTTCGGCCACGTGAAGGGCGCTTTCACCGATGCGAAGTCGGACCGTACCGGATGTTTCGAGCTTGCCAGCGAGAGTACGCTCTTTCTCGACGAGGTCGGGAACATGCCACTTTCGCAACAGGCCAAGCTGTTGCGAGTGCTGCAGACCGGCGAGTTCCATCCGGTCGGCTCGTCGCGAGTGCGTAAAACCAATGCGCGGGTGATTTCGGCCACCAATGCCGACCTCCGGGCTGCAGTCCAAAAAGGCACCTTTCGCGAAGATCTGCTCTATCGGCTCAACACTGTGGAGCTTCTTCTGCCCGCGCTGCGCGATCGTCGCGACGACATCGTCCCTCTGGCGTCCGCCTTCCTCGAGCGCCAGGCCCGCAAGTACCGGCGGGAAGGAATCCGCTTTTCCAATGAAGCCTTGCGAGCGCTTCTTGATTACAGCTGGCCGGGCAACGTGCGTGAGTTGGAGCACGCGGTTGAACGAGCGACCCTGCTTGCCCGCGGTGAGGAAGTGACGGCGGCGGACCTCGCGCTGCGCCCCGCCTCTGAATCGGCGAGCCATTTCGAGCAAATGACGCTCGAAGAGGCCGAGCGGTACTTGATTCAGCGCGCGTTGGGCAAGTGCGATGGAAATGTCAGCGAGGCGGCCAAGCTGCTTGGCGTCTCGCGCAGCGCACTGTATCGCAGGCTGGAAGCCTATGGGCTGAAAGAGAGTTAGGGTCGGTGGCTGCTCGATTGAGGAAGCTCACCTTGGAGCGAACGATCTTCCTCTTGGCGCTGGTCGCTGGGCTGCCCGGATCAGCAATTACGATAGTGCTGTTGCGGGCCTTTGACTTCAGCCTCAAGGTGCAGATCACGCTGATCCTGCTGACACTGATTGTCTGGTTGGCGGGGGCAACCGCGGCCGCGACACGCGCGGTTCGTCCGATTCAGACCTTCGCGAACGTGGTGGCCGCCCTGCGAGAGGGGGATTATTCGATTCGAGCGCGCAATCGCCAACCGGATGATGATCTCGGCTACGCCTTGTTCGAGTTGAGCGCGCTCGGCGAACAACTCCACCACCAGAGGCTCAGCGAGCTGGAAAGCGGCGTGTTGCTGCGTCAAGTCCTCGACGAGATCGAGGTGGCGGTGTTTGCCTTCGATCCAGCTGGCCAGATCAAACTACTCAATCGTGCCGCCGAACAGTTGCTGAATCTGCCTTCGGCGGACGCGGTGAACCGTAGCGCACAAGAGTTAGGAGTCGCGTCGCTGCTGGAGGGGGAGTCTCCCAGAACCGTTCAGCTTACGCTTGGGAGTGCTTCTGGACCGTGGGAGCTTCGCCGCGCGCAGTTTCGGCAAGGCGGCGTGTCCCATACCCTGGTGGTGCTTGCGGATCTTCGCCGTGCCCTGCGTCAGGAGGAACGACAAGCCTGGCAGCGCCTGGTGCGCGTCCTCAGCCACGAAATCAATAACTCCTTGGCTCCGATCCATTCGATTGCCGCCAGCCTCCAGGAGCTTTTGCAAGCGCATGCCGCCGGGGGCGACTGGGTGTCAGACGTGCGCGATGGCCTGGCAGTCGTGCAGCGAAGATCCGCGGCGCTATCGCGCTTTATGGCCGCCTACGCCCAGCTGGCCCGCTTGCCTGCGCCTCGTCTCGGACCGGTGGAGCTCGAGACGCTGGTGAGGCGGATCGCTGCTCTGGAGCAGCGGCTGGAAGTCAAAGTGGCCGCGGGCCCACCGATTCATGTTCGTGCCGATGCGGACCAGTTGGAACAACTGCTGATCAATCTCGTCCGCAACGCGGCCGATGCGGCTCTCGAGACCGGCGGGGGTGTCGAGGTTTCGTGGAGCCAGAACGGAGCGACCGCCGAAATTTTGGTCGCTGATGAGGGGCCGGGTCTGGTTGACAGCGCCAACCTGTTCGTTCCCTTTTTTACTACCAAGCCGCAGGGGTCTGGGATTGGCCTGGTGCTCAGCCGCCAAATCGCCGAGGCACATTCAGGGACCCTGACTTTGCGCAACGCAGTGGGTGGGCGCGGCTGCAATGCCTTGCTGCGCCTCCCGGTCCAGATGGTTTCATAAACGACTGCAACAAATCATTGCTGCGCTGTGGCGCGGCTTGCGATTCCCGTCGGACAGCTCACTCCGGTTCCGCCCAGACCGCAGTACCCTTCGGGATTTTTTTCCAGGTACTGCTGGTGGTAATCCTCCGCATAGTAGAACTCGGGCGCTTCTCGCAGCTCAGTGGTGATGTTTCCGTAGCCAGCGTTTCGAAGCACCCGCTGGTACTCATCGCGGGAGGCTTCTGCGGCTTTTCGCTGCCCTTGGTTGTACCAATAAATGGCCGAGCGATATTGCGTCCCGACATCGTTTCCCTGGCGCATACCCTGGGTCGGGTCGTGGTTCTCCCAAAATGCTTTCAGCAACTTCTCATAGCTCACGATTTTTGGGTCGAAAGCCACTCGAACGACTTCCGCGTGTCCGGTCATGCCGCTGCAGACTTCGCGGTAGGTGGGGTTAGGCGTCGAGCCGCCCGCGTAGCCGACCGCCGTGCTGTACACGCCCTGAAGTTCCCAGAATTTCCGCTCTGCGCCCCAGAAGCAACCCATTGCAAACATCGCCAGTTCTTTGCCCGGGAAAGGCGGCTCCATCGGAGTTCCGAGCACCACGTGCTTCGCGGCGACGGGCATGCGCTCTGGCCGGCCAGCCAGCGCCTCTTCCTGAGTGGGAATTCTGAGCTTTTTGTCGAATGACATTAGGCACCTCTTTCCATTGGGCGGATGTCTATGCTCGAACTCCTGCCCGTTGCAGAGAACTTAAGATCGGCTTCGGGCTACCGCTTCTATATCTTCCGTTTCAACGTTTCTTGCGCGAAATCGGTCCAGGCGCCGGTGGGAGTCTTTTGGCGGAGCAGGAACGTCCAGCTGTCCGTCTGTGGATGGTAAGTCATTGTGTTGGTGAAAGGGCCATCAGGGTATTCGAACAAGAACTTCACTGAATTACCCTCGGGGCGCCCGAATCCGAGCGTCTCTGAATACCGGCCTCCGAAGACGTCTATCCAGTGCGCTACGTATCGTTCGCTGGTGTTGTCGTATCCGATGAAGACCAGGGCCTGGTACGGAGGCCGACCTTTCGACGGCGGATCGTTCGATTTGAAATGCAGTTGGAGAAACTGATGATTCAGCACCACTCGGCTGAAAAGTCATTCTGCACGGGGCGACCCATCACCGTGCCGGCCAGCTCCCAATGGCCAACCATCCGATCAAGGAGCGCATCCTGGAACGTCCGATGAATGCCGTCCAGGGGCTCTGGGACCTTCTCTGCGGCCGTCGCCAGTGAGCAGAACAGGAACGCGACGATTCCGAAATGACGCAATGGCTACCTCCTGTTTTCAACTCCTGATTTTTGAAGCTCGTTTTTGGCCACCCGAGCGAGTAACAGGGTAACCGCAAGTGTGGCGATCAGCCCAGCGCCCAACAAAACCCATTCCCAAACACTTCGCTCCCGGGCTCTGCCGATGCTCTGACCAGCGGCTCCCAGGTAAACGTAGAGGAGCGTCCCCGGGAACATCCCCACCCAGCTTGCGAGAATGAACTGATGAAAGCGGATTCCGGTCAGTCCATACAGGTAATTCGACACGCTAAAGGGAACCAACGGCGATAGCCGCAAGAGCACCACTACCTTCCAACCCTTCTCAGAGATTGCGCGGTCAATGGCTTGAAAGTTCCGATTGCGTTGTACCAACCTTTCGACCTGGTCTCGCGCGGCGTAACGCGCGATCAGAAATCCAAGCGCCGCTGCGGTCACCGAGGAAGCCGAGACGATCACCGTGCCCCACAGCAACCCAAAGGTGAAGCCTGCGCCAATCGTCAGGACCGAGCCAGGAACGAAGAGCAGCGCGGCAATCACATAGGCGATGCCAAACAGCACGCCGCCCAGAACGCCTAGATTCTTTGCCCAACCCTGAAAAGCCCCCATCCACTCGCCAATCGGCAATAGGCGCCAGGCGATAAACAAGGCCAGCACCATTCCGCCAATGGCGATCCACTTCCAGCCGGGCGGCCCTTTTTCGCTCATCGCTTGGACCCGGTTCGCCGGGATCGGGGAAATCAGGCCCCTTTTAGCCGAGTTGACCTTAGTTGCGACCCTTTTGGCGGCTCGTGCATCTGGTGGATCAATGAAGCGGATCGAATCGGAGGGCACCCGATGAAAGCCTTGGCGTCCATCTCCTTGCTCCTTCTCGCTTGTTACCCAGGCCGCTGGATCCAGCCAGTAGGATTGCAGTACGCATATCGGTTGCCGCCGAGACCCCAGCTCCAGGACAAGGAGGGGGGTATTTGGGACCCGATGCGACCCTTCGCCAGCCTGGTGCATCTAGGATGCGTGACGTTGCCTCCGCTGGCCGACCAAAGCGATCAGGCCATTCTGCGTCAACTGCGGAAGGGAGACTTGCGGGGACTCGAGCGCCTCTACCGAAACTACGAAGGCGCCGTTTACAGCCTGGGCCGTCGACTGTGCGGTACTAACCACGACGCCGATGACGTGTTGCAAGACACGTTCGTCGAAGTAGGACGCAGTATCCACCTCTATCGGGGAGAGGGTTCTCTGCTGGCATGGATCAAGAAAATCTGCGTCAACAAGGCCCTGATGCGGATGCGCCAGTCCAATCGCTTCTCAACCGATGTCCTGGAGGATTGCGAAGAATTGTCGTCCGCACCTGAGACGTTGTGGGTCATTGACTCGCGCACCAACGGCCCCGGACCGGAGATGGAGCAGGTTTTGGAGCGGCTACAACCGACTGCGCGAGTCGTGGTGTGGCTTCATGACGTCGAGGGATATACCCACGACGAGATAGCTTCGCTGTTGCGTAAGACGGTCAGTTTTTCGAAATCCCAGCTTTCACGCGCCCATGCGCGGCTGAGGGATTGGCTGAGCGAGACGAAAGAGGATCCTGCGTGCGGCATCTGAGCCTTCAAGAGCTTCTCGAACTGGAGGATGCGGCCCCACGGCCCGAGGCGAGGGAGCATCTGGCTTTGTGCGATCAATGCGCTTCGGAGCAGAAGGCGCTTGCCGCGCGGCGAGCGCGCCTGCGAGCCCTGCCGGAAGTTCGCCCCAACATGGATCGATGGCCAGCCATCGAGCGTGCGCTCCGGGCCGACCGTAGGCGACGCCAGGTGGGATGGGGGGCCCTCGCAATGGCTGCGGCTATCGCTTTCTTGATGGTGGCGTCGGCGCTGTGGCGTCAGCCGGTCCCCCCGAGCCCGGCACCGTTGGCGGAGAAACCGGTGGAGAAGCCGGTCGGTAATCCTTCGGAGTTGGCTCAGTTGATTGACAGGTCGGATGCCTTAGAGGCGAAGTTGCGGCAGCTGCCCGAACCCAGCACACTCAGCATGGGGGCCGCGGCGACTCTGGTCGACCTCGAGGATCGACTGGCCTTCATTGATAAGTGCATCGAACAGCTTCGGCGTGGCTCGGGCAGCCCGGTGGAGATTTCAGCGCTGTACAAAACCCGGCTTGAAATCCTGGATGAGCTGATCTCTCGACGAAAGCCGCCGGTTGCGCTGGTGTCGTTGTGAGGATGGGCCAAGAGGATTCTCCATGAGTTGGTTTGGTTCACTGCTGCTCGCATTCTCGGTACTGACGCCTGGGCTGATCCTCGCACAGCAAAACGAGCCGGCGGAGAGCGAACGGTCGCGTCAAGAAGCAGATCGCGCGAGGCAGGAAGCAGAGCGTGAGCGCGAGCGGGCCCAGGTGGAGGCAAGACGCGAGCAGGAGCGAGCGCGCCAAGAGGCGGAGCGTCAGCGTGAGGAGGCGCGACGGGAGCGCGAACGAGCTCGGCTCGATCGCGAAATGATCAAGGAGCAGATGAGAGAGGCGGAGCGCGCAATCCGCGAGAGCAGGAATCAGATGCGCCAGATGCTGCGCGAGCAGCGACGGATGGGTCTGTATCCAATGCTCGGAGTTTGGGTGAAAACCGATCCAGCGCAGAAGGATGGTGTGGTGGTCGATAGAGTTGTCTCTGGCGGGCCGGCCGAAAAAGCCGGCATTCGCGCTGGCGATGTGCTGCTCTCAGTGAAGGGGCAACGGCTGATCGAACCTTCGGATGGAGGACTCGAGTCCACTGCCCATACCGTCGCTCGACTGTTGGCGCTGGTGCACAGCTCTTACAGCGGCGATAAAATACCAGTGCATTATCGTCGCGGAAGCGAAACCAAAGACGCGGAAGTGTCGATCGAAGGGCCGAGACATGGCGAGCATTCGCCTTGGATCGCGGAAATGAACGCCCTCAAGAACCTGCCCTTTCCTGCCCGCTGGCAAGGGCTGGAATTGGTGGGGATGAATCCCGAGCTGGGCGAGTATTTCGGAACCGACCATGGCTTGTTGGTGGTGCGTGGTTCTCGCGAGAGCAAGCTGAACGTGAAGCCTGGCGATGTGATCCTCAAGATCGGCGAACAGCCGGCCGAATCGCCGATGCAAGCAGTGCGGGTGTTGCATTCTTTCGATCCCGGCAAGCCGATCACGCTCGAAATTCTTCGCCATAAACGCCCTCAAAAAATAAAGCTGCAGCTGCCCAAACTGGATGATGACGGCGGATAACGGCGGCAACGAGTTGCTCTGCAGTTGAAAATGGCGGGGGACTCGCTGTAACAAGCGGCGACGAAAGGCGCTTCTTGGAGCAGCTCAGTGAAATCAAGACGATCTGGCAGGCGGAGCTGCAACGCGCGTTGCGCAGCGGCCGGATCATTGTGCTGCTGACGCTCTACGCGCTGTTTTCGCTGATCGTTCTGCTGATCGTCGGCACGGTCTCTAACGCTTTGGTCCAAAAGCTCGGGGACTCGGGAGGTGATCCCCAAGCCGCGGAGATGGCGTTCGCTGAAGGTCGCAACGCCGTTCTCTCGCTGCTTTTCAGCAGCGGGGATTTGGCGATCTTAGACGCGCTGAAGAAGCTGCCGATCGTTGTACTGATTCCGTTCAAGGCGACATTGTTTTTCCTGCCGGCATACGTCGCGTTGATGGGCTTCGATCAAGTCAGCGCGGATGTTGTCAATCGATCGATTCGCTATTTGACCATTCGGGCCCGCCGTGCCTCCATCCTGTTCGGAAAGGTGCTTTCACAAGCCACGCTGCTGTTGGGATTGGTGATGGCAGTGAACTTCGGAATGTTCGCTTACGCGAAATTCACCAACCCAGACTTTCCGACCTCCACGCTCGGTGCCAACCTGCTCAAGTTCTGGCTCGCGGCAATCGTTTTCTCCTCGGCGTATATCGCCTTGACCTCCCTTTGCTCCACGCTAGTGCGCAGCCCCGCGGTGAGCTTGGTCCTCAACCTACTCGCGTTGATGGGCTTTTGGCTGCTGGATGTATTAGGCGCGACGGATCCGTCGAGGGAATTTCTTCGGTATTTGTCGCCCTCTCATTACTCGAATGGCCTTCTGCACCCGCACCTGGTTCCTTTTGCCGCCAGCGTCGGAGCCTACGCCGGTTTCGCGTTGCTCTTTCTCGCCGGCGCTTACTTCGTTCTGCGCGCGAGGGATTTGTGAACGACTGGTCGATCGAGCTCATCGATGTGTTCAAACGTTTCGGCTCCACGATTGCTGTCAATCACCTCTCGCTCAAGGTTCGCCGTGGAGAATGCTACGGCCTGATTGGGCCGAATGGAGCGGGTAAGACGACCACTTTCTCGATCATGTGCGGCTACCTCGCGCCGAACCAAGGCGAGATTAGGATCCTCGGAAGGGATCCCCGCCATTCTGGCGCACTCAAGGGTCTGGTGGGTGTGCTGCCACAGGATGCGGCCCTTCCTGCGCCGGGCACGGTGGGATCGTTGCTCACCTATTGGGCTCGGCTGTCGTCTTTGCCCAATCCTGAAGGCGAGGCTCGGGAGGCCCTCGAGCGAGTGGAACTGATCGATTCATGGGACACCAGCATCCAGGCGCTCTCTCATGGGATGACCAAACGTATCGCGCTTGCACAAGCGCTGATGGGCGCGCCGCCGGTCATGCTGCTGGATGAGCCCACCGCAGGGCTGGATCCGCGGATCGCCGCTCAGCTGAGACAGCTGATGCGAGAGATGAAAGGTAAGCGAACGCTGGTGGTCTCCAGCCATAACTTGCACGAATTGGAAGAGCTTTGCGACGCTGCGGCAATTCTGGATCGAGGCGCACTGGTCGAGGCGGGAACGATGGCCGAGCTGACCTCGAAGTCCGCAGAATTCAGGGTGGAGATAGGCCGGGGAATCGTTCCGATCGAAGAGCTGAGAACCGTGCCGGGCTGCAGGAGCGCAATGTTGGACCCCTCTGGAGGTCTGGTCGTTCGCTTCACCGGTCCGCCCGAGGAGGTGATCAGCCGGGTGGTCGGACTTCTGCTCAGCCGCGGCGTTCTGATTCTGGGGGTTAGTCGCGGCCGGAGGCTCGAAGAGAGAGTGCTCGAGGTCACCTGAGCCGCGTCGGCCGCCTCAAGCCTTTCTCAGCGGTTCCAAGCTCCGGGGATCGCAACCCAGATATCGCAGGCTGGCGATCTGATGAGCGCCCAGGCCTAGGGCGGCAACTGGAGGGTGATTCGCCTTGGCCAGCCCAGCGAGGAGCACCGCCAATGCAAAATCGTGGAATTCATGCGTCCTGCGGAAATCGAGCAGGACTTCATCATGACTGGAGCATGAGGTGATCAGATCACGCACCCGCCATGCCTCGGATACGTCGAAAACCTCTCCGACGGGAATCCACAGCTCATTGCCTTGCTCACCGATCGAAGCAAGCTCTCTCATTGCAACCCCTGGCTCGTGGAATTGGTCGAATGCTCAATGGCAGGCGGGCAGGGTGCCAACCCACCCCCCCAGGAACTGTCTAGCGCAAGACAAAGAGCCGCGCGCCTCCCACGCCCACCGGCAGAGCCCTCAGGCGCCCGTCCCCCGAGGACTATCGTCGAGGATGGCTCGCGCTGGCGTCCGTCTCTCTGAGCAGTGCCCATCGCTACTGGTTGGCGCCTGGATTGATCAGCCGGTAGCCGATCCCGCGCACGGTTTCCAGGTAGTCGCGAGCGGCGCCCAGCTTTTGCCGCAGGCGATTGATATGGGTATCGATGGTGCGAGTTTCGAGCGTGCTCTGCACCTTCCACACGTCCTGGAGCAGCTGTTCGCGCGGCTGCACCCGACCCAGCCGGGTCATCAGATAATGCAACAGTCGAAACTCGAGCAGCGTCAGTGGGATTGACTGTCCGGCGACGGTGCAGCGGTGCTCGACCACATCGACTTCGATCAACCCCACCGCCAAGCTCTTCGGATCGGCCTCCCATGTCCCGGCACGTCGAAGCACCGCCTTTACCCGAAGGACGAGCTCCAGCACGCTGAAAGGCTTGACGATGTAATCGTCCGCTCCCGCCTCGAAGCCCGCCACGCGATCTGCTTCCTCTTTCTTCGCGGTAAGCATCAGAACTGGAACGTACGAGGTGTTCGTGCTTCGTTTGAGTTCCCTGCACACCTCCACGCCGGAGATGTCGGGCAGCATCAGATCCAAAACCACCAGGTGAGGGCGGCGAACGCCGGCGATGTCGAGAGCTGTTTCGCCGTTATAGGCGACTTCTACCTCGAATTTCGCTTGCTTGAGGTTAAAGGCAATCAGCGAGGCAAGATCCGGCTCGTCTTCCACTACGAGAATGCTGGACATGCGCGAGTATTGTAGTGCCCTGCCGCAGGCGCACGATGACAAGCCCGCAACATGTTGGTGACAGGGGAATGCACCCGTGCGTTGCTCGGAGTGGCGAATTTTCAGTGACAATTGGGTGACGAACTTGTGAATGGCGCTTAGCGGGTTGCGGCTCGACGCTCGGGCGCAGCTGAAATCGAAACTACGGCGCGGGGTAATTTGACTCGAAACGTAGAGCCGGCGCCCGGCTTACTATCCACCGTGACTTGACCCTTCATTGCCGCAACCAGGTGCTTGACAATCGAAAGACCCAGGCCGGTCCCGCCCATGTCGCGGCTTCGTCCTTTGTCGATTCGATAGAATCGCTCGAAGATCCGGGGAAGATGCTTGGCCTCAATCCCCGCCCCGGTGTCCCGTACCTCGAGGACGCACTCACCATTCTCTTCGCGGCCGATTACCTCCACCTTGCCGCCGCCGGTCATGTACTTCACCGCATTGTCCAGCAGATTGAGCAGCACCTGTTCGAGCGCACGCTCATCGCCTGTCGCTTTCAGATCGGGGGGGACTCGAATCACCAGCGAAATTCCTTTCGAATCCGCTTTCGGACGCACGACTTCCGACGCGCGGTTGGCGGCCTCCAGCAACCCAACCGGTTCGGCAGCGAGCTGACGCTCCTTGGCTTCGAGCCTGGAGAGGTCGAGCAGATCTTCCACCAACTGCGACAGCCGCTCGGACTGCCGAAAGATGATCTCCACCATGTTCGCTGCCACCGCCGGATCCTTGAGGGCACCGGCGCGCAACGTTTCCGCGTAGCCGCGGATCGCGGTGATCGGGGTTCGCAGCTCGTGCGAAACGTTCGCCACGAAGTCGGTGCGCACCCGTTCCAGGCGGCGAATGTCGGTGACGTCCACGAAGACCGCTAACAGACCACCCGGATCCGAGAGCGGAACCGCGTGTACCAAAAGTCGCATATGACGAAGGCCGCTCAGCTCAAGCTCCTTGAGCACTGGCTCATTGGTGGTTCGAGTCTGAGCGAGAACCTCTTGAAAGTCGGCGTGGCGGATGACTTCCAGGGGGTATTTGCGAATGATGTCCCCACCCAAAAGCAGCATCTCGCGGAGAGCGCGATTGACCATCGCGATCCTTCCTTCGGAATCGAGCACCAGCAGCCCTTCATGCATCGCTCCGACGATGCCTCCGAGCAGGTCGCGGTCCGCTCGCAGCTCGTCCATTCCGCGCGCGAGATGGGAGGCGAGCCGATCCAACGCCCTGGCCAACTCGCCCAGTTCTCCCGCCGACGAGGAATGGGTTCGGGCATTCAGGTCTCCAGACGTCAGTTGCGACATGGTGGAGGAAACGACCCGCAGGTCCTGCGAGAGTCGTAAAGCGGTGTTCACGGCCGAAGCAAATGCAATCGCTAGCACGATTAAGCTGCCGAAGATCAGCAACCCACGACTTTGGCTATCGAGACCTTCCGTCGCCAGCGCGTACACCAAGACGGCCGTGCTGAAGACCGCCAGCGCGCACGTCACCAAGAGCTTGCCGCCCAGGTTCAACGCTTCACTCCCGCGCTCAAGTCCATCAACCGGTAGCCGACGCCACGGATTGTTTCGATCAATTCCCCGGCTGAGCCAAGCTTGTGACGCAAGCGCTTGATATGGGTGTCAACCGTGCGGGTCTCGATCTCTGCTTGGATTCCCCAGACATCGGCGAGGAGCGCTTCACGTGTTTGAATGCGTCCCGGCCGCTCGAGCAGAATCATCAGCAACCGAAACTCCAGCGGGGTGAGGAACACCGAGGAGCCCTTGACCGTGACTTCGTGGCGTCCCGGATCGACGCGAATTTCGCCGGCCACCAGCGGTGCATCGCCCTTGGGGCTCTCGAGCAATCTGCGCAGTATCGCTTCGACTCGCAGCAGCACCTCTCGAACGGAGAAGGGCTTGACCACGTAATCGTCCGCGCCGAGCTCGAATCCTTGCACCCGATCCGACTCCGCGCCTTTGGCGGTAAGCATCATCACTGCGGTCCGGTTCTGTTGCGGAGAGCTGCGCAACATCCGGATCACCTCGAGTCCGGAGATGTCCGGCAGCATCAGATCGAGGAGCACCACATCCGGCTTGAACGTCGAAGCCTTGGCAAGCGCGCCCGCCCCGGTCGATGAAATCTCCGACTGGTGGCCCGTCTGTCGCAGGTTGTAGACCAGCAGGTCGGCCAGATCCTTCTCATCTTCGACGACCAGGATTCGTGCCATCGAGTCCTCTCGAATTGCCAAATCTATCATCGACTCTGGTTTTCAGGCCTAGACGGGGCCGAACTTTCCCGCAATTCGGTAAAGGCCATCCTTTGGAAGTCGCATGAATCCCGACCAGGCAGCGCCGGCCAAAATTCCATCCGACAACCATTCATCGATCCAGCCAGCGGCGAATCGGGCATCGCGTTGCTTCAGCCCGGCGCCGTGCTCTCGGGCCCACCGCCGGTTCGACCATTCGTGAACGCCCACCGGCGAGGAGAGGATCATCGGAATTCCGAGCGCTGCGTAGAACGTCATCTCGCTCGGCTTGGTCCATAGGACATCGGTCTCGGCCAACAGCTGATTGAAGCGCGCGTAGTAGGTGGAAAAGTCGTTTTCGACCAGGAGTTGAACGCTCGAGCCCAACAACCCGGCCAGCCCATTCCGTTCGAGCCAGAAGCGAATCTGTTCGGCGACTTCGCTGCGCACCCCGGCGACCAAGGCCAAGCGCATCCGACCCTTGAGGATTGAATGCTTGAGGGAAGCGATCAGCCGCTCCGCGAGCCCCACTTGTGCCCCGCTGCCCCCGATTGCGAATACCAGGAGCGGGGGTCGGCCCTTCTGATCGGTGGGCAAAGCGCCGAGCGTGTGGAGAATTTCGTACTGGTGGGAATTGCAGAATGAGCCATCTGGGTCGAGCCGAACCATCCGAGCCGCCAGATTTCTTCGGAGCGCGGGCAGCTCTGGTCCGCCCAGGAGCTCGTCAGGAAGTGGAAAACCGGTGAATTCGATGTTCTGGGCGGGCACGCCATAAGCTTGAAGGCGACGCTGTGCGCGCCAGCTCGGCACCAGATAGTGGATCCGAGTTTGCCGAGGCTCGAGAGGGGCCCAAACCCGATTGATGTCGCTGTCGGTGACTACGCAATACACGCGCTCGCAACCGAGCTGGTCCGCGGCAATCGCCGGGGCGTAAAAAGTCGTCAGCAGGGGGGCGCCGGTTTTCTGCAAATAGGCTTGCAGCCCCCGTCCCAGACCTCGTTGGATGAGGCGAGAGAGCGACTTCACTCCGAGCGTCGGCGCCGACAGGTCGCGGTAGGGATGCAGGCGGGGGATCGAGGTGACTGCGTCGAGAAAGGCTCCGAGCGCCCCTCCCACCCCCGGCTTCTGGGACGAACGAGAGATGGATTCCCAGAAACGGCGCACCCGTGCCCAACGTCGCTGCTCGTCTTGATCTGCCAAAGGCGCGCGATCGGCGTGCAACATTTCCGTTTTGAGCTTTGCCGCCAGAGCAGAGGCCGCTCGCAAGTGGCCGTAGCCCATGTCGATGGAAACCACCACGGGCGGGACGGTCGGCGTAGCGCACATCTGGCGAGAGGCGACCGTAGCCCAGGGGACAGCTGACGCAAGCGTTACTCAGCAAGGGGATGTAGCGGGCTGTAGTCGTAGAATTCCCGCACTGTTTTCATGATTGAAACATCCTCGACACCGAGCGCTGCGATGATTTTATTTCGAAGCATGACCGCCCTTCCACTGGTTCTTTTCCTCCTGGCGATCGTCGGTCTGACTTTGATCGCCACTCTGCACCTCGCACTGAGGGTGCACCTGCGCGACTGCGCTCCCAAACCCATCCGTCACCCCGGAATTTCGATCCTCAAGCCTCTCAGTGGTTTGGACGATGAGCTGTTTGCAAACCTGCGCACCTTTGCCGCCCTCGATTATCCCGATTACGAAGTCGTGCTGGGGGTGAAGAGTTGCGACGACCTCGCTTATCCGGTCGCTTGCCGTGCCCAAGCCCTCTGGCCAAACCGCTATCGGGTGGTGGTGCAGCGTGGCGCCCCGGGTTTCAATCCGAAGGTCAATCAGTTGATTACCCTTGCTGCAGCGGCAACCTACGACATTCTGGTCGTCAGCGATTCGAACATTCGCGTCGCCGAGAACTATCTTTCGGAAATCGCCGCACATCTGGAGGACCCTAGCGTCGGGCTCGTCACCCATCCGCTCGCCGGCATCGTCGAGCATGGACTCGGTGCGCGGATGGACAACCTCCATCTCAACAGCAGCATCGGGCCAGGAGTGGTGGCCGCCAAACGCGTCACCGGCAAAGACTTCGTGGTGGCCAAATCGATGGCGATGCGACGGCGGGATCTGGCTGCACTCGGGGGCTTCGAAGCCGTGAAGGACGTGCTGGCCGAGGACTACGTCACCGGGTACCGGGTGGGCAGGCTCTTGCAGAAAAGAGTGGTGATCAGCAGCACCCCGGTAATCAATGTTTCATCTTGTCGATCCGTCGCTGAGTTCATCAGCCGGTATGCTCGATGGAGCGTGATGCAGCGAAAGGTGATGGGAACACCAATCTATTGCGCCGAGCTTCTACTCAACCCTCTGCTGTTCGCATCGGGCGGCTTGCTGATTGCTCAGTCCGAACGGGCGCTGGCGATCTGGATCGCTTGCTGCTTGGTCAAACTGGCGCTGGACGGTGGCTCCGCCCAGCAGCTGCTCAAAAACAGATTTGTTTGGCGTTCGTTGTGGGTGGTACCGATTAAGGATCTCCTGGTCGCGGCGGCTTGGTTCTGCGGCCTGGTAAGCGACAAGGTGAATTGGCGCGGGAATCGGCTGCGCGTGCTGAAGGGAACCACGCTCGTCCCCGCCAACTCACCCGCGAGCGAAGCAACCGGCGCCGTCGCGGTCGAGCTGTAGCGCCGGCCACCCGCAAATGTTAGAGGGCATTGCTCCATCCGATGCGCGGTCGAGCACTGATTCTCTACAGCCTGTGCTGCCTGTTGTGGGGTTCCACCTGGTTGGTGATCAAGATCGGCCTGGACGATCTGCCGCCGTTTCTTTTTGGAGGCGTTCGGATGTTGATCGCCTCGGTGGCCCTGGCACCTTGGGCATTTCGCCAGGGCTTGCCGCGGCTTCCCGATCGCTTGTGGCTCTGGGTGGTAGCGGTCGGTTCTCTGCAAATGGGGCTGTCCTACGCCGCGATCTTCGCCGCCGAACGCTTCATCTCTTCAGGACTTACCGCGGTCTTGTTTTGTACCTATCCAATCTGGGTCGTTGGGCTGGCGCACAGCCTCCTTCCGGATGAGCGCCTCACACCGCTGCACGTGGCGTCTGCGGCGCTCGGAATACTTGGAATCGTAGTCCTTCAATACCCTGCCCTGGCGAGCGTCCAACTCGCGCCCGGCGTCGCGGTCGCACTCTTTCTTCCGTTGGCCGCCGCGATCAGCTCGGCGCTGGGAAATGTTTGGCAGAAGCGGCACCTCCGCGACGTTCCGCTCTCAATCAATCTCTGGACACAGACCCTGGTTGGAGCGGCTGTCCTGCTGGTGATGCACTTCTGCCTCGAACCGACCGAAGTGACGCGCTGGACGCCTCGGGCTCTGGGAGCCCTGCTCTACTTGGCGATACCCGGAACCGTAGTGACTTTTCTGTCGCTCTTCTGGCTGATCCCGCGGATCCCGATGGTGGTGATCGGAATCATCCCGATCCTGGATACCTTGATCGCGGTTGCCCTAGGGGCCGCTATTCTTCGCGAGCCGATGGGCGGGCGGTTCTTGCTGGGCGGCGCGCTGGTGCTCTCCGGGGCCGCTTTCGCAACCCGGGCACGAAGTCCTGCCGCTCGCGACGCGCGGATCACCGGATCAAGCCAGCCCGATAAGGCGTAAGCGCGTGTGGAGGCTGCTGGCGAGTCGTGGTTGTAGCAAAACATCGCACGTTTCAAGTTTGTGTCTGCACTCTTGTTTCAGATGAGACTGGCGATCGCACAGAGAGCCACATCTGAATCTCGGCATCCAGTGTTGAAGTCAGTGTGTGCAACAACGCCATGATTTAATCCATGCGACAATCCCGGCGTGAAGTGCGTGATACTTCAGCCGTCCTACATTCCCTGGCGCGGATATTTTCATCAAATCCAGAAAGCGGACGTCTTCGTCTTTCTCGATGACGTGCAGTTCGACCGACGCGGCTGGCGAAATCGAAATCGAATCAAGACCGCCAAGGGTACGCAGTGGCTGACGATCCCGGTGTTAAGCAAGAATCACCAGAGCGATGGCACGCCGATCAACGAGATTCCAATTTGCTGGGATCGTTCCTGGAACTCCACCCATTGCTCCACCCTGCGCCACGCGTACGCGAAGGCTCCCTACTTTGACGACTACGCTCCGCTGCTCGAAAGGGTTTTCCAATCGCGGCCTGCCTTATTGGCCGACTTCACGATCGAGCTGACCGTCCTGCTTTCCGATCTACTCGGGTTGAGGGGGAAGCGATTCGTTCGATCCTCGATGGTAGGCGGAAACGGATTCAAGACCGACCGAGTGATTTCAATCCTCGACAAACTCGGGGCCTCTCACTACATCAGCGGCCCCTCGGCGAAGCAATACATTGAGCTCGACAAGTTCGATGCCGCCGGAATTGGGTTGGAATACATGGACTACCGCTATCCGGAATACCAACAACTGTATCCGCCCTACGATCCCCAGGTCTCGATTCTCGATCTGCTGTTCATGAAGGGTCCGCGGGCGCCCGAGCTGATTTGGGCTAATCCTTTCGCAGCGCAAACCAGAGACTTGCGCCCGGCAACCGCAGTCGGTTCAACGCCGACTCGAGCGATTGCTCGAGTCGCAGCAGGGCACCGAAAGCACGGTTGAGAGGCGCTGGCGGCACTTTCAAGTGCATTCCCGCCGAAATCGCCGAGCTGCGTCGCCGGAACAGATGCCGCTGAAGAAATAGCACCGGCACCAGGGCGCGGTTAAACGGGCGGATCTCGATCAGCGAAGCGCCGGGAACGGAGCGAAGAAGTTGGCTGAGAATCGGCTCCTCGTAGCGCAAGTGGTGACCGGCGTGCGCATCCACTTCGCTCCAAAGCGACATCAGGGCGGGAACCGTGCCCACCACCAGACCGCCAGGGCGCGCGCAGCTCAGAGCGGCAATTAATACCTCGCCGGGTTGGTGCAGATGCTCGATCACGTCGAAAAGCCCCACCGTATCGAAGGCACCCTCTCGAAATGGGGCTATCCCGTTCGCCAGGTCATGCACGAAAAAGACTCCCCCGGGGACCCGCCGGGCAGCGTCGAGGACTCGTGCCCGGTGCCCATCCACGCCCGTCACCTCGAAGCCAAGATTCGCAAGGTGCGCGCAGACCGCTCCTCCTCCACAGCCGAGCTCGAGCACTCTTGCGGGAGGCACACATCCCAAGACCGTAAGCCGCTTCGAAATGAAGTGATTGCGAGTCCGAAACCAGAAGTGGCGCGTTTCAGCTTCGGACAACCTCTGCAATCCGCGCTGATCCGCAATGCTGAAACCCGCGTGGTCGGTGGGCAGCTCTGAGAGTACCCTCAGGTTCGCAGGCAGCTGCTCTTCCCAACTCGAGGCCATGGAGATTGGCTGCATCGTAGCTCCGCTCCACCAGGCCTGGATGCCGGAGCGAAACCTCCTTCGGCCTACACCACCTCCATTCTCTTCCGGAATTTCGAAAGTGCTCGCGTTCGTGCAAGACCGTTACTGGCTGAGAGGGTGAGCGGGATTAGAATTCACAATCGGTCTGGTAATCGATGCGGATCTCCGCTGAGCTCGAACGGGTTCTTTCGCAGGCTTCCGCCGACAGCTTGTCCTCCGTTCTCTCTACCCTGCACCGGGTTGAGAACCGGGACTGGAAGCTTTCGGAGGCCGCCTCGATCCATTTTTTGCGGAACTTGACCCTCGAAGGCATCGAGCCGTTCCTCAAATATCACCTCTATCGAGCGGCTTTGCAGCCCCGCATTTCTTTTGGAGGCTTCAACACTCCGAGACAAGATCTGCTCAATCCCGAGTGGGAGAGCCGGCGCACGCAGACGGATCTGCTGGTCCTGGCCCTGACGCTCGAGGAATTTGCTCCTTCTTCTCGGCTGCCGGGATGGGACGCGCACCAGACTGGAAGAGAACTGCGAGAGCTCTTTGAGCTTGCCCATCACCACTCGGGGTCGCTGCTTGCGATCAACACCTTCATCTGCCCCCTCTACTCGTTCGGCAATCTCGCGCCGAATGGCTCGGACCTGTCACAGCGGATCCGTCAGCTCAACGACTCCGTCCGGGAATTTGCGGCCTCCAGGCCTGGAGAGATCGTGCTCGTCGATTGGGACAGGCTCGCCCGGATTTTGGGAGAGCGACAAACCTTCGATCGTCGATACGCCTACCTTGCGCGAGCGCCGTTTCGGCCACCGTTCCTCAACCTGTACGCGCAGGAGCTGGCTCGAGCGGTAGCTGCGCTCAAAGGGCACGCGAAGAAGGCATTGGTCCTGGATTGCGATAACACCCTATGGGGTGGGGTGGTGGGTGAAGACGGGCTGGAAGGGATTCAGCTCCACCCCGCGGAGCATCCCGGCAGTGCGTATTACGACTTCCAGGCAGCGCTGCTGCAACTTGCCGCCCGCGGCGTGTTACTGGCCCTTTGCTCGCGAAACAACGAAGCGGAGATCTGGGAGGTCCTTGCTCAGCATCCTCATTGCCTCTTGAAGCGAGAGCATTTCGCATCCTTTCGAATCGGCTGGGAGGACAAGGCCGAGTATCTGGTGTCGCTTGCTCGGGAGCTCCGACTCGGACTCGACAGCTTGGTTTTTGTCGATGACAACCCGGCGGAGTGCGACCGGATTCGGCGGGCCCTACCCGAAGTTGCGGTGGTCTCGGTTCCAACCGAGCGCAGCGAGCTGCCGCACCTGCTCGCAAAGGAGGGATGGTTCGAGTCATTGGCGGTGAGCGCCGAGGACGCGGCTCGGTCCACAATGATTGGTCAAGACCTTGTGCGTCGCCCCGCTCCCGAGGAGTCGCTGCAGGAGTACCTTCTCTCGCTGCAGCAAGTGGCGAAGGTGCATCGGGTCCGCTCGGAAGAGGTACCCAGGGTCGCGCAGCTCACTCAAAAAACGAATCAGTTCAACCTCACCACCCGCCGCTATTCGGCCGCCCAGATCACCGCCTGGGCGGATGATCCGAACACTGCCGTATTCACCCTGAGCGCGAGCGATCGCCATGGTGATTTGGGGCTTACCGGGGTCTTGATTGCCCGCAGAGAAGGGACCATCGCGAGGATCGACAGCCTGCTGATGAGCTGTCGCGTCCTCGGTCGTGACTTGGAAATCGCCTTTGTCGAGTACTGCCTCAAAGAACTTTCGACGAGTTGGAATCCAGGCTTATTTCGCGCCGAATACATCCCCACCGCGAAGAATGGACAGGTCGCGGGGTTTTGGGAAAAGGAAGGGTTTTTGCGAACGACGAAGCGCGACGAGACTGCCTTTTTCGAGCTGGTACCCGCTGGACGCAGGTGGAAGTCGCCGACGTTCATTCGGGTATTCGAGGATTGAAAGTCGTGGACGACAGAGCGAACCTGGACGGCCGACTGAGAGAGGTATTTGCCTCCGTCTTCAACCTCGAGCGGGAAGCAATTTCCGCGGAGATGTCGATGCGCACCTTCGCCGGTTGGGACTCGCTTCGTCAGATTCAACTCGTGCTCGCTTTGGAAGATGAGTTCAAAGTGTCTTTTTCAGAGCAGGAGGTCGCTACGCTGGCCAGTTTCTCGCTCTTCGCGGATGCGCTTCGAAAGCGAGCGGCCGGTTGAGATCGGGCCGCAAGCCGCTGGTGATTTTCGGAGTCGGCGAGCTGGCTGAGCTGGCTCACTTCTATTTCACCGAAGACGCTGGCCGCCGAGTAGCTGCCTTTACCGTCGATGCCGCTTACCTGCGAGGCGATGCGCTTCTTGAAACTCCGGTGGTGGCGTTCGAGACGATTACAGAGTCGTTTCCCCCATCCCAGTACGAAATGTTCGTGGCGATTGGATATCGAGACCTCAACAGCAAAAGGTCTGAACGCTGCGCGATGGCGGTTCAGCGCGGTTATCGATTGACCAGCTTCGCCAGCTCGAAAGCCGATCTGTGGCCGGGCTTTGTGCTCGGCGCGAACTGCCTCGTGATGGAGGGCAACGTTCTTCAGCCCCTTTCGCGCCTGGGGGAGGGGGTCATTCTCGGCAGCGGCAACCTGATCAGCCACCATGCGGTGGTCGAGGAGTACTGCTACCTCGCAGCGCGAGTCGTACTTGGCGGCGCGGCTCGAGTTGGACACCACAGCTTCGTCGGCTTGAACGTCACCGTTCGGGAGAACGTCAAGATTGGCGCGGCCTGTCTCATAGGCGCAGCTGCGTTGGTGCTAAAGGACGTTCCCGACGGCCAAGCGCTCTTAACCCAAGGCACGCAAGCTTCCCCGATGCCCGCCGCCAGGGTGCGCAGCCTTCTCTAGCCAGCGAGCGGAACTTGTTTGTCGCGCTTAACCAACGTGGGGGTGTCGGTTTGATCGACCGCCTCCATTACGATGAACCGCGGTCGGCCCTTCACCTGCTCGTAAGTTCTCGCCAGCCAGGAGCCCACCATTCCAATCAAGGTCAAATTCAGGCCACCCAAGACCACGATCAGCGAGGACAGCGATACCCAACCCGCGGCATAGTGGTCTGGCTGAACGAGCTTTCGCACCAGAATGTAGAAGGCGAGTGTGGTCCCTACGATCGTGACAGCAAATCCCAACCGCGTGGCGAATTGCAGCGGATAAGCGGAGAATGACGTCAAAGCGGTGAGAAACAGCTGCAGCTTTCGCGTCATGCCGTAGTGGCTTTTGCCGATTGGTCGAGGAGCTCGGACAACTGGGATCGCACGCTGAGGAAATCCGATCCACTCCATCAGTCCTGCGGTGAAGCGGTGATACTCCCGAAGCCCGAGCAGGGCGTCGACATACCTGCGACTCATCAAGCGCGTGGTGACGGGGTTGGGCGTCATCCGCATCCCCGAAAGGCAGTTGAACAGCCACCAGAAAATGGCTCCCGAGACCCGCTCGAAGATCTCACCGCGCCTGCGCTTCTGATAGCCGTAAACGACATCCACCGGCTGAGCGCGAAACTCATCTAGAAAGGTGCGGAGCAGCTCGGGCCGATCTTGAAGATCGGTGTCGAGGAGAAACACCAATTCTCCCCGCGCCAGTTCGAGCGCGGCGCCTACCGCGGCATGGTGTCCGAAGTTGCGAGACAATTGAAAAACCCTGGCGTGCGCAGGGTCGGCTCGCTGGAGCCTTCGCATCCGTTCGAAGCTTGCGTCTCGACTGCCGTCATCCACCAAGACGATCTCGTAAGTCAGCCCGGTCTGGGCCGCAGCTTCGGTCGCTTCCTGGTAGAAGCGCTCGACGGTTGCCGAGCCCTGGTAGACCGACCCTACTATCGAGAGAGCCGGGACAGGGGCTGTCACGCCTTGCGCTCCAGCATCTGAAAGAGAGCGACGCACAGGGACGGAAATTCGAGCCCGACCTTGCAAAAGGCCTCGAGTACCTCGGGGCGCCAGATCTCCATCTGCGCTTTCGACAATGGCTTCAGCAGAAGACCGCGTAGCGCCGTTTCCTCGAGATTCCCTGCGACGGCCAAATCCTGGCGCAACCGAGCCACGGAGTAGAGGCGGCGATGACCTACGAGCTCGTCCTTTTCTTGGAAGTAGTCCAAGCGAGTCACCATCCCTAGCTCGACACCCAACCGCCGGTTGAGGGATTCGAAATTAGGCACTGCAATCGCGATTTGGCCTCCTACCCGTACCAGGCGAGTGAGGGCGCGAAGAGCGGCGATCGGATCCGCGACGTGCTCCAGGACGAAGCTGAAAATGGCGAGATCGAAGGGCTGACTGGATTTGAACTCCTCCACTGTCCCGCAATGGGGAACGATTCGCCCTCGGTCCTGCGGCGACATTTCCAGAACCCGGTCCAGATTGAACTGCGCCGGATCGAGAATGTGCAGTTGCTCGAACGTTTGGAGGAGCAGACGGGTCATCACACCGGTGGAAACCCCAACTTCGATCACCCGCTTGGCACCGCCCCCGTAGCGTTCAATCAGTCGGGCGGTTTGCCGAATCAACAGCATGTCCTCCCAGTCCAGGTTGGGATCGTAACGGCGGCCGACATCGTCCCAGTCGATCGAGCGTGTCTCTGCGAGGTCGATCTCTTTCATTGGTGGGTCGCACCGCCAGAATATCGAGTGGTGGCGCTGGCTTGGTGCTCTCGACATTGTACAGGCTGATCTGAGGCTTTCCACCTGGTGCGCGGCACCGCTATCCGCAGCGAAAGCTGCATACATTTGGCGGGCGAGTAAGACCTGCTCCCGTCCTACTTCGACTCGAGGCCGCCGATCGACCTCAGCTCGAGGTAGGGCGCTTGCGTGGTCGCTCGCAATCGAAAGAAATGCCGGTTCGCGAAATGTTGACGCAGCGGCTCGAGCACGCCTGGAGCGTCATGGAGAATGAGAACGTCGTCGCTCCAATCGGGCCTCGGACGGCGCCAGTCATAGATAAACGACCCCGTCCGCCGGTATTCGTCGGACAATCCTTGCCACAATGGCCCATAGCGAGGCGCCAGGACGATTGCGTTTGTCAGGCCGGCGGACTCCAGGAAGCCGTAGATGTCCCGCTGCACGACGGCTTGGCGCTGTAAGGCAACCGATTGCCACAGAGAGAAGGTTCCGAGACTAAGCGCCAGCGCGCCGGCCAAAACGCCGGACACCTCAGGCAAGGGAATCGATTTCTCCTCACACCAGCGTTTGATCCGGACCATTCCGTGGACCGCGAGCACGGTCAGCGGTACTGCGGCCTCCGAGTAATGGATCGGTCCCACCAGATGCAGGCCGAAGTTGTCGTGCGTGAGCCCGAGCCCGAGGTTGCATAGAACGCCCAGTCCGAGCAGCCGGGTCAGCCGATCGGCGCTGAAGCCGAGCGCAGCGAGAGCCGCCCCCAGCGGACCCGCAAACCAGATCACCAGCATCAGCAGGTTGTGGCTCGTGTTAGCACCGAAGCGATGCCAAAACAGGGCGGGATCTTTCAGGCCGGCGAGAGGTCCAGCCCACGCTTCGGTCAGGAGGGGATTGGCCGCGAACCGGGCCGGCAACAGCGGGTTTCCGGTAACCGCCCAATCGAAGACGGCGAAAGCCAACAACGGGCCGGCGACTCCGAACGCGAATCCGGCCGAGGCGAAAGGTGCCCCAGGCTGACGCCGCACCGCCCGGATCATCAGGCTCAAGACCAAAGGCAAAGCGAGGCAGGCAATCTCCGTCGGCCGACAAAGAAAGGCACCGCCCATACAAAAACCGGTGGCCACCCACCACCCTGGTTTGCCTCGCGTTTCGGACATCACGTAACACCAGAGTGCAAGCGCCAGCAGGCCGCGTGAGAGCAGATGAGCGTGGGACGTATACGACAGGGTGCAAATCATCGGCGAGAGCAGCGCCAGCCCCGCGGCGACAGCGCCCCAGAATCGTCCGAGCCGATGTCCAACCAGTGCGGCAACAAAGCTCACCGCAAGCGCGGAAGCGAAGGCGAATATCCACGGGCCGGATTGGGTCCACTCCGAAAAGGCCCACGCCAACTGGACGCCTGGCCAATCGAATGCGGAGAGTTTCCCATCGTGCAAGAACAAGAATCGAGTCGGAAGCGCCGCGAGCGGATCGAAGGCGGGCACCGAGGCTTGGCCCATTGCCAATACCTGGCCTCCAAAGCGGGCGGCATATTCATCGTCGGTGATTGGGTAGTCCAGAAGGAATATTGCGCGGCCCAGGCGTGCCACCGCGACCGCCACGGCGAAAATCGCGACGAGGGCAAGCGACAACTGGCGCGAATCCATTTCCACCAAGGCCCGCCGCGCGCGCTGTGCTGCCTCCCAAATGAATGGGTGCAGGGCGTACCCGAGCAATGCGCCGCCCGGCAGCAGCAACAGCGCCGACCCCAGCCAAAATTGCAGCTCGCCCGCATTGCTGTTGGTGAAGGGCGCGACGAACCTGATCGAAAGACCTGGAGTGGTCTGCCCCAACCCCCAGAAACAGGCGTAGCACAAAAGGCCAGCGGCCAACGCCACCCACCTGCGTGCATTCCACCCGGGACGGTCCATCAATTCCGCTTAGCGAGTCGAGCGGCTACCTGGTGAGGATGTCCACCACCCGCGCCTGATCGGATTCGCTCATTGAATTATAGAACGGAAGCCGCAGCAACCGATCGCTGACCTCTTCGGTCACGGGGCACTGGCCAGCCTTCCCTCCGAATTTTTGTCCCATTCCGGAAAGATGCAGCGGCAGGTAATGAAAGACGCTGGTTATCCCGGAGTCCTTGAGCTTCGCGATTACCCTCTGCCGTTCCTCGAGGGAGGGGAGGAGCAGGTAATACATGTGGTAGGACTGCTCGCAGTCGTCCGGCACGATCGGCGGTCGGATCTGATGACGGCTTGCCCATGGCCCGAGAGCGCGATGGTAGAACTCCCAAATTTGCTTGCGCCGCTTCTGGATCTCCGGCCAAACCTCGAGCTGTGCATATAGGAAGGCGGCGAGCACATCCGAGAGCAGATAGCTGGAGCCGATGTCCATCCAGGTGTATTTGTCGACCTGCCCTCGGAAGAAGCGCGATCGGTTGGTGCCCTTCTCGCGAATGATCTCCGCCCGTTCGATGTAAGCGGGGTCGTTGACCAGCAACGCGCCGCCCTCGCCGCAGGTGATGTTCTTGGTCTCGTGAAAACTTTGAGTGGCCATTGCGCCAAAGGTGCCCAGATTTTGTCCGCGATATTTGCCGAACAGTCCGTGCGCGTTGTCTTCCACCACCGGGATGCGTCGGGCGGCGGCGATTTTCATCACCCGGTCCATGTTGCAGCCGACCCCCGCATAGTGCACGACCACGATCGCCTTGGTCCGCGGGCCGATCAGGCTCTCGAGTTGATTCTCATCGATGTTGAGGGTGTCCGGTCGAACGTCCGCGAAGACCGGTCGCGCCCCGCGCAACACGAAAGCGTTTGCAGTGGAAACGAAGGTGAACGATGGAACGATCACTTCGTCCCCGGGCTGAATATCCAGGAGAAGGGCGGACATCTCGAGCGCATGGGTGCACGAAGTGGTCAACAACGCTGCCTTGGTACCCACCGCGGTTTCGAGCAGAGCACGGCATTTGCGCGTGAACGCTCCGTCCCCGGAGATGTGCCCCGCGGAGAGCGCCTGCCAGATGTACTCGAATTCCTTACCGGTCAGCGATGGACGATTGAACGGAAGACGAGGCGGCGAAGCATTCGGGCTCGCCTCGCCAGCCGGCGAGGTGCGCGGCGTTGTTTCACCCATTCGATTCAGTATCTCAAAGTCGAAACTCTTGCCGATAGGTGGGCGCATTGCAATTGGGCCAATCCCCTGTACGCATACGTAGTTAATTCAACCAGGAACCTGGATTAATAATCGGCGAGTTTACGAGAAAATTGCGGCTCCCTTCGTTCCGCGCTTTCAAATTCGTCCCAGGTCGGCCCCGAGGTCGTTTGCTCCAAGCGACGGGCCTCTTCATCGAGCCGCCGAATCGCGGCAAGCTTCTCGTCTCGACCCAGCTGGGCCTGATTCACTGCGGCTCGCATCACTTGCAAGGTCTGGTCGTAGACGCGCAACGGCACCGGGAATGGATGTCCATCTTTTCCGCCGTGCGCGATGGAAAAGCGCGCTGGGTCGCTGAAGCGGCAGGGCGCGCCGTGAAGCACCTCGGCCACCGTCGCAAGGGCGAGAACGGTCCTCGCTCCAAGCCCCGGGGTGAGAAGTAGCTCCGCGAAATCCTTGGGACCCCGCTCCCGTGCGGCGGCAAGGGTTCCATGAAGGCGGCGAAGCACGACGTCCTGCGACGTGACCGGATGGTGGGACGGCATTTGCAGATGAGGAAGCACGAATTGGTTTTCGCGCGGCATGCGCAGCTGGGACAGTTCGGCAACAACCCTGTCCGGGCCCTCGAGCACGAGCTCGATTTGGGCGTCGCGCGACAGACCAGCGCGCCGGTCGGTGAGATTCACGATCGGTGGTCCGGGCTGTCCCTCGATTGCCGAATGGGGCTCATCCACAAAGCTCGTTAATCCCTCGGACAGCCAGTGATAGCGCCGCGCCTGGCGTCTCGCGGGATTCATTCCCTGCTGGACGATCACCCAATCGCCTTCGTCGGTCACCACAAAGCTGTGGAGATACAGCTCGAACCCGTCCTGCACTGCCGCGTTGTCGACCTTGGCAACCAAGCGGCTGGTTCGAATGTACGCTTCGGCATCGAGCCCAACGCGATCGGCAAGCGCCTGCAACTCCGCCGGCGTACGTCGCGAATGCTTTCCGCGGCCTCCACACACGTGGATTCCTAACTCCGTCTCGAGTGGCGCCAGGCCGCGTTTGAGCGCTCCCAGCACGCTGGTGGTGATGCCGGACGAATGCCAATCCATTCCCATCACGCAGCCGAGTGACTGGAACCAGAACGGGTGCGAAAGGCGCTTGAGGAATTCCTTCTTTCCATAGTGAAGGACGATCGCCTCGACGAGAACCCGGCCAAGCCTGGCCATGCGACCGGATAGCCAAGCGGGAACCCGGCCTCCATGGAGCGGCAAGTCGGCGCTTCCTGTTCGCTGAGCCATACAGATGTTCAGGGTAGCGCCCAAGCGGAGGTGCTGCCAACTCCGCCCGCAGGTTTTTCGAGCTCTGCTGGCAAGGCCTCACTCGACGATGCTAGGGCTCGGCCTGGAGGGATTGAGATGAAGCGAAAGCCAAAGGCCAGGACTGGGCGGACGGACCGAGCGAAAAAACGGCAAGTGCGTGCCCGACCGTCGGTGAAAAGCAGGGCACCCAGTAGGCGGGCCACACCGAGTACCCGGTCGTTGGCCGAGAAGCTCCGCGTTCGTGCTGGAACCGCGATTGCGGTGCTGAACTGCCCCAAGCCGCCCGATGCACTCCTCGGACCGATGCCGGAAAAGGCATCGGTTCAGCTGACTTTGGACAACCCCGCGGACCTGGTTCTTCTCTTTGTGAGAAACAGCCAAGAGTTGGGTCAGCACGTCCAGACCATCGCGGACAAGCTGTCGAGCGCGCTGGATCTGTGGGTGGCCTATCCCAAGCAAAGCTCAGAAATCGAGACCGACCTTACCCGCGATGCTGGATGGGATCCGATGCATCGGCTCGGCTGGGGCGTGGTTTCGCTCGTCTCTGTGGACGAGACGTGGACCGCGATGCGCTTCAAGGTCCGCGCGCAGGCTGAATGAGACGCACTTAGACTGCGGCGATCTGAGCCGTTGGCACCGGTATCAGAGCTGGGTTCGTCAACTCCACGCGCCGGGCGATCCATCGGTACGCGATGGACAGCACGACGGTCCACACCACGTCGCCGACCAGCGTTCCGCCAAAGAACGGAATCGCGGCTACGTAACAAGCCGCGAGCCCATTCAGCGTCAGCCCGTAGATTCCCTTGATCCAGACGCCGAAGTTGGACAGCACGAAGAACCCAGCCGCGCCCAAAACCGCCGCCCCGATTGCGCCGCCCCGCACCGCACGAAGCCATCGGCCCAGCAGGAGCTGGACCAGGAACCCAGCGTAGATGAAAGGGGTACCGACATCGAAGGCGCGAATCCCTTTGAGCGTTCCAAGGGCAAAGTCGCTGATCAACATCGCGGCCAGAGTGAGGAGCATTCCGCTCCCTAGCCGCATCGTTCGCCCTGCGAAGACACTGGTCGCCCCCACCGGGGCGAAGTTCGGAGGGTGTGGGACCAGACGAAGAACCACACAAGCTAGCAGCATCAGAATTGGCAGCATCGGTGCTCCTTTATTGCCGTCACGGTAATTAGCACAAGTTTCTTTAAGGATCGTCGATCGGGAAACTAGAGGTCAGCCCGGGCGCCCAGAAATAGAGTACGGCTGGGGACTGGAAAGCTGCGCACCTCCTCGTAACGCTCGTTTAGGGCGTTCTCGACGCGCCCGAAAAGCCCCACGTTCCGGGTGAGCTGATACTCCGCGGTGATGGCCAGTAGGGAATAAGATGCGAGGGACACTTGCATCGGGGTCAGCGAGCTGAAGTCGAGGTCGTCCCTGGTTCCCACGTAAGTGAATCGCGCTCCGAGGCTCAATCCTCCAATGGATTGACGAACTTGCGCATCCACCTTGTGGCGCGGCCGGCGGATCAAGTCTCGGCCCGTGCTTCGATCCAATGGGTGCATCCAGGTGTAGTCCGCTCGAGCGTTAAATGCTCGATAGGAGAGCGCGACGAAGTTTTCCACGCCCGTGATGCGAGCCGAGCTCGTATTGATCGACTGAAAGGTAAAAGGGTCATAGCCAATCAGTTGAGTGACATCGGTCGTGAAGAACGTGCTGCCTACCGTCAGAACCCCGTCGAAGAGCGCTTGGTCGAGGCCGGCATCGAAGGACTGGCTGCGTTCCGGTCTAAGGTCCCGGTTTCCATATTGCGGATCGTAGAGCTGCAACAGGCTCGGCGCCTTAAACCCGCTGCCTTCGGTGGCATGAAGGCGAGTGCCTGTGGGCACGATTTCGTACGCGACGGCCACCGTTTGGGTCACTACGTCTCCAAAGAGGGAATGATGGTCCCAGCGCGCTGATCCGGTGAGGTAGAGGCTCTCAAACAGTTGCTGGCGATCTTCCACCGTCACTGCATAGGTCCGAGCCGAGGTACGCGGGAAGGCGCTCGAAAAAGTGAAACCGAAGCCGGTAAACGAAGAGGAAGTTTGGGCGGTATCCTCTTTGGCTTCGAGCAGCACCAGGGCTTCGTTCCCGCGAAAGAGCTTCACTTGGTGCTGCCAATCCAACTTGCTCTTGATCCCGAGAAATCGCCCTTTGGAGCTCGCGGGGTTGACGACATCGGGTAGGTTATCCACAGAACGCGAGGTATGGGCCCAGGAGAAACCAAGCGTTTGCAGCCAGCGACCTTCGAGCAGAGCCCCGCGCAGCTCAGGGCGCATCAGCACCTGGTCGATTCGCGAGATGTAATTAGGGTCATAAACGGCGCGGCCATTTTGAATGTCGTCGATATTGGTTCGCGAGTTGAGGTAACGAGTTACGAGTGAGAGCTTCCAAGATTCCAGGAAGGATGTGCTCAGACGGGCGCTGAGGTTGGATCGTAAATAAGGTCGGGTCTGCAATGGGCTTGTGGAGATTCCATCGGTGCGAAGGCCGCTTGCGCTGACTGCGTAGTTGACCCAAGGGGTCCCGCCGGAGGCGGAAACCAATCCATGAACCGTCTGATAACTGCCACCTTCTCCAACGAAACTGAAGCGGGGAGGTCCAGATCCTTCCCGGGTGATGATGTTGATCACCCCCCCAATGGCGTCGGATCCGTAAAGGCTGCTGGCCGATCCGCGCAGCACCTCGATCCGAGCGATGTTGTCGGGGGCAAAGTCAGAGAAGTCGACGGCCCCCGTCGGGCTGCTTGGATCGGCAAGTTCCACTCCATCCACCAGCGCCAATGTGTGATTGGAGTTTGTGCCTCGAATGAACACCGAGGTCACGGCTCCATAGCTTCCATTGCGCACCACGTCCACGCCGGGGACCAGCCGTAGGGCTTCGGAAATCCACAGATACTGGTTTGCCTTCAGTTCCTCGGCGGAGATCACCGTCACGGAGCTACCGACGTGACTGGCCGGGGTTTCCGTGCGTGTCGCGCTGACCACTGTCTCGAGCTTCGCCTGGGACGGGTTCCGAGCTTCCTCGCCAGATTGATCGGCGTGAACGACTTGCGAGACCAGGATGAGGGCTGCTGCAAAGACCGCCACCACGCCCCACCGGGCGTGGGACGCGCATCGAATGAACGTATTCATCTTTTCCTTCCGCTCTCTCGCTCGAAGAGAGAAGGCAAAGCGGCAAACTGCTGCCGCACCCTGGGCAGGTTTCCTGGCTCTCGGGACTCAGGGTTCAGCGAACGCCAAACCCCGATCGAGACCTCCGCCTTCCCTTGCGTTTGTTCCAAGCAAAGTGGCGACTACCGAGGTCTCTAGGCCCTCCTATGAAGGCCGCCCGAATACAGTGGCGGGACCGCGCCGGATTCTCACCGGCTTCCCTCTTAGCCCGACATGGGCACCCGAAGGCGCCGCGCTTCTACCCAGGGATTCGCGAGGCCGTCAAGCAAAAGAAGGAGGAGTGCGTGTTGGGCCGAAGTGCATTAATTCGGCCCTCATGACATTCCTGCAGCAGATGACGGAGTGGCTTGGACCTCGCCGGCTGTTTTGGGCGATGCGGTTCTACCCGCCCTATCTCGGCGCGGGCATTCGCGTGCGAAACATCGATCCGTCGCTGCGCTATATTGAGGTTGAGATGCCGCTGAGGCCCTGGACGCGAAACTACGTTGGCACTCAATTTGGTGGATCTCTGTATTCGATGTGCGATCCCTTCTTCATGTTGTTGGTGATGATGAGGTTGGGGCCGGCGTACATCGTCTGGGACAAGTCGGCGCAGATTGACTTTCTCAAGCCAGGTCGGGGCGCAGTCCGGGCGAGATTTGACGTCAGCGAGGACCAGCTCAAGCGAATCAAGGATGGCGTGGAGCGAGAGGGTAAAGTGAACCCGGTATTCGAAGTCACGGTAGCCGATCTCGAGGGTATTCCGATCGCGCGGGTCACTAAGACGCTGTCGGTGAGAAGGTGGAATCGCGAGAGCTAAGTACTGGATCTTCGTTATCAGGGAACGCTGGTGATCAGGCTTCCGCCGCATGCTGGTCGGATAACGCTTGAGCAGCGGGCCAATCGCCGTGAGGCGATGACGTCGACGTAGTCCCACCAAGCCCCCGTCACTACGAGTTCCTCGTACATTGGTACACTCGCGGCGGACTGGAACGCCGCATATCGTTTCGCTCCCCTGAGCTCGATCGCCGCGTATCGCTCCTCGCGAAATTTTGCTTGGATTTCATGTAGGCCTGCATCTGCGGAGCTTTCGCGGAATCGGCGACACTGCGCAGAGCGGCGCGGAGTTCGGGGAGAAAAGAAGATCGCATCGCGGCGTTTGACCAGATTGTCCGGTATGCTACTGAGCGAGCAACTTGCCGCCCATCGCGGCATATGTATTTAGATCCGTTTTAGGCGATCCGGCCGGAATCGCCTGAGAGCATCAACCCACCTCGCGTCCCATGGGGGCTGACCAATGTCTCGAGATCGATCCGGTATTACACGTAGTTTCCTCATCCCGGCACTGCGATTTTTCGGCTGCATTGCTCTTGTGATCAGCAGCGCTGTCGCCGCTGCCCGGCCGTTGACCTCGCTGCAATTACCGCTGGCTTTCGAGCCTTACCGCGGGCGGCAGTGGGGCGAAGCCCAGTTTTTGGCTCGCACGCCTGGCGCAAACGTGTTTCTCACGGCCGAGGGGCCCGTTTTCGCTCTCGTCTCGGGTGAGAGTTTTCGAATGCGTTTGATTGGCGCGAAACCGGCTCGCTTAGAGGGTCGCGACCTCCAGCCCGGAAAGGTTAATTATTTCGTTGGCGACGATCCCTCGGCGTGGAGAACCGGCGTTCCGATCTATCGGCAGGTCGCTTCGATTCGAGCTCTACCTGGAGTCGACCTGATCTTCTACGGAAGTCAGCGCCAACTGGAGTACGACCTCAAGGTGGCCCCGGGAGCCGACCCACGAGCAATCCGATGGGTTTTCGAAGGAACGAGCGGACTGCGGCTCGATTCGGATGGGAGCCTGGTGGTCGCTGTTGGAGGTGCGGAGGTTCGTCAGGCGCGGCCGCGCATCTTTCAATCGCTAAGTCGCGGACGTCAGCGTGAAATTGCGGGTGAGTACGTAATCACGGGTGAGAGGGAAGTAGCCTTCCGGCTCGGCGATTACGACCGCGCAAAGGCGTTGACGATTGACCCCGTCCTGGTGTTTTCGACCTACCTCGGTGGCCGCCGAGATGACCAGGGGCTTGGAATCGCCGCCGATTCAAGCGGTGCGGCTTACATTACCGGCGTGACCACATCGGGGGACTTTCCGATCGTGGCCGGCACGCAAAGGCCAAGCGGCTCGCTGAGCGATGCCTTCGTGACCAAGCTCAACCCGGCGGGAACGGCAATCGTTTATACGACCTATCTCGGGGGCATTGGCAGAGACAGCGGCAATGCAATCGCTGTTGATGCTTCTGGAAACGCCTACGTGGCAGGCGACACGGAATCCAGCGACTTTCCCACACTGAATCCGGTTCAGAACTCAATCGGAGGCCGGAGGAACGCATTCGTTACCAAGCTCAGCCCCACCGGCGCACTCGTCTATTCGACCTACCTGGGTGGCGGTGGGCAGGACAGCGCTTTTGGAATCTCGGTGGACGGAGCGGGGAACGCCTACGTCTGTGGAGAGACACGATCGTCGAACTTTCCAACGCTGGCGCCACTTCAGGCTTCGAGTGGGGGAGGGACCGACGGTTTCGTAGCGAAGCTGGCTCCTTCTGGATCACAGCTGGTGTATTCAACTTATCTCGGCGGCAGCAGGGAGGATCACGCGAACGCAATTGCGGTGGACGCTTCCGGGGCCGCTTATCTCGCGGGCGATACAACCTCCACCAACTTCCCGGTCGTCGCTCCCCTGCAAAGCAGAAATGCGGGTAGTGCGGATGTTTTCGTCAGCAAGCTTAACCCGGCGGGATCGGCCCTGGTGTACTCGACCTATTTCGGCGGTGGAGGACCGGACTCGGCCCAGGGCATTGCGCTCGATAGATCAGGAAGCGCGGTCGTGGTGGGCTACAGCTTGTCAGTGGCTTTTCCGACCACGGCCGCCGCAGTCCAGGAGGGCAACGCCGGGTATGGAGACGCCTTCGCTTTTAAGCTCGCCCCCGACGGAGGGTCGGCGATCTACTCAACCTTGTTCGGCGGGTCCCGGGATGATTGGGCGAATGCTGTCGCTCTCGACTCCGCAGGAAATGCGCACATCGTCGGGTTAACGTCATCTCCCGACTTTCCAGCGGTCAATGCGATCCAATCCAATCTGGCCGCTACCTACAACGCTTTCGTCACCGCCCTCGATCCGCTTGGGATGGCATTTCTGTACTCCACTTTCTTGGGCGGCTCGGGCGGCGACCAGGGAACCGCGATCGCTCTGGATCCTTCCGGAAATGTCTACCTAACTGGGATTACGGCCTCGACGAACTACCCCACCTTGGCCGCGCTGCAGACTTCAAACGCGGGCGGCGATGATGTCCTGGTGAGCAAGCTGGCTCCGACCAGAGCGCTTCCGCTTTCATCGATCGATCCGCCATTCGGCTCCGGGTTCCGACGACGAACGGTGATGATCCGCGGAAGCGGCTTCGTCTCGGGCGCAACGGTCAGCTTTGGTGGCGCTGCCTCCCCAAATGTGACGGTGGTGAACTCCAACCTGATCAGTGCCAGGACGCCGCCCCATTCAGAGGGGCTCGTCGATGTCGTGGTCACCAACCCGGATGGAACCGCTGGGATATTTGCCAGTGGATTTGAATTTGTCGAGCCCGATCGGGGCGGCTGTCAATCCACGCCCGGTGAGACTCCGTTTGGAGTGCTTGGGTCAGCAGCACTCATCCTGGTGTGGCTGCCGCGATCCCGAAACCGCCGACGCGGCTGCGGACGTTAGGCAGGTCTCAGGGACGCTGCTGAGCGCGCAGCTGGGCCTCAATCTTCTGCCGCACGTCGGGCGGAAGGTTTTCGAGGCCGCGCATTCCGCCTCCCGTGCTCGGAGGCGGAGGAGGCTGCTTCTTGAATAGCTCGATGCCCGTCTCGAACCGAGTGCGGACAGCGTCGTAGATCGCATAGGTGAGATTGTCCGCGGAGCCCTTCACGTACGCTTCTTTGCCCTTGTCGCTTTTGAGCTCCTTGCCGAAGCGAAGAGACTGGGTGGCGCCACCCTCCACCGCAATGTCCACCATCGTGGTTGACCGCGACAAACCGGTCTGCGCCGGATTCGCCGCTGTCTCCACGACGCGACTGGCGCGAAGAGCCTTGAGCATTTGCAGGTGGCTCTGGACCTGACCGGGATCGAATTCGAACCCAGCCGGAAGTTTCTTTGGCTCTACTATTCTCCAGCTGTCCCCCTCCTTGAGCACGACCGTCTTCTTGCCGGGTGACTGGATGGTGACCTTGGTCGCTTTTTGCGGATCGAAGGACAACAGCGTGAGATCCCGCAGCTCCGACGCCTTTCGGCTCAGATTGGTCGCGCTGTACTTTGGCACTAAGTACACCTGCGGGTCGCCTTCCATCCGCGCCGCGACCGCTCCCTTGGTCTGCACGTCCTTACCTTCGTACTCGTTCCCCAAATGCAGCACGAGCTTCTTACCGTCCTTGAGCCGAGCTTCGAGGATGGTGTGATCGCCGGAAAGCCCAAGGGACTCGTCGCTGGCCGGAGCATCGAGAAAGTCCTGTGCGCGGATCGAGGCAAATTGCTGCACGCTGCCCTGCGCCGCCGAGCTATCGAAGCGGAAGCCTGGCGGAAGCGGGGTTCCTTCCTTGAGAATCCATCCGCCACCCTCGGTCTTCGCCTGGATCACATAGGGGTCACCACCTCTAGGGTGCACCGATAGTTCGCTGATCTCGTCCGGCTTGAGGTTCAAGATCGCTCGCTTTCGCCAGCCACTGGCATCTTTGCGGACCAGCCATTGGAAGCGGCCCTGGGCCACATACGTCGCGTTCTCGCTAGCCTTGCGAAGATAAACGCCACCGGCCTTGGCAGATTTGCCGATCACAAGGTCGAGAGGAGGCGCGCCCTGGCTGATAATCTTGACTTTCAGGCCCTTGGTCTCGTCCGTCTCGTACTCCGCCTGCCGCTCCGCCTTCTCGCTAATCAGATCCTGCGCTTTGAGCTCTTTGAGCGCGTCGAGCACGGAGTTCACCTGCGCTTCATCGGCCGGGTGTTTTTGCTCTGGCTTTGCTGGATCCGCCACCGTCCAACCAGCGCCCTCCTTTTTAAGGCTAGCCGACTTGGCGCCCGAGATTTCTAGGGCAATTACTTTGTCCTTCTCAATCTGCGGCAGCTCCAGCTTTCGGACGCCGACGCTGACCTCTCGCTCGCGAGTGGCAAGAAACACCACCAAGAGTAGGACAAACACTCCGACGACGATGATCGTGGCCCTTTTCATAAAATGCTCTCCCTAGATGGTGATCGCGCGGCGTTGTCCTTCTCGCATCCTCCAGCGCACGACTCCATACAGAACGAGCAGGAGTGGAACTCCGAGGATGTTTCCGAACTTCACCGCGTTACGCGTGGCGGTGCTGAGGTCGGCTTGGATCGGTGGCTCTGACATGCCTCGAGAACGTATCGCAAGCAGCGCTGGATCGAGCAGAAGCCAATCGGCGACGTTCAACAGAAGCTTGGGATTGGCCGATCGCCCCATGAAGTCATCCAGGAACAGCGATGAGCTGCCGGCGACGATGATCCGTGCCTCCGACTTGCTTTCCCCTACCAGCGGGGCGCCGGAGCTGGTGGCGGCGCTCGAGGCTTGTGCCTCGGAAGCGTAATGGCTTGGGATCTTTCCGCTCACCTGCACCATCAGATTGTAGGGACCGGTGAAGGTGATGTTTTCCGAGCCCCAGTCTCGCTGCGGGTTGAGGTTGAAGGGCTTGGACTCAAGCCAGCTTTTCGAGCTGCTTTTCGCCAGAACCGCGATGCGCTTGCCCTCTCCGGAAGAGGCCGACACGGGCATCGTGAATGGAAAAGTGATCCCGCTCAGTCCCTTGCTCACGGGACTGTCTCCCTCGAGCCGCTGCAAAATCGGAACGAACGGGTATCTCGTCGGCATCGTGACCACCATGAAGCCGCGGCGCTCTTGGATTCCGACTTGAGCGGACTGCACGTCCGCGACCAGCTTATCTTCCAGAGTGATCCCGTAGCTGGCCAGCAGTGGACCCAAGCCATGCTCGGTCGGCTTGGGCTCGAAGGTCTTGAGGTCCACTTGGGCGGCATCGAGGAAGAAGCCGGCGCTTTTGCCCTGCATAATGAACTGGTCGACCAGCTTCATTTCCTCGGGCCTGAACGGCCTGGCCGGGCCAACCACCATAATTGCGTCGATCTCGTCCTCGATCTTCTGCTTGCCTGAGAGATCGAGCGGACGGACTTGGTAGACCTCGCTCAGGGCATTTTCAAACTGGTGCAGTCGTTCATTGAGCTTTGGCTCATCATGGCCTTGGATCACGCCGATCACCGGGGTCTTGGAACGAGTCATCTTTCGGATCAGCGCGGTGATGTCGTACTCAAGATTCCTCGTGTCCTGGACGACGGGAATGACCTCTTTCTTCTCCTGGTACCCGAGCACGATTCCCATGTACGCCAGCACGGTCTGCGCTTGGTCTTCTTTAAAGGATTGGATCGTCAGTGGCTGAATGCCTTCCTGCGCGAGTTCCCTTTCCATTTGGGTCGGCTCGTGCACTGCCCGGCCGAAGATGTCTCGCTTCATTTCCTTCTTGGTGTCGCGGTCCTTCGCGATTGGATCGATGAACTGGAAGCTGAGCTGGCCCTTCGACGCCGCGCGGTACTCCTGCAGAAGGTCTCGAACGTAGCGGGCGTTTCCAGCGTACTGTGGCGGCAGATTCTCGCTGAAGTAGGCCTTGACCGTCACCGGATCCTGCAATGAGGCCATTGTCTCTCTCGAGCCCTTGGAGAGGGTATAGACCTTTTCGCGAGTGACGTCGAAGCGGGTGAAGGCGCGTAGCCCGAGAAGGTTGAGCAGCACCAGGCTGGCGATCACCGCGGCGATGAAGATGGTGGCATTTCGGGTGCCGTGATTCATAGTGAGCCTCACTGTCGAGCCGTGGCCAGCGCGCGGGTGGTGAGAACCAGTCCGACCGCGGTGAGCGAAAGGTAGAACACGATGTCGCGGGTATCGAAGACGCCACGCGCGATGTTCTCGAAGTGGTAGTCAACCGAAAGGTACTGAAACACTTCACCCAGCGACTCGGGCAGCACGATTGCGACTCGGTTGATCAACGAGAAGGCGACGCACAACACCAGACCAACGATGAACCCGACGATTTGGTTGCGGCTCAGCGCGCTGCCCCACAAGCCGAGGCCGACGAAGCTCGAAGCCATGAGCAGAAGGCCCAGGTAGCCTCCGATCACCGGTCCCCAGTCGAAATTGGAGCCCTTCGCGGTCAGGCTTGCCACCGAGAATGCGAACGGCAGCGTCCACAGCAGACCGACTGCCAGCATCCCGAGTGCGGCGGCGAATTTTCCAAGCACCACCTGCCAGTCCTTCACCGGCATGCTGAGCAAAAGCTCCAGCGTTCCGCTTTTTCGCTCTTCGGCCACCAGGCGCATCGTGATCGCTGGGACGAACACCATGAAAATCAGCGGGGCCAGCCCGAAGAAGTTGCGCATCGAGGCCACTCCCGCTGGGAAGAACGCGATGAAGAAGAAGAAGGCCGAGAACACCAAAAACGCGCCGATCACGATGTACGCAAGCGGCGTCTGGAAGAATGTCTTGAATTCTCGCTTAGCAATTGCCAATGCGGTGTCCATAAATCCTCTGAATCTGGGTTAGGCGGCGGCTGCGGGAGGCTCTTTACGCTGGGGCTCCCCGGCCGTGAGCTTGCGGAAGGTCTCTTCCAGGCTGACGTGCCTGCGTCGGACTTCGAGGATCAGCAAGTTGTTTTTTACTGCCGCCTCGAAAAGACCTCGGCGCGGATCCTCATCTGCGTAACGGAGAACGAACCCGAGCGTCCCTGGGCCCTCGGCCTGTCCGGACTCAACCGCGGAAACGCCGGGTATGCGCTCGAGCAGGGAGCGGACCTCAGTCGGCTGGAGCGTTCCTCCAAAGCGCGAGGCCAGCACCACTTGGACGGTTCCCCCTTGACCGGTGGTCAGATGCTCCGGCGTATCGTCGGCCACCAACTTGCCTTCGTTGATGATCAGAACTCGGTTACAGGTCGTCTGGACTTCGCTGAGGATGTGGGTACAGAGAATGACTGTCTTGGCCGCTCCTAGCTCTTTGATCAGATTGCGAATCTCGACGATCTGATTGGGATCCAATCCGCTGGTCGGCTCATCGAGAATCAACAGATCCGGATTGTGGAGAATCGCCTGCGCGAGCCCAACGCGCTGTCGAAACCCTTTGGACAGCTCGCCGATTTTCTTTCCAATCACCGATACCAGTCCGCACCGCTCGGCAGTGTTCTTCATCCGGGCCCGTCGCTCGGCTGCCGGGATGCCTCGAACTTGGGCAACAAAGTCCAGGAAATCGACCACGATCATTTCTTCATAGAGCGGATTGTTCTCTGGCAAATAGCCGAGCAACCGCCGGGTGGCGATCGAGTCGACCGTCACATCCATCCCCGCGATACGGGCTGTTCCGGCCGTGGGGGTGGCGTAGCCCGCCAGAATCTTCATCGTGGTGGACTTGCCTGCTCCGTTCGGACCAAGAAAGCCCACGATCTGACCGCGGGGAACCTGGAAGTTCAGTCCTTGGAGCGCGTGGGTAGTGCCGTAGTCCTTGGTCAGACCCTCAATGCTGATCATCGGTTGCGACATAGGTTTCTATCCGTTTGAGCGAAAAGCCTCGAACGGGTTGGAGCCCATAGGACGTCGAAGTAGGCGCTGTCAATGGGTCCGCGAGAGGATGTCGCCTACGCCCCTACCGCTCTTCCGGTAGGCTCACTCAACGAAGTAGGCGCCTGGCGGGATGGAAGGCTTGCACGCTCTGCTCCCCGGGTTGAGCAACAGATAGCCAAATTGCCTTTTTCCTGCTCAACGCAATCACGCTCGCGAGCCTCATCCCGAGGATTTGGGTTTGTTGAAGAACGTGAGCAGGTCACTGAGGGCGGGACCTTCGGATCCAACGGCTTTTGCGATCTCGGAGAAAAGGAGTTTGAGCGGTTGGCCCGCGGCCTCGACTTCCGCAGCCTGCTTCATCAGATCGGCAGCGAGAGTAGGGCTCGCGACATCGGCTTGTGCAGGGGCGTCGGTCAATGCCAGGTTGGGGCCAGCGCCAGCCGAGTCTTGCGAACGAGTCGTAGCAGCCGTGCGCTGCTCGGCGGATGCCCCATCGATATCGCGCAGGAAGCATTCGAGCGCCGACTGGTAGTCCGCAACAAACTGGCGGACCAAATCTTTTGTTCGCTTGAAATTCCGACCGCTGATGACAACCTCGTCGCCAACCAGCGCACAGTGAAAGCCGTTGTACTCGTACTGCTGTGATGGAGCTCTTTTTCCGCGTAAGTACAGCGGACGGTTCTCGGTCTTGGCCAGCAACTTTGCAACGTGCTTTTCAGTCGCCCTGACCGTCCACCCCTCCTCGGCAGCCCTTTTCGCCAGTTTGGTCCTGGCCTTTAAGTCCTTGATTCGACTTAGAAATCTGACGTGTCCCTCTCCGATTGTGTCTTGTGACACAAGGTCACGGATAGCCTCAGGTTGGTCGAGAAGGTCGATGATTCGCTTCACCGAAGCATGGCTGCTGTAGCCATATCGTTTGGCGATTTCGTTCAAGCTGAAGCTGCAAGGTGCTTGCGTGAGCCGTTTGTAGCCGGCAGCCTTTTCCAGGATGTTGGTGTCGGCTCGCATCTCATTTTCGGTGACGACTCGAGCCGCCGCCTCGGCATCGTTCATGTCCTCACAGATGCAGCGGATGCTCTCCCAGCCCAACTCTTTGGCGGCTCGCCAACGCCGCTCGCCGGAAACGAGCTCGTAACCGTTCGCGATCGGCGTTTGCCCGGACTGGGTTTGAGGCGTGGAATGGGGACGAACCAAGATTGGGGTGCTCAACCCGCTCGCCCGAAGCGATTCAATCAACTGCTGCTCCTCAGCGGTCACGTGAAAACCGGCCAAACGCGGTCACCTGAAAACAGATTGGATGAAGTGGCTGGCCTCGGTCGCCACGAGGTGACGCGCTAGCGTCCCTCAGAATCAAACGCGCTCATTGGCGCAAAAGCAAAGGAGACCAGCCGTGGAACATATTGCCATTGATT